>Ga0307372_10005494_pt1 | contig 19014 bp, 22 predicted proteins | sample OX1MG_FD_202533 | JGI IMG/M metagenome (GOLD analysis project Ga0307372, IMG submission 202533) | Soil microbial communities from Risofladan, Vaasa, Finland - OX-1 | ecosystem: Environmental > Terrestrial > Soil > Coastal area > Acid sulfate soil | place: Finland: Risofladan, Vaasa | collected...
TGTAGATAGTTCTGGCAAAAGCTTGCGGGTACCCTGGCTCTCCACAATAATTTACAAATCCGCGTATTTTTCATCCCTCTCTTGTATCTCATGCTGTGCCATAAAGTACCATACGCCCCGAAAGATAGTATAGGTCACGTTGATTTGTTCAACAAGATTATTCTAAAGACTCATTCTGGGGAGGCATTATTTCATGTTTCGTATCATTTCAACTCGTCTTTCGGTCAAGCACTTTTTGGGCGCTCTTTTGCTCTGTATTGCAAGTGCATTATTGTTCTCCGGTTGTGCGTTGCCGTGGCAACATAGCGCAACCGCACAGGCATCACTCGGCCCAAAACCAACGACGCAGCAATTGATCGCCACGTTACAGAAAAACTTTCGTACCGTCAGCACATTTCATGTCGTGATGCAGGTAGACAACGCAGGAACACCACCTTCCGGCAGTATTCAGATTCGCAACGCCAACGGCGACGTGATTATGCCGGATAAAGTATCGGCCCAGGCCAACATCGTGCTTTCCGGTCAAGTGGTCGGCGTAAAGCTCATTAGCGTCGGCAACAATCAATATGTCACCGACCCAATTACCGGGCAGTGGCGCGTCGTTAAGGGCGTACTTGACCCACGCACACTCACCAATCCCGATACCGGCCTGATTTCTCTAGTCGGCAAAGTTCAGAACGTCAGCCAGCCTACCGGTGATAGCGTCAATGGCACACCATGCTGGCGTATCAGTGGACAACTCGACGCCAAATATTTGAAGTTCCTTACGGGGGGCGGCGTTCCTGCCGGTACGATGTTGCAAACCAGCGCATGTATCGGCAAAGCGGACGGATTGCCTTACGAAGTGAAAGTCGTTGGTATGGCGGCGGTGGGTGATACCAGCAACACGACCTATTCGTTCCAACTTTCGAATTATAATGAAAATGTTACTATCACCGCACCTCAAATTTAACCGTTTTTCATTGACCGCGAGGGTACGATGTACACGTTTGAAGACGATCAAGAAACCAGTTCCACCCTGCGCCAGCGCGACATTTTGCATGCGCAAAATATGCAACAGACACAGAGTACGCAGGACAACCTGAACACGCCAGCCACCGCGCCGGACGAGAGCGTTGGCGACAATGGCTCAATACACGACAATAACACGCTTGTCCAACAATTCTCGCCGCAACAAATAACCAGTTCTTTGAAACAGCTTACCACGCCGGCGCAGGCATCCACGGGCAGCAAGGGCGTTGCTCTTGCCGCGCTAACCGTCGCCTGTATCAGCGTCTTCTTTACGGCGATGGACCAGACGGTGGTGGTCACGGCACTGCCGCCGATTATCAACGATCTGAATATCGGCGTGGTGCATCTCGACCATGCCGCGTGGATTATCAGCGCCTACCTGCTCGGTTTTGTTATCGCCATGCCGCTCATGGGGCGTGTCTCCGATATCTTTGGGCGCAGGCGTATCTTCTTGCTCTGCCTGAGCATTTTCGGCATTGGCTCTCTCCTCTGCGGTATCGCTCCGGTGCTTGGGCAAATGTGGGATATCAGTTTTCTGGGCAATATCGGCATAGATACCTCTTCGCCGGGCCTCATCTGGCTTATCGCGGCCCGTTTCGTTCAAGCTATCGGTGGTGGTGCCGTCGTTCCCGTTGCGATGGCGATTGCCGGAGATTTCTATGGGCAGGAACGGCGCGGTCTCGCACTGGGCATCATTGGCGCGGTGACGGAGGCAGGAGGCGTGATTGGCCCGCTCTATGGCGCACTGATCGTACAGCAATTTGGCTGGCAATACATCTTTTTCTTCAACATCCCTATCGTGATTGTGCTGCTTGTCCTGGCATGGTTGCTCATTCCGCGAGGCACACGACAGCACGAAGGTATTGATTGGATTGGCGCGTTACTGCTTGGTATTGCCCTCACCTGCCTCAGCCTGGGGCTGGCACAACAGGGAACCGACCTGGGGCCAGTCACAACAACCGGGGCAACACCGCAGAATAACCCGATTGCGCTTGCGCTGGCAGGTATCTTCCTCATCGCCTTCTTTCTCTTCGATCGCAAAGTGCGCTGGCCTGTCGTTGATCTGGCACTGTTCAAACGGTTCGCCTTCACATCCACGGCGCTGGTCAGCCTACTTGTAGGTGCCGCGCTGATTATCGCCATGGCGGATATTCCCATCTTTGTGGATACAGTTCTCCAGCGTCCAGTTATTGATAGCGGCCTCGCGCTGCTGCGCTTGACCGCCATGATTCCCGTCGGCGCATTGCTCGGAGGCTGGCTCTGTAGCCGTGTCACCTGTCGTGTCACGGGTGTCATTGGGCTGCTCTTTACGGCAGTCGGCTTCTACCTGATGAGTCGCTGGCCGATTGATGTGGGCTGGACACAAATTACCATCAGTACCATGACGGCTGGACTTGGCTTCGGTCTGGTTATTGCCCCTATCGGCACAACAGCGTTAAACGCGGTAAAAGCTTCGCAGGCTGGCATGGGTTCGGCAATTGTCACGTCTTTACGCATGGTTGGTATGATGCTGGGACTTGCGGCCCTCACATCGTGGGCGCTGGCCTACTTCAAGCAACTGGCCGGACAATACCAATCGCTGCCGCTCACGGCGACCGCAGCGCAATTCGCGCAGTGGTCAAAGGGCTACGCGGCACACCTGATCCAATCTGCTCATACTGTCTATAGCATGGTCTTCTTTATCTCGATGGTGCTGTGCCTGATTGCCATCCTGCCTGCCATCTTCCTATGGGGCAACAAAGCAGTGGTCGCGGAACAGGAAGTACCCGACACAACGCCTGAGCCAGAAATCCACGACGCCATCACAGCACCGATTATTGCTCCAGCTACGCTTGATGCTGTAGATACAATACAATCGCCAGCCGATACGACCATTCCAGGTGAACCACCCATTCCACCGATACCTGTAAATGGCGGTAACAGCGGCAATGGGCGCAACCCCAAAAAACGACGGCGCCTGCTGGTCGCTCTCGCCTGTCTCCTACTCGTTCTCTTGCTGATTATCGGCGGCGTTTTTGCTGCTTTCATGTGGCAATCAAACGACACGAATGGCACGGCCACAACGGCGACAGCAACGACAAGCCCCACGCATACGCCAACGGCAACACCCATCGCGGGGCCGCGCATGATTCAGCTTGCCTTAGATTCAGGTGCACTGACCTCGCTCTTCGTCTCGCAACTCAACCTGCAACAGGGAACATTGTCCAATTTGCACGTTGTACCAACGCCGCAAAACGGTATCGTGCTGAGTCTGAACCTGAATATAAATAGCAACGGCATTCAGCGTGTGATGCCCCTTGAAATAGACGGCACACTTGGCATTGATAAGCAACAAAATATTCAGTTGAACGTCATTCATCTCAAACGCGATGGTCTGGACGCCGGGGCCGTCGCCGCAGCCAACATGCAAGTGGCGATGAATCAGTTGATGGTTGGTTCGGTCATGCCCGCTTTGCGCACTGAATTGAAGAACGTCAAGCTTATCTCCGCTCGTACCAGCACGACCATTAGCTGCGGCATGCATACAGAGATGCTTGTCCTGCTCATCCAGGCACCACCCATTCAGGGTATCGCCGCCCAACCCGTACCTATATCTCTCTGCTTTAAAGGCCCAATAGATATCAACAAATTGTTGCCCAACTAAGATGGAGAAAACAACGATGAAACAGACAAGACATATGCGTTATCTACAAGTCGGCTGGGTTTCGCTGCTGCTGTTACTCTTACTTGCCCTTGTAGTCACACCGGTCAGCGCGAACAGCACCGCAACACAACGTAGTACACAACAACATGCACCGGCAACTTCCATCGCCGCCTCTATTTACATTACGCTGGGAACCCTGCAACCGCTCTTCCAGAGCAACATCAATAATATGGTTCCTGGAGCAGTCAACAACGCTATTAACAGCATCGTCGGCTCGCTGCCACAGAAAGACCGCAGTTGGGCGCAAATTATGGCAACGACCCTTTTTCAGCCATCGGCGACGCTAACCAGCCTCACGCGGCAATCCAACGGGCTGGTTGCTTCTCTCCAATTGAGCCTCTATCAGGGCGACCCACATCCCATCAACGCCAGCCTGCTCACGAGCTTTAGCGTTGCCAACGCATCAAGCGTGCAAATCACAGCAAAGCCCATCAACGGTAGCCCTACGCTGGTCAATGGCCCTATCTCAACCATTCAGGTACCCATCGGACAACTCAACAGTATTCAGACGACAACAACCTGCGGCGATGCAGCATTGAATGTGGGTCTGCATTTCCCCATTTCATTGGCACAAGGTCAGACGCAATCACAGGTGCAACCGTCTGGCTTGAATGCTCCTGTCAGCCCGATGGCGCTACAACATCTACACAATGTAGTTGGCAGGAATAGTGATCTGACAACAAACACAAACTCCTATGTTGAAATTCCCGCCTCCTCTATCGCCTCTATTGGCAACTCTATTGGCAGCTTTCCTATCAACAGCAGCCAGACGGCCAAAAACATTCAGGTAAGCGTGCAAGGCGGCAATATCGCCGTCACTTCGGATATCTACGACTCCTTCTGGGGCCATATTGGCTCGGCAGTCACGCTGATGGCACCCACCACCGCAAATGGCAATATAGCGGTGAAAGTGCTGAGTACAACCTTCAAGTTGTTCGGCTTCATCAGCATTCCCTACGATAGCTATGACCAATCAATCCAACAGTCGCTGAACCAGAAACTCCAGGGTGCGCTGGCAGGTAATTTCAACGCCACACATGCGCAAATTGGCCCCAACGCGCAGATTCCGTGCGCAGCCAGCAACAGCCTGCTGCTGACAGGAACGGTCAATCTGGGGTAGAAGACAAGCTGACGGTCCTTATTACTTGACAAAAGCAACTGCTTACTGCATAATAACAGGAAAGTAGTTGCTTTTGTCAAGTAATAAGCTAAATGTATGGTAAAAATTTCAGAAGAGAGAATGTTCGACAGTTCAATTTCTCTATCTTCCAACAAGTACTGGCTCGGCAGGAGTACTCACTTCTTCTGGTGCAGGTGAGCTATTCATGGGCTCAGATTTTGTTTTCTCACGCCGGAATCGATCGCCCAACTTCATCCACGGTTTCTCGACCCAGATGTACATGAGGAATGACACGGGAATGACCACCAGCAAGACACAGGCCCAGTAGAAACCATAGATACGATAACTACCCCAGGCCGCAAAGTGATTGGTGACAAGGTTCATTGCGATGATGAGCAAAGGCAAATGCCACATGTACATACTAAACGAGATCAACCCGATCCAGCGCAACAGCCTCCAGGTAAATGGACGCTGGAGATAAATGGAACCGTACAGGATAGCAATGACACACAAGCCAAAGCCAAGCGCGAGAAATATCTCACCTAACCAGTTAAAGTAATTAAACCAGCCATAATTGCGGGAGATGCCATCAAGAAACGTCCAATGATTGACGTAAAACCAGTCAAGATGCCACATCGCCATGAAGAAAAGCAGGAGAATACCCACACGCCAGGCCCAGAAACTGAGACGACGCAATCCAACGCTGAAAGCATGATCGGGGCCGACCCGTTGTGAATAGATATAACACATGCAGATGAGCATGCCAACGGCGAAATCTTCCAGGTATTTACCTGACTGGCCGTAAAGAAAGAAGAGCGCATCGTTCATAACTGGGCGCGACACCACAAACGTCTGCGTCGTATTCGCCGTGTAGTACATGCCCCAGTAACGAGAAAATAGTCCCCAGCCAATGATACCCAGCAGACATAACGTCAACTTCCACAGACGCCATTTGAGCGAGCCACGCCGCACAATCCAGCCGACAACCAGCATCATCAACGGCAATAGCAAATAAAAGACTCTTTAAGGAAACCGCGTACCGGAAGTACTATGTACAGCACCGGGTCAACATCCTTATGATTCCCGGTAGGGACCGATTATGAACAGTAACACATTGATCTACCAATGTGTTACTGTTCATAATCGGTCCCTACCACTTGACCAGTTCGCGCTCAGTCGCCCGGTCCTCTATGACTCGCTCCTGGTGACTGTCTCCATCCTGCTTTGCAGCCTGCTTTTCCTTCTTCAGCAGCTTATTGCCCAGCTCTACCCAGGGTTTTTCAACCAGCAGGAATGAGAGGAACGAGATGGGGAAAATAACACAGAGCGTCCATATAATGTAGAGGCTGATACCAACAGAGCGATTCATTCCTTGCATATGATAGCCAACATTCACCATAAAGAGAATCAACAGAGGCAAGTGCACCATATACAGGCTATAAGAAGTCAACCCGATCCAACGCAGCGGCGACCACTCAAAAGGACGCCGTAGCCAGCGTGGGCCAAGCAGAATAGCAATGATACAGAGACCAAAGCCTCCCGCGAGACATGCCTCGCTGATATCATTGTAGAGAGGTGTGGAGAGCCGATCAAACAACGGCCAGCTATTGAAATACCGCACGTTATAAAGCCAGAGAGCCATCATCATCAGCACACTCAGTCCAGCGATAAAGTACAAAGGGCTGAGACGACATAAGACAGTGGCGAACTTGCCTGGGAATGACGCCTGTGTTACATACATATATATGAGGCTCACAAGCATACCTATCGCGAAATCTTCGAGGTATTTACCGCCAACGCCATACGTAAAGAACAGGAAGACGTTGTAAATAGGACGCGGTACCAGGAACGTTTGCATCGCATTGGCCGTATAGTACGCGCCCCATGTACGCGACCAGATGCCCCATGCAACGACTCCTGAGAGACACGCGACCAGAGCATACACGCGCCAGCGACGGGGAATACGCAAAACAAGCAGGCTAAAAGCGATCATGAGCAATGGCAACAGCAAGTAAAACTGCCACTCAACCGCCAGTGTCCAGAATGGCCCATTGATTTGTTGAAACGTTCCCGGCGTCGCATCCATGAAGAGCGTGAAAAACAGCGTCAAATCCTGCCAGTGATTGACATGTAAATACGCTGGATGCGAGATCAATAGAATAGATAAAAGCACGACATAATAGCCGGGGAGAATGCGAAAGGCGCGTCGCAGGTAAAAGGTAATTGTCGAAGGCCACTTTGTCTCAAATAACATCGCCTTGCAGAACGGCATGAACAGTAGAAAGCCCGATAGTACAAAGAACAGGGTTACTCCAGAAGCGCCCGCCAGCACAATGGAACTGAAAATATGATGCAATATACCAGGAGCCGTTGGACTCCAGAGATGCGTATCGCGAGTAATCAGACTGATGTGATAGCCAATGACCGTGAGACAGGCAATGGCACGTACCCCGTCAAGTGAAGCAATAGTTCTGTTATTCTGTATTCTTCCCTCTAACGCAGCCGTCATCCACGGGTGTATGCGCCGGAGCGTTGTTTTCATCCAACCATACAGGTAGCTCATCAGCCCTACAAACCGTGATAAATTGAGCGGCATAATATTTCCTATCTCTATCTCGCAAGCTCATAATATTCTTCCCGTGCAATATAAAGTCCCTTGAACCGAAACAGCCATACGTTAACTTGCACGCAGTACAACAGCAAAAGGTTTTGGGCATACTGGATAGTATCCTCTATTCCCTATAACGTTCGACGAGGGCGAAACCTTGCAATTGTTTTGCAGATAGTTCTCATTTTGCCTCTTGAGTTTTGCTACATATGCATGTATTATATGTGCCATCACATCATATGCAAAGGAGTATGCCCACACTATGCCCACACTCGAAAAAAGTGCCGCGATTGCACCTCCCTCTCCCGCCACACCTACAAAATTACTGTATCATGCGACCGTACACGATATGCCAAACGACGAGCGACCACGCGAACTGCTGCAACATTATGGCCCGCAGGCTCTTTCAATGTCGGAGTTATTAGCGATTATCCTGCGCACCGGCACAACACAGGAGAACGTGATCGAACTGGCAAGTAAGCTGCTGGCGAAATATGGTGGGCTGGCAGGGCTGATGCGAGCCGAATTTAGTGAGTTGTGCAATGAGCATGGATTGGGCGTGGCAAAAGCGGCGCAACTGAAAGCAGCATTGGAGATTGGGCGGCGTATGGGCATGTTGCAGGCTGAGGAACGCTACCAGATTCGCTCATCCAGCGACGCGGCGAACCTCGTGATGCAGGATATGATGTATCTCGACCACGAACAAATGCGTATTATCGTGCTTGATACCAAAAATCAGGTCATTGAAAATATCGCACGTTATCAGGGAACGGTCAACAGTTCCGTGCTACGTGCGGCTGAAGTATTCAGGCCTGCCGTGATTCGCAACTGCCCCGGCGTGATCGTCTGCCATAACCACCCCAGCGGCGATCCCTCACCATCGCGCCCGAAGACCGCCCGCAATTGACCCGCTATTTTGTCGGCATCAGCCCGGAAAAAGGCTTTTTTATTAACCCCGCGTTACTCCGCGCCCACGCGCCCGACACGGCGGCGTAGGCAAACGGGAGGGCGTTTACCGCTCCTCCCGTTCTTTCGCCCACTTCGGGGTTTATCAGGTTTTTCCGTATTGCTGGATCATGCGCTCAGCCCACTCTTTCGTGAGCCTGAGCCACTGATCGAACGTAATCTCCTTTCGATTATACGCTCTAGTAATATAGAGCAAACCATAGGACGCGGCTGGCGTCGTTTTTTCATCAGGTGCTTGTTCAGCCTCCTTCGGCTTCTGATTGGTTGTTTCCATCGCTTACGCCTCCTTGATCGCTTCCATTATCTGGATAGCAACATGAGGGACTATAGCGTTCCCATATGCTTTAAGCGCCTCTTTGCGCCATCTGGCGTGGCTGATAGCGCTTCCGTCGGGAAGTCGCACCACCCTTCGGGAAAGCCCATCATCCACTCGGTCATGGCAGGTTGCAAACGCAACTTCGCGCCAGTCTCGGTTCCAGTCTGATGTATCAAATCGTTGTTGTCCGCTCCGAAGCCCCTCTTGGCTCCGCTGCGCCTGCCTCGCTGTCCCTCTCCTGCTGATGGTGTCGGCAACATCAGAACTGTTAGCCCCACTCCCGGCGAATGCCGTTTCTTGGATGCTGCTTTCGCCTTTTCTGGGTCGGTATAACTCTCCTTGTAGTCCCTCGCTTGAGTCGTAGGCAACAATCCAGATTCTGTCTCTTCGATGGGGCGCATTGACGGCCACAGATGGAATAACAAACGGTTGGATTTCGTAACCTTCGCTTTCCAAATCAGCGCACACTTGTTCGAGTACCAGACCTTCTGACCAACTAACAAGCCCACTAACGTTCTCAGCGATAACCCATGACGGCTTGAAGCGTCGTATAACCGCAAACATCGGAGGCCAGAGGTAACGGCCATCGTCCGTGCCTCGTCTTCGTCCGGCAACACTGAACGGCTGGCACGGGAAACCACCGGTAATGAGGTCAACAGTCCCGAACGATGTCTGGTCGCTCCGTTCTCTATGACGCTGTCCATCGTATCCCTCGGATTCGCCATGCTTGCTCCTTTCCAATCCCGCGCAGAAGGTGTTGGCAAAAGCACGAATGTCCCCGAATATCGTGCAACCCGGAAAGTTTTTTCTGAGGACAGCCTGACAGAAGGGATCGATCTCGCAGAAGCCGACATTCTCGTACCTATCTCTCCAAACCGTTCTAGCTGCATGCGCGAATCCTCCGATGCCACTGAATAAGTCCAGGTGGCGTATATTACTTTTTAATTGTGTCATCTTATGGCACTCCTGCTAACAGAGACACAGGCTTATTTTCAGAGACGGGCAACCACGTTGTATTGATCCACACCTGATACGGGTCAATAGTGTTTTGGAGAAGTGTGAAGTAAAACAGGTTTCTATACTGTGTCTCGCCTGTCTCCTCAAGCTCTTTGGCCGTCCATTCGCGCATCTTCTTCAGCCGCTCGACACTTGCCGACGTGGTAAAGGCGATGGTGATACCGCCCACGCCGAACAGTTCCTTATACCCCTCATTCCTGAGCATCATGAGGTAGGCGCGGATACGACGGCGAAAGTAGTGCTGTTCCTCGCTGCCCCGATCATGTTCAATGACAATCGGCACACGCCGTTGCCTGCCGTCAGGAACGATCATGCAGAATGTGAGGAAGGCGTCAGGTATAAGGCTGAAGCCACCAGCAGACCATGACACTTTATACGGGCGGTGTTTTAACTCCCGTTCGTGAATGAAGCTCTCTAACCAATAGTTAGGGTTTGAGCGCTTCAGGAGCGCCGCTGAGATGATAATGTTGTTCAGTTCCAGAGTGTGCTTCGCAAACAGATATGCCTTATCCACCTCCTTTGCAGACCGAAACGACTTCGGTACATCCAAGCCTGCTGCCTGTAAGTATTCAAAACCCAGTTTGTCCAGCGCGTAGTAATAGGGCGAGCGCAGACGCTTGGTCGGTGTGGCGTCGAACTGAACATACTTGTGGTCGCAGAGTTTCCTTAGCTTCGCCCTCACCGCCTTAACCGACCCCATTGAGTAGTGCAGACGGCACAGTTGTTCGGCTGAGGCCAAATGCAAATGATACAGACCTATCGGCATATCCTGAGAGCCACGCAGCAATACGTCATAGGCCGGCGTGATGACAAATGGCGCGTCAGTTGGCATCCGAACCATAGTTACACCTCCTCCCATCTGGATACGGGTGGGTCGTCAGATAAAGTATTAGGGTTCACCGGCTGCGACCCTGTTACCTGCAGACAATACTTTTCCCCCCTTCGGCATTCTTCGGCACGGGGGAGGCGTCTCAAGTGGCTCTATAGGCGGCTTGAGGCGTTTTCATTTGAAGAGAAATTGCTGTCTGACAGGAACTGGATTTTTTGACAGGAAAAGGGTCGTTTACGCTCCGGCATGGTCGGGCTCACTCTCGTTGAACTTTGCCAGCGTACTGTTCAACCGGCTGATGGCGTCCTGCTGCATTCCCGGCAACACATGCGAGTAGACATCCATCGTCATGCTGATGTTGTTGTGACCGAGCAGTTCCTGCACCACTTTGGGATGCACGCCCTCGCTCAACAGCAGCGTTGCCGCACTGTGGCACAGGTCATGAAAGCGGATGTCGGGTAACCCCGCTTTTTTTAGCAGCGCCTTCAAGGGATCAAGCACATCTTTCGTTGGATTGAGATGCGTACCGGGTGACGTACAGAACACGTAATCGTGTTCCTGCCACATCTCGCCAGCCAGCTCTTTCGCCGCCAGTTGACGCTGTTGATGCTGTTTCAGCGACGCCAGCGCAAAAGAGGCGACGACGATGTTTCTCCGGCTTTTCTGCGTCTTCGGCTCGGCCTCCACATAGCCTTTTCCGGGCATCCTTGTGGGAATCCGCGTCAGAATACGCCGTATCTGCAAGGTGCTGGTCGTAAAGTTGATGTCCTGCCACTTCAACCCCAGTATTTCGCCGCGCCTCATGCCGGTGGCGAGCGCCAGGGAAAAGAGCGCCTCCTGGCGATGCCCACGGGCAGCGGTCAGCAAGCGGTGGACCTGCTCCACGGTCAGTGGTTTGATCTCAAATTCCGCGGCATGCGGCGGTGAGACCAGACTGCAGACGTTGCGGGGAACCAGCCCTCATTTCGTCGCTGTCTCGAGCGCCTTGTGCAGCACGTTGTGAAATACGCCAACGGTGGATGCAGATAGACCCTCGTTGAGTTTCTTCGTGTAGAACGCCTGCACGTGTTGAGCGGAGAGCTTTTGCAACCGATGCCGCCCAAGCACCGGAATGATGTGCAACCGCACGATCTCTTCATACCGCTCGTAGGTACGGGGCCGCACATTCTGCTTCTGAGAGTTCTCCAACCAGTCGGTGAGGAATTGCGCAAGCGTCTGGGTAGCTGTGCCGGTCAGCACGATTCCCTGTTGCTTTTCCTGTAAAGCGACCTGGAGCTTCTCACGCACTGCCTTTTGCGTCTTCCCGTACACAAATTTGCGCTGACGACCTTCAATGGTCATTTCCCCGACCCATCTACCATCGTTGCGGCGATAGATCGAACCTTCGCCGTTTCCGCGTTTGCGCATACCAGATAGACCTCCTTTTTTTACGAGAACGGGTTGCTTTTCGCGATTGAAAAGAACGAACGTTCCATATTACGCTCCTATTATACACCATTTACGTCTATTGCTGCTTAATCTTCTGTCTTGATAGGAAAAGTGGTGCAAGTCTGTCCCTTCTTTTCTCACACACGAGTGCACAAAGACCTGATGCGGAGGTAGCACATGGAGAAGGGGAAGCCGTCGGCAGGCATATCTCTGGCTGTCAGGAGATAGTTGAAGGGAGAATAGCGACGGTATGCGATTGAAGTCTCGATGGAAAGGTGGCTAGACCGGGCTATCCTGTTGCTGCCGTGCTTCAACCCACTTTTCCAGTGCCGTGCTGGAGACGCGCCGGCTCTTCCAACACGGATGACGGGCAATTCGCCCTTTGCAATCAACTCATACACCTTTGTGCGACCCAATCCCAGTGTACTCATAACTTCTGGAATGCGTAGGAGCAAGCGACGAGAGCCCTGCTCATGCATGTTTTCCATCTCCCGAAACCTTTCTTCATGTGAACTGAAAGAACTGGACGGCCTGCCAGTTTCCTTGTTTGACACAACTGGCTCAACGCAACAAGAGCCAGTGTGTAGCCGAAAGCGTGTACAGAACAAATGTACACGATACGAGACAGGATTTGAGAGACATTGTGCCGAATATTCGGGGAACATTGACGCACTTTTTTCGGTACATTCCTGGGAGTCTCTCTTACGCAGATCCTCGTGTGGTTGTCACCATCCATACATCGCAAGGCAGCACGAGAATGGGAAGCAGAGTGCAGCCATAGCACTCTGCTTTAGGAAAAAAGGATTGCAGTTAAAGTCCGCGCACCACAACTCCGGCCCTATTTATAGACGGGAGTAACTCAGGGGTAAAGTTCTTGCCTTCTAGGCAGGAAGACTGTCGCAGGTTCGAGTCCCGACTCTCGCCCTCATCATCGGTGAACTGCTACGCATGTTTGATGCGGGCCTTCTGTAACTAGCTAGTGGGTCAGCTAGCAATTGGCTACCGGTAGGGGCTCAAAAGTGGTAGAATGAGGAGGAGAGGAAGGAGAACGAGCATGGCACAAGCGCAGAAAGAGCCCTTACGGGCATTGAGTGAGCAGGAAGAGCGAGAACTGAAGCGAGTGGTGAGGGCAAGTAGCGAGCGGATGGATGTGGTGCGCCGAGCCAAAGACTTGGTGGCAGTGGCCAACGGCAAGCCCCTGACGGAGGCGGCGCGTGAGGCGGGATTGAAGAGTGGAAAAGGCGTCGGTCAACTGGTGAAGCGCTTCAATGCGGGTGGCTTAGCGGCGCTCTCGATTGCCGCGGGACGAGGACGCAAGCCAACCTATACCAGCGAACAGAAGGCACGCATTCTGGCCGAAGTCCAGCGGGTACCCGATCGAGAAAAGGACCAGACAGCCACCTGGTCGCTGCTGCTGCTGCGCGATGCGCTACGCAAGACGGCGCTGCCTCAGATCGCCAAAGAAACGGTGCGTCAAGTACTCCATGACGCGGGGTACAGCTATCAACTGACACGCACGTGGTGCCGCACGGGCTATGCGCTGCGCAAGCGCAAAAGCGGCACGGTGCTGACCTATGATGAGCAGACGCTGGAAAAAAAAGACTGATCGAGTTGGCCTACGAGCAGGCAGAAGCGGCCGGGATCAGGCAATTGAATGAAGATGAAGCTGGCCCCTATCAGGCCATCCCGCAGCCTGGAGCCTCCTGGCAGCCCGAAGGTCATCCGGTGCTGCAGCCCCATGAATACGAGCGTGGGGGTACCGCTAAAATCATGACGCTGTTTCGACCGCTCACCGGCATGCTCACCGTCAAAGGCGTGCTTTCCGTGACGAACGCCGTCTTACATCCCTGGCTCAAGGGGGAACTCAGCACCGTGTTGGCCGACATCGAGCAGGCGCATCCTGCTCAAGGGCTGCCACCGGAAGAGGAACGCCCGGTGTGCGCACGGTGGGAAACGTGGCTGGGCCATCCGCCGCGTACTCCCAAGCCCCCATTACGCATCATTCTGGTGCTGGATAATCTGGCAGGGCATCGGTCCTATGAGCTGATCGAATGGTTCTTTGCGCATGGCGTGATGCCGCTCTACACGCCCATTGGCGGCTCGTGGCTCAACATGGCGGAGTCGGTGCAACGTATCATCGTACCCCGCGCTTTGGCTGGACAGCATCCCCAGAGTGCGCAAGAAGTCATCGACTGGTTGGAGCAAACGGCAGCTGGCTGGAACTTGCATCCCACGCCCTTTGTGTGGAATGGCAAGCGCCGCCGCCGCCGCGAACGCGCTCACTTGCGCCGCTTAGCTGGCTCGGGAGCCTCTCTCACTAAAGGGTACTCAATTGCTAGCTGACCCACTAGTTTAGGGTCCCCTGGATTCCTTATTCTAGCCCTAATTGCTGCTCGGAGTTTACTCATGTCTGATTGATCATTCTGGGAAGCTGCTTTACTAGAAATGCTTGCGCTATATTTATATGGTTGCGCGACCACCTGCTTAATTGCATTTATGACAGGTTGAAAATACCGAGAATTTGTTACCTGGATGAGAAAAATGTCGTGGGCGAATGCTAACTCAGTTGCAGGCAGAGTATATCCCGAAGCAGAAATGAGTGCATATTGATAATGATATCGGCCTTTGGCGATGGCTCTTTTTGTTGTTACGCGTTTTTTAGAAGATCGAACAGTCCAAAACTCGCATATATCCTTGAAAACCCCTACCGCTTCATTAATGAGTGGTAATCCGACTTGGTCTGTAAGGCATTTGGCTTCTACAAGCAGCCGCTGTGGTTGGGAAAATGGCGGAACTAGCGAGTAATCAGCGATTGCATCTATTTGATGCACTCCTCCACGACCTTTAACACCTAACCCCATACCTGATGAAACTTTTGTCAGCGTGTTATCTTTACTCATCTTTGTAACCGTCTTATATCCAGATGCTTCAAGCAAATAAAGAGTAGCTTCTTCTAACAGCATACCGCGGATTTGGGAAGCACTGATCATTTCTTCCTCCTGAAACCAAGTAAAGCTGTACAATCTACAAGCTTAGAACAGCGGCAATTGATAGCGACTTTTCACCGGGGCAGGTCTGAGATGGAAGATACCAAATACTTGTCCTCCAATACGCATTGCTTCACATTCCACGATCCACTGACGGCCGCTGCGTAATGGAACTGGAGCCTCTCCTCTCACAACTTCCCCATCCTCTGCCTCATAGGCTTCATAGAAAAGGTGCCCTTTCGATATCCGGCTTCCACGGGCCACCCTGTACTTTGTGCGAAGCGAACTCACCGACATACTTACCTGCAAGACCATTCCCGGCCTCAGCTTGTCGGAGAATAGAGGTTCGTCCACCTCAGGGTGCGCAGCCAATCTACAGACCGTCATAATGCATTCGTGCTTCGCACACAACGCCAATTGTACAGATACAGCGGCCGGAGACACTTCACTAATGCTGCTGAGATCCCGCACCAGTGAGATGGAAAATCCCTTCTCTTCCATAGCCGTGCGTACAGCCTCGCGTGGTATTACAAACTCGGCCGCGCCCGCGTTACATAAGCGCTCGATGATGTGGTTGAAATCCTTATCGGAGGGGTACTGATCGTGAAGGATAGAGTAGAGTTCGTCGTTCCGCTTGAGAAGGAGATGAACGATTTCGTGATAAAGCGTAAACCGTTGCCTGGCTTTTACCCCCATGCTGGGGTCGAGAACAATCGTGTCCGCGAAGGCCGCGCCTTCCCTACCCGTCCCCAAATTCCCCGTAACAACGGAAAACTCAAGCGCTTCCGCCAGCGCGTGTGGATCTGCCCATTTATTGTACTGGTGCTTTATGCTGCCGATTTGACTCAGCACCATCGATTCTAGCTCCGATTCACTGGTAAGCAAAAGATCTCTCATCCTTTCTCTGCAGCTTCATCCTGTTTGGAAAGATACGGCCTCATGATCGATTTGAGGTTGAGGTAGAGTAAACGCCAATCCTCTTCCGTTTGCGGTCTCTTCCCTCGCAACTCAATTCGGTTGAGTTCCCGGGCAATTGCTTCATCGATCTCATGTTTCTCGAGAAGTGCGAGAAGCCCCGGCGCTAAACTCTCTACTGATGGCATGCCCCAGCCATCAACTCCCGTTAGCAAGTCCACCATCGACATTTTATAGTAAGTTGCAAGTCGCTCGAGGGTGTCGAGCGATGGGTTGGCCCTTCCCCGTTCCAGGTCCGAAAGATACGATACCGATAATTTTGTGGCTTCTGCTACTTGAAGGAGCGTCACATCGCATTTTCGCCGGACTTCCCTGAATCTGTCATTCAGTTTCACGAACATCACCCCATGACAATTCCTAAATTACGCTACTAGCGTAATTATCTCTTGACTTACGTTGAAATACGTGCTATCATGAATTACGTACACATCGTAATACAAACAATCTTACGATGTCAACAGAAAAAACGTTTTGAGGAGGAAGTCAAATGACTTCAAGCGATTCTAGCATTCAAATCACCTCGGAAGAGAGTGATGCCACGCACCACGCTATTGTGACGATTACCGTGGACAACAAGCCAGTACTGATACACCGCGGGCGTCAATCAGTCGCCGAGATCAAGTCCCTGGGGCATGTTCCTGCCGCGTTTGACCTTGACGAAGTAGTCGCTGGGAAATTGGTGCCACTTCCGGATGACGGCCACGTCCTTATTAAAGGGGAAGAGGTCTTTCTCAGCCACCCCAAGAGCGGTCACTCGTCGTAATAGAGAGGGAGGTGGTTAATGGACTTTCCTCGCGATCAGCTCGAAGAGTTGAAACGGCTTTATTCGGGAGTCCAGCGCAGCGATGAGGGTGGCTTTACCTTCTTTCTTCTGCCGGATGTAGCTCTCCCGGATGGTTGCTCGCCCAGCCGGGCCGATCTTTTGCTGTGTCCAATGCTCCGGGATGGATATCCATCCCGGCTCTTTATAGCCGAGCGGGTTACCTCTTCGGCCAACCCGAACTGGAACGGCCCCTTTCGCATTCTTGATCGCAACTGGCATGTGTTCTCCTGGATGGCCGATCAGAACGACCAGAACGATCTCCGACTCGCGCAGATGGTCGCGCTTCACATGGGAGGGTTACGATGAGCGTGCGTATCCGCTTACTCAAGTCCCTTTATGAGCGCATCCTGGCCGATTTGCAGCGCCCTCACCCGTTTGCAAGCGAGCGGATCGGATTCCTGTTCGCACGGATGGGAACCGCTGCAAACGATACTCACCTCATTTTCCTCCTGGACTATATACCGGTTCCTGATGATCAGTATCTCCCCACAACTGATTTCAAAATAGGGGCAGAGATCAGTTCGGAAGCCATCCGTGACACAATGCAGCGAGCGATGAACACGGGAGAGGGAGCGTTTCACGCACACCTGCACGAGCACCTGGGACGTCCCCGCTTTAGCCGCGTCGACATGAAAGATCTTCCTCTCCTGGCGCGGTCCTTCCAGCGCGCCAGCCCGGCGTCAGCTCACGGTGGGTTCCTCTTCAGTAAAGATGACTGTATGGCAGCCGTATGGCTGCCAGGACACAGTGATCCTGTTACAGCAGAGAAGATTACCGTTATTGGCTATCCGCTACAGTTTCATGGAGGTGAGAGATATGTTGGACGATAGGTACAGCAGACAGTCGTTTCTTGGCGAGCATGCCGAAAGATGGATTGGCACCTGCGTTGTTGGGATCGTTGGGCTTGGTGGTGGCGGTTCACATATTGTCCAGCAGCTGGCGCATATCGGCTTTCTTCACTACATTCTCTACGATGCCGATATTGTTAAGAACCACAACCTGAATCGCCTCATCGGCGCGACCCGGGCAGATGCCGTTGAGCAACTTGCGAAAATCGAAGTGGCCCGTCGCCTCATACTTGGACTCCAGCCGAATGCTTCCATAGAAGCATACCAGGTCAAGTGGCAGGAGCATCCCGAGCCACTACGCGGATGCGACCTGATCTTTGGCTGTGTGGATGGTCTCGCGGAACGACGCGAGCTGGAAGCCTGCGCGCGCCGGTACCTGATACCGTATATTGACATTGGCGTCGATGTACACCGAGTCGGCATGGAACCTCCGCAGATGGCTGGACAGGTCATCTTGTCGATGCCGGGAGAGCCCTGCTTGACGTGCATGGGATTCCTCTCTGAAACTGATTTGGCTAAAGAAACAGCTCTGTACGGAGCAGCAGGGCCAAGACCCCAAGTTGTCTGGGCAAATGGCGTTTTGGCGTCCACTGCTGTCGGCCTCGCTGTTGATCTGCTTACCGACTGGAGCAAGGCGTTACGCCGATCAGTGTATCTGTCCTATTACGGCAATCTGGCTACTGTCAAACCGCACCTCCGATTAGAATACCTTGAGAGCGGGGCATGTTCGCATTACCCATTAGACCAAGTGGGAGAGCCGCGCTTTTTCGAGTTGTAGGCGAGTGGAAAAAGTAGATGCCGCTCGCTATAAAAACTAGGAGAGAAAATGGCTATGTTGAACGATGATCAGAATTATTCGAAGACGCCGGATTAAACTTATCGGTGGAAAACAGTATCTGAAACGAATAGTGTGCAGATTATCTGTATGGCCGTATAGGAGAGAAATGCTCAACCGCCAGCACATTATCGACAGCGTATCTCATTGAAACTGCTACGACGATGCCGATATGGCGTAACAGCCCAGGTTGCCTAGAGTGAAGGAACAACAGGATGACCACACAGAGTGGCTTGCAAAGCCGACACCAGCGGGATGTCTTGTTTGCGCAAGGTGGACAAATAGCCGCGAATGCAGCTGAAGGCCTGGGCCCCAGCTACGCTACGGAAGCAGCCGGAGACCTTTTGTTGCACTTTGACCATGCGCAGATCTCGCTCCGCCAGATTGTTGGACTCAGCCGTCAACTACACCGTCTCCATCTCTAGAGCGTGTTAGGGACTTAAGCTGTAATGGATCAACTGATGAAGCATCAAACAGGCAAAAGCCACGAGATGAAGGCCAGCGACGGTAGCGGGAAGCCGCTCATAATCGCGAGCCAGGCGGCGAA
>Ga0307372_10005496_pt1 | contig 19010 bp, 16 predicted proteins | sample OX1MG_FD_202533 | JGI IMG/M metagenome (GOLD analysis project Ga0307372, IMG submission 202533) | Soil microbial communities from Risofladan, Vaasa, Finland - OX-1 | ecosystem: Environmental > Terrestrial > Soil > Coastal area > Acid sulfate soil | place: Finland: Risofladan, Vaasa | collected...
GATTAGTAGAACAAGGAGCCCGGCAGGTGGATCCTCACCCTTTGGGGTGGGGAATAACTTGAACGCCGCGGTAGGGAATTACTTGAACGCCATACTCAAATGGTAGGGAATTACTTGAACGCTGACACTTTCTATACCATCCAGACGGTATCCTCCTCGGGTGCGCCAAGCCATGCTGTGGGGCAACGGCGTTTTTTCCGAGTCACCCGGCCATTTGCGCGAGCACCTCCGCCTTTTCACCAAGACGCTCGTGCCGTGTAGCGACGGGGTCTTCCCGAACGACAACACGACCTCTCGCGCGTGGAGACTCGCCAAGGTCATAACTTGAGACGATGAGAGCCGCGATCAACCGATAGCCTCTCTCGCCTTGGCAATGACTCACCACCAGCTAGAGAACGGTGGGCTGTGAACTCTGTCCTAACTGCGCTCGAGATATTCCGCCCCGTCATCTCCGATGAACAAGACGAGCTCGTTTCTGAGGTCCGGGCTGTGCTCAAGCTGCGGGTCGGCGTCGATGATCCCGGTGGCAACCTCCCTTGCAAGCATCACAAGCTCCCGGTCGCGTGCGAGCGAGGCAAGACGCAGATCATTTCTCCCCTTCTGTCTCACGCCGAGCACCGTTCCCTCGCCCCGAAGCTCGAGATCGGTCTCCGCGAGCGCGAATCCATCCGAGGTCTTGACGAGCGCGCTCAGCCGTTTGGCTGACTTTTCCGAGACCTGGTATCCAAGCAGGAAGCAGTACGCATCATCGTCACCCCGTCCGACGCGACCGCGCAATTGGTGAAGCTGCGCGATACCGAACCGGTCGGCGTCTTCGATCACCATCACTGTTGCGCGTGGAATATCGACGCCGACCTCGATCACCGTTGTCGCGACCAGGACATCAAGTGATCCATGGCGAAATTCCTCGATCACCGAATCCTTCTCCTTGGTCGGCATCTGTCCGTGCAGGAGTCCAACGCGAACTGAGGCGAGTTGTGCCCGGCTCAATCGGTCGTGCTCCTCGATCACCGAGCGGACAACGCGTCCCTCTTCGTCTAGATCGGTAACTCCAAAGAGCTGCTCGCCAGCATCAAGATCGGGGTCGATATAGATAAGCCCAGAATCATCGATCTCGTCGGTCAGATCCTTCGCATGCACCCTCGGACAGACGACGAAGGCCTGGTGTCCGCTCGCGACCTCTCCGAGAACCCGCTCCCAAACCCAGTGCTCGTCACGTTCTTCTGTAATCCACTGTGTTCGCACCCGCGTTCTCCCTGGAGGCAGTTCGTCGAGCTCGGAATAGTCGAGATCGCCATAAACCGTCATCGCCGCAGTGCGCGGAATTGGCGTCGCGGTCATCACGAGAAGATCAGGATCATGAGGCCTTTCCGGATCAATCGCGCCCTTGTCACGAAGCTTTGCCCGTTGATCGACACCAAAGCGATGCTGTTCATCGATGATGACCACGCCGAGAGAGCGAAAGCGCACCTCGTCAGTCAGGAGCGCGTGTGTACCGACGACAATGTCCACCTCTCCGCTGCTCAGCCCCAAGAGCATCTGCGCCCGTTCCTTTTGCGAGGTCGTGCTCGTCAACAGCGCGAGGTGAACCGGACGCGTGCCAGTAAGTCGGGAGGGATCCTTGACTACTAGGCCCAAGAGGAGTTCGCGCGCAACAGCAAAGTGCTGTTCGGCGAGCACTTCGGTGGGCACCATCAGCGCGCCCTGATAGTTACCCTGCACGCCATAGAGCAACGTTGCGAGCGCGACCACTGTCTTTCCCGATCCGACATCACCCTGCAGGAGTCGATGCATCGGAGAGGGTGCCACGAGATCCGATGCGATCTCTTCGAGTACGCGCCGTTGAGCATTCGTCAGTGCATATGGCAGCTGTGCGAGAAATTCCCCGACGAGGCCGGGCGCATCGTCGCTCGGTTCGAGTCGATGCGCGATACCTCTCGCGGCACGTTGCTGGGCGCGTTTGCTCATCACCAGCGAGAGCTGAAGACGCCAGAGCTCATCGAACGCGAGCCGCCTGCGCGCAAGATCTTTTTGTTCCATGCTCACGGGCTGGTGGATCGCGCGAAATGCCGTCGTCCGGTCGACAAGACCGAGTTCGTCTCGCAAGCTCACGGCGAGCGGATCCGCGAAGACCTTGGCTCGAGACAGCGCCTCTTTGAGATAGCGGGTGAGGTCGCGCGACGTCACCCGAGCCTTCGCAGACTGGGGGTAGATCGGAATGATCGCACCGGTCTGGTCACCGACAAGGTCGACGCCTGGATTCGTCATGACACCTCTGTTACGGAAGGCATCTACCTTGCCAAAGACAACGACCTCCTCGCCAGGGCGGAGCTGTTCCCTGCGATAGGGCTGATTGAAAAATGTCACGGTCAGCTCACCGCTTCGGTCCCCAATCACGACATCGACGATCGATCGGCGCGACTTTGAATAGCGCGAGGTGACCGAGACGACGCATGCCTCCAACACCACCACCTCACCGATGTCTGCATCGGCGATCAGCGTTGGATGAGATCGGTCTGCATAGCGTCTTGGATAGGTCATCAAAAGATCAAGCACGTTCTCGATGCCCATAGAGGAAAGTGCGCGTTGTCGTGCCGGTCCGATACCACTCAGCTCAGTGACCGATGTCCTGGCAAGCTGGGTCAACCGGCGACGAGGGGAGGTCCGAGAGCCAGAGCCGGCATCGTCGGCCGCTGTGTTTGCCTCGCTATTCAAGGGCCACCAGAAGTTCGGCATGACGTTGTCCTCCGTCGATCTGTTCGATCACGAGGCCCGGATGACACTCTCCGATCGCCTCAACAACCAGAGCAAGGTCGTCAATCCCGAGCGTCAGACCGCGATAGATCGTGAGGAGTTCGTGTCGCTCTTCGACCAGCCGGTCGAGGAGTTGCATGGTGGTAGCGACGAGATCCTCTCCAATGGCGAGGATCCGTGAACCAGATATTGCAAGAAGATCCCCACCATGCACCGCACCGGCGTCGGTCATCGCATCGCGGATCGCCCGGATAACCTCGCCCGTCCTTACCTCGCTCAGTGCGAGTCGCATCCTGGCTGCATTATCTATTGCTCCGCAGGTGGGGTCAAAGTACACGATCGCCGACGCTGCCGCGGCGACGTCGGTTGCCTCGACCACCTCGACTTTCGCACGATGCAACGATGCGACCTGATGCGCGATCGCGAACTCGTCCGCGTTGTTCGGAAAGAGGATGATCTCCCTCGCCTTTGCGCGAGCGATTCCTGCAAGAAACTCCTTGGTCGAAAGGTTCATTGCCGGTCCGCCCTGCAGCACAACCCCGACACCGAGGGAGCGGTAGACCCTCTCCATCCCCTCGCCATCGACGACCGCGACCACCGCTGTTGTCGATGGCCGATCCCGGCCGATCACCTCTTGGTCGCGCACAAGGAGGTCACCTCCAATCGCATCCGCAACCCACGCCTGTTCCGCAACTTGACGGTCGAGATTGTTCACCTCGATGTCAAAGACACGCCCAAGTGCACTCGCTACCTGGAGCGCTGCAGCGGTGTCGGTCGTATGGATATGACAGCGAAAGGTTGGTGTGGATCCAACGATCGCGATCGAGTCACCGATACGCGACCACTCCCGCTTGAGCGAGACGATCGACTCCCTATCGGATTCGAGAAGCAACAGCACTTCGTAGTTTGCAATGAGGTCGTTCGCATGCACGTGCAAAACTGCGGGCGAGGGTGCCCGCGTGGAACGAAGCGTCGCCTGAACGCCCTCAGGGAGCTCGAGATCGACCTGCGAATGCTGCTCGGTGAACAGGTTCGCGAGACAGCCAAAGAGAAGCACCAACCCGGCCCCGCCCGCGTCGACAACTCCGGCGCGTTCGAGCACGATGAGTTGCGTTGGCGTAGCCCACAACGCGTCCCTTGCGTCGAGATAGACGGCGCGAGCACATGTTCCAAGATCACCCCCCCGGTGAAGCGCGTTGCTCGCGCCACGGGCCGCAGCGTCGGCGACCGAGAGGATCGTCCCCTCGGATGGGGCACCGACCGCTCCTCTCGCCGCGACGCCCGCCTCGGCGATCGCGTCGGCGAACAACGCCGAGTCGATTCCAGGTGGGCGAGAGAGCGCTTCGACAAGCACCCGGAGATACTCGGCGAGGATGATCCCGGAGTTGCCCCGCGCACCCAGCAGTGAGGCTCGCGCGACCTCCTCCGTAAACGTATCGGCGGTCAATGCCCTGTCATCGCCCCTCAAAACGCGCAGCGCGGCGACGACCGATTCAACGGTGGATCGCATGTTCGTTCCGGTATCGCCGTCTGGGACGGGAAAGACGTTCAACTGGTTGATCGTCACCTCGGCACGTTGAAGTGCGTCGAGATAGTCAGACATCACCTCGGCAAGATCTGCGGCGCCAAATTCTCGATCCGGCACGGCGCGTCTACCCGCGGATCTCGATGGATCGGAACGGTTTGGGTCCAACGGATCGCCACAACAGCAGTCTGGTGCCGGTAAGGCCAGCGGAGTTGATGTCGAGTCCCATTCGCAAGGATGGTAACCTTGCAGACCGGTCATCGGGGCGATTCGGGTCCAATCGGATCAGGAGCCATCGGTGACAATCGCATGCGAAGGGTATGCGAACTTCAAGCGAGGTGCAGGTTCATCATGGCAGCGGTTTGTGAAATCTGTGGGAAACACCCGAGTTTTGGGATGAACGTGTCGCACTCACACCGTCGCACCAAGCGACAATGGAACCCCAACATCCAGCGGGTCCGGGCCGTCGTTGACGGGTCGACCAAGCGTCTGAACGTCTGCACCTCATGCATCCGCGCCGGCAAGGTGACCAAGCCGCTGCGTCGTACCTTCACCGCCCCGACGAGGGCATAAGGCATCCGTGGACACCCACGGATTCCGAGATATTTCATTCAAGCGCGATCAAACGACGCCCTGCCGACCGTGCGACGAATCAGCGGTCGCGAGTAGCTGCCTCACCCTTCCAGTGATGATCGTCCACAGGCGGCCCGACGGGTTGCGATCCACCCAACTCCAGAGCAACGGGTGATCGAAATCCTCGGTAAGGGTTATTTCCGGGAGAGAGAGGCGCTTCAGCCGATGCACCGTGAGCAGATAAACCGTGTCAAACAATGCCTTTTCAGGTGTCGCCATCCCGGCTCGAGAACCACTTTCCCCCACCATTCCACCAAAGAGATCCGGATGGATGGCGTGCACCTGAAATTCACCGATCGAGGTACTGATCACCCGCGCCCGATCGAGTGATACCGCATAAAACGATCGCGGAATCTGGTCGATCAGTCCGTGAGTCGCCAACGCTGTCCACAACGACCCGTAACTCGGATAAGGACGAGTGAGAACCGGCAGCACTTCAAGCGCGTCGATGATCCGACCCCATTGCGTTGGAACCGCCCACACCCCACGCCGGAGTCGGCGCACAAGACAATCTGCCTCGAGGTCGGCTAGCGCATGATACGTAGCTGATGCCGAAGTTCCCCAGGCCGTCGCGACCTCTTCATTGGCGAGAACGGTTCGATGAAGTGCCTGCAAACGGACGTACGACTCGAGCGGTCTCATCGCCCCTGCTCCGAAGAGCCCTTCAGCAAAATGAGTTGTTCGACAACTGAGTCGCGCATTTGGGACCACGTGCGGGGCTCTTCGTGCATCGCCGCGACCTGGAAGTTCAGGAACCAGCAGAGACTCGCAGAGTTCGTGGCTTTGGTATTGGGGTCCTTCCAAGGTCTCCAGCCATGCTCTCGTCATCAGCATTTCGGTCTTGGGATAGCGGGTCTAGGGAGAGGAAGGTTCTGTGCCCCCGTGAGGTGGTTCATCAAACGAGCACCTCTTCAAGGCACTGCCCTACCGGTGCTCTCCAAAGTGATGCTCGAAGCCCCGGAACTCGAGCGGCCGACCCTCGAACGTGACCGACGCGGGTCCTTGCGTCACGGCACCAATGCGGATTGGTGGGGCATAGCCGTGTGCCACGAACTTCTCCTCGATTTCGAAATCTGCCGACAGACAGAAGGCGAGTTCGTAGTCTTCACCTCCATCGAACGTCTCGGCGATCGTCGCGCCTTCAATACGGGGCAACACCTCGAGCACCACTCCCACTCCGGATCTCTCCGCGATCAGATGGAGCGCGCTCGCCAGCCCATCAGAGCAGTCGAGCGTCGCATGAGCTCCGACCACACCCAGCAGGCGTCCCTCGCCGACACGCGCGATGGGTCGCCGGTACGCCTCAACAAAGGGGCCCGTCCCTTTGAGATCTCGCTGAAGTTCGCGAAGTCCTGCGCTTGAGGCTCCAAGCAGCCCCGTGACGTAGACGAGATCGCCGACTCGCGCGCCACTACGTCGGATTGGCTCATGTTCACACTCGCCGAGTGCGGTGACCGAGACAACGAGTGTCGCCCCGCTGGTGACATCCCCGCCAACGATGTCACAGCCATAACGGTTCGCCGCCTCCTCTGCACCGAGCATGATTTCACGGATCTCTGCTCCGGTTGCACCGGCGATCGCGATCACAACTGCCCTTGGTACTCCGCCCATCGCGGCGATGTCGCTCACATTGGCACTGACGGCCTTGAACCCCATGTCGGAAAACGCACAAAACCGGCGATCGACGTGCACGCCTTCAACAACGAGGTCGGTCGAAATCAGCGGACGCCGTAACGCGGCGACGAGCGCCGCGTCATCTCCGGCCCAGATCTGGCCCTTTGGAGCGCTCCCATAGCGCTTTGCGAGATAGGCAAGCACCTCGCGCTCGCGTTCAGGAAGGTTTCGCACGGCCAAAGGCTAATGGACGACACTGGTCAAAAGACCTGCACTTTTTATGGCGATTGGCGCCCACAGCGGACGCTGAGCAAGATATTCGGCATCCTCTTCACGGATAAAGGCGGCCTTACTCGCGGAGTTATCGCTCTTGTTATCGTATGGAGAGTGCCCGTGGGGGGCGCGGCGAGACAGACAGGTTCACAGCACCTACGACGAATCAACGCTCCACGCTCGTGGAGCGGAGAAAAGGATCACAAGATGCCGCCCACCAAACACCGAAGACTTCTCGAATGGGTCGACGAGTTCTCCAGGCTGACCCAGCCGCGTGACATCTCCTGGTGTGATGGCTCAGCAGAGGAATACGACGAACTGTGTGATCTGCTCGTCAAGAACGGAACCTTCACCAAGCTCTCCGAGGCGAAACGACCGAACAGTTACTGGGCACGATCAGACACGCGCGACGTGGCACGCGTCGAGCAGCGCACCTTCGTCTGCCCCCTAGACCAAGAGGACGCCGGACCGAACAACAACTGGATGGAGCCAGATGATATGCGCTCCATCCTCCATGGGCTCTTCGAAGGTTCGATGCGCGGGCGCACGATGTATGTCGTTCCTTTTTCGATGGGTCCCCTCGGTTCGCCGATCGCGAAGATCGGCGTCGAGATCACCGACTCTCCCTACGTTGCAGTCAGCCTGAAGATCATGACCCGCATGGGCAACGCGGTTCTCGAGGCGCTCGGTGACGACGGGGAGTTCATCCCCTGTCTCCACTCGGTCGGATCGCCCCTCGAAGATGGCCAGAGCGATGTACCCTGGCCATGCAACCCGGACAACCTCTACATCTCGCACTTCCCCGAGACGCGCGAGATCTGGTCCTTCGGATCTGGTTACGGCGGTAACGCCCTGCTTGGCAAGAAATGCCTTGCGCTTCGCATCGCCTCTGCACAGGCGCGAGACGAGGGATGGCTCGCAGAACACATGCTGATCTTGAAGCTCACCTCGCCAAAGGGCGAGGTCCGCTACATCACCGGCGCCTTTCCCTCTGCCTGTGGCAAGACGAACCTCGCGATGCTCGTCCCGACACTTCCGGACTGGAAGGTCGAGACGATCGGCGATGACATCTGCTGGATGAAGATCGGAAAAGACGGCACGCTACGTGCAATCAACCCGGAGTTTGGTTTCTTCGGTGTCGCCCCGGGAACGAACATGGATACCAACCCGAATGCAATCCTTACCCTCGCGGCGAACACGATCTTCACCAACACCGCGCTCACCGACGACGGAGACGTCTGGTGGGAGGGGCTCACCAAGGAGCTGCCATCGCATCTCACCGACTGGACCGGACAAGACTGGACGCCCGGATCGAAAACGCCCGCCGCGCATCCGAACTCCCGGTTCACCGCGTACGCAAGCCAGGACCCCGCGATTGCACCCGAGTGGGATGACCCGGTAGGGGTTCCCATCTCCGCGATCATGTTCGGCGGACGCAGGGCCTCAACGATTCCCCTGGTGAATGAGGCATTCGACTGGGCCCACGGAGTCTTCCTTGGATCGATGATGTCATCAGAGACCACAGCCGCGGCAACGGGCGCGGTCGGAAACCTGCGACGCGATCCCTTTGCGATGCTCCCCTTCTGTGGCTACAACATGGCCGATTACTGGGGACACTGGCTCTCGTTTGCAGACCGCGTCGATGAGGACAAGCTTCCAAAGATCTTCTACGTCAACTGGTTCCGCAAGGGCGCGGACGGCAGGTTCCTCTGGCCAGGATTTGGTGAGAACTCCCGGGTGCTCGAGTGGATCTTCGAACGTTGCGCAGGTCGTGGTGAGGCAATCGCCACGCCGATCGGCAACGTGCCCGCATCAGGTGCAATCAGCACCGAGGGCCTCGACGTCTCATCCGATGACATGGCCGAGCTATTGCGGATCAATGTCGAGGAATGGAGGGCGGAGGTTCCACTCATCCGCGACTACTTCGACACCTTCGGACACCACGTCCCACCACGCATCGCGGACGAACTCAATGCCCTCGAGGATCGACTCAATAGCGCAACTTGAAAACTAATCTCCGCGGCGGCGCCATATTGTCACCAGATCAAGGATCTTATGCCGGGCTCTATCGCGGTCCACGCGCCGCTACACGTGTCTCTCGGAGCGGACCCTTCGCGCTCGTGATGTAGAGAAACAGACTCAGCACACAGGTGACCGCGACGACGCCATCACCGATGCGCATCGGGAAGGGCACGATCACCCCGAGCAACGAGGCGATGACCCAGATCAGCTGCAACCGGGTCTCGATGCGACCAAAGGTACGGCCGAGCAGTGCGGGGGGCACGTTGTGTTGCACGATCGAGTCAAGTGCGGCGCGCGCCGATGTTGGTCCGAGTCCAACGACAAATGTCAGAATGATCTGAGACCACCGACCGTTCACAATCCCTGCCCCGAAACCTCCGAGCGCGATGAGGCCGAGCGCGAAAATGATGATCTGTCGCTCGGTGAACACCCTGCGCAACCTCGGCACAATGATCGAACCGATCAAAGAACCCACTGCGCTCGCGACAATGAACAGCCCGAACCACCAGGTCGCGGCGTGCGCACGCCGCAGCGTAAAAGCAAGGAAGAACGCGACGAAACCGACAGAGGCACGCGCGACCGACATCGCGTTTATTCCCGCGAGTACGCCACCGGCATATACCGGCAATCCGAGACCGCGCCGCTCTCGCGCAACCTCGTGAAAGGTAGCAGGTCGTTGACGGATCGGACGCTTCCTTGCATACCCCGAGACATCTTTGGTGATCGTGACACGGTGTGGTCGCGGGAGCCGGATCGCGCTGAACGTACCGAAGGTGAAGACAGTGGCGGCGAATCTGAGCACCCAGGGAGCACCTAGTTTCAACAGGCCGAGTCCAAAGGGCAAGATTGCAAAGCCTGCAAGCGATGCGAGCACCGCGAGCTTTGCATTGGTGCTTGCAAGGTCGTCCTCATCGGCAACCATCTCCGGCACGATCGCGGCACGCGCGACGACATAGAGCTTGCCGAGCACAAGAACAACAAAGGCCTCGGGAAACAGCAGGAGATCATGGATGTTGCCTGCCATGCCGAGACAGATGAGGGCTGAGCCAGCCATCGCAACGGCAACACTCGTGCGGCGGGCCTGCTGTCCTCGGTCCAGCAGTGGGCTGAGTGCCGGACCAACGAGCGCGAAGGGCGCGATGGTCAGCACGAGATAGAGCAGCACCCGCGACTTCGCGGCATTCGGTGAGATTGAGAAGAAGAGCGACCCAGCGAGCGAGATGGTCACCAGTCCGCTCGCAGCCGCCTGGATGACATGGACAAGCGCGAAGCGTCCAAAGGGCCGACTCTGGTCGAACAGTCCCGCAAGGGCAGATTTGATGAACTGGAAGATCTTCTGCTTGCGACTCGGTCTTGACATCTTTGGCCAATGCTAGAAGGTCGCTGTGCGCGAAACCCGAGAGGGCGTCGATATGACGCCACTGGGGTTTCTTGACTACCTTGGTCTCACTATCGCAATGTTTCAGAGATCCCCCAAGGGAGATTCGTGGGCGTTCGAGCATTCATCCTGATCGAGACCGAGGTCGGCATGGCCGAAACGGTTTCAAAGACCATCCAGCAGATCTCGGGAGTCGTCACAGCCGATGAGGTGACCGGGCCCTACGACGTGATCGTCCAGGCGGAGGCGTCGTCAGTTCACGAACTCGGGAAACTCGTCGTCAGCCGCGTGCAGCTGATCGAGGGCATCACGAGGACGCTCACCTGTCCAGTGATCTCGCCATAGCGAGCGACCGGATCGCCAGCACGATGAACGCCAACGAACGAACCGTCTCGCTTGGTGAGACTCATGAACTGACCTTCGTCGACCGATTCGGAATCTGGCTCTCGAGCCGCAAGATCTCGCGGCTCGTCGGGTCATTTGAAGGACGCCGCATCGGTGACTTCGGATCGGGATTTCTCGCACGTACCTCGAAACCGTTTTTCAACCGCGCGGCACACGTCACCCTGATCGATGTCAGCATCGCCCGAGAGCTCAAGGATTTTCCAAAGATCACGGTAATCGAGGGTCAGCTCCCCGGTGCGATGCGACAACTCGGAAACGGGAGTATCGACATCGCGCTTTGCGTCTCGGTGCTCGAGCATCTCGACGAGCCCCAGCTGATGCTCGACGAGCTGTACCGGGTCACTGCGACCGGCGGAATATGCATCGTCAACGTGCCGAACTGGCGGGGAAAGCGGCTGCTGGAGTTTTCCGCCTTCCGCCTCGGATTAAGCCCTAAATTTGAGATGGATGACCACAAGATGTATTACGACCCACGCGACCTCTGGCCACTCCTCGTCAGGGCCGGATTCGTTCCGAGTTCCATCTCGATCCGTCGACACAAGCTTGGTGCCAATACCATCGCGTCCGCAAGGAAACCTTGACCATCTCGCTCGGGCGCGCCAGATGAACTATGGCCGCCCCGCGTGATCAGGTCTGGTTCAGTCAAGTCCGGACCTTTCACGTCGGGTCCATCCAACAGGAGGTCCCGGTGAAGATCGAACAGGGCGAGCGCCGGATCGAACTCTTCCTCCCCGATCGAGATATCGCCGATCCAGAGATCTCGATCGTCATCCCAGCTGTCAACGAAAACCTCACGATCGAGAATTTCGTTGCGTGGTGTCACGAGGGTTTAGGGGTGGCGGGAGTGCGCGGGGAGATCCTCATCGTCGACAGCTCCGATGACGCAACGCCAACGCTTGCGCGGGCGGCCGGCGCGAGGGTACTCGTCACGCCGCGACGGGGCCTTGGTCGCGCCTATATCGACGCGATTCCCTACATCAGGGGGCGCTTCGTCATCATGGGAGACGCGGACTGCACCTATGACTTTCGCCTGATCATTCCCTTTGTCCAGGCGTTCCGGGAGGGGCACGAATACGTGATGGGCTCGCGTTGGCTCGGATCGATTGAAAAGGGCGCGATGCCAAAGCTGCACCAGTACTTTGGAACTCCGTTGACGACCTGGATCTTGAATCGCGTGTACCACGCGCAGTTCACCGACATCCACTGCGGCATGCGTGGCATCACCAAGGACGCCCTGTTGAGAATGGGGCTCACCTCACAGTCCTGGGAGTACGCATCGGAGATGGTGCTCAAGTCCGTGCGGATGGAACTCGACACGGTCGAGGTGCCCGTCGTGTTCTACCGGGACCGCAATGGCCGACTCTCACATCACAAACGTTCGGGATGGCTCTCGCCGTTCAAGGCGGCATGGATCAACCTACGCGCGATGTTCATCTACAAGGCAGAGTTCTTTGCACTGAAACCAGGACTCCTCCTCTTCCTCCTCGGATTGGTCATCGTCTTGCCGCTCAGCTTCGGTCCTATAAGGATCGGTCACATCGAGTTCAATCTCTACTGGATGCTGCTCGGCCTGGCGATGAGCCTCGCGGGCCTCAACATCTTCTTCTTCGGCTGTCTTGCACAGATATTCTGTGATTATTCGGGCAAAGCGCGGGATCGCTGGCACCGGATCTTTGACTACACCGGAGCGGCAATTGCCAGCGTAGGTGTCTTTCTCGTCGGCCTCGCTCTCTGCCTCGCGCTGTTGATCACCTATGCGGAGAGAAAATTCACGCTCCCTTCGCCGACAGCATCGATCGACCACCTCGGCGTCATCGGGGTTTTACTCGCAAGCATTGGCTTTTCGACCTTTTGTTTCACCCTCGTGGTCCAGGCGACGGGCGTCCGCTACGGGCCAAGAACGAAACAGGACTCCACATTGCAAGAAGATTTCGAACCTTCTCCGTTGAGTGGCCGGGAATAAGGGTTGTTGAGATTGGATTTGGTCGCCCAAAATGTGGACAGGTAGGCTCTACGTGAGTCGGGCAACGGCGATCGAGGCAGCCAGCAGAACGGTCGCCCACGATGTTGCGCGCAACGCACGCTCGAGGGGCTCCAAGAGCGCGTGCTGATCCAGCTCCACGGTTCTGCCGTCGACGAACCTCAGACTGCCGACGACCTCCGTTGACCTGCGGCGGATGAGACGGGCAGGGGTGCTGAGGCCGCGTTGCGCGAACGAAAGCGCAAAGGCACTGGCCGCGGCGATTGCCGGTGCTAGCGCGAGATGGCCGGTCTCTCCGATGTAGGCCGTCAGCATCGGAAAAGACCCCCAGGCGAACGCGAACGTCACGTCGTTGTGCAGGGCCCCTCCGAAGAGCTCAAGGTTGTAGATGACAAGGATGAGCGGACCAACGCACATGAACGGAGCGAGCAGCCAGCCAACCTGACGGATGCCGACGATGCCAAGGCAAAGCGCGCCGAGAACTCCCAGCACCGCGACAGTCACCAGAACCGGGGCGGGGATCTGTGTGCGAAGCGGTCGCCCATGGAGCTCGTCGAGCGCGTGGGCACTCAGCCCAACCGCGAGGAAGAATGCCAGCACGCAATAGAGCAGTCGTGACAGCTCCACGTGTGGTGCAAGCGACGCGCCAATCACCACGTAGGACAAGATCCAAGCCGTATACGGAGGATGCAAAAGCGTCCACCAGTCCCGCAAGAATCCCGGCCGAGCTGCGTAATATGCCGGACGGATCCGGACCTCATGCTCATTCGCGCCCGACCTGTGGGATTCATCGACGCGCTGCTCAAAAGATTGTCGTGAACGCTCCTCAGCCATGACGCTTCACTCCCCAAATCACGACACCACCACCGAGGCTCATGACGCGCGTCCCGATATCCTCAAAACCCGCCGCTCGCCAGGCATTGGTCGTCCAGGCGAGCGGATAGCGATGATAATGACGCGAGATGTTCGGACCGAGAAAACGTCCGACCACAAACCACGCGCGCCCCCCGCTCATGAATCCGGCAACGGGAAGTAAAAGGCGCGTGTAGCCCCACCACCAAATGCGCCAGAACCGGCTTGGCGGGAGGAAAAACTCAAGACTTGCCGCTATTCCACCGGGCTTGACCACCCGGGCCAACTCATTCAGCACAGACTGTGGATCGTCCACGTAGCGCAGCAGATAGGTAAATGTCAGCGCGTCGAACTCACCGTCCGCAAAGGGCAACTGCTGGGCATCGGCGACAAGAAGCTGAATACGATCGCCGCTGTGCGCGACGTCAACGTTGCGCTGACCCTGTCGCAACATCTCCTCGGTGAGATCGACGCCGATGATTCGAGCAGTCGTCCGGTCACAAAGCTGCAGCGAAACTCCCGCGGTGCCACAGGCAACATCGAGCAACTTTTTCGGGTCGGCCAAGATGACATGATCGATCATGGCCCGTCGCCAGCGCCGGTTCTGACCCATGGAGAGCAACTCTGCCAGCGCGTCGTATCGCTTTGGAAGGGGCGTGAAGAGGCGTTGGGCAAACCGGACACGGTCACCGACAAGTTGAGCGCCCACGGACTCCCTTTCGGGGACGTAAAATACCAGAATATACCCGGACATCAGATGAGACGCGTGAGCACTGACCGCTTCGACGTCCTCGTCGTCGGTGCAGGTCCAGCCGGCAGCTTCGCGGCTCTGACGCTGGCACGCGGCGGTGCGAAGGTCGCACTGCTCGACAGAGCAGCCTTTCCCCGCGACAAGGCGTGTGGCGATCTTGTCGGTCCGCGCGGTCTGCAACTGCTTCGCGATGCACGTCTTTCGATTCCGGGGGGAATCGACGTCGGAGACATGCTGGTCATCGGACCCACTGGTCGAACGGTTCGACTCCCCTCAAGGCCGGGCGAAAATTACCCAGGGCATGGGATCTCGGTCGCACGCACCACATTTGATGACTTCATCCACCGCTCAGCCCTCGAGGCCGGGGCGATCCCGTTCACCGGCAGGGCAGAGCGTCCGTTGGGAGACGACGGGCGACTTCACGGATACCGGACCTCAACCGGAGAGGAGATCCGCGCGAAATTCGTGGTCGGAGCAGATGGCGCGACAAGTCACGTGGCAACGACCGCGGGCCTTGTCGATACAGAGCGGGTCCTGTGGGGATTCGCGATCCGCGCCTATCTCGACCAACCGGTGGAACTCCCGGTGATCGTCCTCTTCGAATCGCGCCACTGGCGGGCCTTTCCGGGCTATGGCTGGATCTTTCCTACCGCGGATGGGGGTGCAAACGTGGGGCTTGGCATCGCAACGCGCGCAGATCGATCGGCTGGCGCCGGAGCGGTCCGGATGTTTCCTGCCTTCCTCAAGCACCTGCGCTCTTTGGGACTCATCGAACCAAGCACTCCCGACCCGACACGTCAACTTGGAGGGTGGCTCAAGATGGGAATGGTCGGTACCCGGCCCGGACATGACCAGGTGCTTCTTGTCGGCGATGCGGCTGGGCTCGTCAACCCGCTCCAGGGTGAGGGGATCGCACAGGCGATGCGAAGCGCAAAAGATGCTGCAGAGGCGATCCTTCGCGCCCCGGACAACCCGGTTGATCGGTATCGGGCCTCTCTTGCTACCGCCCATCTTCCCTACCAACCAATTGCGGCCACCGCACACACGGCATTGGTGAATCGACCGATTGTGGTCGCGGCCCTTGGCCGTGCGCTTACCGTGCCCGGCGCCGAGGCCATGTTCGGCGGTGGTTGGGCGATCTTCTGGAACGGACTCCTCGAGGGAGCGCCGCGGGGCGGGCCACGGACAGTCGCCGCCTTCGCGACCGAGGTAGGCCGAATGCTCACTGCGCGTTCATCTACAAAACGATGGTTCACCATAGAGCTACCGGCCAATCCGTCAAAGCCTGTCGTGTCGCGTTCAGTATTCTGAGTTGATGTGATGAAGGACCGCGACGCGGGCCTTGCGTAATGGGTGACGCTGGAGCGTACCCAGGCGCCGCCAGAAGGAGCTCGCGACGGCGGGATCAGTGAACAGGTCGGGATCTCTCCCTGTCGTCGGCAACCGAATCGTGCAACGCTCGGTGTTCGCCAGAACAACACCACACGACAAAGGAGAAATCCCGTGCAACCACAACGTTACGTCGGTATCGACTTCCACCGTCGCCGCTCGGTGATCGTCCACAAGGACGGCGCCGGCAACCTCATCGAGACCGTCCGTCTCGACAACGATCGAGCAGCGTTCGCGAACGAGATCGCCAAGGCTGGCGAACACCCAGAGGTCGTGCTCGAAGCCTGCTACGGCTGGTACTGGCTCGCCGACCTGCTCGACGAGCTCGGTGCCAACCTCCATCTCGCCCACCCACTCGGGAACAATTGGGGCCATCGACGGGTGAAGAATGACGAACGCGACGCCGAGGATCTCGTCGACCTGTTGCGCCTTGGGCGTCTCGCCGAGGCGCACATCGCCCCGCCCGAGCTACGTGAGCTGAGAGAGCTGGTCCGCTACCGAGCAAAACTCGTCGCACTCCGCTCCGGACTCAAGTCCCAGGTCCACTCTGTCCTCGCGAAGGCAGGCATCGCCGTGCCGATGACCGACCTGTTCGGTGTTGCTGGCCGACAACTGCTCGACACCGTTGCGCTCGGCCACGCCTACGCGACCCGCACCGAGTCGTTGCGCCGCCTCATCTCGGCCTACAACGACGAGATCACGATGGCAGATAGTGAGATCGACCAGTGGCTCAACGGCGATGTCGGTTATCTCGCGATCCAGGCTATCCCCGGCGTCGGACCCATCCTCGGAGCGGTATTCGTCGCCGAGATCGGCGATGTCAAAAGGTTCTCCTCGCCCGAGAGGCTCGCCTCTTGGGCAGGGCTCACGCCACGTCACCGCGAGTCCGATGTCCACGTCGTGCGCGGCCCGATCACCAAACAGGGAAGTCGCATCGTGCGGTGGGCCGCCATCGAAGCAGCACAGCGTCGTCGAGGCTTTCGCAATGCACGCTTCGATGCCATCGCGGAGCGCCGCGGCTCGAACAAGATCGCCCGGGTGGCCCTCGCCCGGCACCTCATCACCCTCGTCTACTACGGGCTACGAGACGGAGAGATCCGTTGCCTGGCAGACAAGACGGGGTGAGCTCAGCAGCAGACGGATGCGTGTTCGTTACGAGTCATGACCCCCAAGATGGCGCGGTCGCCGTTATTTGATTGAACCCGTCCGGCTGTTTGTCGCACCGCTCCATGTCGCCTTACGCGACGAAGGGATGACTGGCATCCGGGCAACTCGGCGTGCCAACACCAAGTCCATCAACTTGGAGGAGCAGAGAAGCACCCTCGAGTAGCACTCAGCCAAGCCCACCTTTCGTGGGCGATCGCCAACCCTCCTCTCTTGAAAACGCGAGCGAGGAGAGCTTGGCGCGTCTCGGCGTCGGAGTATCGATCGTGGCACAGTGCTGCACCCAGCATCTTTATTAGGTCGCCCTTCGGGCGACTCACTTGACATCGGGCGGCCCTTCAGGGATGACTCGTTGATTCAGATGAAGCGGATGTGCGGATTCCGAGGGTTTTTGTACACCCGTTCCGATTGAATTTGTACACCCATTCCGGAGTTTTTGTACACCCGGGGAGGTCGTGACGTCGGCGTTGACGTGAGTTGAGAGGGCACCGGCAACGCTTTGATCTACCACGATCCGAGGAGTTACCGGTGCCCCGTCCCCATACAACCATGCGCAAGGTCCGCGACGTACTTCGACTCAGTTGGGGCGAGCAGTTAAGCCTGCGCCAGGTCGCGCGCTCACTCGCCATGCCCCACACGACTGTGGCCCTCTTCTTACGTCGGGCAACAGAGGCTGGTCTCACCTGGCCGCTGCCCGAGGAACTCGACGACGACGCGCTCGAGGCGCGACTCTTCGCCGCGACAGCTCCGTCGGCGAGTCACGCCGCACCCGACTTCGCCGCGGTGAGAAAGGAGCTGGCCATCAAGGGTGTGACGCTGCAGCTCTTGTGGCTCGAATACAAAGAGCTGCACCCCGACGGTTACGGCTACTCCCAGTTCTGCCATCTCTACCGCACGTGGCGTCGGCACCGTGACGTCGTCATGCGCCAGGACCACAAGGCCGCAGAGAAGCTCTTCGTCGACTACCCGGGTCTCACAATTCCGATCTACGACGAGCGCGATCTCACGGTGAGTTTCGAGGCCGAGCTCTTCGTCGCGGTCCTCGGTTCGAGCAGCTATACCTTCGCCGTCGCCACCCGAAGCCAGCAGCTCGAACAGTGGATCGGTGCGCACGTTCAGACCTTCGAATTCCTCGGGGGTTGTCCCGAGATCCTGGTGTCCGACAATTTGCGCAGTGGCGTCACCAGGGCGCACCGCTACGAGCCCGATGTCAACGCCACCTACCAGGAGATGGCCGCTCACTACGGCTGCGTCGTCATTCCTGCGCGGCCCTACAGGCCCCGCGACAAGGCCAAGGTCGAAGTGGGCGTGCAGATAGCAGAACGCTGGATCATCGCGGTTCTGCGCAAGCAACGCTTCACGAGTCTTGGCCAGCTCAACGAGGTGATTGGCGAACTGGTGATCAGGATCAACCAGAAGCCCTTCAAGAAGATGGAGGGTTCGCGCGCGTCGCTCTTCGCTGAGCTCGACCAACCCGCCCTACGACCACTGCCGAGTGACCCTTACGAGTTCGCGAGTTGGCGAGCGGCCAAGGTCAACATTGACTACCACCTCGAGGTCGAGCATCACTACTACTCGGTGCCCTACCAACTGGCCGGCCAGGTAGTTGATGTTCGACTCACCGGCTTGGTCGTGGAGATCTTCTCGAAGAACAAGCGCGTGGCCTCGCACCTGCGTAGTTACCAAAAGGGCCGTCACGTTACGGAAAGCGCACACATGCCTGATTCGCACCGGCGTTACCTCGAGTGGACACCGGGAAGGATCGTGACCTGGGCGGAGAAGAACGGTCCCGAGACCGCGGCCTTCGTCGATGCTTTGATGAAGAGTCGGCCCCACCCCGAGCAGGGCTTTCGCTCGGCTCTTGGCGTCATGCGACTCGCGAAGAAGTACTCACCAGAGCGACTCGAGGCCGCGTGTGCGCGTTGCCTTTGCGTGAAGTCTTTCTCCTATAAGTCGGTCGAGTCGGTTCTCAAGCACGGACTCGACCAACGACCACTGCGCGATGGGGTTACTCGGGCCCACTCCGCGCACGGAAACATCCGTGGCCCGAACTACTACCAATAGGAGATCTGAATGCTCACCAACACCACCATCGAGGGCCTCAAGTCGCTGCGGCTGCCGGCCATGGCGTCGGGACTGCTCGAACAACGAGAACACCCCGACTACGCCGGACTCAGTTTCGAGGAACGACTCGGTCTCCTCGTCGATCGTGAACTCCTGCAACGACAGAACCATCGTCAAGAGCGAGTCCTCAAGTCCGCCAAGCTGC
>Ga0307372_10005497_pt1 | contig 19005 bp, 20 predicted proteins | sample OX1MG_FD_202533 | JGI IMG/M metagenome (GOLD analysis project Ga0307372, IMG submission 202533) | Soil microbial communities from Risofladan, Vaasa, Finland - OX-1 | ecosystem: Environmental > Terrestrial > Soil > Coastal area > Acid sulfate soil | place: Finland: Risofladan, Vaasa | collected...
CAAAGAGAGCGCCCTCGCCGACTCCTGGCTCGAGAGCTTGATCTCCGAGACCGTAAGCCACTCGAACGGGAGGATTTCGCTCCTAAGAATGGTCGATTCTCGGACCGGGGAGAATCCGATTGCGGGGATGTGTCCGCTTCTTGACAATGGGGTCCAGAGAAAGCACAGCGCCCCGAGGCCGCCGAAGAAGAGGGGGGAGAAGGTCCCGTGCGCGGTCAGGCCGAAGAAAGCGGCGAGCAGGAAAAGTCCTCCTAGAAAGTACCTCCAGCGCCACCTGAAGCCAAGTCGGCCGCTTCGTCTTCCGCCGTCTCTTGCCGAACCGTAATCCTCGCCCCCCTGTGGAGCGACGAGGATTGCTCGCTCGACCTTCTTACTTCCAGGTCTCGAACTGAAGATGAGATACACGAAGATGATGAGGCTGAGGGGCCAGAGCCCAGCGCCGAACATGAAAAGCGCGACGAGGGCGAGGAACCCCTTGAACAGCCAGCCCATGGCTAGTGGAACCCCTCCTCGTCTATCTTCGCGTACCCGAACTTGGAGTACTCCGCCATCGCGGGGTGCCTTGCCACCCAGAATGCCTTCGCGGACCCTTCCTCGTCCTGGGGATTGATGGGCTGGGGGTTGAAGTGGCCGTTCCTTGTGGCTGTCGCCTTCGTCAGCTCGAGGCTGAACTTGGCGTCGTGCCCGAGTATCACCCCGCCGTACGGCACCCTGTCCCAGGCCTTGATGGGGTCTATCGAGACGTGGCTTATCACAAGGACGGCGATCCCGAACTCGACGCAGAGCCTCTGGGCGTGGGCGAAAATCATCGCCATCCCGGCGCTCCTGGCAGGGAGGTCCTGGGTGCTGGGGAACGAGGCCTTGAAGGGCGCGGAGATCGAGTCGTAGACGAGGAGCTTGGCATTGGTCTTCCTGATTATCTGGTGGAGCACCGACTGGTAGGTGGGGGTGCCGCGGAGCCTGAGCTCGACCCTCCCTCCCTCGGAGACCTCCTTCGCCGCGTCTATCCCGTGCAGGTTGAGAAGATCGGTCACCTCGGGAACCTGCATGACCATCACCGACGGCCCGGTCCCCTCCTCGAGCTTGACGTCGAACTCCGGGGAGAGCGTGTTCGCGATAGAGCCGAGGTGGGCGTCGGTGTAGGCCACCCCCAGCCGGTTGAGGGTGCTTCCCAGCTCGGTGATGAGCTGCCCCCTCGTCACCGTCTTGTTCTTCTTCTCACTCTTGGGGACCCTCTCGGCCTTCAGGTCCACCACCTTCACCTCCTTCCCGAATCGGCGGCCCATGCTCCCCTTCCAGTAGGGCATCAGGTAGCTGGAGTAGGACTGCTCGGTGTCAAGGATTATCGCGCTCGACCCCGCGGCCACGGTCGCGCAGGCGGCCTGGAACGAGATTATGCTCTTGCCCAACGCCTTCTCGCCGAAGATCTGGGTGATCGTCCCGGTCGCGAGCCCTCCGTCGGTCAGGGTGTCGACGGCCAGGCACTGGGTGGCTATCCTATCCAGGCGCGGGGGCGCCGGCTTCTCTTCCATCTAGGCCAGCCTCCCCAGAAGGTCGCTTCCTTCCTGCGTGAGCGCGAGGGTAAGCATCGTCCTTCCCGACTTTTGCCCCTTGGGAGACAGTTTCACGAAGCCCCCCTTCTCTAGGCAGTCGATGGCCTTCTGGATCGCGTCCTTCGGGAACTCCGCGGAGAGGTAGCTGACGAGCGACATCATGCTGGGCGAGTCGTAGGCCTTTACCTCCTGAAGGATGCGCTTGGTAAGCGCGGGGTCTGCGTCGATCCCGCCGGGCGGCTCCTTTCCCGCAGGTTTCGCCTTCTCGCCGACATCCACCTCCTCCTTTCTGAGGGATGCCTTGGCCTCGAACGGCCTCGGGACGAACGGCTGGGATGACCCATAGAACCCGTGTTGGAGGACGAAAGAATTGGGGAGCACGGGCGGGGGCGCGGGCGGAGTCGGCCTGTCCCAGCGGTTGGCACCCCCGTAGCCAGGGTTGCTGCAGCGCCTCTTCTCCCTCTCGATCTGGTTCCACGCGTCGGCAGAGAGTATCCTCGTGGGGCAGGCCTCGACCACCTGCGGGCTGAGCGCCTGGCTCTGGTCGGAGGCGAACACGCCGACGAGCGGGCTATCGAGCATGGCCGTGAACAGCCTGTTGCCGTGAAGTGATTTCGGGAGGGCCCTGAAGATCCGGTGGACGCCGTTGACCAGGATGAAGCTGGGCCGCTCGCTGGAAGAGGTCGCGTGGAAAGCGGCGATGAGCTTCGCGATGAACAGAGAGGCCCCCAGCTCCGCCGCCCGCGGCATCCCCGAGCGGCTCAGGTCGACGATGGCCCCCTCGGGGTGCGAGAGCAGCTGCGCCACCGAGACAGAGTCCGCCGCGTCGAGGGACTTTAGCGTCCCTATCCTCCCCTTCAGCTTGTCGATGTAGAACCCTCTGAAACCCTCCACGCCGGAGAGCGCGTCGTAGACGACCGGCGGGCTCGCCATGGTGTCCTGGGCCGCGAGCTGTTGCATGGCCGCGTCGAGTATCGCCTCTTCCTCGAAGGTCAGGTCGAGCGCCGTCGTGTAGGCAGACGAGATGAGCTCGCCGTGCGCCCTGGGCTCGCCCTCATCCATCCTGTAGAGGTCGTAGAGGACGTCCGAGAGGCGGTGCGGCGCGAAGTAGCCCGAGACCTTGGAGGAGAGATACCCGTCCATGTCGAGGATCAAGGGCTTGGAGCCCGCCTCGCGGCTCGCGTACGCGAGGAGCGCCGCCATCTCGTCGGCGCGCCCCCCGAGGAGGAGGAGCCTCCCTCCTAGCTCGTCCATCCGCAGGTTCGCCGCGCCACCCGTCTGGCTGTATCCCAGCCACACCGTCTTCCCGTATGTCGAAATCATGCGTGGAGAGGACGGCTCCGGCTTATAGGCGGTTTCTGACTTTGGGTCCGGACTTTCAGTCAGTGGAAACACTGCTAAGCAGACTTTTTATCGAGTTGAGCGGGTGTCCGCATGGCCGTACCTCCATGCGCAGGAACAAGCTCGAAATGGCGATGGAGATTCTTGCCGCCCTGAGGGAGGGGCCTTTGAACCGGTCGCGGCTCGCGCAGAGGTGCAACATAAACTACGACCGCCTCGATGAAGAGCTGGATCCAATGAAGGCCGTGGGCTGGATCGCCATGACGACGGCGGGCGGCCATGATGTCCACTCGCTGACACAACAGGGGCTGCAGAAGTACCTGGCATACGAGGTGCTGTGGAACGAGTACCTGAGGGGACTGAAACTGACCACCGGTCAGGAAGGGTTTTAGCCTTGGAAGCGGCCGAAGGCGAGGATAGATTGTCGGCCAGCGAGAATACTGAGAGGTCCCCGGGGGCGATGTTCGTCGAGGCTCACGAGGAATTCGTCCAGCACATAGAGGCGGGACAGAGGAGGATACGGTCTCTCTCGATAGTCACGCTAGTGGTCGCGCTTCTCCTCAGCGCTTCATATCTGGTCCAAATCCTGTATCCGTTCGCCCTCGGTCAGTCTGCGGTCACTGTGAACCTGACCGACCCGACCCTCCTGGCTTTCGAATTCGCGCTGTTCCTCCTCACCGTCGCGTGGATCGTTGTGGGCCTCAGGAACTATCAGTTCGCGAACAGGCTCGGGAAGATGGTGAAGGATGCGAGGGCCGCAGAGCGGGAGCTCGAGAAAGAGCTCGACTCCCAGTCCCAGTGACGCGCTCTTCTGAGATGCCAATGATTGGCATAGAGATAGCGGGGGCGTCGGTCTCAGACGCGGAGGCTATACTCGCGCTGCAGAAGCTGGCCTACCGCAGCGAGGCAGAGATCTACAACGACTTTCAGATTCCACCTCTGACGCAGACCCTGGCGGAGCTGCGCGAGGACTTCAAGAAGCAGGTCTTCCTCAAGGCCGTTGCCGACGCAAGGGTCGTTGGGTCAGTTCGGATGTTCGAGAAGCACGGAACAGCCTTCATCGGCAGGTTGATTGTCCATCCAGACTTTCAGAATCGGGGCCTAGGAACCGCGCTGATGTGGAGGATTGAGAGCGAATTCAAATCGTCCCAGAGGTTCGAGCTCTTCACGGGCCACAAGAGCGAGAAGAACATTCGGTTCTACCACAGGCTGGGGTACTCCATGTTCAGGGAAGAGAAGGTGAGCGACGCGCTGACGATGGTCTACATGGAGAAGCTTCGGGTTTGATGTCTCGATTTTGGGCGTTGGGGGAAATAACGAGAAACTGCATGAAATATGTTGACCTGCTTCAAGTTTTTATGTAAATAAAAACAATGCCAGTACCCGCAATGACAACCGATCAGAAGGTCAGGTTCGGACTGATGGCACTGACGGGCGCATCTGTGGTGGCTGCGGGACTCGGCATCCATTTGTCGCCGTTCGCAGCTGACATAGCCGGCGGGGCTGGCGCGGGGTAAGCAGAAACCCCGCTCCTCCGCTTTTCTGCGGTCTACGGTGATAAATTCTGAGTTCTCATAACGCTAATTAGTCGTCTTCACACTCGGGGTTCATTAGCCTGGACCAAACGATGAAGCGAAATCCCACTGAGAGGAATCTCAAGATTGCGAGACTGGCCGACGCAATCGGGAAAGTCGGCTGTGACGTAAGCGCCGCGAGCAGGAAGGCTGGCATTATCTCCGGGACTGCTGAATATTGGTACAAGACGCGACTCTTGGGGAACGGCTTCAAGATACATGCGGCAATTGCTTACGAGAAAGTGGGTCTAAGGTGCCTGGTCATGATTGTCCAGATAGGGGAGAAGTTCTCCAAGCGCGCGGATAGGATTTTCAGAGCCATGGGTGAAAAGACCTTCGTGGAGTCCTACAGCCGCACCATCCCATTTGGATATTATTTCGTAATCGCGTCGGTCCCTGAGGAACATATCGGGGCATTCATCGAATTTGCGAGGGGAATGAAGAAGGTGGGTTTCTTCACTTCCTTGAGAATTTTCAAGGCAGATTGGAGGCGTGACGTACCTATGAGGACGGAGTTCTTCGACTTCGAGCACTGTGTCTGGGACTTTGATTGGGCCCGCGCAAGAATCAGGTATGACGAAGCAAAGCAAACGAGCGAAGCGGTGAAGGTGGACGTCGACTTCAAAGACCTCAAGATACTGAAACAGCTGCAGTTAGACGCCGACACTACGCTTGCAGATATTTCAAAAAGAGTCGGGGTTAAGGACAGAAGCTTGCGACAACATCATCGGGACCATGTACTCGGGCATGGTCTGATTCGTTGTTACACGCTTGACTGGTACGGTGCCGCTACAAAGAGAATGCGCCAAGAAGTCAGGGCGGGAAGACGCAACTACCTAGGCTTTCATGTTCTCGTGAACGGCCTCGACAAGAATCAGAAGATGGAGGTGAGGGCATACTTCAACCAGCTACCGTTCGTGTGGCGCGAAGCGGGAGGAGAACGTTTCTATTACGCGGAGGGCGCGTTTCCAACCGACGCGATTTCGGAGGGCTATGAGGCTATGGGCAAAATCGCGGAAAGACTTGGATTCAAGCTCGAGTTCTTCGTTAGAGACCCGAAGGGGGCGTCGACTTTCGGTATTGCGACACAGCTCTTCGAGCCAAAGACCAGGAAGTGGCGATTCGACAGCCAAACGGTTCTTGTAGATGTGAAGGCTCTACTAAGGTAACCGTGAGCCGCCCGGCATACAATCAGGACGAGGAGAGGCTCCAGCGCTGCGACACCCACTGCCTGACGCCAGACCTCCGCATCATACCCTTCTGCAGCTTCAACGTCATCCCAGAGTGGTACAGGGACAAGATCCAGCAAAAGTACGGCTTACCCATCGAGGCGTGGGAGGCCAAGAACGGCAAGAAGCTCGAGGACGGGCTCTACCGTGGAACCCTGAGGCGGGGCACCCACCACGCGGGCTGCGGGTGCGCGGTCGGCGAGCAGGGCGAGGAAGTCCACATCCAGCCAATCACGGGAACGTAGGACCAATCGGGATTTACCTGTCCGATTAGCTCTTCTGTTTAGCCGCGGAGCCCTCGCGCAGCAATAGCTAGCGGGTGGGATTATACCTTTGCAAGTCTTTCTAGTAGCTTCCGGTCCTTCTTGATACTTTCTTCTACTAGGGCGAGAAAATCTTCGTCGATTTTCTTCTGCTTCTCGGTCTGCACTTGTTTCGCCATGTCTACTTGTCCTCCTTCAGACTCCTTAAATTTCTTGCTATCCATTCTTGTATTTTCTGCACAGGAAGGTCTCCCCTCGCAATTGAAATGAGCGTCTCGAAGGTCTCCTCTTCTTCTACGCGGACCTCCCAACCATTGAGCCTGAGGAAATTTCGCGCGACCTCGAAGGCGGTTCTCTTGTTGCCGTCAAGAAATGGATGGGCATTAATGATGTTGTAAAGCAAGTAAGCAGCTTTGGCGCAAGCGGCATCACGCCCATACATCTTTTCGCCTACTTCCAGGACCGCGTCCAAAATGTACGCCAAGTTGGAAGGACTTACCATTCCTTGCCTTCCGCCGCTTTCCTCCATTATCCTCTCGTGAGTCTTCATGGTCACATCGTAACTGGGATAGAGGAACTCCATTTGACTCGCTTTACATCTCGCTGCTCCTTATTAGCATCCATAAGGTCGAATCCAATTCACCGGTCCAGTGAGCTTAAGTCCTGAGCCAGGACATCATTTGCCCGGCGAGCAGGGCGAGGAAGTCCACATCCAGCCAATCACAGGTACCTCGAGCCGCTCTCAGTAAATCGGGTGCGGGCCGCAGCGGAGAAAGGTCACGGATTTCTCACGCGGTTCGACTGAATAGAGTACCCTGATAGCGCGCCCGATGTCGTAACCATATGCACCCTTCCACCTTCCAAGCTTGGGCCTTCCTAGGCTTCTGGGTTCCTCCGAACTCAGAATGTCTTTGATTGCTTCATTGACCCTCCGCCGGTCGGCCTGACTCAGGTTCTTGTAGTCTCTCCTGAACGTCGTGGTAAAAGCGGGGGTCCAGGGCAAAGATTCTCAGTGGGACAGGTCTCTGATCATCTGTTCGGCGTTCTTGAAGCGCTTCACCTTACCCTCCCTCGCCTCCTTGAGGGCTTGGTCCACCTCCGCACGATATTGGGAATCGAGAATCTCAGAAGTCTGCTCGCGAATTTCCTCGTCTGTAGCGCCTCTCGCTATGCCGTCCCGGAGCATGGCGATTAGGTGCTCCAATGTCTCCTTGTCCACGAGATACCTCTGCTCGACTCTGGCCATGACTAGCTAAGAGAACTCAGGGAAGTAAATAAAGAGATACGCTGGCTTTTTGTCTCAAGTACAACCAGGACGAGGAGCGCCTCCAGCGCTGCGACATCCACTACCTCACCCCCGAACTCCGTATCATACCCTTCTGCTCGTTCAACGTCATCCCCGAGTGGTATAGGGACAAGATCCAGCAAAAGTACGGCCTGCCCATCGAGGCATGGGAAGCCAAGAACGGCAAGAAGCTCGAGGACGGGCTTTACCGCGGCACCCTGAGGCGCGGCACCCATCACGCGGGCTGCGGCTGCGCGGTCGGCGAGCAGGGCGAGGAAGTCCACATCCAGCCGATAACGGGAACCTAGGAACTCCAAAGACTCCTAGCGAGTCGGGATGCTGCCCGAACCGAGTGCGAACTTGGTTATCTGAGGCATGGGCATAATTGTCCCGTGTAAGGTCTCTCAGCTCCCGAGCATGTGCTTGAGCGCCCTCAGCGGTCTCCCCGTCAGATGATTGTAGTATACCATCGTCTGATACAGCAGAACTGATAGAAGGACAGACATCTTCGTCTTGTCGAATCCTCTCACCGGGAGAGGGTCGATCCCGAAGACGTCCTTGATCTGCTCGAAGAGAGGCTCGACAGATTTGCTCCTCCACGAGTATACCAGCTGCCCGAGATCCGACTCATAGAAGAACACGAGCTCGACCCTATCTGGATGCGTGTTCTCATACCTCGCTATGGGACAGACGAGGTCGAACCCTCTCTCCCTGCTCAGTCCGTAGAGGTCGTCGACGTCGTAGCCCCGGTCGCCATCCACATACCTGACGCCGCGCAGGGACGCGGTCACCCTCCCGTAGACCTTGCTGTCAGGGATATTGGCTGTGGTGAAATCGGCTGAGATAGGAACGATGAGGGAGCCCGTGCTGCTCACGACGTGAAGCTTGTACCCGAAGACCCACCCCTTGGTCCTGCTCTTGCCCCACCGCGCGTCCGTGTCTGTCCCGGAGTAAACAAAACCCTTCTCCATGCTGCTCCTGTGCCATACGTGACCCTTGGCCTTGAGGAGCGTGCTGTCCACCGATGCGATGTATGGGTCGATCAACTCCTCTGCGACGAACAGGCGACCCATCGCACCTATCCGCGGCCTGAGGTCCTCGTCGCTCCCATCGGCTGAGATGTTCTTGAGCCTCCTGTCGAACGTCCTCCTGTCTGGAATCCTATCGAGACCACACGCCATCACGATCCTCGCGTTGTACTGGTTCTCTGTGGAGAGGAGGAAGAACGAGTGGAGCGCGCTGTTGCTCGGGATCCTCATCCATACCCTCACGATGAAGCACCTGAGCATCACGAGAGGCGAGTAGACGTACGGCCTCCCAGCACGTCTCTTGGAATGTGTTGGCCAAGGAATCAAACCGATTAGACGTAGAATCCCAATAAGGAAGGACTCTGAGAGTAGCACCGTGCTAGGAAGTCTCCTACCGGGATTCATTGTGCCAACAGGTCTCCCGGGACGGAGACCCTTAGCATCCTATCTCAATCAGATTTTGCTAACGCGTCAATCAACGATAGAATTATGCCCATGCCTCAGTTTCTTACCTGATCTTCCGCCTCAACAGCGTCAGATCGCTGGCCCCTGAAGGCCATGAAAGTTCACTTGACTATCCGATAAGCAGGTTATATTTATGCTAAGGGGTAATTTTCGGAATTTAATTGGCGAGTTGGTTACAAAAAACCCAGGATACTTGCAGGGAAATCAGGAGAAAATGAGGAAGCAGCCAGCAGAAGGGACTTTACCCTGATCTGCCGGCTACGACAGTGAATACTACTTGTCCGCCACTGGTAGTGACGATTTTGATTGTGTGACTTGTCCCAGCAGTGACTGCCGAGTTGAGACCTATCACGATTTGGTTCGCGCTCTGTGCAGCTAGGGGTGATGCGGCAAGCCCAGTTTCAGCATGGTTCCCAAGCGTCGCGCCTGTGTCAATGCAGACAACAGCGGCGCAACTCTGTGCCGCACCATTGGTTCCGCACAGGGCGGTGGTTCCCGAAGTTGAGACTGACCCCGACGTGGATGCGGAAAGGGTTACTGGCACCGTCGTCACGGAAACTGGAATCGCGGCGAAGCAATTCCCTCCAGTGCCGGGCACCTGTAGGACCTCGTTGTACGTTGTGCCTGATGCGAAAGACCACTCTGTTAGTGGGGTTCCGTCGAAGTAGACAGAGCCGATTGTGATTGACGAGCTGCCTACGTTCTTGACGAATGCGTCCACGACCATTCCTGCCGAAGAGGCGCCTGTGCCACTGATTGCATTGAATGAATATGCTTGCATCTGCAATTGCTGCGACACCTGGTTTCCGCCGCCTCCAGTCAGCGTCCCTGAAAGACTGTTGATGTAGACGTAGACGATGATGCCTGCTGCGACTGCGATGGCTATGAGTAGGAGTGTTGCGATGATTGGCGAAACTGCTCGTTTCGTGCTGAATTTCATTCTAACCAGACCTCCCGGCAACAACAGTGAAGACAAAGGTTCCGCCGGTCAAGGTAACTGCCTTAACCAGATGACTTGTCCCCGCAGTAGGTGACGTGATGGCGAAGGAAATGTAGCAACGAGTCCCTGTTGGGATCTGGTACGAGGGCGAGAGGGAATAACAGGAGCTTCCTGTTCCTCCCGTGTGTGAGTCTACTGTTGGTGTTCCGTCGTAGAACAAGGCTGTGCTATCCAAAGTTATGGTGGCCGACCCTGTGTTTCTGACGTAGAGTATCATGTTGTTCGAGGTATTGCAAGTAGGGGTGTTGAAACAATACGCATCCATTGCGATTTGCTCTGTGACTTGCTGCCCGCCAGATTGTGTGAGTCCGCCTGCGAGGCTATTGACGTAGACGTAGACGATGATTCCTGCTGCCACAGCAATTGCTATGAGTAGGAGTGTTGCGATGATTGGCGAAACTGCTTTTCGTGCAGTTATTTTCATAGTCTAATCAACTCTGGGCATCCTATATAATGCGGGTGAACAACTTCTTCAGATTGGCTTGAACCGCCTTGAGAATTCAACGCCGAACTAGGCCCATAATCCAAGCTTGCCTCTTTAGACGCGTCGGAGATGCAAAACAATGGAAGAAGGGCCCCCACTGGTCCTTCTGAGGTTGAGAACAAATTACGCATGAAAAGTTGTCGGATTGGGTGAATTCCCGAGATATTTCTCATCGTACGCGTTCTTCTCGACCAAGTATTTGTCGAACCATATTTAGCAATAGTAGTTATTGCAATCTAGTCCAGGAATCCGTGTCGCTGTGACCCATCCACAGGAGAGCGCGATGGGCAAAGTTTGGTACGGGACTGAAACCCGTGGTTGGAGCTGAACCTCACATGATTTGAAGAGACGCGCATTCCTGCGGCGACCAGGAACTGTAGAAGACCATCAGACACAAGCTAAGTGAACCTGTTTCGGTGAAAGTGTGGAAGCAGCCAGCAGTTCTAGCCTGATCTGCCGACCGTCACATCGAACACATTGGTCGCACCCGTAGAGCTCACGACTTTAACCGTATGGCTGGTTCCTGCGACAGCCGCTGTCGTGATACCGATGTCGATTTGCCCTGTAGCCCCCGCTGTGTACGTGATCTGGGCCAATGCCGAAGGAGTTGCGGCGCAATAGAAGGTGGTGGCTGCGCCACTTGTGAGCACACAAGCGGCAGTTACGGCTGCGTAGACATTTGCCGACGTGAACGTTGCCGGAGAAGCCGACGTCGGAGGATTCGTTCCAGCTATTGGAATCAGGACGCCGTCGTAATAGACCGCGCTGACCGTCGTGGTCGCACTCCCAGAGTTGAGTAGGAAGATTTGCAGCACTTGCTGCGAACAGGCGCAGGTCCCGAGAGCGCCAAGATTGAAATTGTACCCTTGCATTTGGAGCCTCTCTGTGGTTTGCTGTCCACCGCTCTGTGTGAGGTTGCCAGCAAGTCCATTCACGAAAACGTAGACGGTGATGCCCCCGGCCACCGCGATTGCGATGAGCAGGAGGGTTGCGATGATTGGTGAGACCGCCTTACGCCTGGTGAATTCCATGCTAGCCGGACCTCCCTGCGATGATGGAGAATGTGAATGTTCCACCGTCAGAGGTCACGATGCGTATTATGTGCGAAGTTCCTGTCGTTGCTGCAGGGCTGATCGTTGGGAGCGTCACGGAGGCGTATTGACCAGAAGTGCAGACCTCACCTGGAATTGCGCCAACCGTGCATGTACTGGTGCCACCAATCGTGGGAGCGGCATTGCATGTTGCCCCTGATGCCTGGCACAGGTTGCCGTCGAAATAGACCGCGTTGATGGTGATCGATGAAGACCCAACATTCCTTAGAATGAAAGTAGGGGCTGACCCCGAGTAAGTATAGGCATCCATCGAAATCTGGTCTGCAACTTGCTGTCCGCCTTGCTGCGTGAGGTTTCCTGAGATGCTGTTGACGAAGACATAGACGATTATCCCAGCCGCCACAGCTATTGCAATCAAAAGGAGCGTCGCTATGATAGGCGAGACTGCCTTTCGCGCAGTAAATCGCATATCCTAGAAGGGCACTCTGACCATATATAATGGGCGGGAACAACTTGTTCAATTCAAGGCGCTGAGGCAGAATGCGGGCTGATTGCAGGCCTCTTCTCGGAAACGCCGCGGTATGCGAGTCCAGAAACCCACCTCGAGGCTCAGAAAGCCTTTGCCTTGCTGCCCCTGCCCTTCTTCGCTTCCAGCACCACGACCGACAGCCCCGTCAGCAGCAGCGCGCCGCTGAGCACGAGGGTCGCAGCCTGCTGGGCCAACCCGCTGTCGTTGCTCTGGACGAACACCTCGAACGTCCCGGCGCTCGAGAGGTGGGACGGGTCGCACGGGTACGACGCGGCCAGGGCCTAGATTCCCGAAGAGTCGGGCGCATATCGCGCATGGCATCGCAACTGACCGTTGTTGCCGGACTGATTGCGATTCTGCTGCGGGAAGGTTCCACCGCCGCTTGCAGCCCACGTCACACTTCCTGAGGCAAGTCCTGCATCCGCGGTCGCCACGACACCGTCGCAGTTGTGGTAACAGTGGTCGTCGTGGTCAAAGCGGTCGACTGGATGGAAGTGATCGTCACCGTCGTCGTGCCGGCGGCTTGCGGAACATGCAAGAGCGCGAGTATCGTATGTCCAGAGCCCGTTCCGGAGCTAGGCGCGGTCGACCATGCGTTCGCCCCGCTGGCCAATGTCGGTGGATGTCCCAACCTGCTCCGCTGTCCAGCCAATAGTCCGCCGACCTGCCTGGCTCTCTTTCTTCCACTATCCGCTGATACCCGCCACGACTGTGAAGACGTTGATGGCGCCCGTGGAGCTCACCACCTTAACGGTGTGTCCCGACCCGTAGGTCACGGCCGCGGTGAACGTGATCACCACCTGCCCGACGTCCGTGACAGCGTAGCTGCTCTTTCCCAGGTTTGTGGAAAAGTGGATGTCTCCCGCGGTCCCCGACGCGAGCGTCGTGGTCGAAGGAAGGAGATAGGCTTCGTTGTTGAGCAGGGCGGCGTCCACGGTGGGAGGGTTCGCGTTGATGGTTAGCAAGGTGCCGTCGAAGTAGACCGCGCTTATCTTTGTCAGCGCTGGGCCGGGGTTCAGGAGAAACATCTCTATTATCTGCTGAGAGCAGCCGCACGAGCCGGGGCTTATCGCGAAGGTGTAGGACTGGATGATGAGCTTCTCCGTCACCAGCTGCCCCCCGTTCTGCGTGAGGTTGCCCGCCAGCCCCCCTATGAAGACGTAGACGATGACGGCCGCCGCGACCACGATCGCGATGAGCAGGAGGGTCGCGACGATGACGGAGACCCCCCTCTTTCTTTGGAACTTCATGCTTCGATTCCGCTCCGGCAAGGCCATCGTTCGAGACAATCGTTATGGAATCGAGGTTCGTTCGCGAGGGAAGCAGGCCGCCGGTGCTTGATCAAGTTCTCACACTAGGCGGGAGACGTGACAGTCTCGGAGACGACAACGCCGGCGTCGGTGGTCACTGTGACGAGGTAGGCTGTGCTCACCGCCCAGTTGAACGAGTTGAACGGGAGCGGTATGTCCATCTGGGACCCCTGGCCGACCCAGTAGTCGAAGAGCCCGTTCGCCGCGACGCCGGGACCCGACGAGATTATGTCATAGTGAGCGACGAGGGTGTTCGTGCTGGGCTGGTAGACGTACGACCCTATCAGGTGGACGGCGAAGGCGCTGCTGTCCACCACAGAGAGCATCGAGAGCGACGCGAACCTGATGCTGTACGGCGAGCTCGCGCCCGCTGTCCAGGTGGCCGCGAAGGTTCCTGAGTATGCCGCGGTGAGCCCAGTGGCCGAGGTTTCCGTGGTCGAGATTGAGATGGGTCCTGAGGCCAGGGGGGGATACCATACTCCTCCGAACGTGACGCTCGTTCGGTATTCGACGGTCGTCCCAGACGTCTCTTCAAACAATACGAGCGTGGTGCTGGAAGAACACAGCGCCGCCTGCCAAGCGGCCACGGTGCTCTCTATCGTTGTCTCAGGAGGAGCCGACGCAGCGCCGACCGGAAACGACCAAAACTTCAGCGTGCCGGTGGTCTGACCCGTCGAGCCGGAGGCGAGCCCTGCGAAGTAGACTGTGTTTCCAATCACGACGGCTGATGACGACCCCATCAGGTAGTCGGACGTTGTCGTGACGGCAGCAGTCCAAGTGGCACAGGTCGGAGTGCAGCTTGAGCTGATGATGCTGGTCGCGCCCGTCACAAGCGTTGTCCCGTAGGTCAGGACGGCGCAACCTGCGACGACTCCGCAGGGGTAAGGTTCGATGGCGCCCATGATCTGGACCGTTCCTGCTGCTACATCGTCCTCCTTCACCCAAGTCCCCGCCCCCGCGCCTGAGGCATGCTGCCATACCTCCACGTGGTAGGTGGTGCCTGCGAGGGTGGTCAGCGCGACCCAGGTGTTTCCGAACGCGTCAGTCTCTATGGAGATCGGACCTTGCGCTATGTTCGTTGTTGTCACTTGCGTCTGTGGGATGGTCCAACTGACGGAGGCGCACCCTGAGGAGCTGAGCGTCCCATACCTCCAGTTGAAGTGATTATTGCCGGCGCCCGCGTTCGGCGCCGTCGCGTAGTAGAGGGTGTTGGGCCCGGAGAGCCACAGGCTATAGTCGTAACCATGGCCGCCTCCGACGACAGAGCCCCCCGGGACGAACGCCCTCGCAGCGCTCCAGGTCAGCCCGTCGCTTGAGGTCTGGCAGGTGATGTATGTCCCCGTGCTGTAGAATTCCCACCACAAACCACTCGAGTGGATCAGTTTTTGCTGGCTCGTATAGGCGGTCGCATCGGCCGTGGTGGTTTGTGCAGCCGGTGCCCGCACTACCGCATCGGCGATGCCAGCCCAATCAGACGCGCTTGGGTCCGCTGTAAACGTGACCGCAAGATTGGTTTGAGCTGTGGAGACGATTTGGTACTCGGCCGACCCATCGACGATTTGGTCTGCGTTGTCGCCTTGGGTTGCTATGAGTGTGAAGCCCGTCCCAGCAGTTCCGCGGCTAGGCCTGTGCGTTCCGGAGTCGGCAAACGCCCCTATTATGAAGTCGTTTGCGTTTGTTGTGGAAATGGTCACTGAAGCAGAAGTCCCCCTGCCTGTGGCGCTGGCTGGGATACCGGCGTGGGTGTCGAAAGGAGATGCGGTGTTGGCCCCGACGATCCCAAACGCCACTATGACCATGTCGTTGCGGCCACCATCTGTGGCCGTGATTGTAACTGAACTCAGAGGCGAACTCGCTATTGCATAAAAGTCAGCGATGCTTTCACTTCTTCCATTTACTTGTGAACCCCTCTGCGTGAAAGTAAGGCCTGATGCAGTAGGGACGTTGATGGTTGCGCCGTTATCGTTCGCCACGACGACATAGATGACGTCCGGGAACTGCGCCGTTGTTAATGCGACCGATATGGTGGCGGTTCCAGCGACGGTCGAACCGGCACTGGCAGAGCCGTCAAGAGCGAGTGGCGGGGGCCCTGCTCCTGTCACGGTTGCTGGCGTCCCGGGCGACCCGAACTGGAAGCTCGGGAAAGCGAGCGAAGTCTCTTGACTCTGGAGGTTCGCGGCGCTCCCCCTCTCGACGGTTCCATTGTACGCCGTGAAGGAGTTGAATATGGTGACCAGCGAGGCTATCGCGACTATCATTATCAGGACGAAGAATATCGACCCGACGATGGACGAGACGCCCGACCTCCTGCTAGACCTGTAGCGCATTCTATGCTGCCTTCGCATCGTATATCACGCTGTTACCCAACGAAGATGTCACCGTGAACGAGTAGGTGTGGCCGTGCGAGGGGGTGAAGGTCAGGGTCGTGTGGACGATGTCCACAAAGGCGCCGACGTTCACCGTGATGCTTGTGGCGGTCTGCGAAATGAAAGTGTTCGTCGACTGGTCCACTATGTAGACTGAGACCAGGGTAACCGGGACGGTTCCCGAGTTCCTCACGTAGACGTCCGCCCCGGCGCGGGAAGCCGTCACGGCATCGGTTATCTCCGCTCCGTAGCTGTTGGTGCCGCAAGATGTCACAAGGTTCGTCTGGGTCGCCGAAACTCCCTCGTATCCAACATATTCATTCTGGTTGGGAGGGAACGTGCTCGAGTAGACGCCGGTGAAGCCGGCAGCCATCCCACCCGCGCCGGCAGCGCAACTGTAAAGCAGTAGGTCGTTTGCGTTTGATGTGGACATCGTGGTGCTCGGGGTGGCTGCCGCAGAGGTTGCCGGGAGCGATATGTTCGGGTCGAACGGGCTGGCCGTGTCGGCTCCGCTTATCCCAAGGACCGCGATCCAAGTCGCTGCCGTGTCAGACGCCGACAGCGTCGCCGTTATGGAAGCGGAGCCGAGAGGCGACGAGGCGATGGCATACCATTCCTCCAAGTCAAAGGTGGCACCCGTGCTGCCGGTGCTGCCTAGCGAGCTCGAAGGCATGACGCCGCTGGGAGGGTAGGCGCGAACGGTGATGCCGTTCCAGTATGTGATGTAGCTCGAACCTAAACCATCGCCAACAAGGCCGATGTAGTTCCCATTGTTGGCATAGGTCTCCGTCCCGCCGCCGCAAGCGTCTGAATATGTCGAGCTCAACGGGTTGATTACGGTTCCCAGATTGCCATATCCGAATGTGGTGCCAAAGTAGTCTGCGGCGCTGTTCCCGTTGACCACTATGCTCCACTGATACCACGTGTTCGCGCTGGCGGTCACGCCGCTATTGGGACAATGCCAGCTTGTCCACGACGCGGATTTCGCTAGTCCAATGTAGTCACCTGCGCCTCTCCCGTCCAAACGGGACATTGTTCCCGCACCCGCTGAATTTGTGGTGAAGAAGAATTCCCCCAACCCCGTCGTGTAGGTGTAGTATTGTATTATGACCGAAGAACTGAGAGTGGCCGTGGTGTACATGTAATCCCCATTCACGCTGTTTGCGTAGAGGGCATTTGCTCCAAATGGAGAACCAGCGGGCACGGAACTAGTTTGACCCGCTGATGCGCTTATGGTCCAACCAGCTGAAGAAGCACCATTGAAGTAATTGATGAACACGTTCGCCCCGTTGTCGTACTGGCCGTAGGTCGCCGAGAGTTTCGGCGCCTCTCCCCAGTAGTTCCCGTCGAACCCCGTCGAGGTGGGCTTGAAGACCATGTATATCGTGAGCGTCCCGCCGCTCCCGGATATCGCCGATGTGAGGCGCACCCACGCAGACGCGGAGGTGGCGCTGGGAGTGCACGAGGTTGAGCAGGATTCGAGCCACGCGTAGAGCGGCGTGCTGCAGGCGGTGTCGGCGCAGAACCTGATGTTCCCCAGGTCAGGCGCCTCATAGGCGGCGTACGTCGCGGGGTCCCACGTTACCATTTGCTGGAAGGGGCTCGGGGTGGCCGAGGTCTGGCTGTTGGTGAGGGTGACGGGGACGTAGTATTCAGAATTGTTTTCTGTGTTGGTCGTGACCCTGTGCTTCCATGTCAGCCCGCCCCCGGCGATGCCTGAAACGGATGGCGGGGCCGTCGCTCCAGTGTCTGCTGGGCTGACGTAAGCCACAATCACGTCGTTGGCATTGGTCGTCGTGAGAGTGGTGGCGATGGAGCTCGAGACGCCTCCGACCTGATTCGTGCTCGTGCCGTCGAGGGCGAGCGTCCCGGCCCCCGAGAATGTGAAAGCGACCTGCTCCACCGTGAATCTCTCTGAAACTGCGTTCGCTTGGTTCTTCATCGCGTTCGTGTAGCCCTCGGTCAGGTTTGCCAGCCCGCTATTCGCGAAGGTGAAGACGAGCACTCCCAGGCTGACCACGATCGCGAGCACCAGCAAGGTCGCTATTATCTCGCTGACGGCGCGCCGCTCGAAAGGCCGCCTCCGTCGGCCGGCTCGAAGCGATCGCGGAATCCTACTGCCATCGATCATGAAGTTGATCCCCCGTTGGTTGAAGCGACGAAATCGATTTGGAGAGCGGGGCCGTGCTGAAAGCCTGAGGCGAGGTCACGCAGCGCTCTCGCGAAGCATGTGGCCGCCGGCCTCTTTTCGTGGTTTCTCAAGTAGCTAGGTCGCCTTTGCATCGAATGTCACGCTTTTCCCCAATGCCGAAGTCACGGTGAAAGAGTAAGTGTGGCCGTGCGACGGGGCGAATGTGAGTGTTGTGTGCGGGATGTCCACAAAGGCGCCGACGTTCGCCGCGGTGCTTATCGTGACCTGGGTGACGAAGGCGCCGGTCGACTGGTCCACGATGTAGACAGAGACCAGCGTCGAGGAAATCGTTCCGCAGTTCCTCACGTAGACGTCCGCCCCGGTCGTGCCTGAGAAGGTGAAGGTGACCTGCTCCACGACGAAATGCTCTGCGACGGCATTCCCCTGGCCCGAGATGAGGCCCGTGAAGCTCCCGGTGAGGGCGCTCAGCCCGCCGCTCGCGAAGGTGAAGACGAGCGCCCCCAGGCTGACCACGATGGCTACCAGGAGCAGCGTCGAGACTATCTCGCTCACTGCGCGCCGGTCGCCACTCCTCCTCTCCCCCTGGCGACTCCTGCGATGTAATCTCGTTCTGTCTCTTCCCCCCTATTGAGTCTTGGCCTTGTCCGTGGACTCGAGCAGGGCCTTCACCTTCTGGACGGCACCGGAGCCGTCGTTGTCTTCGACGACCATTATCCCGTACCCCGCGTTGATCTGCTTGGCAGCCTCGGAGGCCGAGGGTATCGTGATCAGGATTGCCAGTTTGGGTTTTAGGTCGTAGGTCTTGGCGAAGAAAGAGATCACCGCGCTGGGCTCCACCGCGGCGGCGTCCACGGCTATCTGGACGGCGACGTCCGCCTTCTCGCCAGTCTGCTCCCCGCCCTTCTTGGCGTAGACGTCCAGCGTGTGGCTGGTCCCGGAGCGACCCTGGATGGTGGCGGGCGAGGAGACCGAGTACCCCATGGAGGAGAGGAGGTCGACCAGCGCGGGAGCCAGGATGAGAGTGTTCTTCAGCTGCGCCACCACCGACTGCTCGACCACGTAGGTGTACGTGGCGGCGAGGCTGAGCTCCGAGGTGCTGAACTCGTGCCCTTCCCTGCAGGCGAAGACGACCTTGGGCAGGCTGGTCTTCGTGAGGCAGCTCTGGCACTCGTACCACACCCCCGAGCTGCGGAGCTCGTCGGCCCGGTGTATCGGCCTCTTGCAGTTCGGGCAGACCAGGAAGCCGTCCTTGTTGAACTTCGAGTCGGCGTCGATGTAGCCGCAGTAGAGGTGCTCCACGAGGGCGGTCTTCCTCATCTTCCTCGCCTTGCACTTCGTGCACTCGAGCTGGACGAGCGGGTCCGCCCTCGAGTG
>Ga0307372_10005499_pt1 | contig 18993 bp, 18 predicted proteins | sample OX1MG_FD_202533 | JGI IMG/M metagenome (GOLD analysis project Ga0307372, IMG submission 202533) | Soil microbial communities from Risofladan, Vaasa, Finland - OX-1 | ecosystem: Environmental > Terrestrial > Soil > Coastal area > Acid sulfate soil | place: Finland: Risofladan, Vaasa | collected...
CGACGGCGACGGCGGAGAGCGGCCCGACATTCTGCGCCTGCGAGGCGGTGCCGAGGATGGTGCTCACGAGCCCGACGGTCAAAACGGCCTCGGTGAGGAACGCCTGCCAGTCGACGAGTCCGGCGCCGGGCTCGGTCGCGCCGAGCATCCCAGCCTTGCCGTAGACGCCCCAGAGGAACAGGCACGCGAGAATCCCGCCCGCGAGCTGAACGACGACGTAGCCGGGGACGCGCCGCCAGGGGAAGTCGCCGCGGAGGCTGAACGCGAGCGTCACCGCCGGATTGAGGTGCGCGCCGGACACGGCGCCCATGAAGAGGATGATCGCCATCACCATGAGGCCGGGCGCCGCGACGGCGGTCGAGCGGCTGATCGCTCCGTTGCTCAGCGCCCCGACGACCGGCGCGCCAGCACCCACGAGCACGAGCAGAAACGTCCCGAACAGCTCCGAGAAGAGGCGCCGCCAGACGATGGCGTGCAACGGCGGCGGCGCGAGTGCCGGCTCGCCGGCGACCTCGGCGTGATCCATCCTCCGGTGCTCGGCTGGCACGGAGACGGATTCGGTTCGGCTAGGGGAGGTCCTCTGAGAGCAGCGCGTAGAAGATCGCGTCGATCCACTCGCCGTCCTTGAGATACGCGCGACGCTTCCGGCCTTCCCGCACGTAGCCGACGCGGTCGGCGTGGGCACACGCCCGTTCGTTGAAGGCGTAGACCTCGAGCTCGAGGCGGTGAAAGCCGAGCTCGTCGAACAGGAACCGCTGGAACTGCCGCGCCGCGTCGTCCGCGACGCGCCGGCCGCGGAAGCGCGGGTGGACGGCGAGGCGCTCGACCCGCGCGATCCGGTTTCGGTCGTTGGTCACGTGGAAGCCGAGCGCACCCGCCGGCTCGCCGTCGACCTCGATGACGAAGCGGCCGAATGCCTCCGGCTCCGCGAGCGACAGCTCGATCTCCTCGACGATCTTCCCGCGGTCGGATGCCGTGCGCGGGCCGAGGAACGGGCGAACGTCCTCGTCCGAGTTCAGCTCGACGAGAAAGTCTGCGTCAGACGGGTTCGCTCGCCGGAGCGCGACGGCCACGCCGGGACGCTAGTCGAACGCCGCCGGTCGCGAGCGCGACGCCGCCGAGGATCAGCGCGAGCGCCGCGAACGCCGACGGGCCGAACTTCTCCCCGAGGAAGATCGCTCCGTACCCGAGCGCGATCGGCGGCACGAGGTACGTCACGAGCGTCGCGTACATCGGGCCGGCCTGCTGGATCAGCCGGAAGAAGAGGAGGTACGCAATCGCCGTCCCGACGACGCCGAGGACGAGGATCGACGCGATCGTCTTTGCGTGCCACATGCCGGCCGGCGCCTGGATCACCCCGACCGGGAGAACCGCGACGCTCGACACGGCGCACGACGCAAACGCGACGACGAGCGGCGGCGTCTGCCTGAGATGGCGGCCGGCGATCAGCGTCCCGAACGCGTAACACATCGCCATCCCGACGACTGCGACCGCGGCCAGCAGCTTCCCGTGCGGCTGCGCGCCCACGAGCAGCGCAACTCCGACGAAGCCGACCAGGAGACCGACGAGACGCGACCCGACGACGCGCGACTCGCGGAAGAACAGGAACGCGAGGAGCGCGTTGAAGATCGGCACGGCGCCCTGGATGATCGACGCGAGCCCCGAGTCGAGCCTCTTCTCTCCCCACGACAGCAGCCAGAAGGGCAGCGCCGTGTTGACGAGACCGACGAGCACGAGCCACCGCCACGAGTCGCGCACGTAGGCGAGCGTCTGCCGCGGGCCGAGCCGCACCGCCGCGATGACGGCGAGCAGGATCGCAGCCGAGCCGATGCGCCCGAGGATCAGGGTCGACGGCGCGAGCTGCCGGTCGGCGATCTTGATGAGCATGAACGACGCTCCCCAGATGAGGGCGAGCAGCGTGAGGAGGACGATCGGCCGGCGCATCTTCTGCTCCAACGTAACGCGGCGGTCCGCTGTGAGATTCCACCGACGGGAGGCACGGCTAGACTGAGTCACCTGACGGAGGTCGCCGCCCAGTCTCTCCATCGCGCGCTCGGTCTCACCGACTGGGAAGCGCAGCGAATCCGAGAGCTGCTCGGCCGAGACCCGAACCACTTCGAGCTCGCCGTCTTCTCCCTCCTCTGGTCTGAGCACTGCGGCTACAAGCACTCGGCGCCGCTCCTGAAGCGGCTGCCGTCGGCCGGCGAGCGCGTCCTGCAGGGGCCCGGCGAGAACGCCGGCGTGCTCGACCTCGGGGACGGAACCGCGGTCGCGTTCAAGGTCGAGTCGCACAACCACCCGTCCGCGGTCGAGCCGTTCCAGGGCGCCGCTACGGGCATCGGCGGGATCCTCCGCGACATCATCGCCATGGGCGCGCGGCCGGTCGCGCTGCTCGACGGCCTCTGGTTCGGCGCGCCCGACTTCCACTTCTGGCAGGCGGTGTCGGGGATCGGCCACTACGGCAACTGCGTCGGCGTCCCGAATGTCGGCGGGCAGACGGTCTTCGACCCGGCGTACTCAGGTAATTGCCTTGTGAACGCCATGTGCGTCGGGCTGCTCGAGACGGAGCTCCTCCGCTCGGCGAAGGCGAGCGAGCCGGGCAACGTCGTCGTCCTCTACGGCGCGACCACCGGGCGCGACGGCATCGGCGGCGCCTCGGTGCTAGCGAGCGCCGAGCTGAGCGGGAATGACACCGACAAGCGCCCGTCCGTCCAGGTCGGCGATCCGTTCACCGGCAAGAAGCTCATCGAGGTCTCGCTCGAGCTCGTCGAGTCGGGCCTCGTCGAGTCGCTGCAGGACTGCGGCGCCGCGGGCCTCGCCTCCTCCCTCGCCGAGATGGCCGCCGACGGCATCGGCATCGACGTGCAGCTCGACCGCGTGCCGTTGCGCGAGGAGGGCATGGAGCCGTGGGAGATCATGATCTCGGAGTCGCAGGAGCGAATGGTCGCGGTCGTCCAGCCGGACAGGCTTGCCGCGGTCGGCCTCGTATGCGACCGCTGGGAGCTGCCGTGCGCGGTGATCGGCAGCGTGACCGGCACCGGGCTACTCCGCGCGTTCCACGACGGCGAGGTCGTCGGCGAGATTCCCGCCGAGTTGCTGACGGACGAGTGCCCGCGGTACGAGGTCGCCCAGCGCGCCGAGCCGAAGCCGTTCCGGCGCGTCACGCGGCCGGAGTTCGACGTCGGCGAGGTGATCGAGCAGTACGACCATCTCGTCGGCTCGCGCACCGTGCGGCGGCCGGGGCTCGACGCGGCGGTGCTGCGGCTGCGGCCTTCCCTGCGCGGCCTGGCGATCGCGTTGCAGGGTCCGGCGCCCGGCGAGACGGACGGGTTGCGCGCCGGCGTCCAGGCGACGATCGGCGCCGCGCGCAGCGTCGCATGCGCGGGCGGCGAGCCGATCGGCCTCACCGACTGCCTCAACTTCGGCAACCCGGAGAAGCCCGAGATCGCGCACGAGCTCGCGCAGGCGATCGAAGGGATCGCGCTCGCGGCCGAGGCGATCGGGATCCCGGTCGTCTCCGGCAACGTCTCGCTCTACAACGACGCCGACGGCGTCTCGATCCCGCCCACGCCCGTCGTCGGCTGCGTCGGCATCGTCGCCGACGTCCGCAGGGTGCCCGGCGGCTGGCAGCGCGGCGATGCCGTCCTCCTCGCGGAGTCGCCCGACGGCTCGCTCGAGGCGGAAGCGGCACTCGTCCGCTTCCTCTGGAAGGCGTCGACGCACCTCTCGCTCTGCCACGACATCGGCAGCGCCGGGATCCGCGCCGCGCTCGCCGAGGCGGCGGCGTGGAGCGAGGGGCTCGAGGCGGACGTCGAGATTCCGGCGGACTACGACGCGCGCCGCGGCGCGGCGATCCTCGCGTGCACGCCCGAGCGGCTCGCGCGGCTCGGCGTGCGCGGCTTCCGCCAGATCGGCGAGGTGCTCTAGACATGTGCGGCGTCTTCGGCGTGTACGCGCCCGGGCACGACGTCGCGCGCCTCACGTACTTCGGGCTCTTCGCGCTCCAGCACCGCGGCCAGGAGTCGGCGGGGATCGCGGTCTCCGAGAGCGGTCGCCTGACGGGGATGCGCGACCTCGGTCTCGTCGCGCAGGTGTTCGACGAGAAGAAGCTCCACGGCCTCCAAGGCGAAGTAGCGATCGGCCACACGCGTTACTCGACTACCGGCTCGTCGGCCTGGGCGAACGCGCAGCCGCTCCTCCACCACGGCCGCGCGCGCACCGTCGCGCTCGGGCACAACGGCAACCTCATCAACGTCGGCGAGCTGCGGGAGGAGCTGCGCGCCGACGGCGTCAAGCTCGCGACGACGTCCGACAGCGAGCTCGTCGCCGCGCTGCTCGCGAGCGACGAGGCGCCGCTCGCCGAAGCAGCCGCGAACGCGATGCGCCGCCTCGACGGCGCGTACTCGATCGTCGCGCTGTCCGAGGGACGGCTCGTCGCCTTCCGTGACGCGCACGGCTTCCGGCCGCTCGTGATCGGGAAGCTCGACGACGCGTGGTTCGTCGCTTCGGAGACGTGCGCGCTCGACCTCGTCGGCGCCGAGCGCGTGCGGGAAGTCGAGCCGGGCGAGCTCGTCATCGCCGACGAGAACGGCCTCGAGACGATCCAGGTGCTCGACCCGCGCGAGCGCCGCGCACTCTGCATCTGGGAGTACTTCTATCTCGCGCGTCCCGACTCCGAGCTCGAGGGGATCGAGGTGCACGGCGCCCGCGTGCGCATGGGCGAGCGGCTCGCGGCGGAGTCGCCGGTCGACGCCGACCTCGTCCTCCCCATCCCCGACTCCGGCATCCCCGCCGCGATCGGCTTCGCGCGCGCGCTCGGCATCCCGTTCAGCGAGGGCCTGATCAAGAACCGCTACGTCCAGCGCACGTTCATCCAGCCGGGTCAGGAGCTGCGCAAGCAGGGGATCCGGATGAAGTACCACCCCGTCGCGGAGGTCGCCGGCAAGCGCGTGGTCGCGGTCGACGACTCGATCGTCCGCGGCAACACGACCGAGCAGATCGTGCGGATGCTGTTCGACGCCGGCGCGACCGAGGTGCACGTGCGCGTCTCCTCGCCGCCGGTCGTCGGCCAGTGCTTCTACGGGATCGACCTCGCGGATCCGTCGGAGATGATCGCCGCCGGCAGGAGCGTGGAGGAGGTGCGCGAGCGGATCGGCGCGACCTCGCTCGCCTATCTCTCCCACGACGGCCTCGTCGAGTCGACGCAGCGCCCGGCGTCGGCGCTCTGCCGCGCCTGCCTGACGGGCGACTATCCGACGAGGATTCCCGCCGAAGCGTCGAAGCACCGCTTCGAAGCCGTCAAGACTTAGAACTCGTCTCAAAATGAAGCACGGGCCGTCTGACCGCGCTGGCCGGCGCGATGCGTCGTCCTCGGTCGCGCCCATAGCGCTGCTATGGGCGCTCCCTGCGTCCTAGCCTCGCACTCGGCCATCACGCCCAGCCGGCGCGTGGTCATTCCGAGACGAGTTCGTAGCTCTATATTCCCCGGCGGTGGCTGCGACAGCGGTAGAGGCACACGCTCCGAGTAGGACGACCGACTCGATCGTCCCGCTGGGCGGGCTCTGGATCGTCGGCGCCGTCCTCACGCTGACCGTCGTCCTGATCGCGGGCAACTGGCTGTGGGGGCTCGACTTCCTCCACGTCGTCGGCGGTGGCATGTGGACGGCGGTCGACCTGTTCATGGGCTTCGTGATCGGGCCGATCATGCGGAGCCTTTCCATCCCCGCGCGCATCGAGCTCACGAAGCGGCTGATGCCGAAGATGCTCCTGATCATGCCGACGCTCGTGACGATGACCCTCGGTGCCGGCTTCCAGCTCGCGCTGGCGAACGGAATGCTCGACGCGTCGTACCCGCGCCACGGCTGGGTCGTCGCCTCGATGGTCGTCGTCGCCGTGATGGCGATCGTCGCGCTCGCGCTCCTCCAACCGGCGAACATCGCGGTGCTCTTCGAGCTGCGGAAGCCTCAGCCGAATCCCGCCATCGTGCAGATCCTCATGCGCCGCTTCATCTACGCAGCCGGCGTGACCGGTGCGATGCAGGTCGCGACGCTCGTGATCATGACGAGGCTCGCGACGTGAGCGCGCCCGAGGCTCCGGACCTCGCCGGCCCGCGCGTCATCGAGTTGGGGATGCTCTCGATCGCCCTCGTCGCCGCGGGCGTGATCGACCTCGCCGCCTACCTGCCGCGCCGCGCGCCGCTCCTGCCGCCGGTGCTCTTGCTCGCCGCCGCCGTCGCGGTCCTCGCCGTCAACGTCGCGCTCGTCCTCCGCCGCCCCGGCTTTGCGCTCTGGCGCTTCCGGCAGGTCGCCGGCTGGATGCTCCTCGTCTACCTCGTCGTCGCCGGGATGCTCGAGTTCACGTTCCTCCGCGACCACACGCACGGGACGGTCCTCGTCCTCATGACGCTGCTGCTCGCGACGTTCACGCTCAACGTTCCCGTGCTCGCCGGGTACACCGTCGCGCGCTTCGAGCTCGAGCCCGGGGCGTAGGACTCAGCCGGCTTCGAGCCGCGCGGCGATGAGCTTCTCGACGAGCTCCTTCGGCAGCGGCTCGTCGACGGGGAAGTGGAGCGCGCTCTTCGTCATCGCGTAGCCCGCGAGCTCGTCGGCGAGGCGCGGCAGCACCGAGCCGCTGAACGGCAGGTAGCTGAGGTGGTTCGTGAAGGCGGCGAAGCCGGCGACGGTCTTCCCGCCGACGCGAAACGCCGGGACGCGGTAGGAGATGACCTGCTCGGCGTCGGGCACGATCGTGAGGATCGTCCGGCGCAGGGCTTCGAGCGTGCTTCGCTTCGGCTCCTCCAGCCCGCGGAGATACGCGTCGACGTCTTCGACCATTGTCGCGTAACGGTACGACACGTTGGCACGATGAGCGCCGGTGCAGCTTTTCCACTACCACCTCGTCACGAACCGCGTCCGCGAGGTCGAGGCGCGCTACGTCGGCAAGCTCGGCTTCGACCTCGTCGCGCGCCACGGGCGCATCGGCGAGGAGCTCACGTCGTACGAGCCGGGCGTCTCGTGGGAGGAGCTCGACGCGAAGGGTTTCAAGCTGCGCCTGACCGAGCTCGAGAAGGGGGCCGTCAACGTCGTCGTCCAGCCGGGCCAGTGGCCGATGCCGCGCGTCGACCATCTCGGCCTCGTCCTCGACGAGGACGAGTTCGAAGCGACGCTCGAACGGGCCGAGAGGCTCAATCTCCGGATCCAGGACCACGCCGACCGGCGGACGTTCGTCTCGACGAACGCCGGTTACCGGCTCGAGATCCATCCGCCGCGGGAGTGGATCGACGATCTCCTCTCCCATTACCACGACCTCCGGCTCACCGAGCTCCACCTCACCGCCGAGGATCCGGCGGCGAAGGCGGCGGCGCTCGAGGAGATCCTCGAGGCGGAGCGCCACGCGAACGACGTCGTCGTCGGCGGCACCGTCGTCCGCTTCGTCAGCGGCGGCCCACAGGGCCGGCCGGAGCTGTTCGGCGAACTGTTCGCTTAGGCCATGTCGGGGTCTGACCCCGGACATGGCTCGCGCGGACACGACGGGGTCTGACCCCGGACATGGCTGAAACGAAGGTGTCCTGGCGTCAGGCGCACGAATACGATGCAGCTGGACTGTCCTATCGGGACATGTCCGGTGTCTGACACCGGACATGTCCGAAACGGCCGTCACGCGGCGGCCCTAGACTCGGATTCGTGGGGAACGAGGGACGCACGTACGACGCCGCGGGCGTGTCGCTAGCGACGGCGACCGCGGTCGTCGACCGGCTCCGCGCCGCAGTGGAGTCGACCGGCGCGACGGGATTCGGACAGTTCGCGGCGGTCCATCCGCTCGGCGACGGCCGGTTCCTCGCGGCTTCGACCGACGGAGTCGGGACGAAGCTCATCCTCGCGCGGCAGCGCGGCGCCCTGCGCGCCTGCGGCGCCGATCTCGCCGCCCACTGCATCAACGACGTGATCACCTGCGGAGCCGACCCGCTCGTCCTTCTCGACTACGTCGCCGCAGCGCAGATCGACCTCGCTGAGGTCGCGGAGCTCGTGGAGGGAGCGGCGGAAGTCTGCCGCGCGGCGGGCGTCGCGCTCATCGGCGGCGAGACGGCCGAGCTGCCCGGCATCTACTGCGACGGCGAGCTCGACTTCGCCGGGACCTGCGTGGGCGTTGTCGACCAGCCGCTCGACGGCTCTACCATCGAGGCGGGAGACGTCGTACTCGGGTTCCCGTCGGCGGGTGTCCACGCGAACGGTTTCACGCTCGTCCGGCGCGTGCTCGAGGAGGAGGACTACGACGACCCGGATCTCCTCGCCCCGACGCGCCTCTATCTCGACGTCGTCCGCCGCCTGCGCGGCCGCGCGCGCGCCTTCGCCCACGTCACGGGCGGCGGCATCCTCGGCAACCTCGAGCGCGTCCTGCCCGCCGGCCGCAGAGCCGAGATCGACTGGGACGTGTGGGAGCGGCTGCCCGTCTTCGAGTGGCTCGCGCGCCATGTCGCCGAGGAGGAGCTGCGCCGCGTCTTCAACCTCGGCATCGGCTTCTGCGCCGTCGTTCCGGAAGCGGAGCCCGGCGAGCTCGTCATTGGGACGATCGCATGATCGGCGTCCTCGTCAGCGGCGAGGGAACGAACCTCCAGGCGCTGATCGATCGCGGTTTGCCGGTCAGCGCCGTCGCGTCGAACCGCAAGGAGGCCTACGCGCTAGTCCGCGCGCGCGAGGCTGGTGTGCCGACAGCGACGTTCTCCCTCGACTGCCACCCCGTCCGAGAGGAGCGCGATCTCCTCATGGCGACGTGGCTGGAGGAGCACGGCGTCGAGCTCGTCGTGCTCGCGGGGTACATGCACCTCCTGACGAAGCCATTCCTCGACCGCTTCCCGGGCCACATCGTCAACGTCCACCCCTCGCTGCTGCCGGCGTTTCCCGGCGCGCACGCGATCGACGACGCGCTCGCCGCCGGCGTGGCGACGACCGGCGTCACCGTCCACCTCGTCGACGAGGGCCTCGACACCGGCCCGTTGCTCCGCCAGGAGGAGGTGGCCGTCGACCCGAGCGAGACGCTTGCCGAGCGGATCCACGCCGTCGAACACCGGCTGCTGCCTGAGGTGGTGGGAGAACTGTGCGCGCGCTGATCTCCGTCTATGACAAGACGGGCCTCGACGACTTTGCGCGCGGCCTCGCCGAGCTCGGCTGGGAGCTCGTCTCCTCGGGCGGCACCGCGGCGCACCTCGAGGGCATCGGGCTCGAGGTGACGCGCGTCGAGGATCTGACGCAGTCGCCGGAGATGCTCGGCGGCCGCGTGAAGACGCTCCACCCGCGCATCCACGCCGGCATCCTCGCCCGCCGCGACGAGGCCGGCGACATGGACACGCTCGCCGAGCACGCGATCGAGCCGTTCGACCTCGTCTGCGTCAACCTCTATCCGTTCGAAAGCGACCCGTCGATCGAGCTCATCGACGTCGGCGGCCCGTCGATGCTGCGCGGCGCCGCGAAGAACCACGCGTCGGTCGCCGCGCTCTGCGACCCGGAGGACTACGAGCCGGTGCTCGCGGAACTGCGCGACGGCGGCATCTCCGCGGAGACGCGCAGCCGGCTGGCGGCGAAGGCGTTCGCGACGACCGCGGCCTACGACGCCGCGATCGCGACGTGGCTTAGCGGAAGCGAGGCGTTCCCCGACCGGCTCGTCGTCCCGCTGGAGAAGGAGCAGGAGCTGGCCTACGGCGAAAACCCGCACCAGCGCGCCGCGTACTACGCCGAGCGGGGCGTGCGCCGGCACCTCCTCTCTCGCGTCGAGCAGCTGCACGGGAAGGAGCTCTCCTTCAACAACCTCAACGACCTCTCCGGCGCGCGCGCGCTCGCGCGCGAGTTCGACCGCCCGGCGTGCGTCATCGTCAAGCACGCGAACCCCTGCGGCGTGGCGGTCGGCGCGACGCTCGAGGAGGCGTACGACAAGGCACTCGCGTCCGACCCCGTCAGCGCGTACGGCGGGGTCGTCGTGTTCAACCGCGACGTCTACTCGACGCTCGGGGAGAAGCTGGCGGAGCAGTTCGTCGAGGTCCTCTTCGCTCCCGGCTACAGCGACGAAGCGCTCGCGGCGCTGCAACAGAAGAAGAACACGCGCATCCTCCTCGACAGCGAGCGCCGCCTCGGCGAGCCGCGCGAGCGGCACTACAAGCGCGTCCTCGGCGGGATGCTCGTGCAGGACGCCGACGCGGAGATCGAGGACCGCGCCGGCTGGACGGTCGCGACCGGCAACGTGGGCGAGGCGCAGTGGGATGACCTCGTCTTCGCGTGGCGCGTGTGCAAGCACGTCTCGTCGAACGCGATCGTCCTCGCGAAGGACCTCGCCACGATCGGCATCGGCGCGGGCCAGATGAGCCGCGTCGACGCCGTCCGCATCGCCGTGGAGAAGGCGGCGGAGTTCGGCCACGACCCGAGCGGCTCGTCACTCGCCTCCGACGCGTTCTTCCCGTTCGCGGACGGGCCGCAGGTCGCGCTCGACGCGGGCGTGACGGCGATCGTCCAGCCGGGAGGCTCGCGGCGCGACGACGAGGTCGTCGCCGCAGTGAGCGCCGCCGGCGCAGCGATGGTCTTCACCGGCCGGCGCCACTTCCGGCACTGAGGTTCTGAGACCGCATTGACACCTTCCCTCGGCAACACGTAGCGTTGCCGCACCAGCCATCAGGGGAGACGGAAATGTTGAGCGAAGCAGGAAGCGGAACTTCACGGCGCGCGTTTCTCGGACGGGCGGCAGGCGCGGCCGCGGCCGTCGCCGGAGCCGGTGTCGGAGCTGGAGCGCTCGCGAAGAGCGCTGCCGCGGCGGACCAGCGCACGTACACGGCCGGCCACTTCGCGCTCCAGCTCGACGGCGCCAGCGCCGGGAAATTCGTTGGCCTGGACGGCGGAAACCTCGAGAACACGGTAGTCAGCGAGGTGCCCGGCCCCGACCACATCGTGAAGAAGCACCTCGCCAACGTCAAGTGGAGCGACTGCACGATCCAGGTCGGATCCGGGATGCGCAAGGGCATGTACACCTGGATCAAGGACGCTTTCGACCACGGCTTCGACGCCTCAGCTCGGCGCAGCGCGTCCGTCAGCGCCATCGGCACCAGGGGCGAGGAAGTCGCGCGCCGCCGGTTCCAGTCCTCCACCATCACCGAGGTGACGATTCCGGCGCTCGACGTCCAGTCGACGCAGGTGGCCCAAATCGCCGTGACCTTCAGCACCCAGAAGGTCAGCGACGCCAAGCCCTCCGGGCTACCGGTCGCCGCGGCGAAGCAGAAGGCCTGGCTGTGCTCGAACTTCAGGCTCAAGATCGACGGCGTCGATGCAAGCCGGGTCAACGCCATCGACTCATTCACGTGGAAGTGCGCCATCCTCGACGACGGATCGCTGGGGCTCGACGTGGGGAACATCTCGCTCTCCTGCGGCAACGCGAGCTTGCCGGGCTGGCAGAAGTGGCTTGCGAATCTCCAGGGTGGCGTCAACGACGAGCGCGACGGGACGCTGACGATCGTTGGGGCCGGCGCCGGTGACGTGCTCACACTCAGCCTCTTCAACCTCGGCCTCTATGCGCTCAGGCCCGATTATCCGATCGGCGGCTTGCCGAATGGGCGCTTCGTGGCGGAGATGTACGTCGAACGACTTGCTTTGTCCGTCGCTCCAAACAAGAACGGCTAGCGCACTACAGCTCGCGGGGCCGCGCTATGCGGTGGCGATGATCTCATTGGCATACCCTTGATGCCGATGGCCCGCGCATACCCGACGATTCTCGACCTGGTCGGGAACACCCCGATCGTCCGCCTCGACCGGCTCTCGCCGGCCGGTGGCGCGCGCATCCTCGCCAAGCTCGAGTACCTCAACCCCGGCGGCTCGGTCAAGGACCGCATCGGCCTCTCGATGATCGAGGCGGCCGAGCGCGACGGACTCCTCCAGCCGGGCGGGACGATCATCGAGCCGACCTCCGGGAACACGGGCGTCGGCCTCGCGCTGGCCGCGGCGCAGAAGGGCTACCGGCTCGTCTTCGTCATGCCCGACAAGATGAGCCAGGAGAAGATCTCCATGCTGCGCGCGTACGGCGCCGAGGTCGTGATCACGCCGACCGCCGTCGACCACGAGTCGCCCGAGTCGTACTACTCCGTCTCGTCGCGGCTCGCCGAGGAGATCCCCGGTGGCTTCAAGCCCGACCAGTACTCGAACATGGCGAACCCGCAGTCGCACTACGACGTCACCGCGCCCGAGATCTGGGAGCAGACCGGCGGCGAGATCGACGCGATCGTCATCTCCGTCGGTACCGGCGGAACGATCTCCGGCATCGGCCGCTGGTTCCATGAGCGCAAGCCCGAGGTGAAGATCATCGGCGTCGATCCCGAGGGCTCTATCTACACGGCAGCCGACGAGTCGGAGCTCCACCCGTATCTCGTCGAGGGGATCGGCAAGGACACGTGGCCCGAGACGATCGACCTGAAGGTCGTCGACGAGTGGATCCAGGTCTCCGACCGCGACTCGTTCCTCACTGCGCGGCGACTGGCGCGCGAGGAGGGAATCCTCGCCGGAGGCTCGGCGGGCTCGACGGTGTGGGCGGCGATGCGGGTCGCGGAGCGGCTGCCGTCCGGCGCGACCGTCCTCGCGCTCCTCCCCGACTCCGGCCGCTCGTACATGTCGAAGTTCTACGACGACAACTGGATGCTCGAGCACGGGTTCGTCGAGCGCGCCGGCGCGCTGCCGACCGTCGACGAGCTCCTCCGTGCGAAGCACGGCGGCACCATGCCCGAGCTCGTGACGATCTCCGCGCATGCGAAGATCGGCGAGGGGATCGACACGATGCAGCGGTACGGCATCTCGCAGCTCCCGGTCGTGCGAGACGGCGAGTGCGAGTCGCTCGCGGACGTGATCGGCTCGCTCCAGGACCGCGCCCTCCTCGAACGCGTCTTCGGGAACGCCGACGCGGTGCACGAGGACGTCGCCGCCGCGATGCAGCCGCCGCTCGCCGCAGTCGAGGCGTCGGCGACCCTCGACGAGGTGTTCGCGACGCTGACCGGAGGGACGAACGCCGTCGTCGTCGCGCGCGAGGGGAAGCCGGTCGGCGTGCTCACGCGCTCGGATCTCCTCGACTTTCTCGCTCACCGGCGGTAGCGTCCGCGCCGTGAGCGCCTGCGCGCAGTGCGGGTTCGAGAACGCCCCCGGGCGTAAGTTCTGCGGCGGCTGTGGCACGGCGCTCGCGCTGGCCTGCCCGAGTTGCGGCGCCTCGAACGAGCCGGGAACGCGCTTCTGCGGCGAGTGCGGGAGCCCGCTGACCGCCGATGCCCCGGCTGCCGCTCCGGCCGCAGCTGCCGAGCGCCGCATCGTCACAGTCCTCTTCGCCGACCTCGTCGGCTTCACGCCGCTCTCGGAGTCGCGCGACGCGGAAGAGGTCCGCGAGCTCCTCTCCCGCTACTTCGACCGCTGCCGGAGGCTGATCGAGATCTACGGCGGCACCGTGGAGAAGTTCATCGGCGACGCAGTCATGGCTGTCTGGGGGACGCCGGTTGCGCAGGAGGACGACGCCGAGCGCGCCGTCCGCACGGCGCTCGACCTCGTCGCCGCCGTCGCGGCGCTCGGGGAGGAGGTCGGCGCCGACCTCCAGGCCCGTGCCGGCGTGCTGACGGGAGAAGCGGCCGTGACACTCAACGCGCAAGCGGAAGGGATGGTCGCCGGCGATCTCGTCAACACCGCGGCGCGCATCCAGTCGGCCGCCGAGCCGGGCTCCGTGCTCGTCGGAGACGCGACGCGGCGCGCGAGCGACGCGGCGATCGCCTACGAGGACGCGGGCTCCTTCGATCTCAAGGGCAAGAGCGAGCCGATGGCGCTCTTCCGCGCCGTGCGGCTCATGTCCCTGCGCCGCGGGACGGTGCGCTCCGGCGAGCTCGAACCGCCCTTCGTCGGCCGGCTCCGCGAGCTCAACCTCGTGAAGGAGCTCTTCCACGCGACCGCCGAGGACAGGAAGGCGCATCTCGTGTCGCTCGTCGGGATCGGCGGGATCGGCAAGTCCCGCCTCGCCTGGGAGTTCGAGAAGTACCTCGACGGCGTCGCCGAGACCGCGTACTGGCACCGTGGCCGCTGTCTCGCATACGGCGACGGCGTGGCGTACTGGGCGCTCGCCGAGATGGTGCGGATGCGCGCGCTCATCTCCGAGGAGGACACGGCCGAGGAAGGGCTAGCAAAGCTAGCCGCGATGCTCGACCAGTGGCTGCCCGATCCCGACGAGCGCGCCTGGGTGGAGCCGCGACTCCAGCAGCTCCTGTGCCTCTGCGACCCGGAGGCGGACGAACGCCAGAACCTCTTCTCCGCCTGGCGGCTCTTCTTCGAGCGGCTCGCCGCGCAAGGCCCTGTCGTTCTCGTCTTCGAGGATCTCCAGTGGGCCGACGCGAGCCTCCTCGACTTTGCCGACCACCTCCTCGACTGGTCGCGGGCGCACCCGATCTTCGTGCTGGCGCTCGCCCGGCCCGAGATCGCCCAACGACGCCCAGGCTTCGGGGCCGGCGGCACGACGCTCTCGCTCGAGCCGCTCTCGGAGCGCGCGATGGGCGAGCTGCTCGACGGTTTCGTGCCGGGCCTGCCCGACGACCTCCGCAGGCAGATCCTCGAGCGGGCGGAAGGCGTACCGCTCTACGCGGTCGAGACGGTGCGGATGCTGCTCGACCGCGGCCTGCTCGCCCGCGACGGCGAGGTCTACCGGCCCACCGGGCCGATCGACGCGCTCGACGTGCCGGAGACGTTGCACGCTCTCGTCGCGGCGAGGATCGACGGCCTGTCTCCGGAGGAGCGGAGCCTGCTCCAGGACGCGGCCGTGCTCGGCAAGAGCTTCACGAAGCCGGGCCTTGCCGCGCTCTCGGGCCTAGACGACGCCGCGCTCGACCAGCTCCTCACCGCGCTTGTGCGCAAGGAGGTGCTCTCCGTCCAGGCCGACCCGCGCTCGCCCGAGCGCGGCCAGTACGCGTTCGTGCAGGACCTCCTCAAACGCATCGCCTACGACACGCTGTCGCGGCCCGAGCGCAAAGCACGCCACCTCGCCGCAGCGGCACACCTCGAGCGCACCGCCGCCGCGGTGGAGGCAGAGCTCGTCGAGGTGATCGCTGCGCACTACCTCGACGCATACGAGGCCGCACCCGACGCGGACGACGCGGCCGTGCTGCGTGCGAAAGCCGCCGAGCAGCTGACGCTCGCGGGCGAGAGGGCCGCGGCGCTCGCAGCGACCGAGGAGGCGCAGCGCTACTACGAGAAGGCGGCGGCGCTCGCGGCCGACGATCTCGCGCGGGCCGACCTCCTCGAGCGCGCTGGGCTCGCGGCGTTCGCCGGCGCACGCTACGTAGCGTCGGTCGAGCACCTCGACGCGACCGCGACGCTCTACAACGCGGCCGGCCAGACGCACTCCGCGGCGAAGGTCACGGGGCAGATCGGGCTCGTGATGTGGCGCCAGGGAGACCTCCGGGCCGCGACCGAGAGAATCGCTCAGGCTCTCGAAGTGCTCGCGGACGACCAACCCGACGAGGAGATCGCCGGCCTCGTCGAGATGCACGCGCGCCTGACCTATTTCCTCGGAGACCACGATCTCGCGCGGGAGCGGGTCGAGCGGGCGCTCGAGATCGCCGAGGCGCTCCCCGCGCCGGACGTCCTCTCCAACGCGCTGAACACGAAGAGCCTCCTGCTGTACGGCAACGGCCGCTACGAGGAAGGAAGCGCCCTGCTCGATCGTGCGATCTCGATTGGGCGTAAGCACGAGCTCGGGCAAACGCTCCTGCGGGCCATCAACAACCGCTGCGTCGACCTCTCCTCGCTGGCGCGCTTCCCGGAGATGGTCACGGCGGCCACGGAAGGCGCAGAGCGGTCGGCCCGGCTGGGCCACCGCGAGCACGAGCAGCAGTTCCTCAGCTTCATCGTGCTTGCCTCGTGGTTCCTCGGCGACTGGGACGCCTGCGACGCGCTCGTCGAGCGATTCACCGCGCCCGGGCCGTATCCGACGCTGTTCCGAACAATGACGATTGTCTTCCCGCAGTCGTCCCGCGGGAGGCTCGACGAGTGCCGCGGCGCGTTCGCCGAACTGGAGCCTTTCAGGACATCCGAGGACGCGCAGATCGCCGCCGGTGTCTACCGCGCCGAGGGCGTCGTACTGCACGCAGAAGGCCGGTTCGCCGAGGCCGCCGCCGCGCTGCGAACTGGCCAGGAGGTGCTCTCCGCCGTCCATCCGCGGCCGGACTCCCTCAGCTGGAGCTTCGAGCTGGAGTCGCTCGCCGACGCCGGCGACGCCGACGCGCTGGAAGAGCGCCTCGCGGTGCGCGACGCGATGTCCACGGTCGAGCGCACGGCGTGGATCGAGGCGGTGCACACGCGCTTCCGGGGCCGGCTCCTCGCGCTGCGGGGCGACCGCGACGGCGCGGCGGAGGAGCTCGCCGCGGCGGCGCGCCGCTACGAGGCTCTCGGCACGCGCTTCCACGAGGCGGCGACGCTGGTCGAGCTTGCCGAGGCCAGCGGGGAAACGGTGCCCGCCGGGGCTCGCGCGACGCTGCAGCGTCTCGACGCGAGGCCGTGGCTCGAACGGGCGGACGCGCTCGAGCGCGCTGCGACCGTCTAGTCCGCCGCTACTCTCCGCGCATGGCCGCCGAACGTCTCGAGTCGCTGCTCCGCAACGCCTTTCCCGACGCGGACGAGCTTCGCGTCGAGGACCGCACCGGCGGCGGAGACCATTTCCAGGTGACCGTCGCGAGCCCGCGCTTCACCGGGCTCTCGCTGCTCGACCAGCACCGGCTCGTGAACGACGCACTTGCCGAGCCACTCCGCGACGGCACCATCCACGAACTGCGAATCAAGACGAAGGGGCCCGAATGAGTGAGGTTGGCGAGCGGATCAAGAGCGTGATCGACGAGGAGCCGGTGGTGCTGTTCATGAAGGGCACGCCCCAGTTCGTGATGTGCGGCAACTCGGGCCGCGCGCTCGAGGCGCTGCGCGCGCAGGGCGCGCCGGTGACGGCGGTGGACGTCATGCGCGACCCGTCGATCCGGCAGGAGCTGTCGGAGATGTCCGGCTGGCCGACGATCCCGCAGGTGTTCGTGAAGGGCGAACTCGTCGGCGGCGCCGACATCACGCAAGAGCTCGCCGAGAGCGGCGAGCTGAAGCGCCTGCTCGAGGAGAAGCTCGGCCCGAGTTACGCCGACGGCGCCGAGGAGCGCACCGTCGACGTCGTGCAGTCGTGAGGATGCGCCTTTCGTAGCTGCGTCGTCGTCGGGAGCACCGACGGCCACGGCTTCCACCTCGCCAAGCGCCACTGGCGCGTTTTCTAGCGCTTCGCCGTCCAGGTGGCCGTGCCGGAGTAGCCGCCGCCCGTGAACTGGCAACCGCTGCCCGAGATGAAGACATAGAAGACCGCCGTGCCGTGCGCCCTTCGCGCCGTCGTAAACACGCCGTGGAACGTCGCGCTGCCGGACCCGCTCCATGCCGTCGCGCCGGGTGTCTGGAACTTGAGCTTCTTGATCGGCGAGGACTTCTTGGCGGAGCTGCCGCCGTTGCCGGAGCACGGGCCTACGTACGGGATCTTGACCGGCGCGCTGTAGCTGTACGAGAAGCCGAAGTGCGTGACGCTCCGGTGGTTCGACGACACGCCGAACGAGCCTCTCGTGACGGTGAAGTTTCCACCCGTGCCCGAGCCGCCGCCCTTCTTGACGACCATCTTCCAGAGTCCGGCCTTCGGCACGACCTTGCCCGAGGTCGCCGGCAGGGCGCCGGACAACACGACCGCCGCCGTCACCAGCGCGGAGACGACGGCGACTCCCAGCCGGCCGACGCCTTTCTCGTCCATCGCTCCGAGGTGTACGCCGAACGGAACCGGCACGCATCGGGGCTTTCACGCATAGATTGCAACGCGTGCGTGAGCTCCGGCCCGGCGTCTGGCACTGGACGGCTCCCCATCCTGATTGGGACTCCGAGCAGTGGTGGCCGGAGCTCGTCTCCTCGTACGCCATCGAGCTCGGCGACGACGTCGTCCTCTTCGACCCGCTCGCGGTTCCGGACGAGATGCGCGAGCGCGCGACCGCCGTCGTCCTCACCGCGCCGTACCACGAGCGCGACGCGCGCGGGCTCGGCCTCCCGATCCACACGCCGCCCGCCGACACGTGGGAGGACTGGGTGGAGAAGTTCGGCGTCGACCCGGACAAGGTGCGCGGGATGGAGAGCGACGATCTCGCGTGGCTCCGCGCCGGTGAGGGCGAGGGCGAGTTCCACGGGCCGGGCTCGTGGCCGTTCGGCATTCACGCCTACGCCGGTCGCGAGGACAACGACCTCGTCGTCTGGATCCCGGCGGTCAACGCGATCGTGAGCGGCGACTCGCTGTCGGACTTCGGCGACGGGCTAGGCATCCAGATGGGTGGACGCAAGCACAAGTCGCGCGACGAGATCGCAGCGGAGCTCCGGGCGCTCCTTGATCTCCCGGTCGAGCTCGTCCTTCCTGCGCACGGCGAGCCAACAGACCGCGGGGCGCTCGAGCGCGCCCTCGCCTGGCTCTAGACCATTTGGCGCGAGACGGAGGCGGGGGACCGGCCCCCGCCTCCGCTCGCGCTTCGCGGCTCTAGCTCGCCGCGGTGCCGACAGCCTGCAGGCAGGTGCCGGGCAGGATCTGAGAGGCCGAGTAGCCGGTCTGGAGGGCCGAACCGGCCGAGCCACCGACGTAGTAGTAGGTGGTGGCGCCGCCGTCCTCGGAGTCCTCGATGCAGTAGCCGGCGTTCGTGTTGACCGCAACGGCCTTCACGTTGGTGCCGACGCCGGGAGCCGCAGTGCGCAGCGCGGCGCCGCTCATGCCGGCGTAGTTGCCGTTGTTGACGTTGAGCTGCTCCGCAGCCGGGATGGCCGAGCGGATGTTCGACTTCGCCGCCGCCGTCTGCGCGCTGCCCTTGAAGCTCAGGTAGGCAGGCACCGCAATGGCGACGAGGATGCCGAGAATCACGATGACGACCAGAAGCTCGATGAGGGTGAAGCCCTCCTCCGAGGCCAG
>Ga0307372_10005500_pt1 | contig 18993 bp, 14 predicted proteins | sample OX1MG_FD_202533 | JGI IMG/M metagenome (GOLD analysis project Ga0307372, IMG submission 202533) | Soil microbial communities from Risofladan, Vaasa, Finland - OX-1 | ecosystem: Environmental > Terrestrial > Soil > Coastal area > Acid sulfate soil | place: Finland: Risofladan, Vaasa | collected...
ATGAAGGGTCCGTTTCTCAGGAAACCCTGCGATGACGAACGACCCCCCAGACCCGGTGTTCTTGCCTACCGGCCAATACGACGATGCCGCCATTAATCGGGCCCGTAGCGAGCCGCACGCGATGCCTGAGAACGTCGGGCCGTACCGGATTCTGCAACGGCTGGGTGGTGGAGGCATGGGAGTGGTCTACCGGGCCGAGCAACGCGCGCCGATGCGGCGCGACGTGGCTCTGAAATTCATCAAGCTCGGGATGGACACCAGGCTGGTCATCGCCCGCTTCGAGGCCGAGCGGCAGGCGCTGGCCCTGATGGACCATCCCCACATCGCCAAGGTCTTCGACGCGGGAATGGACGACACCGGGCGGCCGTTCTTTGTGATGGAGTACGTCAAAGGGAAGCCGATTACCGAGTACGCCGATCAGAACCACCTCAGCATCGCCGAGCGGCTCGAATTGTTCGAGCAGGTCTGTCAGGCAGTCCAGCACGCGCACCACAAGGGCGTCATCCATCGGGACCTGAAGCCGGGCAACGTGCTGGTTAGCACTCAAGACGGACGGCCCTTCGCCAAAGTCATCGATTTCGGCGTCGCCAAGGCGATCGCGCGGCGGCTGATCGACCACACGCTGTTCACCGAGCATGACCAGTTCATCGGCACGCCGCAGTACATGAGCCCCGAGCAGGCCGAGGGGAGCGTGGATATCGACACGCGGACCGACGTCTACAGCCTGGGGGTGATGCTGTACGAGCTGCTCACCGGCAGCACGCCGTTCTCGAGCCAGGAGTTGCAAGCCGCCGCGTTCGAACAGATCAAGAAGATGATCGTCGAGGTCGATCCCCCCAAGCCCAGCACGCGGCTCACCCTGGGCCATCCCACGATATCGACGCTCGCCGCCTCGCGCCGCACCGAGCCGAAACGCCTGGGCACTCTCGTCCGGGGAGAGCTCGACTGGATCGTGATGAAGGCCCTCGAAAAAGACCGCAAACGCCGCTATGAAACTCCGACGAGCCTCGCCAACGACATCCAGGCCCATCTCAAAGGCGAACCGGTCCAGGCCGCGCCGCCGAGCGCGGTGTACCGCATCCAGAAATTCGTCAGAAAACATCAAGGACCGGTGGTCGCCGTCGCACTGGTCGGCATGGTGCTGCTGTCGGGGATTATCGGGACGACGTGGGGCTACTACCGCGCGGAACGGAACGCGGAACTCGAACGCGCAGCCAAGGACCGCGAACGCCTCGCCAAGGAAGAGGCGACTTCACAACGGGATGCAGCTCGCCGAGCCCGCGAACAAGCGATCGCTGCGACGAATGAAGCCGTCGCGGCCCAAGATCGGGCGGCAGGGGCGCTCGCTCGGAGCTTCGTGCGGCCGTTGGTCGGTGCGGACGCGCTGCTCGCCAAACCCGAGATCGAAACGCTTTGGGAGCTCGCCACGCTCCAGAGCGACAGCGTCGGGCTGCGCATGCTCGATGAAGCGACCCGCGACCGGCAGATGACTGCGCAACTGTTGAACTGCGCCGAACCCGCCCTGGTAGCCGGAATCGGCTTGAATCCCGACTTGCGAGAGCGGGCGCTGGCATTGTTACGCTCGCGCCTTTCCGACCAGGCGCTGACGCTCGACCATCGTGCGGGCATTGCGTGGCTAACACTGATGCTGCTCGACCAACCCGGACCAGACAGTGCGGCGTGCGTCGCGCTGATCAAGGGTGCCATCGCTGCCAAGCATCTTTCGCGGACATCCGCGCTGTCGTATGCCGTCAACCATTCCGACCGCGTTGCCGCACTGATTGCCCCCGAACCCGCCGCGGAACTCTTGCTCACACCGCTTGCCGATCCGAAACCGACCGCATACGAGCTCTATCGCGGCGCCAATGCGCTCGCCGCGTTGTCAGCGCGTCTGCCTCCGGATGCCGCGGCGCGAACCTGTGAGTCGGCGGCGGCTCTGTTGCCAGCGGCCTTCGCCGATCCGCAACACGCTTCTTACGCAAGATCGAAGCTTGTCGATGCGTTCGCCGCGTTGTCAGCGCGTCTGCCTCCGGATGCCGCCGCGCGAGTCTGTGAGTCGGCGTCGGCTGTGTTGTCTGCGGTGTTGTCTGCGGAGTTCGCCGATCCGGTTTCCTCCACGTCCTCGTCGTTTGCCGATGCACTCGTCGCCTTGTCCGCTCGCCTGCCGTCAGATACGACCGCCCGCATCGCTGACGCGTTCCTCGCGGCCGTGGCGGATCCGAAACGGGATACCTACGATTGCATTCGACTTGCCACAAAACTCGCGTTGTTGTTACCGCGTCTTGAGCCAGAAGCCGCGGCACGTGTCACTGAAGGCTTGCTCGCAGCCCTAGCCGATCCGAGACGGGGGCCAATCGACCTTTTGCTTGCCGCGTCGTCAGCGAGTGTACCTCCAGGTGCCGCCGCGCAAATGTGGGAGTCGGCATCGACTGCGTTGCTGGCGGACCTCGCCACACCGCGAGAGAACAGCGGGCACCTTTCCGTGCTTGCCAACACGCTCGCCGCGTTGTCAGCACACCTGCGCCCCGATGCAGCCGCGCGATTCTGTGAGTCCGCGTCGGAGATGCTGCTGGCGAAACTCGCCGACCCGAAATGGGCCGTCGACGAACTCTTGGCACTTGCCGAGGAGCTCGCCGCATTGTCAGCTCACCTGCCGCCGGATGCAGCCGCGCGAGTCTGTGGGTCTGCGTCGGAGGTACTGCTGGCGAAACTCGCCAATTCGAAATGGACCGCCGACGAGCTCGTGGCAGTCGCCAGGGAGCTCGCGGCGTTGTCAGCTCACGTGCCGCCAGGTGCCGCCGCGCGAGCCTGTGAGTCGACGTCGGAGACGCTGCTGGCGAGACTCGCCAATCCGAATGCCTCCTGGTTCTATTCTGGAGTGATCACCCGGTTTGGCCAGGCATTGACCGCATTGTCAGAACGCCTGGAACCGGTCGCCGCCACGCGAATCTGTGAGTCGGCATCGGCCTTGTTGCTGGCGAACTGCGCCGATCCGAAACGAACCGCCGACGAACTCTCGGCGGCCGCCAAGGAGCTCGCCGCGTTGTCATCGCGCCTGCCGCCAGGTGCCGCCGCGCGAATCTTTCGGTCGGCGTCGGACAGATTGTTCAAGACGTTCAGCGATGAGGATCTGGTCTACCTTGACGTAGGATCCGTAATTATTGCAAGGTACGAGGGATTCCCACCCGACCCAGATGTAGACATTCCCAGCATTGCAAACGTTCTCAATTCGCTGGACGCGCTCGCTTCGGTATCCGAACCAATGGAGCCGGGAGGGGCCAAGGCAACGGCGTCGCGCGCGATTCGTTCTGTGACCGAGGAGCAGCTTCTTTCTCTGCGGTCGCGTCACATCTTGGATGCCCTGGTTGAATCGATGGCGGTGTTGTCCCGGCATTTATCGCCGCCGCTCCGACGGACCGTCCTCCACCAATTGCTCGCACTGCGATTGGAGCAACCGTACGAATGGTACGAGATTTCCACTGAAGACAACGACGGGAACAGTGTCTATAAGCCGGTCTCCCCTCTGGTCCACCGGGCCCTGGCCGTCATGCGGCGGCAAGAACCGCATTACTTGGCGATGGCCACGCCGTCCGACGGCAAAGAGCCCGCCACCGTTTCCACCGAACACGCGTTCTCGACGCTGAAACTCACCACACCCGAGATCGTGGAGTTTCTCAAATCGCCTCTGACGCACGGCGACCATCGCCGCGATTTCCTCGATCTGCTGGAATGCCGTTACGGGCGCCGTTTCGGCAACCAGTGGGCGTTCGTGGAATACGCCCAGGCCGAAAACCTCGGGCTGGACTTCACCACCCGCGTGAAGCGCCCCGATCCGAAGGCGATCCTGAAAACCATCCACAAGCTGATTGACGAGGAGTTGGCGAAACCATGAACTCCATGTGTGGCCGACACGAAATCGCCGAGCTGTTCCGCCCGCACGGTGCGCGGTGACCTGTACCGTGGTGTGTAGATGCCGCCATGGTCACACCGCTCGACCGCTCTCCGATTGTTCGTTGGACGATTCGAGGTGAGAGGCAATGGGCCTCGAAAAGTGATTCACGGTTATCGTTGTTGGAACTGCCTTCGGGTCCCGCGGCATTTCACGGTGTCCGCATTCGGTGCCGCAGCGCGTCGATTTGCTTCTTGCGTGGGACATCCTCGGCGGTGGGGTCGAAATCGATGATTTCGTTCAACAGGAGTGAAAGCTGCCTGGCCGCGATCCTTCGATTCCGTTCGTCGTCACGGCGCAAGAGCTCGATCCAGACGATCGGGTCGGCGCGAAGCGGGCGAACGATTTGGTCCAGTGTGTCGACGCCGTCTGTACCCTCTTCAACTTCTTTCAACGCCGACGACCGGACGATCGCCCGGATGCGAAAACGCTGCTCGCTGTCGAGCCTGTCCAGGTCGAGCGAGAGCAGGAAAGGCAGCGCTTCGGGTCCGCCGAGCCGCAAGCGGCGCTCGGCGGACTGGCGCCGCGAGAATTTCTCGTGTCCCAAGTCGGTGACGAGCCGGAGCCACACGTCGCGCGATGGTTGCCCCTCGATATCGGCTGAGTGCAAGAGCAAGGATTCGATCGTTTGCGCTCTTTGGACAAGTTCCCAGCCCGGCTTCATGACCTGCAAGAGCGGCGCCAACTCGTTACGGCAAAGCTCAGGTTCGGCCAGGAACAGGTGCCAAAGTGTCACACCACGACACTCTTTCCGCTGCTCACCCTCGCCGACTGAAAGCGTCAGAGGCCCCTCCGTCGGCTGGCCGAAGACGACGAGCTCAGCGTTGGCGCCGCCGGTTTCTTGACCGGCGGCCTCGGTGGGTTGGCCGGCGGCACGGCGAGGTAGGCGGCGAATTCGAATCTCGTTGCCAAACAGCAGATCCCACGTCAGTTGAGCATCCGGGGTGGTCAATTCGTAACGGAAGGTGGTTGCGGCCCCGGCTTGAGTCAGCTCCAACCGTTCGTGCCGGTCATTCGTCTTGAACTCCCCCTTATGAGTCTGAAGCGACATCGCTCCCGCAACCGTGATCCGTCCCGCGACGACGCGCAGCCGAAACAAACCCAACATGTATGCCAGTCCCGCATTCATACGGGGTGGCTGCGCAGCGGACACCTCGCCAATGGAGCAAACGAGGGTCGTGGCGAGAACCGCGGTTACGATCGCCGTACGGCGCGTGTCTTGCATGTCGGAGAATATCGCATTTTCGGTCGATTGGGGCAATCGCGGTATCTTCGGCACGGAATCTGCTCTAGGTTCCGGCGACTGGGAGCGAATGCCCCGCAATTCCGCCCGTCGTGGCAAAAACGGTCCGAATTCGCTCGCCAAAGCCTGTTTTAGTCGAGACTCGCATCGAAACAGAGCCAGCCGGAATTGTAAGAAATTCAATGTCTCGCCAAGATGGCGACGTTGGGACCCCAATCCAAGGAGGGAATGATGGTCTCGTTACAAGCAGTTGCGCTGGCATTGGCGATCTCCGGGGGGGGCGAGACCGTGCTACTCGACTTCCGCGCCGATTGGTGCGGTCCCTGCCGGCAAATGGACGATGCCATCCAAAAACTGGCAGCCCGCGGTTACCCGATTCGCGAGGTGAACGTCGACGAAAACCGGAAACTCGCCCAGGCGTACCATGTGACCGGAATTCCATGCTTCGTCTTGCTTGTCGATGGGGGCGAGGTGAGTCGCAGCAACGGCGTCGTCCCCTTGGCCAAATTGGAGAGAATGTTTCGGCAGGCCGGTGTGGCATCAGCAGGTGCCTCGGTCGCCCGAGCACGCGCCCAGTCGCCCGACCCCGCGCCAGGCGGACCGGCCGAACAAAACACGTTCCCGACGAGCGATAGCGCCTGGCCATTGGTCGATGTCGTGAAAGCCGTTGGTGCCGTTGGGCGTTCAATCGCGGACGAAGCGCCAGAGGCCAGAGGCGGGGCTTCGACGGGGGGGTTGGCTGCGGAGGTTCGTTCCGGTGCCGACATTCTCCGTGAACGTGGTTCGCGCCTGCACGGCGGGCGCGATGCGGCCACCGCCCGCTTGCTTGCCGCCACCGTGCGATTGAAGGTCGACGACGGCGGCAGCCACTCCGTGGGTTCGGGCACGATCATCGATGCTCGCGAGGGGGAAGCGCTGGTGCTCACCTGCGGGCACGTGTTCCGCGACTCACGGGGGAAAGGTCCGATTGAAATCGACCTTTTTGGCCCCGGCGCGCCGCGGGGATTGCCTGGAAAACTGATCAGTTACGATTTAAAGAGCGACGTAGGCCTGGTCAGTTTTCGCCCCGGCGTTGGGGTCAGCGCGGTACGGGTAGCGCCTTTGACCTACAACGTGCGGAACAATGACCCGGTGGTGAGCATCGGCTGCGACCACGGCAACCCGCCGACCGTTTGCGTCAGTCATGTGACGGCCATCAACAAGTTTCTCGGGCCGCCAAATCTGATCGCGGCGGGTCAGCCCGTGCAAGGACGAAGCGGCGGTGGTCTGTTTACCAACGACGGCCTCCTGGTGGGTGTTTGCATCGCCGCCGACCCGGCCGACGACGACGGCATGTATCGGGCATTGGGCGCGATCCACGCTGAGCTCGATCGAATGGGCCTGGCCGAGATGTGCCTCGAGGAGGTCGATCCGGGCAACGGTAATTCCGTCGTTGCCACACGGGAACCATCGCCGATGCCCGACCACATGCCGGCGCCGCACAGCCAGCCGTCATCCGAGGCATTGCTTCGCACCAGCGACGACGGAGCGAGGGCGGACAGCGAGCGTGGCAACGCGCCGCTGACCCCCGCTGAGGAGGCGGCCCTGGCCGAAATCCGAGCCAACGGAGAAGGTGCGGAGGTGATCTGCATCGTTCGGCCGCTGACCGATCCGCAATCCAGGAGCGAGATCATCGTCCTCGACCGGGCCTCACGCGAGTTCTTGCGGCAGTTGTCCGACGAACGGCGCACGCATAACTCGCGCCGACTCACGAGCGACCACATCCGCCAGGTTTCGCCGAGCCGCGCTAAGCCCTAGGCCGCGCCTTGGCACTTGCCCGACACTTCGATTCACATTTGCGTCATGGTTACTTTTTCTTCTTTTTCTTCCTTACGGTTTTCGCGGCAGTCGTTTTGGCGGTTGACTTGACCGGTTTCTTGCTGAAGACGCTGTCCCAGTTCTTCGTGAATTCGGGGCTGGGGCCGGAACGGACAATCGGTCCTGACATGGTGTTTAACTCCTTTGACGGTCACGTGGTTGCGTGAAAGCGATTGCGTGAAAACGGGTTTCAATGGCCCATTTTAGATTCATTGGCCCGCGCCACAAGTCCTACTTCGTGGGGAACGCCCGCTCCAGGCGCGCCGGGATTCCGTGGGCATTGAGCCGACGTCGCGCCCGCCGTGGCCCAACGCCACGGAGGTCGTTCCCGACAGGGGGTTGCGGAATCGTTGCCGTTAAGTGGTTGGCTGAAAAATAAGGTGGCGCTGGCGGCGGTCGTGTATTATAATAATTGCGCAAGCTTTAACGATACATGTCGCCATCCATCGCTCCCAGGGGAAGACTCCCATGATCCAAGTCTCGCTATCACCAGCCATCCGCCGCGTCATCCTCATTGTTTTGGCGTCGTCAGCAGTCTCGGCCGCCCGGTACGCCGCGGCCCAGCAGCCGGCGCCGGCAACCCCACCCGCTCCGGCCGCGATCAATACCCACAGCCGCTGGGTCACGGCCCTGGTTTTCTCGCCTGACGGAAATACGTTGGCCACTTCCGGGGGCGAGAGCCTGCTCTATCGCCCGGGCGACGTCATGCTTTGGGATCTGGCAACGGGTCAGCAAAAGGCGGCGTTGGCGGGCCACGGCACGATCGTTTGGGCGGTCGCGTTCTCGCCCGACGGCCAAACCCTGGCGACAGCCGGCTATGACGGAACCCTCAAGCTTTGGGATGTGCCCGGCGCCAAGGAAAAGGCCTCCTGGCCGGCACACAAGCATTGGATCATGGCGGTTGCCTTTTCTCCCGACGGCCAGACCTTGGCGACAGCAAGCGAAGATACGACCATCAAGCTTTGGAACCTGGCCGCGGTTCCTCCGGCGGAAAAGCTGACGCTCAAGGGGCACACCGGCGCGGTTACGAGTGTTGTGTTCTCGGCCGATGGGCAACAGATCCTCTCCGGTAGCGGCGATAAAACGGCGATGCTTTGGAACCCCGCCGCTCCCGACCCTCTCAAGAAACTCGAAGGCCATTCCGACACGGTCTCGGCCGTGGCTTTCGTGCTCGACGGTAAGACACCGGCCACCGGCAGTTACGACCGCACGGTCAAGCTCTGGAACCCGGCCGAGGGAAAGGAAATTGCCGCGCTGGCGGGCCACCACAATTGGATCAGTGCGATGCGTGTCGCCGCCGACGGCAAGACGCTCGCCACCGCGAGCCATGACCGTACGGTGAAGGTATGGAACCTCGATACGAAGCAGGCCACTTTCACCCTGGACGGATTCAAGAGCACGGTTTGGGGCGTGGCATTCTCGCCAAATGGCCAGATGTTGGCCACGGGCAGCCACAGCGATTCACTCAAGGTCTGGAAAGCCGTAGCCGCCTGGGCCGACGCCTTCCCGGCGCCGCCTCCCGCGGCCCCCGCGGCCGCAGTTGAAAAACCAGCCGAAAAGCCCGCCGAACAAGCCGCGCCCGTCGCAAAATAGTCGAATTACCATGGGAATCATTACCAACCAACGCTTGATGCGAGTTTGCCCCCGACAGTTCGCGCGCTGGACGATGTTCCTCGCCGCCGCGCTTGTGTTGACGCTGGACGTGCGGGGGGGTGATGGGCCGCCGCGGCAAATCGAAGCATCGCGACTGGCGTCCGACGTGATCATTTATCGCGACTCGTTCGGCGTGCCTCACATCGACGGCAATGACGATGAATCGACGGTTTTCGGATTCGCCTACGCTCAGGCTGAAGACAATTTCTGGCAGGTTGAAGACACCTATCTGCTCAGCGTTGGCCGCTATGCAGAGGCCTACGGACCGCAAGGGATCAATTCCGACCTTTTGAACCGTGCGTTCGAAATCGTACCCAAATCGCAATCCGATTACCGGCAATTGCCGCCCGGTATCAGGTCGCTCTGCGAAGCCTATGTCGCCGGGTTGAATTATTACCTGGAAACCCATCCGCGCGTGCGGCCGAGATTGATTGCCCGCTTCGAGCCTTGGCAGGTGCTGGCCTGCGGTCGTCACGTGTTGCTTGAGCTGACGTTTCGCTACACGCGGCTGCATTCGAACTACATGCCCCGTATGAACCCGAACATCGCCGCCGCCACAGGCTCGAACGCCTGGGCGATTGGGCCCTCACGGACCCGTTCGAAGAACGCGATGTTGCTGGCCAATCCCCACCAGCCTTGGTTCGGTTTCGGCCAAATGTACGAGGCCCACCTCCGTAGCGGCGAGGGTTGGAATTTTTCCGGGGCCACGTTCTTCGGCAGCCCTTTATTGACGATGGGTCACAACGAGCACTGCGGTTGGAGCTTTACGACCAACGAGCCGGACATCGCGGACGTTTGGCGCGAGACGTTCGACGACCCTCAGGAGCCCTTGAATTACCGCTACGGCGAGGGTTACCGCAAGGCGGTCGAGTGGACGGAAACGATCAAGGTAAGAGCGGCCGGCGGTCCCAAGTCAAAGAACTACACGTTCCGCAAGACGCACCACGGCCCGATCGTTGCCAGAGAGGGCGCCCAACACCACCTTGCCGCGCGGATCGGCCGGCTTGACGATTCGCAATTGCTGGTCCAGATGGAACGGCTCATGCGGGCCAGGAACTTTGCCGACTTCAAGGCCGGAATGGCCGGGCTTAATCTACCACTGATGAACGCGACGTACGCCGACCGTGAAGGGAACATCTTCTTTCTCTACAATGGCGCCATCCCTCGCCGCGATCCTCGATTCGACTGGAGCAAGCCGGTGGACGGCAGCGACCCACGGACCGAGTGGCAAGGTTATCACGAAATCGACGAGCTGCCGCAGGTCCTTAACCCGCCCGCGGGCTTCGTTCAGAATTGCAACTCGACCCCCTACACGACCAGCGACGACGGTAACCCGCGGCGCGAGGATTTTCCCGTGTACATGGTCGAAGACAAGGACGACGACAAGCGTCGCGCGAAGATCTCGCGGCAATTGCTCCGCGAGATGCGCGACTTGACGTTCGACGAGCTACGAGTCGCGGCGTTCGACACGACGAACTACTGGGCCCAGACCGAACTGCCCGGCTACGCCAGGATGCTGGACGAATTGAAACGGACCGATCCGGCGTTGGCCGCTCAGGCGGCCCCGTACCTTGACCACCTCATGGCGTGGAACTGCCACACGACGGTCGATTCGACGGCGGCCACGCTCTGCGTCGCTTGGTACGAGGAAATGTACGGAAGCTCGTACCCTGGCGAGCAGCTCAAGCCGCAGTTCGTTCTCGACGTGCCGCAGCGGTTCAAGGCCCTGGTTCGAGCGGCGACGGCACTCCGCTCGGCCTATGGCGACTGGCGCGTCGCGTGGGGCGACATCCACCGCATTCAGCGGCACCCCGACGTGGCCGACCTGATGAATGTCCCTTTCGACGACAAACTTCCCAGCCTTCCCAGCCTCGGTTCGCACGGGCCGATGGGGATGATCTTCACACAGTACTACACCCCCACGGTCCACATTCCCTTCGTCAAGCACCAGGCCAAGCACTACGGAGTGGTGGGCTACACTTATGTCGGCGTTTTCGAGTTCGGCGAGCGTTTCCAGGGCGCGACGCTGGTTCAGTTCGGCGCGAGCGGCGACCCGAACTCGCCGCACTATATGGACCAGGCCCGGCTGCTCTCCGACTGCAAATTGAAGCGAGAGCTGTTCTACTGGGACGACGTGTTGGACGACGCCCGCGGCGCCTATCACCCCGGCGAGCGACCCACCGAGCCCGTCCTTGGTCCATTGGCACGGCCGATCAATGGGACGAAACTGAAATAATCCGCAAGGCTTCACACCTCCATCACCGTTGCCTCGACTTGCGGCAGCTCGACGCAGGCGATTGTGTGCGGACTGGCGCGGTAGACGGCGCCGGGGTTGAGCACCAGGGTGCGTCCCAGACGTTGTTGCCTCGCGACGTGCGTGTGCCCGTGGCAAACCAGGTCCCATTTGCCGGCGGTGGCGGTCTCGTTCAGTAATCCGACATCGTCACCGTGCAGGAAGGCAATCCGCCGGCCGACGAGTTCGAGCTGGCCGAAGCGTTCGTGGCAAATCTGCTTTGCAGCGAGGATGGCCTCGCCGAGGGCCGATGGATCGTCGACGTTGCCGAAGACGAAATGCGTGGGCCAGGAAGCAAACAGCTCGACGACGGCGGCCGAACCGATGTCTCCGCAGTGCAAAACCAGCTCGACTTCGAGACTCTCAAGCATCCTTACGGCGTTTTGCGTGTGCCGCACCTGGCCGTGTGTGTCGCTGAGCACGCCAATTCGCATCGGACTCCCTTTTTTCGGCTCGGCTGATTATAGTGGTCCGCATGTTATCCGACGAACAAACCAGGCTCATGGCGATGTGTGTGCTCGGCCTGCTGGGCCTGGCGCTTGCGTTCGGCACCGTTCGCGTGTACTTCAACCTTCATGTCGCGCCGGTACAATTGCCTATATACATGTTCAACCAGTTCATGAGTAGGGTCATTTGGCGCGCGGCGGTGGAAGGGCAGGTATCGCCGCCGGCCGGCCGGGGGGCGGTGATCGTCTGCAACCATCGCAGCCCGATCGACCCGGCCTTCATTGCGTTGGCTTGCGACCGGCAGGTCCACTGGATGGTTGCGCGCGAGTATTGCTCCCATCCGCTGGTGGGCTGGGCGTTGAGATTACTGCAGGTGATTCCGACCGGGCGCGGGGGCGTTGACACGGCGGCGACGAAGCTGGCGATGCGGTACGCCAAACAGGGCGAGCTGGTGGGCATGTTTCCCGAAGGAAGGATCAACGATACGCCGAGCTTCATGCTTCCGGGCCGTCCGGGCGCGGCCCTGGTGGCGCTCAAGGCGCGGGTCCCGGTCGTGCCCTGCTACATCACCGGCTCGCCCTATGCGGGCCGCATCTTCGGCTTCCTGTTCATGACCGCCAAAGCGCGTCTGCGGGTCGGCCAGCCCATGGACATTTCCGATTACTACGGTCGGGAGGGACAGCGCGAGGTGCTTGATGAATTGACCAGGAGGTTCATGCGAGAAATCGCACGCCTGGCCGGTGTACCGGACTACGAGCCCGAGTTGGCAGGCAAACGCTGGAAGGCCGCCGCACCCGTCGAGAGTACGCTGGAGACCGCGGCCCAATGACAGATCGGCCACGGCGTAGGCCCACGAACAGCTCAGCCGGATTGTCTCATTTCCGGCGGTGCGAGACGGTGAGAAAGCCGTACAGTGTCACCGGCTCGTTCTCGCGCAGGATGTAGAACTTCAACGGACCAAGCCGGTCGACGTCGGTCCGTTCGAGGATGTACGCGACGTCGGACAACTTGATCGTCTCCCATTGGTGCATTCCGACCAGGACGTCGCCCCTGCGAATTCCCTGCTTCGCGGCGGGGCCTTCGGGACGCACGTCCACCACCGACAAGCCGCCGTTGTAACGTCCGTGGTGCAATTGCCTGAATTGCCTGTTCGGCATCGGTTTCAGCGCCAGCCCAAGCAGGTCCCAGGTCGGGTCGCCCGACTCGTCCGAGGCCTTGGGCGCCGCGGCAAGCACGATGGCCAACGCCAGCGGCTTCCCCTTGCGTTCGACTTTGACGGAAACCTCGTCGCCCGAAGCGTGTCCCAAGAACGCTCGTTCCAGATCGAGCGTGCGGTTGACGGGTTGATCGTCGACGGTCTTGATCACGTCGCCCGGCTTCAGCCCGCATTCGGCGGCCGGGCTGAGGAGATCGACGGCGCCCACGACGAGAGCGCAATGGGTCGCGTCGATTTTCGTCTTGGCGACCACGCCGTGCCATGTGTGGTTCAGCCTCCGAGTGCTGAGCAAGTCGGCCGCCACTTCCATGACCTTGTCGGCCGGTATCGCGAAGCCGATCCCCTGGGCCCCGGCCCGCACCGCCACATTGAGCGCGATCATCTGGCCGTCGACGCTCAACAGCGGTCCGCCCGAATTGCCCGGATTGATGCTGGCGTCGGTCTGGATCAGGTCATCGTAGTTCTGGGCGTCGCTTACCTGAACCGTGCGGTGCAAGGCACTGATGATCCCCTTGGTGACCGTGTGCTCATAACCGAAGGCGTTGCCGACGGCCACAACGGTTTCGCCCAGCATCAGGTCGCTCGACGTGCCGATGGCCATGACCGGCAGCGGCTCGTCGGCGTCGATCTTGATGATCGCCAGATCGGTCTGCGGATCGTGCGAGATGAGCTTGGCGATGTACGAGTCGTGGTCGGCGGTGGTCACGCTGATCCGTTTGACCCCCTCGACGACGTGGTGGTTGGTGATCACGTAACCTCTGGAGTCGATGATCACGCCGGTGCCCATGCCATTGACCCGGCGGCCCGCGTCGCCGGGCTCGGCCGAGGTGCCTTCGGCGGTTACGGTCTTTTCGCCGTGGATGTTTACGATGGCCGGCTTCGTCTGTTTGACCGCCAGCACGATCGGGTCGCGCTGCCGCAGCGATTCGTCGCCAAGGACGCGCGGCGGTCCGCCGTGAAAATTGAACGCCAGACATCCGATCACAGCGAGGCACGTGCGCGGGAAACGGCAAGCGTGTCGGTGGGTCATGACGTTCATCGCCGTAGGTGTGAATCGATCGTGGGCCCAGGTAAGCCTCGCCAATGGGCTACCGCCCCCCCCGCTCGCCTGTCGCCGTAGGTGCAAATCCATCGTGGCCCCGCCTGGTTGCGGCTTTGCCCAGGTTTGGGACCGGGGGTGAAGCGATAGCACGGCGGCTTGGGAACTAAATCGGTCCCCGCTACGTGGCGCCTTAAAATGGGGCCATAACGGCGGTACATTATGCCCAATTTACCAATGATGACCGGCAAATCAGGCGGGGGGCCCCCGTGAAAGGTCTCGCGGCGCGACTCGTGCTGCCAATCTGGGGGAGGGCGCTATTTCGCCGAGGTTTCGTTGGCAACTGGCGCTGCCAGATCCTTGGTGGGCCCTTCGAGGCGGCCCAGCAGCCTCAACAGGCCGTCGAGGATCGTCCACGGATTGGGGGGGCAGCCGGGCACGTAGAGATCAACTGGCACGACGCGGTCGGCGCCGTTGTTTACGACCGAATGGCCGATGTACGGACCGCCAGAAATAGCGCAAGCCCCCACCGCGATCACGATCTTCGGCGCGGGCACTGCCTCATAGGTCTTTTCCAGCGCGTACTTCATATTGTCGGTCACGGGACCTGTAATCAACAGTCCGTCGGCGTGCCGGGGCGATGCGACAAAGTCGATCCCGAACCGTCCCAAGTCGAAAACCAACGTCGTGAGCACGTTGACGTCGGCCTCGCAGCCATTGCAGCCCCCCGCGCTCACTTGCCGTAACTTGAGCGATCGACCGAACAGCCGCCTTGTGCGCTCGTCGAGCTCGTGGGCCAACTCGATCGGTCGGCCGTCGAGGACCAGATCCTCGCGGTTGCGCACAGCCAGGCGGTACTCGGGCGTGTAGTTTATCGCGCCGGTGGGACAGGCCTGCGTGCAGTCGGTGCAAAACAGGCACCGGCCGAGATCAAGCGAGAGCGATTTGACGTCGGCGGTGATCGCCTCCGTAGGACAAGCCTCGGCGCACGCGCGGCAACCGTCTTCGCACTTGGTCGCGTCGATCACCGGCAGCCCGCGAAAACGGTCCGATACCTTCGGCGCGGTCAGCGGGTAGGTCGAGGTCTGGTGCCCTTGGCGCGAGCGTTCGGCGATGATGTTAAACATTACAAATCGTGTCCGCAGTACGAAAGGTTGAAGCTCTTGTTGCAAAGAGGGAAGTCGGAAATCTGCTGGTCGCGCAGCGACATGGCCAGGCCGATCCAGTTGTGGAACGACGGGTCGATCACCTTGTAATGGGCGAAATGCCCTTCGCCGTTAGTGATGGCCACGTGGCAAATCTCGCCGCGCCAGCCCTCGACCAGCGAGACCGCCACCGATTCGCGCGCCATGGGGCCCATGGGGGCCGTCGTCGGTCCCGAGGCCAACATCCGCAGTTGTTCGAGTACGAAATTTCCCGACCGTTGTACCTCCATGCCGCGCACGTAGGCCCTGGCGAACACGTCGCCCGAGGGGCAGGTCGAGATCGGAATTTGAGTGAAGCGGAAGATGCCATGGGGGAAGTCGTGCCGCGCGTCGCGGTACGCGCCGCAGGCCCGCGCCGCCATGCCGACCAGGCCCAACTCGTCGCAAAGGGCCTTCGAGACCGTGCCCGTGTTCTCGAAGCGGGCTTGAACCGAGAGCGATTGCCAGAGCACCTTGAGCGAACCGGCCGTGTCTTCCAGGGCCGGTTCGAGGCGTTCGATCAGCGTTTTGATCCGCTCGGCGTCGAGGTCGAAGGCCACCCCGCCGGGCCGCACCAGCCCGCGGCCGAATCGACTGCCGCAGATCAACGCGGTGGCGTTGAGATAATCGCCCCGCAAACGGCCGTTGAACGACAACGTGGGCAGGAAGCCGACGTCGCCCGCCAGCGCGCCCAGGTCGCCGGTGTGGTTGGCCAACCGCTCGAGTTCCAGGGCGATGCCGCGGATCGCCTCGGCGCGGAGCGGCGCGCGACAACCGGCCAGCGCCTCGACTGCCTGGCAATAGGCGCTGGTATGGCCGATGGTCGTGTCTCCGGCCAGGGTCTCCATGTAATGGATCGTCCGTTTGTCGGGTCCGCCGATAAGTGCCCGCTCGACGCCCCGGTGTTGGAAGCCGAGCGAGATCTCCAGGTGGAACACGTGCTCGCCGTGGCACTGGAAGCGGAAGTGGCCCGGCTCGATTACGCCGGCATGCACCGGTCCCACGGCGACTTCATGAATCTCAGGCCCTTCGACGCGGAAGAAGTCGGTCACGCTGGGCATGATCGGTTGCCCCTCGGGTCGCGACCAGGCGTCGCGCGGCGGACGGTACGAACGATGGAAACGGACTGGCTTCAGCCAAGGGTGCCCATCGGGCACAACGCCCCATTGCTCGGCGATCTCGCGCTCGAACCAATGGACCGCCGTGCAGTCGAGTGTGAGCGAGGGGTAACGGTCGCCCACTTCGGTCGATTGCAGTGAGAACGTGCCCGACTCCGCGTCGGCCAGCACCAGGAACAACCGCAAACCCGTTTCTCCGGTGGCCCCGGCATCGCCGGTGGGTTGCCCGAACAAAGCCAGCACCCGCTGCCCTCGCCGCACGCCGTCGCACAAGTTTCTGCGAAATGTGTCCAGGTCGAAGGTGGGCAACTCGCGCAAGGCGAGCGTCTCGCCAGGACGGATCGAAGGGGCCGGATCGACGCTCATTCCATTCCTCTCAAAGGATGCGCCATCGTAGGCACATCGGAATTCTCACGAATTCCGCTACACGATACCAGCGCCGGGGAACCTGGCACAAGCGGGTCGGTGTAGTTGATTTCCATCGTCGTGGCCAACGCGACGTGCGCTTACAACCGCTCGTGGTCTTCTTCCTCTTCTTCGACTGGTTCCGCGGAATTCGGCCCCGTGCCAACTCCATTGTCGCCAGGTAACTCGGCGCCCGGCAACACGGCGCTCAACGACGCGGCGCCCCGCACACCAGGAAGCGGCGCGTCGCGGAGCCGCTCGGCCACTTGCAGGGCCAAGGCGTTGAAATCGCGCGGGTTCGTCGGCGCGTAGACCAGGTTCACGGGGCGGTCGCTGATCGAAACGCCGGGCTTGTCGGGCATCGAGATGCGGTGCGTGAAGAGGTTGTAAACCCCGTACAAGACCTCGATTTCCCACTTGCCTGCTTTCTCGACATCCAGGTGCAGCGTGTAGGCGGCCTGCGCCGCGTTCAGGCAGACGGCGGCTTCGATCAGGGCGTCGCGATAGCCGGGCATGTCCCGCGCGCTGGCACCCCAGACCTTTTCCAAGCCATTGGCCGCCTCGCGGACGGCCACGAAGATCCGCTGCAAAATCTGCCGCAGGTTCGGCGAAATCGACTTCGACCAGAACTTCAAGGGCTGCAAGTAGGCATCGACCGCGCCGGTCACAGCACCGCAGCCGCTGTGGCCGAGCATCACCACGACCTTGACGCTCTCGCTGAGCGCCGTGAGCGCGAAGTCGATGCTTCCCAGGCACTCGTCGCCCAACACGTTGCCGGCCACGCGGATCACGAACAGGTCGTTGAATCCCTGGCCGAAGAGCATTTCGGTCGGTACCCGCGCGTCGGAGCAGCCGACGACCACCGCGAACGGCGAGGGCTTGGGCATGGCCCCCTTGGTCCGCACCATGCCGACTTCCAGGCCGTTGCAAGGCACCACGAAGCGCGGCTCGCCGGACGAAAACGTGCCCGTCCGGCAGCTTTCCATCCATTCCGAAAACATCCGGTTCCCGTCTTCCAGCGTGCGGCGCGCCGCCTCGGCATCGGGCGGCACGGGTTTCGCCGTGGGGTTCTTGGGATCGAACCGGTAGATGTAGTCGATCGTCTTCATGGCCGCGGCCCGTAGATTCAACCAATCGGAAATTCCGTGATGATGATCTTCGAGATCATGATGTACATCGGAATCCCTATGGTCACATTATACGAGAACGTCAGGCCCAAGGAAGCCGCCAGCGGTAAGGTCGGGCTGGCTTCGGGAATCGCCATCCGCTGCACTGCGGGCACCGCGATGTACGAAGCCGCCCCGCAGAGCACGGCGAACAACACGTAGGTGCCTTGCTCCAGCGGCTCGCCAAGGGCCCAACTGTAGGTATGGGCGACGATCATGCCGAGCGTGGCGAAGACGTTGGGCGCGATGATCCCGAACATCACGAACGGCACACCGCCGGCCTTCAGGTCGCGCAGGCGCTTGCAAGCGGTCATGCCCATCTCAAGCAGGAAGAGGCAGAGCAGTCCCTGGAACAAGTCGACGAAGATCATATCCAATTGCTCATAGGCACCCTTCTTCGACGACTTCAGTCGGACGTGCGTGGCGATCTCCTTTCGCTTTTGCAAAGGCGCGACGAAAGCCATCGACTCGTCGTCGTGACCCTCAACTCCACCATCGGTTCGTTGTTGGTCGTCGCCCTCGTGCTCGACATCCGGCTTGTGCTCGCGGTCGTTCTTCGCCGTGTCATGCTGCCCGTCGAGCGACGCTCGCTCGTTCACCGTGATCGCCTTTTTCGGCGAGCCATCCTTCTCGAAGACGATGACCGCCACCGGCTCGGGTTTGCGCTGCAACTCGCTAACGTAGCCGATGAGGATACCGCCGAAGAGCAGGAACAACCCGGGATTGAGGAACACCTCGTGCAACAAGGCCGCGGTGCCCGCCTTGCCCTCATGTTTCGTCTGCGCGCCGTGTCCGCCCTCGGTGCCATGTCCACCCGCGGCCCCAGTGTCCGCCGCGCGGGCGTTGGGATCGTACCCAACCTCGTCGGGCATATGGCCCAACGCATCCATACCCTTGCGCCGCAATCGCGAAACCAGGTAAAGCGCCACCAGGCAGCCGGGAATCTCCATTACGGCCAGCATCACCGGCATGTAGGCGGCGTAGGCGATGTTATTCGCGGTCAGCACGCCCACGCAAGTCACGAATGTGCCGGCGGAGTCTGAGCCGTAATAGCCCACCACCGTGGCCGCGTCGATATTCCGCAGTTTCGTCGCCTTGCGGAGGCCCAGGTAGGCCCAGGTAGGCGATGCAACCAATGATGAAGTTCATCACGAATCCGATCGCCATGAACCCACCCGCCTGAGCCAGGTCGTGAACATTCAGATCGGCCAACTCCTCGCCTCCGTGCCACCCGATGGCAATCAGCAGGTAAATCGTCAGCCCCTGGTAAATGATGTGCGGGAACTCGAACGGCACCTTCAGCAGCGGCACCGAGAAGCCCATGTAGAAGAACAGCAACAGTGGCTTGAAGAGGTTGTGCTTGAAGTTGTCCCAAAATTCGTTCAGCAAATCCATGGGGGCTCCTAAGGCTGTACTCGGTGAA
>Ga0307372_10005501_pt1 | contig 18992 bp, 27 predicted proteins | sample OX1MG_FD_202533 | JGI IMG/M metagenome (GOLD analysis project Ga0307372, IMG submission 202533) | Soil microbial communities from Risofladan, Vaasa, Finland - OX-1 | ecosystem: Environmental > Terrestrial > Soil > Coastal area > Acid sulfate soil | place: Finland: Risofladan, Vaasa | collected...
GTGTCCCTCATGAACCGCGCTGACTACCGCGCATTCCGGGGGGCTGAACGGCAACTTAGCGGCTATCCGCCAGCCGTCCGGGAGATCGTCAACGCCGCTGCGGGCACCGCCGCCACAGCCCACGTCGCCGCGCATCCCGGAACCGTCACCACAACCGGGGGAGCCGTGCCGGCAATAGTCCCGAACGTCCCTGATCGCCCAGCCTGATCGTTCGCGTGGCGAGGAGCCACTGACAGTCACCATCTGCCCTGGCCGGCCGGGTATGAGCTTTCCGTCAGGCGGTGGCCCGCAGGCGAGAGATGAAGCGCGCCCACTCGTTCCGGCTGATGATCAGGACGGGGCCATCAGGGTTCTTGGAGTCGCGGACGGCAACCACGCCGGGCAGGTTGCGGGCGACTTCCACGCAGTCACCGCCTCCGTTGCCGCTGTAGCTGGACTTGCGCCAGCACGGCTCTATCTGGTCTTCCACTGCTCTGCCGCCTCCAAGATGAGCATCCGGGATTCCTCGCGCGGGAGCGCATCCCCCCGGACAAGATCAAAGACTAATGTGGCGTGACGCACGAGCGACCTCCGCTCCTCGGTCACATCTTCGACGGCCTCCATGCGCAGCACGTCGGGCGCGTCATCACACGACGCCAGCGCGAACCCGCCGCTGAGGCCGGCGTTCGCCCCGCTAGCGGACGGGACTACCTGGACCTGGACGTTGGGCTGCTCGGCCATGCCGCCCAGGTGGCGGAGCTGGTCACCCATGATCGCGGGCGAACCGATCAGCCGGTGCAAGACGCTCTCGCCCAGGATGGTGACGACGTGCGGCGCGTCGGCGCGGTCGAATACCGACTGGCGCTCCAGCCGCACCGCGACCAGCTCATCAGCCTTCGCCTCGTCAGCCCCGGCCGCGACGAACAGCGCCCGCGCGTACTCCGCGGTCTGAAGCAGGCCGGGGACGATCAGCGGCTGCCAGATGCGCAGCGCGTGAGACCTGCCCTCAGCTTGCAGCCAGTCCTCGAACCAGGTCGGCACCGGGCCGTCCGCCCGCCTGGCCAGCACCGCCAGCCGCCCGAACAACTCGGCGTCCAGGCGGCACGCCGCGCACCACGCCGCCAGCACGTCACCGGTCGGGGGGCGCTCCCCGGTCTCGGCCTTGGCGACGACCGTCCGGTCGAACCCGAGCCTTGCCGCCAGGGCGTCCTGGCTGCTGAATCCGGCAGCCACCCGCGCGCGCCGCAGCTCGCCGCCAAGGAACGCGGCGGGGTTCGTCTCGGGATCGCGTCTGGCCATCGTGGCAGACCTCCGGGGCGGCCGTGGCGGATCGTGGCCTCTGTCCGTGCCACATAGCTTAATAGTGTCCGTGCCTGCGAAGTTGGCTGCATGGCAGGCATTGATACCGCTCTGCGCCGCACGAGCGTTCTCGAACTCGCCCCGCTGCCGGGCGCGGCCTCCTGCGCGCGGCTCCATGCCGTCCACGTCCTGCACGAATGGGGACTCCGCGCCCTGGCCGACGACACGGCCCTGATCGTCAGCGAGCTGATCACCAACGCCGCCGAGGCGTCCATCATGCTGCCCGAGCGTCCCCCGGTCACGTTACGCTTGCTGGCGGGTGAGACGTCGCTGGTGATCGAGGCGTGGGACAGCAGCCCCCTCGACATTGAGCCCCGGCAGGCCAGCCCGGAGGATGAGAGCGGGCGCGGGCTGGCCGTCGTCGCCGGCCTCAGCATGCGCTGGGGCTGCCAGCGCACCGGCTACCGGCAGAAGGTCGTCTGGGCCGAGCTTGCGCTCTGAACGCGCGTTCCCTTTGACGAACGCGCCCGTCCTCGGCGGAGCGGAAGGGGCGGCGGGGGCGTCGTCGACGAGGAGGTAGTCGCAGGAGACGCCGAAGGTTTCGGCGAGGCGGATGACGGTGTCGGCGCTGGGGGCGGTGCGGCCGGATTCGTAGCGGCTGACATGGGCGGGGGCGGCGCCGATGCGGGCGGCCAGGTCGGTCTGGGACCAGTCGTGCTCGGCGCGCAGCGCCTTGACGCGGTCGGCTAGGGCCATGATGACTCCTCCGGGCTCGTCCTGGCGGAGCCATTCTGCGTCCATCGGGGTCCTTCCCGCATGCGCGGATCCCCGATGCGGAGATTGAGCGGCTGAAGGCGGAGGTGCCGCTGGTGTCGCTGGCGGAGGCGGCCGGGGTGGAGTTGCGGCGGACGGGCGCGGACCTGACGGGGCGGTGCCCGTTCCACGACGACGATACGCCGTCGCTGGTGATCTCCCCGGATAAGAACCTGTGGCACTGCCTGGGTGCCTGCCAGGCGGGCGCGAGCGTGATCGACTGGGTGATGCGGGCGGAGGGGGTGTCGTTCCGGCACGCGGTGGAGCTGCTGCGCGACGGCCCGCCCGCGGTCCCGCCCGCCGGGGCGGGGCCGAAGCGGTCCACGGTCCGGCGGCTGGCCTCGCCGGTGGAGCGGGCGGCGGCCGATGGCGAGCTGCTGGGCCAGGTCATCGATTACTACCACCGGGTCCTGGAGGAGTCGCCGGACGCGCTGGGCTACCTGGCCCGCCGCAGGATCGATCACCCGGAGGTGATCGAGACGTTCCGGCTGGGGTTCGCTGACCGGACGCTGGGGCTGCGGCTGCCCGACAAGCGGCGGCGGGAGGGCGCGGAGGTCCGGGGGCGGCTGGAGGCGCTGGGGATCTTCCGCGCCAGCGGGCATGAGCATCTCGCCGGCTCCCTGGTCATCCCGGTCATGGGACGAGGCCGGGAACGTGGCGGAGGTCTACGGGCGGAAGGTCCGTGATGACCTGCGGGCGGGCACCCCGAAGCACTTGTGTCTGCCGGGGCCGCACCGGGGCGTGTGGAACCTTCAGGCCCTGGCCGCCAGCGATGAGGTCATCCTCACCGAGTCGCTGATCGACGCCTTGTCGTTCTGGTGCGCGGGGTTCCGGCACGTGACGGCGTGTTACGGGGCGGGCGGGTTCACCGCCGATCACGAGCGGGCGTTCGAGCAGCACGGGACGCGGCGGGTGCTGATCGCGTTCGACCGCGACGAGGCCGGGGACAAGGCGGCGAAGGCGCTCGCCGGCGCCCTGACCGCGAGCGGGATCGAGTGCTTCCGGATCGAGTTCCCCGCCGGGGCCGACGCCAACGACATCGCGGTCGCGTCGAAGAACCCGGCGGACGCGCTGGGCCGGGCGATCCGCTCGGCCGCGTGGATGGGCACGGGCCCCGGCCCGGCCCGCCGTAAGAACGCCCCGCTCCCGGAGCCGGAGCGGGAGCCCGTTCCTTTCCCAGCTGCTGTCCCGCCGCCGGCGGAGCCGGGGCAGCCGGCTCCTGTCCCAGTGGCTGTCCCCGAGCCGCCTGCCGTGGTGGATCCGGCCGTGGTGTCGCCCGCCCCGGCGGCTGTCGCCGAGCAGGATCCGGTGGTGGCCGGCGGGAGGCGTCGTGGCGGTTCGGGGACCGGCGGTGGCGGGTCCGGGGCCTGGACAAGGCGTCGAGCTTCGAGGCGCTGCGGGTCAACGTCATGGCGTCAGCCCCTGATGGCGCTGGCGGGACCCGGTTCCGCGTTGACACGGCGGATCTCTACTCGGCGCCGGCCCGGGCCGCGTTCATCGCGGCGGCGGCCGCAGAGCTGGGTGCCGAGCCTGAGGTGATCAAGAGGGACCTGGGGCGGGTGCTGCTGGCCTGCGAGCGGCTCGCCGACCAGGCCGTCACCGCCGCGCAGGCCCCGCGTCAGGCCTGGCGGGTGCGGGGCCGCGGGCCGCCGGCCCGTCAGGGCCGGAGGCGGCCCGCCAGCCCCGGGCACCCCGTCCTTGATACCTATAAGGCTCAACTCGGCAACTGACGCGTCCCCGGCCGCGCTGGCGGCTGCCGGACCGCGATGACACGCCGGCTGATTCTTCCGGCATCTCCTCCCGGGCCGCCCGTGAGCCAGTAAGGAAAGTTCTCACCGGGGGGCCTACCCTGGTGTCATGACGATGACCGTTCACCTGCACGGCAACCTGGCCGCCGCGCTGGAAGCCGAGGCTGCCCGCCGCGGCCAGAACCCCGAGCAGGTCGCCGCCGACCTGCTCGCCGAGCGGCTGCCCGCCGCCCCGTCCGGCGACCCGGTCGAGGCGTTCATCGGCGCCGCGGACTCCGGGGAAGCCGGGTGGGCCGGGCGTGACAGCCGCGAGCTGCGCGCCGAGGCCGCCGCCCGCCGCGCCAGCTGACCCCCGGCCAGGGGGCATCGTCGTGCTACTGGCCGACACCAACATCTGGCTGGCCGCCGCCGACCGGCGCTCGGACCGGCACGGCGAGTGCGCCGCCATCCTGCGTGAACACCGCGGCGAGCTGGCCGCCCCGGTCCCGGTGATCGCCGAAACCTCCTGGCTGATCCTGGACCGGCTCGGCACCGCCGCCCAGGCCGCCTTCCTGCGCCTGATCACCAGCGGCCAGATCACCCCGGTCGACCTGACCAGCGAAGACTGGCAGCGCTGCGCCAGCCTCGCCGAGCAGTACGCCAGCCTGCGGCTCGACCTCATCGACGCGTCCCTGATCGCCGTCGCCGAGCGGCTCGGCCACACCACCCTGGCCACCCTCAACCACCGCGACTTCACCGTCGTCCGCCCCCGCCACGCCGCCGCGTTCACCCTGCTGCCCTGACCACCCTGCTGGCGCCGCCCGCCCCGGCCAGGCCGCTGATTCTTCCGGCAACGCCGCCCGGGATCTTCCGGCCACGTCGGCCGGGCTGCCAGGCTCGGCGCATGCGTCTCGCCCGCGCCCGGCTGGCCTTCAGCCGCCATCCTGGCCGCCCTGACGGCCGTCCTGGTGGCCGTCCTGGCGGTCGTCCTGCCCGCCGGGATCGCGTCAGCGGCAAGCGGTCCCGCGGCTGAAACTCGCGTCTGGGCGCTCGCCTCCGCCGCCCCGGCCCGCACCGGGCCGACCACGATATTTCCGCAGGTCGTGTGCCACGAACGCTGAAGGAGGGTTCGATGTAGAGGCCACTGGATGCGGTGCTGTGCAGGAGATGGAGGTAGGTCCTCCGGGGTCGCCCTGCAGGGGGAGGCCTTGAACCACCGCAGGCTGCGTCGGTTTAGTGCCGTTCGTGGTTACTAAGGGCTCCGGGACAAGTCTGGGGGGAGCCTGCTGACTGCCCAGATGGCGTCTGGCATGTAGGCGGCGCGAGCCTGGCCTGGGCTCTTGCATGGAACGTGGGGTGCGCCGGGATAAACCGGCGGGAGGAAAGGGATGAGAACGCCCGACATCGAAGGAGTAGCGACCCGCGATGGCCCCGAGTCATGCGCTGGCACCTGTGAGGGTGCTGGTGAAGCGTTGACAGGGGTACGTGCAGGCCGGGCTATAGAGCCGCGAAATCACCACTTCGGGGTGCCGACGTCGTCTCACGAGGCGGAAGGCCACATCTCCGGCGGCGCTAGCGCGAGCCGCCGTCGGACCCCGCGCGGTCTGAGAACCTGTGCATGTACGGAGTCCTCCTGCGCGAGAACCGGGAGATCGGCTGACGTCGCGGCGATGGCCCACGCTGACCTGCTCGATCTGCGGGTGGAGTTCTTCCCCTACGCGCCGTTCGCTGCCCGGGCCTGGGAGCTGCGGGACACCATCACGTCCTATGACGCCTGGTATGTCGCGCTCGCGGAGTTCCTTGGCGCAAGCGTCGCCACGCTCGACGGCAGGCTGGCACGGGCAACGGGGCACTGGTGCGGCTTCGAGACACCGCCTGCCACCTGAGTGCGCCCGCCCTGGTGTGACCGGGCGGGCGTTTGGCCAGCCTGCTGGTGGTCGCTGGGGGAGCAGTGGCGTCTGTGCCTCTATCCTGCATATCGTGAGGCAGAGCGCCGCTGTGCTGATCGCGGCACCTTGTCTGACCCACCGTCGCGCCGACCAGCGACGCGCTGACCCAGCGAACCCAATGAACGGGCAGAAGGAGCGACCTACATGAGCATCCGGCTGGGCGACGAAGCCCCGAACTTCACCGCCGAGACTACCGAGGGCACCATCGACTTCCACCAGTGGAAGGACGGCAGCTGGGCGGTCCTGTTCAGCCATCCGGCTGACTTCACCCCGGTCTGTACCACTGAGCTCGGCCGGACCGCCGGGCTCAAGAGTGAGTTCGACAAGCGCGGCGTGAAGGTGATCGCGGTCTCGGTGGACCCGGTCGACAGCCACAACGGCTGGGCGCCCGACATCGCCGAGGTCGGCGGCACCGACCTGAACTTCCCGATCATCGCCGACCCGGACCGCAATGTCTCCCAGCTCTACGACATGATCCACCCCGGCGAGGGCGACACCTCCACCGTCCGGTCGGTGTTCATCATCGACCCGAAGAACAAGGTGCGGCTGACCCTGACCTATCCCAAGTCGGTGGGCCGCAACTTCGGTGAGATCCTGCGCGTGATCGACGCCCTGCAGCTGACCGACTCGGCGCCGGTGTCCACGCCGGTGGACTGGTGGCCGGGGCAGCGGATCATCGTCGCGCCGACCATGTCCACCGACGACGCCCGCCAGCGGTTCGAAGAGGTCGAGGAAGTCCGGCCCTACCTCCGCTGGGCCCGCCAGCCGCAGACCTGAGACTGCCGACTCACCCGGCTCACCGGTCAGCTGGCCGGTGAGCCGGCCAGCAGCCGGGTGAGTGTGGCCTGATCGGCGCCCACGACATCGACCACCTTGGTGCGGCTCGACGCGCCGGTCACCAGCGTCACCTCCTGCCGGCGGACACCGAACGCGGCGGCCAGCGCAGCCAGCGCGGCCTCGGTCGCCTTGCCGTCCACGGCCCGCGCGCTGACCCGGACGACCAGCGCGCCGCCGTGCTCGCCGCCGACCCCGGGGCGCGCCGAGCCGGGCCGGACCCGGACGGTGATCCGCACGACACCAGTGTGCCGTGCCGACGGCTCACCCGGGCGGATCCTCGGCCGGGACAGCATCCGGGACGGCCGCCCTCAGGACGCTCGCTCCCTGGCGGAGCCGGCCCGCCGGGCCGGCCGGCCAGCCGCCGTCAGCCGGCGTCCGATCCGCCCCGGACCCCCGGCTGCCGCCGGTGCCGGTCACACCGTAACGTCGGGTTTGTGATCCGTTATCGGGTGCTGATCTCGGGCCGGGTTCAGGGTGTCTGCTTCCGCGACGCCTGCCAGCGGATGGCGCTCGAGCATGGGGTGAGCGGCTGGGTGCGCAACCTCACCGATGGCCGGGTCGAGGCGGTCTTCGAAGGCCCGGCCATGGGCGTGCAGCGCCTCGTCGACTGGGCGCAGCACGGCCCGTCCCTGGCCGTCGTGGCGGATGTCGCCATGCAGGCCGAGCAGCCGGAAGGTCTGAGCACCTTCCGGGTCAGGTAGCGGCCCGCAGTGGTCAGGCGTGCTCGGCCGCCAGCCGTGCGCTGAATCCGAGCAGGACCGCACCGGTCGCGGCGTCCAGGCCGCGGCGCACCCGGCGGCGCAGCAGGAGGCGGCGGGCGCCGTGCAGCCCGGCGCAGAGCGCGAGCAGGTAGGCCAGCGACAGCACGGCGTGGCTCCAGGCGAATGCCAGCAGCCAGCCGGGTCCCGCACCGGGGGCGAGGAACTGCGGCAGCACGGCGAGGTAGAACACCAGCACCTTCGGGTTGGTGATGTTGGACAGGAATCCCTGCCGCCAGCCGGTGAACGCCAGCCCGGGCCCGGGCTGCGGGCCGCTGCCCGGCTCCGGGTACCGGCCCCGGGCGGCCGAGCGGATCGCCTGGATGCCGAGGATGGTGAGGTAGGCGACCCCGGCCCACTTGATCACCTCGAACACCGGCTGCGCCGCCGCGATCAGGGCGCCCAGGCCGGCCGCGGCGGCGGTGCCCTGCACGAGGTTGGAGCTGGCGACTCCCAGCGCCGTCCAGCTGCCCCGGCGGCGGCCCCCGGCGAGCGCGTTCTTGGTCACCACCGCGAAGTCCGGCCCGGGGATCAGGACGAGCACGACGGCGAACACCAGGAACTCGCCATACCGGGACCAGCTCATGGACGCAGACTAACGCCGCCGCGCCGTCTGGCCGCTGCGCCGTTTGGCCCCCCTGCCGCCCGGCCGCTGCGCGGCGGGGCAGCGGTGCGCGAAGATGCCGGGGATCGGAGACCGGTGGGGAACCGGCCTGACCTGGGCCGCTCTGGCAGGTTCAGCCGCTCTGGCAGGTTCAGCCGCTCTTGCGGCGGAAAGAACGCCGGCTGTGGGCAGGCCCGTGCGCGCCGTGGATCTTGCCGGCGTTCTTGCCCTGGCGGGCACCGCCCGCTTCCGCCTCCTTGGCGCGCTTGCGGTCCAGTGCATCGCGGAACTTGCGCTGGGCCTGGTCCGCGGGACTCGCTTCGTCCTGCGAACCCGGGGACCCTGACGCCGTCTCAGCCATCGCGGCCTCCTGCTTGTCCGAGGGATACGTTCCCAGCCTCGCACACCCGGGGCTGCCGGTGCGGCAGCCGGCAGGTGCCGTTGACGGCCGGCCACTCGGGCAGGCAGCATGAGGCCGGACCCCGGACGCGCCTGACGGGAGCGGCCATGACGGACGAGATGATCCGCACCCCCTACGGGGAGATGCCGGCCTATGTCGCGGTTCCTGCGGGCCCGGGCCCCTGGCCGGGCGTGGTGGTCATCCACGACTTCGCCGGGATGAGCCACGACCTGCGCAACCAGGCCGACTGGCTAGCTGGTGAGGGGTATCTGGCCGCAGCGCCTGACCTGTACTACTGGGGGAGCCGGCTGCGCTGCCTGCGGACGATCATGCGCGAGGTGTCGGCCGGGCGCGGCCGGACGTTCGACGACATCGACAGCGTCCGCGGCTGGCTCACCCGGCACGGCCAGTGCACCGGCAGGATCGGCGTGATCGGTTTCTGCATGGGCGGCGGGTACGCGCTGGCGCTGGCCCCGGGACACGGATTCTCGGCGTCGAGCGTCAACTATGGCGGCTGTCCCCGCGACGCGGAGCAGGCCCTGGCCGGCGCCTGCCCGATCGTCGGCAGCTACGGTGGCCGGGACCGCTCGCCGATGGGCCGCAGCGCCGCGCCCCGGCTGGCCCGGGCTCTCACCGCGCTCGGCGTGGACCATGACGTCAAGGTCTACCCGGACGCCGGCCACGGGTTCATCAACGACCCCGACCCGGCGGACGCGACGCCGCTGCTGATCTTCCTGGCGAAGATTTCCGGGACCCGCTTTCACGAGCCGTCCGCACGGGACGCCCGCCGCCGCATCGCCGCCTTCTTCGCCGAGCACCTCACATCCCCACCCAGCTGAACGAGGCCACGTGGCCGGTGTCCCGCCCATCCCCGGTGAGGTTCCGGGGCGGGCCGGCCCGTTCACCCGGCCCTCCGGCGCTGCGGGGCCGTCCAGCCAGATCCAGGTCTCAAGCCGGTTGACCTCGGCCAGGTCCCCGGCCTGCGCCGCCTGGTCGATCATGTCCGCCAGCCGCTGGGTGACCGGATCGAGGTCGGGGTCCGGGGCGCCGCTCACCGCCGGGGCCAGCAGGACCAGGCCCGCCACCCGCTCCGGGGCGGTGAGCGCGGCGTCCAGTGCGATCCCGCCGCCGGCCGAGCTCCCGACCAGCCACGCCTGGTCCGCGCCGGCCTGGTCGAGGACGGCGATGAGGTCATCGAGGTGGGTGAACGGCCCGGGGGACGGCGCGCTCCGGCCAAAGCCACGGCGGTCGTAGGTCACGACCGTGGCCCTGCCCGCCAGTCCGGGGACGACCTCCTGCCAGCTCCGGGAGTCCGCCACCCCCGCGTGCAGCAGCACCGTCACCGGCCCGGGGCCCGGCCAGCGCTCACCCAGGAGGCGGGCGTTGCCCCGCCCGACGGCGATCTGCTCGCTCATGGCCGTCAGTATCGCCAGCGCTGCGGACGGGCGCCACGCCATTTCGCGTTCCGCTTGACGCATGCCCATATAGGAATATGATGATCTCATGGCACGGGCAGCGACGACAGCGGACACGTTCAACGCGGTGGCCGAGCCCCGGCGCCGCCAGATCCTGGATCTGCTCGCCGGCGGCGAACGTCCCGTGAACGACCTGGTGCACCTGCTCGGGCTGGCTCAGCCGCAGGTGTCCAAGCATCTGCGGGTGCTCAGGGAAGTGGGAGCGGTGCAGGTGCGCGGCGACGGGCGGCAGCGGCTCTACCGGCTGAACGGCCACGCGCTCAAGCCCATCCACGACTGGGTGAAGAACTACGAGCGCACCTGGTCGGAACGCTTCGACCGGCTGGATGCCGTACTCGACGAACTCAAGCAGGAGGAGGACGACGATGGTGGCGGGCACGAGTAGCGGGACCGCGACGGTGACACTTCCCGCGGATGACCAGATCCTCATCACGCGGGAGTTCAACGCGCCCCGGCGCCTGGTCTACCGGGCATGGACCACACCAGAACTGGTCATGCGCTGGTGGGCCGCGGACCGCGGCACGATGACGATCGCCGAGATCGACCTGCGGGTGGGCGGTGCCTGGCGGTACGTCATGACCGCCAACGGCGGCTTCGAGGTCGCCTTTCACGGCGAGTACCGCGAGATCGTCCCGGATGAGCGGATCGTGTTGACCGAGGTCTTCGAGGCCATGCCGGAAGCGGAGGCGCTGGACACGGTGACGTTCACCGGGGTGGACGGGCGGACGAGGGTCCAGATCCTGGTGCAGCACACCAGCAAGCAGTTCCGGGACGCGCATATCAACTCCGGCATGGAGCTTGGCCTGCAGAAGGCGCTGGACCTGCTGGAGGAGGTCGCTGTCTCGCTCAGCTGACCCGGGCGGCCACCGCGGCAGCGGCGGCCACCGCGTCCGCTGTCGGCGAACCAGTCCCGGTCGCGTCATGACTTGTCAGCGGGCGGCCCCCGTCCTAAGCTGACGATATATCGTGACCGTATCGCGACTGGTTCGCCTGGGGGTGCGGGAATGCCTGCAGCGTGTTCAGCGGCCGGGGACTTCGATCCCCACTTCTTCGAGGTTTTCCGTTCCATGGGCGGCCTGCTGGGCCACATCCACGACGCTATCCGCGAGATGTCCGGCGGGCATGGGCCCGGCTTGCGGGGACCGTGGGACCGGCGCTCCGGGCGGCCAAGGGGCCCCTTCGAGTGGCAGGGTGGCTTCGGCGGGCAGTGGGGGAGCTGGTGGCCCGGCCCGCCTGGCCCGTCCGGCCCGCCACGCGGGCCGAAAGCCGGCCGCGGCGACGTGCGCGCCGCGATCCTGGCCCTGCTCCAGGAGGGCCCGCGCAACGGGTACCAGATCATGTCCGAGATCGAGGAGCGCAGCGGGGGCGCCTGGCGGCCCAGCCCGGGCGCGGTCTACCCGGCCCTGCAGCTGCTCGCTGACGAGGGCCTGGTCGAAGCCGAGGAGTCCGGCGGCCGGCGCACATTCAGCCTCACCGACGCCGGCCGCCGCCATGTCGAGGAGAACCCCGAGATGGCGCGGGCGGCATGGAAGTCCATGACGCCCGGCGAGCCGGGGGAGCTGCCCGGCCTGTTCGTGCAGGCCGCGCGGCTCGGCGGCAGCATCGTGCAGATGGCGCACGCCGGCACGCCCGAGCAGGTCCAGGCCGCCGAGCAGCTGCTGGAGCAGACCCGGCGGCAGATGTACCAGATCCTGGCCAGCGGCGCGCATGGCGATCAGGACGACGAGGAGAGTGCGAGGACCAGCGATGGATGACCGCATGCGCGTTTCCGACGCGGACCGGGACCGCGTCACGGCCCGGCTGCGCGAGCACTTCGCCGAGGGCCGGATCACATCCGACGAGATGGACGAGCGGATCTCCGCGGCGCTGAAGGCGAAGACGGCCGGTGAGCTGCGGCACGTCATGTCCGACCTGCCCGAGCCCGCCGTGGTGCCGCCACGGCCGCAGTACGGCCCGTGGCGAGCCGCGCCACCCTGGATCGCCCGCCGCCGCGGCCCCCGGATCCTGCCGCTGGTCCTGCTGGTCCTGCTGGTGGCTCTGATCGTGCCCGGCGGCGGCTGGCTGGTGGCCGGGTTCTTCAAGGTGATCCTGGTGTTCTGGCTGGTCGCCGTCCTGGCTGGGCTGTTCGTCTCGGCCCGGTTCTACCGGCGGATGCACCGGGGCTTCCCACCCCGCAGGCGGAGCCGTCCGCGCTGGTGACATGCCACTTCCCGCCAGTGCCGCCAGCCGGCCGGGTGCCGTAGCCGCCGCAGCCGGCTACCGCCGGCGGGAGGCGCAGTCCATGCAGGTGGTGGCGACCGGGCGGGCGGCGGCGATCGGCTGGCCGCAGCGCTCGCAGATGCCGTAGGTGCCGTCCGCCAGCCTGCTCATCGCCGCGTCGATCCGGGTGAGGTGCTCGCGGGCCGGCCAGCCGCTCCACGGCGTCGGCGCGTTCGGCGGCCAGCGCCTCGTAGGCACCCACCAGATCCCTCAGATGACCGGCGGGGGTGTGCCGTCGGCGCTGGCGGCGAGCCCGGGATCCCAGGCGCACACCGCGCACGCGTGGCGGAACGCGGACCGGGCGAAGTCCAGCGCCGCTGCCCGCGGGTCCGGGGACGCGCGGACGTCGTCCCAGTCGAGAACGTATTCACCCAGGCTGGAGTCCCAGTGCGCGGCTGCCGGGGCAAGGCCGGCGCCGGCGAACCCGTCCGGCGCCGGATGCGCATAGGCGTAGAACGCCGCCCGGCCGTAACGGCCGTCGCCAGGCCACCAGCCGATGGCGACCTCCTGCGCGTCCATCGCGTTGCGCATGATGAAGTCGTTTGAGGGCGGCTCGGCCGGCGCACCCGAGAACAGGCTCACCGCCAGGTCGAACGAGCCCCACCAGGCGTTCACCTGGGTGGACCGCCCCCGGTACGGGGCGCGGAACTCCGCGAGCACCATGGCCGCCTGGGTCGCGGCGGCGAAATAGTCGCTGACCCGGCCGGCGTCGTAGCGCGCGTGCTCGTCGTCCTCATCCAGCGGCACGGTCCACGAGACCTCCTGCGGCGCCGGGTCGATCTCCACCGGGCCGCCCAGGCCGCGCACCGCCGCCAGCACGTCGCGTGTCACCTGCCCGACCGGCCGGTCGGGGGTGAGCGGGACGCGCCCGGACCGGCCGTCGCTGTGCTGGACAACAGCCTCGTGCGCGTGCAGGTCGAGCGCGGCGACCAGCGACCCGGAACCGTCGGGTGCTGGCAGCGGGGCCGTCTCCCAGCCCCGCGCGGTCAGCCGCAGCGCGGCGTGCTGCAGCTGCGGCTCGGGCGGGGCGAGATTGGCCGCCAGCTTGCCGAGCACCTGGGTGTGGGCGTGCAGCGTGTCGCAGGTCTGCTGCCACCGCTCATACGAACATGCAGGCCAGGCCAGGGACATGCACCCACACTATGAGGTCACCGGCCCGGTACTCAACGTCGCCGCGCGGTCCAGTGCGTCTCCAGGTTGGCGACCAGCGCCGGGCTCAGATGGCAGCGCGCCTGCTCGATGGCGAAGATCGCCATGTACTCGCGGAAGAGGTCGAGCGGCTCCTGGCCGGCCCGCAGCGCGGCCCGGTTGGCGGCCGCGTTCACCAGGCCGGAACTGGTGAGCGCCTCGATCCGGGCCGCGAGCGCCCGGTCCATGTCGCCGGGTTCCACCACCTCGTCGCACAGCATCGCCGCGTCCGGTTCGCCGGCGGTCCACTCCCGGCCGGACAGGATCGCCTGGCGGGCCGCGCGGTCGCCGACGAAACGGGGCAGCCGCAGGTTGGATGCCCCCGGGATGATCCCCTCCTTGCGGGCGGGCAGGAACAGGCGCGATCCCCGGGTCGCGATGACGTGGTCCACGACATGCAGGAGCTGGCAGGCGCCGCCGACGGCGAACCGTTCCACCGCCGCGATCCACAGCTTCTCGATCGTGCCCTCCTGGCCGCCGGCGGCGGCCGCCGGCGCACCGGTGCCGTCCGGGCCGGTGACGGCGATACCGCGGTAGATCTTGTTCACGTATCCGAGGTCGCGTACCAGGAAGAAGAGGAAGCCGAGCCGCCCGTGGTAGAGGTGGGTGAGGTTGAGGCCCGACCCGAAGACCCGCACGCCCGGGTACCGGGGATGGTCCACCACGCCACCGCGGATCACACCGACCTCGATGTCCGGGTCGAGCAGGATCAAGTCCACGGCACATTCGGTCGGGCCGAGCGTCACGTCGTCCTCCGCGTTCAGGTGCCGCGGGTTGCTCAGCTCCAGGATGCCGGCCCGGCCCTGTCGGGTGACGCGGACCGGGCCGAGGTCGGCGCTGCCGGTCGCGCGCAGCTCCGCCAGCCGCTCGGGGGCCTCCGGCAGGGGCCGCAGCATCGCGGCGAGCAGGTGCCGGCCGGGCACGGGCAGGGCCAGCACGTGGGCCACCAGCAGGCCCTGGGCGAGCTCGATCCCGTCCTTGTCCGGCAGCGCACGCGCCCGCTCGGCTTCCATGTCCGCGGGAGCGGGGACCAGGCCGGGGACCAGCGCCGAGACCTCGTTCAGCAAATCCTCGACCCGGAGGGATCTGGTGCAGCCCTGCGTCACCTCGTCGTACAGCCCGGCCGTGTGCGCGCGCAGGAAACTCTCGCGGGCCGCGCCGGTCAGCGCGGCGATCGCGTCGCGTGCGGCCAGCTCGCCGGGCGTGCACCGGGCCGGGCCGGGCAGCCGCCGCCGGAGCGCCTGACCGCGCGTCAGGTATCCCGAGACGGCAGCCGCCGCGGCAGCGAACCTGCCGCGGCCGTCCGGCGCCGACGCCGCCCAGTCGGCCACCTGCGCCGCGGACAGCCCGGCGCGCTGGAGTACCTCAGCTGGAAAGGGAGCGGTGGTCATCCCACCATCATCGCGCCGGCTGCCGGCCGCTCATGGCCGCGCCGCTGCGGCGCAGGTGCCCGGCCGGGGGCGTGGTCAGCGTCCGGCTGGCAGCTGGCCGGGCCGGTCGACGATGGCGCGCACCAGGATGGCGCTGCCGCCCTCCAGTTTCTTGCCGGTGTAGCCGAGGTCGCCCATCCACTGCAGCGTGCGCTTGTTGAAGATCCACTCGTTGCGGTTGCCGTCGCTGGTGAAGGACACGGCCACCCCGTGCTGGCCGCGCACGTCGACGGCGTCGGGGAGCAGGGTCACACCGGGGATCAGCGCCGCCGCGCGGTAGAGCGCGGCGCTCACCTGCGGTGGCGCGATCGACTCGCGCAGCAGGTCACCGATGGTGGTGAAGGCCTCCTGCGCGGGGCCGGTGCCGTGGCCCTTCTCGGTGACGTAGATCAGGTTCAGCAGCTTGTGCGGGTCGGTCGGCAGCGACTGCAGGAACCGGTACGTGGGGTCGTTCAGGGATCCCCGGTTCGGGCAGGGGTCCGCGGTGTCTTGCAGCGTCATGTTGGCCAAGCCGGCCGCGGGCTCGCGGAGCAGCCCGGGCAGGCAGAGGTTGGCCACCGGGATCCAGATCTGGCGCTTGTGCGGTCTGGGCATGGCCGTGCGCGTGTGCATCGGCTGGCAGACCCCGTTCACGATCAGGCAGGCTTGCGGCGGCCGCTGCTGGACGAGGCTGGCGATGTACACGTACTGGCTGTCGCGCACCTGGCGTGCGGGCTGCCGGCCGGCGGCGGCCGCGATCTTGTCCAGCAGCTGGACGGCGGCACTCGCCCTGGCCTGGCCGTGGTGACCGGCGTGACCGGCGTGGCCGGGCAGGGTGGCCAGGACGACGACCACGGCAGTGACGGCCGCGGCGCCGCCCACCACCGCGGCGGCCAGGACCGAGGGCCTGCGGCGGCGGGGGCCGGGCGGGGTACTGGGGCCGGCACTGGTGCTGGTGCGGCCGGCCTGGCGCAGTTCGCTCATCATGTGCTCCTTGCGGGTCTGCATGCGGCCGGCAGGCAGGTCCCGTTCCGCCGGGACTGGCAGCAGCCGCGCCAGTTCGGTGATCACAGGCTCCTCGTCCCCGTCGTGGGTGCGGCTGGCTTTCACCGGAACCCCTCCTGCTGTGGCCGGGCCGCGGTCGGGCGGCCACCCTCTTGCTGTCCGGGCCCGCATCCGGGTTCCCGGCCCGCGGCGAGCTCGGCCGCGGCGAGTTTTTGCAGCTTCACGCGGGCGCGGGACAGCCGCGAGCGCACCGTGCCGATGGGCACGCCGAGCGCCTGCGCGGCTGCGGCATAATCGAGCCCGGACCACACGCACAGCGCGAGGACCTCCCGTTCACCGCGGCGCAGCCGGCCCAGGGCCTCATGCACCGCCCGCAGCTGGGCCGTGTCGTCGATCCGGCCGGCCAGATCGTCGGCGAAGTCCGGGACCGCCGATGCCAGCGGCAGGCGGCCCACCGCTGCCTGATGCCGGCGGGCGGCGCGGGCGAGGTTCCTGGTCACATTGACGGCGATGCCGAGCAGCCAGGGCCGCAGCGACTCGCCGGCCGGCCGCACCGTGCCACGCAGCCGCCAGGCTTCCAGGAACGTGAGGGAGACCACCTCTTCGGCGGTCGACCAGTTCCCGGTCACCCGGAAGGCGTGGTTGTAGACCGCCCGGGCGCACTCGTCGAACAGCACGCCGAACGCCTCCGGGTCACCGGCGCGCACACGGGCGCGCAGACTCAGCTCCACACACCTTCCTGTCCGGCGGGGCGGGCTGGTTCCCGCTGTCCCTGACAAGGTTGCGGCCTGCGGCGCGGGTGCGGGGCGTCATCGGAACGGGCGCTGGCGGACCTGATCGGCCGCATCCCGGCCATCGGCCGCCATCTCAGCTGACGCGTGACAGGCGGGACCGGGCCGGGAAGAGGTAAACCGACAACCTTGAGTTGACGAAACGAGCGCGTCAACCTATGGTTGACGCATGACGAACCCTGTGCAGATGACCAACCCCGTCCGGCTCGACGACCTCATCGAGGCGATCAAGAAGGTGCACCCAGACGTGCTCGACCAGCTCTCCGACGCGGTCATCGCCGCTGATCACCTCGGAGACGTGGCGGACCACCTCATCGGCCACTTCGTCGACCAGGCCCGGCGTTCCGGCGCGTCCTGGACCGAGATCGGGCGGAGCATGGGGGTCACCAAGCAGGCGGCGCAGAAGCGTTTCGTCCCCAAGGACCCCGGCCAGCCGTCGGACCTCGATCCCAGCCAGGGATTCAGCAGGTTCACCCCCCGGGCGCGGAACGTGGTGATGGCGGCGCAGAACGAAGCCCAGGCGGCGGGCAACGACCAGATCGTCCCCGGGCATGTGCTGCTCGGGCTGCTGAGCGAGCCGGAAGGGCTCGCCGCGAAGGCCATCATCGCGCAGGGCGTGACGCTGGACAGCGTCCGGCAGGCCGTCACCCCGGGCCTGCCGCCACCGGCAGGACATGTGCCGGCGCTCGTCCCGTTCAGCCAGCAAGCGCGCAAGGTGATGGAACTGACCTTCCGCGAAGCCCTGCGGATGGGCCACAACTACATCGGGACCGAGCACATCCTGCTCGCGCTGGCCGAGCTCGAGGACGGCGAGGGCCCGCTCTCGGGCCTCGGCATCGGCAAGGAGGACGCCGAAGCCAGCATCACCGCGGCGCTGGCCGGCATCACCGGTGCCCAGGAGCAGCGGTCACCGGCCGGCGCGGATGGCCAGTAGCGCCGGGCTGGTCACTGGATGGCAGGCCTGCCGGGGTCGGGGTACCCGGCTGCCTGGGCGTGGCGGCGCAGGTCGGTGCGGATGTCCTGGCCCAGCCGGCGGGTCTCCCGGTAGTTGAGCATGGCGCCCGCGGCCGCGCCGGTGAGCAGCGGGCCGAGTGAGAAGGCGCTTCTGCCCGCACGGGCAGCGAGCCGGCGGCGCAGTCGCTGCGCCAGCGGGGATCCCGCGGCGAGCAGGAGCCCGCCGGGAACCATGAACACACCACGGCGGTGCGACCACGCCGCGACATAGGCGGTCATCCGCTCCACGCCGCTGCCGCTCGCGGGCATCCCGTAGGCCTCGTGGAGTTCGGCCACCAGCTTGATCTCGATGCCCACCAGGGCCAGCGTCTCGGCCGCAACCTCGGCCGGGAAGGCGGCCGGCACCGGCAGCACCGCCCACGCCCCCACCCCCGCGCCGACCACCGCCGACGCCCGCGCCGCGCTCTTGATCAGGGCGTCGGCGATCTCCTCGGCGGGCAGTCCCGGGAACTGCTCATGCAGCGCATCAGCGTCCCGCACCCGCAGCCGCGGGGCCATCGCGATGACCTGCCCGGCCAGCCAGCCCGTCCCGAAGCTCACGCCGAGGCGGGCCGCCCGCACCCGGCGGCCGGTCACCCGCGCGCCCGAGCGCACCGCGCCGGCGAACGAGGCCGCCAGCCGCCGCCGCTCGGCCGGCTGGTCCGCCTCGGTGACCTCGGTCGCTAGCTCCGCGGCCTGCTCGGCGATGGCGTCGGCACCGGCCGGCGGCGGCGCGCCCGGCTCGTCTCCCACATCGGTCATGACACAGCACCTACCCGCCTGCACCGGCAATCACCGTCCACACCGGGACATCCCGGGCGTGGTCACCAGTGCGCGATCTGGGGTCAGAAGGGTATGAACGGCAAGCGCGCACCGGAGTGCTCGGCGCGGACCGTGGCGTCCGGCGGCGCCTCCTGCCTGATGACCTCGGCGAGTTCCTGGGCGTCGTCCTCGTTGTTGGTGCCGATGACCAGGAATCTCCAGCGCCGGATGACAGCCCGGCCTTCGCTGCGCAGCTTGTCCGCCAGCGCATCCGCCTCGCGGCGGGAGGGAAATTCCACCCGGACCTCCCACTGGGCGACTCCGGTCGCCAGGGATTCGGCGGTCTCGGCGTCCTCAAGCCGCTGGTGCTCGGCCTCGCGCTCGGCCTCGGTCTGCGGCATCGCCACGGCGGGGTCTTCCCACTCCTCCTCGATGGGGTGCCAGCGGTGCAGGGTGTACTCCGCGTGGACGCCGTGCTGGGTAAGCACATCGCGGGCTACCCGCTCGGCCTCCCTGGCGGCGATCTCGGTGCCCGCGTACAGGAAGATCTGCGAGTCGCCCACGCTCACGGCGATGCCGCGGCCCAGCAGGCGGTGGACGTCTTCTGCCACCTCCTGCCGGGAGAAGGTGCCCTGTGCCTGCTCGACGTGAGCCGGGTCGGCCGGGGTGATCGTCACGCGCCAGTCATTGCTGTCCGTCACGGCGCGACTTTAGCGCATTCCGGTTCCCCGCCGGCCGGCCGGG
>Ga0307372_10005502_pt1 | contig 18992 bp, 20 predicted proteins | sample OX1MG_FD_202533 | JGI IMG/M metagenome (GOLD analysis project Ga0307372, IMG submission 202533) | Soil microbial communities from Risofladan, Vaasa, Finland - OX-1 | ecosystem: Environmental > Terrestrial > Soil > Coastal area > Acid sulfate soil | place: Finland: Risofladan, Vaasa | collected...
CCCCGGGCGGCACGCAGCACCGCCGCCCCCCGGGCGGCACGCAGCACCGCCGCCCCCCGGGCGGCACGCAGCACCGCCGCCCCCCGGGCGGCACGCAGCACCGCCGCCCCCCGGGCGGCACGCAGCAGAGTCAGGACACGAAGCAGCGGGACCGGGAGGCGCCGTGCGGGTCGTGGTATCGGGGTCGTCGGGGTTGATCGGGCGGGCGCTCGTGGAGGCGTTGCGGGACCGCGGCGACGAGGTCACGCCGCTCGTGCGGCGCTCCCCCGCGGCCGGGGAGGCGACGTGGGACCCGCCCACCGGGTCGATCGACGCCGGTGCGCTCGACGGCGCCGACGCCGTGGTGCACCTGGCGGGCGCGGGCATCGGCGACCGCCGGTGGACGCCGGAGCGCCGCCGGGAGATCCTCGCCAGCCGGGTGGAGTCCACGTCGCTGCTGTCCCGCACGCTCGCAGGCCTCGCCCACCCGCCGGCGGTCCTGGTGAGCGCGTCCGCCGTGGGCTACTACGGGGACCGCGGCGCGGAGGAGCTGACCGAGGACAGCACCGCCGGCACCGGGTTCCTGGCCGACGTGTGCCGCGCCTGGGAGGACGCCACGGCCCCCGCCGCCGACGCCGGCCTGCGGGTCGTCCGCCTGCGGTCGGGGGTGGTGCTCAGCCCCCGGGGCGGCGCCCTGGCGCGCCAGCTCCCGCTGTTCCGGCTGGGCGTCGGGGGCCGGTTGGGCACCGGACGTCAGTGGTTGAGCTGGATCTCGCTCCCCGACGAGGTCGGCGCCGTCCTGCACACCCTGGCCGAGCCCTCGCTGCGCGGCCCCGTCAATGCCACGGCCCCCGGGCCCGTGACCAACCGGGACTTCACGGCCGCGTTGGGCCGGGCGCTGCACCGCCCCACGGTCATGGCGGTCCCGGGTGTCGCCCTGCGCATCGCCCTGGGACCGGCACTCGCCGCGGAGATGGTGCTGGCGGGCCAGCGCGTCCTCCCGGCGCGCCTGACGGCCAGCGGGTTCCGGTTCGCGCACGCCCGCCTCGACGAGGCCCTGGCGGCGCTCCTCGCCCCCGGCGCCTGACGTCGACCGGCGCCGGAGCCGGCGCTCGGGCGCGGCCCGGCGCTCCCGCCGACGCTCAGCGGCCGCCCGGGGCGAGGTTCTCGACGGCGGTCGCCAGGTCGTCGCCGCCCGGCAGCACGGCCAGGACCGGGACCGTGACACCGTTGTCGACGTACCGCTGCACGTGGGCGCGGCACTGCTCGGGCGTGCCGTGGACCACCAGGGCGTCCACCACCTCGTCGGGAATGGCCGCCAGTGCCGCCTTGCGGTCGCCGGCGCGCCAGGCCGCCCACATCGCCTCGAGGAGCGGGCCGCGCCCCAGCCACTCGTGGAAGGCGGCGTACACGGCGACGTTGAGATAGGCGGCGATGCCGATGCGCCCCACGTAGCGGGCGCGCTCGGGGTCGTCGGTGGGGCAGACGAAGATGCGGGCGACGATCTGCTTGCCCTCCCCCACCTCGGGAACGACCTTCGAGACGTCGTCCGCCGACAGCCAGTTGATGATGGCCCCGTCGGCTTCGCGTCCCGCCAGACGCAGCATGCCCGGGCGCAGGGCGGCCACGTACACGGGGGGAGGCTGCTCGGGCCGGCGCGCCAGTCGGAAGCCGCGCACCGTGAAGGTCTCGTACTCGGCGTCCACCTTCTCGCCCGTGAGGGCCTGGCGGAGGAACCGCACGGTGTCGCGCACCCGTCGGTAGGGCTCGGTGAACGGGGTGGCGTTCCAGCGCTCCACGATGACGTCCGACGACGATCCGACCCCGAGGGCGAACCGGCCCGGGGCGAGCTCGGCCATGGTGGCCGCCTGCATGGCGAGCAGGCCGGGACCGCGCGTGTACACGGGGACCACCGCCGTGCCGAGTTGCAGGCGCGGGCTGGCGACGGCGGCGAGGGCCAGCGGGGTGAAGCCGTCGCTGCCGTTGGACTCGCCCGTCCACACGTCGGTGTAGCCGAGGGCGTCGAGGCGCTCGTACCAGGCCGGGTGCTCGGCCAGGGGGACGTCGTCGAATGGGACGGTGATGCCGAATCGTTCCACGGGCTGCAGTGTTACACCCCGGCGCGAGCCTGGTGGCGTGCAGTACCAACAGCGACTTCCACTGATCGTCGACACCGGCACGGGGTCGGCGACGACGGACGGCGACTGGCGGCTCGACGAGCCCACCCGCCTCGCCGGCCGCCGCGGCCTGGCGTCGGCCCGGGCCGCGCTCGCCCGGTCCACGAGGGCCGCCCCGAACGAGCACGCCGACGCCGCCTGAGCCGGTCGGGGCCCCGGCCGTGCCGGGGTGTGACGATCGGCGTGGCGTGGGCGCTACCGTCGGTTGCGTGCCATCGCTCGCCGAACGCCTGGGCTACGCCGAGGACACCAGGCTCCTCATCCTGACCTGCGACGACCTGGGCTTCTGCCACGCCGCCAACGTGGGCGTCTACCAGGCGCTGCGCGACGGGCTCGGGACGAGCGCCAGCTTGATGGTCCCCTGCCCGTGGGCCCGGGGTGCCGCCGCCGGATACCGCGGGGAGGACGTCGGCGTCCATCTCACCGTCAACGCCGAGTTCGACCTGTACCGCTGGGGCCCGATCACCCACGCGCCGAGCCTGCTCGACGGCGACGGCGGCTTCCCCCGCACCGTGGAGGACGTCTGGGACCATGCGGACCTCGACGAGGTGCGCCGCGAATGCCGCGCCCAGATCGAGCGAGCCATCCTGTGGGGCTTCGACGTCAGCCACCTCGACGCCCACATGGACACCATGCAGATCAAGTCGGAGTTCTTCGACGCCTACCTCGACCTGGCCGTCGAGTTCCAGCTCCCCCTGCGGCTGTCGGGCCCCGGCACCGAGAGCCTCATCGGCTTCCCGTTCCGCGACCTCGCCGCCGAGGCGGGCGTGGTGTTCCCCGACGACTTCGTCCACGTGTCCGGGGTCGGCAGCCGCCAGGTCCTCCTCGACGCCATACCCCGGTTGGGCCCGGGCGTGACCGAGGCCTACCTGCACCCCGCGGTCGACAGCCCCGAGCTCGAGGCCATGGCCCCGGACTGGGAGGCCCGCGTGGACGACCACCGGCTCCTCGTGCACGACCCCGACCTGGGCGACGCGCTGCGGGACGCGGGGGTGACCGTCATCGGGTACCGGCCGCTGCGCGACCTCATGCGGGCCGGGGCCTGACGTGCCCGGGGGGCCGGCCCCCCGATCAGTACTCGGTGATGGCGGCGATCTCGGTCTGCAGCTTCTTGTACTCGGGCGAGTTGGTGATGGGCAGCAGCGACATGACCTTGGCCATGTTCCCGGTCACCTTGACCTTGCCCTGCATGAACGCCGCGTTGGCGTCGAGCTCGCCCTTCTGGATCTTCACCGCGTCGGCGTGCGCCGTGGTGAGCGTCACCTCGGAGTCGTCGAGGTGGCCGAGCCGGCTCTCGGTGATCTTGCCGTTGTCGAGCACCCAGTAGTACTCGATGTCCCCGTCCGGGGCACCGGTGACCACGTACTGCATCCGGGCGGAGGCACCGGGATGCTCGGGCTGGCCCTCGGCCATCTTGCGCGTCTCGTCGAGCCACTCCTGGGTGAGCCACTTCGACATGTCGTTCCTCCCTGGGTCGTCACTGCCCGCCTGCGGCCCGGCGTGCACCGGCGCGGCGAGGTGCCGGCATGTTACCGATTGGCGAGGTCCCGCACACCGGCGAACAGGTCGTCCTCGACCACCTCGCCCGCCGGGGTGGTCTCGGGGCCGCCGTCGGCCGCCCAGGACCGGACCTCGGCGCCCGCCCCGCCGTCCCCCGGGCCGACCAGGCTCCGGGCGAGGACGTACTCGTCGACGGGATGCACGCTGCGGGCCACCTCCGGCGGCAGGCCGAACCAGAACGGGGAGACCGGGTCCACCTGCGTGGCGTGGGCGAGCAGGGCCTGGCGGCGCACGTCACCGTACGACGAGATGTCGATCGCCGTCGTGTACGGCCGGATCTGGCTCGTGGCCCGCTCGAGCCAGGCGTCGTCGAAGGGCGACTCCAGCCCGAGCTCCAGGAACTTCTCGTGCATGGCCAGCACCCGGGCCGCCGACCACCCCACGTAGTAGAGCTTCAGCGGCTGGAAGGCCTCGCCGGCCTCGGGGTGGGCGGAGGGGTCGCCGGCGGCGTCGAAGGCGGCCACCGAGATCTCGTGCACGCGCAGGTGGTCAGGGTGGGGGTAGCCCTGCTGGTCGTCCCCGTAGGTCACGATCACCTGAGGGCGCTCGCGCCGGATCACGGCCACGAGCCTGCCCACCGCCTCGTCGAGCGGTGCCCGGGCGAAGCACTCGGGATTGGCGTTGGCCGGCGAATCGGGCATGCCCGAGTCGCGGTAGCCGAGCATGACGACCTCGTCGTAGCCGATCACCGCGGCGGCGGTGCCGAGCTCGCGGCGGCGGACGGCGGGCAGCTCGGCGCGCACCTCGGGGATGTCCATGGCCGGGTTGAGGATGTCGCCCTCCTCGCCGCCCGTGCAGCACACGAGCACCGTGCGCACGCCCTCGTCGTGATAGCGCGCCACGGTGGCGGGCCCCTTCGAGGCCTCGTCGTCGGGATGGGCATGGACGGTCAGCAGGCACAGACGCGTGCGCATCGCACTCACGGTACCCGGCGGCCGTGGTGGACAGGACACGGGGCACCGCGGCAGGCGGGCCGGGGCGCCGTGAGGGGGCGCGGGGGCGGGCGCCGGCCTCCCGGCCCAGGTCCCCGGGGGTGTCGGCGCGGCGACTGGCCGATGGCCCTCCCCTATGCTCATGGGTGACGTCGGGCGACCGGCGGTGCCCACCACAAAGGGGAACGGCACGCCATGGGCGTGATCCAGCGCTTTCTGAACATCTTCCGGGCCAAGGCCAACAAGCTCCTCGACCGCGCCGAGGACCCGCGCGACACGCTCGACCTCTCCTACGAGAAGCAGATGGAGAACCTGCAGAAGATGCGCCGCAGCGTCGCCGAGGTGGCGACCGCCCGCAAGCGCATCGAGATCCAGGCCAACCAGCTCCAGCAGCAGGCGGCCAAGCTCCAGGACCAGGCCCGCCAGGCGCTCACCCAGGGCCGCGAGGACCTGGCCCGCGAGGCGCTCACCCGGCGGGCGGCCGCCGGCGAGGAGCTCGCCGAGCTCGAGACCCAGCACGCCCAGATCGCCGCCCAGGAGCAGAAGCTCGTGGACACCTCCCAGCGCCTCCAGACCCAGGTGGCGTCCTTCCGCACCCGCAAGGAGACGCTGAAGGCGAGCTACACCGCGGCCGAGGCCCAGACGAAGATCGGTGAGGCGGCGGCCGGCATCTCCTCCACGATGAACGACGCCGGGCTCGCCATGGATCGCGCCCAGGACAAGATCGCCCAGATGCAGGCACGCGCCGGCGCCATCGACGAGCTGCTGGCGTCGGGCGCGCTCACCGACCTCGGGTCGAGCACCGACGACATCCAGGCGCAGCTGGACAAGGTGGCGGCGACCTCGCAGGTCGACCGCGACCTCTCCGCCCTGAAGAGCGAGCTCGCCACGGCCCCCGCCGGCGCGCTGCCCCCGGCGGGCAAGCCGGGGGCCGACGCCACGCCGGTGACGCCGAGCCCGGGCGCCCCGTCCACCACCCCCCAACCGCTAGCACCAGAGGTGAATCCCTGATGGCGATCAACCGTCGCATCCCCGCCGACCGCGGCCTGACGATCCGGATGTTCATCACCGGACTGCTCATGGTCGTTCTCTACGCCGTCTTCGTCGGCGTCCTGTTCATCTTCATCAAGAGCGTGATCGTCATCGTCGTCATCGCCGGCGGCCTGCTGTTCTGTCAGTACTGGTTCTCGGACAAGATCGCCCTGTTCGGCATGCACGGGCGAATCGTCACCCCCGAGCAGGAGCCCGAGCTCCACGGCGTCATCGACCGCCTGTGCGCCCTCGCCGACATGAAGAAGCCCCGCGTGGCTGTGGCCGAGGTCGACATGCCCAACGCCTTCGCCACGGGCCGCAACCCCTCCAACGCGGTCGTGTGCGCCACCCGCGGCATCATGCGCCGCCTGGACGAGCCCGAGCTCGAAGCCGTGCTGGCCCACGAGCTGTCGCACGTGGCGCACCGCGACGTGGCCGTCATGACCATCGCCAGCTTCCTGGGCATGGTGGCGGGGCTCATCACGCGGTTCACGCTGTACGCCGGGATGTTCGGCGGCTTCGGCGGCCGGGACAACCAGGGCGGCCAGAACGCCGCCCTGGTGGAGCTGGCCGTGATCCTCGTGTCGGCCATCATCTACGCCATCAGCTTCCTGCTCACCATGGCCCTGTCGCGCTACCGGGAGCTGGCCGCCGACCGGTCGGGGGCGATCCTGATCGGCCGCCCCTCGCTCCTGGCGTCGGCGCTGGTGAAGGTCTCCGGGGAGATGTCGCGCATCCCCACCCGCGACCTGCGCTCGGCGGAGCACTTCAACGCCTTCTTCTTCACGCCCGCGCTCGCCCAGGGCACGAGCCTGTCGACGCTGTTCTCCACCCATCCGCCCCTCCAGAAGCGCCTCGACCAGCTGGCCAAGCTCGAGGCCGAGATGAACCAGCCGTCATGACCCGCCTCGGCGGCGACGGGCCCCGCCGCTCGCCGACAGGGGCCCGCTGATGGGCCTGCTCGACACCATCTTCGGACGGACGAAGCCCGTCCGGGCCAATCTCGACGCCCTCTTCGCGCTGCCCTCGGCGGCGGTGACGTTGCAGGTGACCTCGGGGCTCGTCCCCACCGGACGGGCCGGCGTGTGCTTCAAGCCGCCCGCCGGCCAGCCCTTCGCCGAGATGCAGGCCGAGCTCGAGCAGCTGCTCTCCACGCCGGACGAGCCGGCGACGCCCGGCGCCGCCCCGACCGGAAGTGCCGGGACCGCCGTGGCGGTGCGCCACGTGGGCGACAAGTTCGGCTACCGCTGGATCGTCCTGGAGGCGAGCGCCGTGGACGACCTCGTCACCCGGGTGCACATGGTGCACTCGTCGCTGCAGGACGCGGGGTGGAGCACCCAGCTGCTGTGCTCGGTGTTCGGGTTCGTCCCCGGCCCCGACGGCGCGGGGTCGACGGGCGACACGGGTGCGCCCGACGCCGCCGCCCCCGCCGACGCCGCCATCACGCGCCCGGTGTACCTCGTGTACCTGGCCAAGCAGGGCTCGTTCTACCCGTTCGCCCCCGAAGGTGAGGACCAGCGCGACTCCGAGCTCGAGCTGCGGCTGCGCAGCGTGCTGGGCGACGACCTCCCGATCGAGGCGGACCTGTCGCGCTGGTTCCCGATCTGGGACCTGCCCATCGCCTGAGCGCCCGACCTCCTCGCACGCCCTAGCGGGCGAGGAGGTCCTTGGCGATATGGGTCACCTGGATCTCGTCGGTACCGGCGTAGATCTGGAAGACCTTGGCGTCGCGGGCCAGCTGCTCCACGCGGAACTCGGCCATGTACCCGTTGCCGCCGAACAGCTGCACCGCCTCGAGGGCCACTTCGCAGGCGGCCTGGGCCGCGTAGAGCTTCATGGCCGAGGCCTCGGCCAGCGTCAGGGACCTGCCGGCGGCCGAGAGCTCGATGTGGCGGAACACCAGGTTCTGGACATTCAGCCGGGCGACCTCCATCTTGGCCAGCTTCAGCTGGATCAGCTGGCGCTCCCCGATGGGCTTCCCCCACAGCATGCGGTTCTTGGCGTACTGCACCGAGAGCTCGAGGCACTCCTCGATGACGCCCAGGGACATGGCGGCGAGCCCCGCCCGCTCGGTGACGAAGTTGCCCTTGGCCGAGTCCCGCCCGCTGCCGGACCGCTCGTCCTCGGTCTCCCCCAGCAGGTGGTCACGGGTCACGCGGACATCGGAGAGGAACAGCTCTCCGGTGGGAGAGGAATGCAGGCCCATCTTGCGGAACGGCTCCGACTGATCGAGGCCCGTCATCCCCCTGTCGAGCACGAAGGTGAGCACCTGACGGTCGCGCATCGGCGTGTCGGAGCCGTCGTCGAGCTTGGCGTAGAACACGATGGTGTCGGCGTACGGCCCGTTGGTGATGAAGGTCTTGTTCCCGTTGAGGACGTACTCGTCGCCGTCGCGGCGGGCGGTGGACTTCATGCCGCCGAGCGCGTCGGACCCCGAGTCCGGCTCGGTGATGGCCCAGGCGCCCACCTTCTCCCCCGTGAGCAGGTCGAGCCCCCACCGCTCCATCTGGGCCGGCGTGCCCTGCTTCATGATGGTCCCGCCGGCCAGCCCGACGCTCACGCCCATAGCCGTGACGATGCCCGGGCAGTAGTGGCTGAGCTCGATGATCGGGATGAGGGTCATGGCCGCCGCGCCGGCGTCCCCCTGGCGCTCGGCGCGCTCCTCGGGACCTGCCCCGGACGCCTTGCGCTCGAGCTGCTTCTTGAACCGTTCCCGGGCCAGCTGGTCCATGCCGAACGTGGCGTACAGCTTGCGGATGATGTCGTACGGCGGGAGGTCCCCGTGCTCGAGTGCCTCGATGTTGGGGACCACCTCCGCCTCGATGAAGCGGCGGACGGCGTCCCGGACCATCAGCTGCTCCGCAGACCATTCGAACACCGATGCGCCTCCTGTGGTCACCCCGACGTCACGCGATTCGAGTGGTCCGACCTTATCCGAGCCGGTTCGCGCCGGCCCGTCCCGCATCTGCAGCAGCGGGGCGCCGGGGGGCAGGGCGGCGGCGGGGCGGCGGGCACGCCGTGCCGGCCGCCGGAACGGTCAGCGTCGCCGGCCGATGACCGCCAGGTGAGCCCCGGCCACGCACTCCGCAGGGACGATCTCGACCGCGAACTGCTCGAGGCACGCGTCGAACTCGTCGGCGGAGATGAACTCCTCGACCAACTCCTGGCGTGCTGCACGAAACCGCTCCAGCAGGAACGTCCGGTTGAGGTCGCCGGGCTGCGACGGCCCGTAACCGGCCTCGGGTATCAAGAGCACGCTCAGCACGTCGAACCCGGCCTCGTCGAGCCGAGCCGGCAACGTCCGAGCCACGGTCCGTCCACCACCGCGACGCTCCTGCATGGCGGTCAGGGTCTCGGTCAGGCGCATGTAGGCGGCGGACGGCTCGGGATAGGTCACCGAGAGACCGTCGTCGACGTCGACGAGGCAGACCAATCCGCCAGGCCTCACGACGCGGGCGAGCTCGGATGCGGCGGATGCGTGGCTCTGGAGGTGTTGGAAGACGAAGCGGGCGGTGGTGAGGTCGAACGAGGCATCGGGATGTTGGATGTCGAACACGTCCCCCTGTGTGAACGTGACGCGACTTCCCGGGATGAAGGCGTCGCGTCCTGCAGCTTCGGCGCGCACTGCCTCGGCGATCTGCAGCACGGACTCGTCGACATCGATTCCCACGGCATCGACCCGGGCCGCCACAGCCAGTTCCATCGGCACCGGCCCGAATCCCGTGCCGACGTCGAGGGTCCGCCAGCCGGGCAGGACACCGAGCAACGCCAGCAAACGCCTCCGCGACGCTGCCGTCGCAAGCGTTTGGATCAACAGCCAACGGTTGGGAACGTCGACCTCGCGTTCGAGGTACGTCATCAGTGCGTCGTCGAGCGCCTTCCAACCCGAACCGTCGTCCTCCCGTCGGACACCTTCGCTCTGCGGTCCGGGCGCCTCACCACTGGGCGCGGGCCCGACCCGTGCTGAAGTACGAGATCGGGCGTCCAGACCGGGGGTGTCGGTCGAAGGTGTCGGCGGCACGAAGGCGATGCTAGCGACCTGACCTTCCGCCTTCGTGAATGGGCGACACGCCGACGACCGGTGCGCTCGAACCGTCGACGCGACCCTCCGCGAAGGACGGTCGCCGTGTCGTGACCAGAGGGCTCGAGCGGGTGACGGCGCTCGGGACCAGGCCGCCGCCTCGTCGGTGTCACCCCGAGGTGGTGCGGGACCGTACCGGCAGGGCGTAGGGGTCCCAGGCCGGCGGCCCGGCGTCGAGGGTGTCGAGCCGGCTGCACACCGTCTCGACGAAATGGGCCGGGTCGAGCGTGCTCGGCCCTCCCCCGGCCACGTGCAGCGCGCCGGTGACGGCGCTGGCACCGTCGAACACCCAGCTCGCTCCCCCGTCCTCGGCCCGTGTCAGCTCGGCGGCCACGGGGGCCAGATCGACACGCGGACGGGGCCGGCGGCTGACGAGCCGCACCCACGACTCGTAGCGGTAACGCAGGTCGAGCCGGTCGCCGGCGACGGTCGCGATCCGCAGGCACGAGGTGGCCGAGTGCACAGCGGCACGGTGCAGGGGCGCGTCGCCCCACGCCGCCGTCCCGGCACCGGGGTGGGTCGTGTCGACCCGGACGACCGCCAGGTCGTGCTCGGGGCGCTCCTCGATAACGGCCCACCCCCGGGCGAGCGCGCCCGAGGCGGCGTCGTAGGCGCGGGCCTCCTCGGCCCACAGGGCTTCGTGACCAGCCGGATCCGCCGCCAGCGCGGGCAGGACCGACAGGGCCCCGGTCGCCGACCACGCGCACATGGCCATGACGTCGCCCCGGGGCGCGGGCCCGCACGCCGCCTCGGCGCGTCGGGCGTCTCCCAACGTGGCCAGCGCGAAGGCGATCAGAGCGGCGCGGCGCTCGGTCACCACGTCGAAGTCGCCGACCCTGGCCGCCTCGACCAGGAGCGGCCCGTGCTCGGCGGCCAGCCCGTCGACGCACAGCAAGGCCAGGGCGATGACGCCGTCGGCGTCGTAGTGGTCGATGGTTGCCGTGCGGACGCGGCGCGCCAGCAGCTCGGGTCGCGCCAGCGCTCGCAGCACGATGCCGGCCGAGACGTCGTCCCACAGCGCCTCGGGCGTGGGCGTCCCCGGCCAGTGCGACAACGTGGCCACGGTCCCCGGACGCGGGGCCCCGTCCACCATGACGTGCGGGTGGCCGTCCACGCGCCCGGCGGGGACGTAGCGGAAGGCCGAGCGCGCCACCGGGCGCCTCAGCCGCCGGGCGCGGACAGGGCGTCGATCTGCCGGGCGAGGTCGAGGTCGAGACGCGTGATGCCACCGGCCGCGTGGGTCGACAATCGCAGTGTCACGACGTTCCAGCGGATGTCCACGTCGGGGTGGTGGTCCATCGCCTCCGCCAGCGCGCCCACGGCGTTGACGTAGGCGAGGGAGTCGACGAAGTGCCGGCCGCGGTGCGTCGTGACGAGCTCCTCCCCCTGTCGCTCCCAGGCCAGGCCGCCTCCCTCGAGCTCGGCGTCGACCGTGGACGGGTCGAGAACCTCCACGGCGGCAGCCTATCGGGGCCCGTCCCGACCCTCCGAGCCGGGCGGGGGCGCGAGCCCGGCCGTCAGGACGGGACCGTCCCCTCGGGGCGCACCGTCCCCTCGGGGCGGACCATCTCCTCGGGGCGCACGGCGCGGTCGAACTCCTCGCCGGAGAGGTAGCCGAGCGCCACGGCCGCCTCGCGCAATGTGGTGCCCTCGGCGTGCGCCTTCTTGGCCACGTCGGCCGCCTTGTCGTAGCCGATGAGGGGATTGAGCGCCGTGACCAGCATGAGCGAGTTCTCGAGATGGCGACGGATCTGGGCACGGTCGGGCTCGAGGCCTTCCACGGCGAACTCGCGGAAGGTCCGGCACGCGTCCGACAGCAGCACGATCGAGTGCAGGACGTTGTGGATGATGACCGGCTTGCACACGTTGAGCTCGAGGTTGCCCCGGCTGCCGGCCACGGCGACGGCGGTGTCGTTGCCCATGACCTGGATGCACACCATGATCATGGCCTCGCACTGCGTGGGGTTGACCTTGCCGGGCATGATCGACGACCCCGGCTCGTTGGGGGGCAGCACCAGCTCGGCGAGCCCGCTGCGGGGCCCGGAGCCGAGCCACCTGATGTCGTCGGCGATCTTGGTCAGCGACACCGCCAGCGTGCGCAGCGTGGCGCTCGCCTGCACCAGGGCGTCGTGGGCGGCCAGCACGGCGAACTTGTTGGGCGCGGTGACGAAGGGCATGCCGGTGATCGCCGCGATGTGGCGGGCGGCGCGCTCGCCGAACTCGGGGTGGGTGTTGAGGCCTGTTCCCACGGCGGTGCCGCCGAGGGCCATCTCGTAGAGGTCGTGGAGCCCCGACTCGATCCTCCGCAGGTCGGCGTCGAGCTGCGCCACGTACCCCGAGAACTCCTGGCCCAGGGTGAGGGGGACGGCGTCCATGAGATGCGTCCGCCCGATCTTCACGATGTCGGCGAACACCTCGGCCTTGGCCGCCAGCGCGTGGCGCAGCGCCCGGACCGACGGGAGCAGCACGTGCCGGAGCTGCTCGGCCGCCGCGATGTGCATGGCCGTGGGGAAGGTGTCGTTGGACGACTGCGACATGTTGACGTGGTCGTTCGGATGGACCGGGGTCTTGGACCCCAGCACTCCTCCGGCGAGCTCGATGGCCCGGTTGGCGATCACCTCGTTGGCGTTCATGTTGGTCTGGGTGCCGCTCCCGGTCTGCCATACACGCAGCGGGAAGTGGTCGTCGAGCGCGCCCCCGGTCACCTCGCGCGCGGCGCGGACGATGAGCTCGGCCAGGTCGGCGTCGAGCTTCCCGAGCTCGGCGTTGGTCAGGGCGGCGGCCTCTTTGAGGACGCCGATGGCGCGGATGACCGGCCGCGGCATGCGGTCGTCGCCGATGGGGAAATGGACGAGCGACCTCGCCGTCTGGGCCCCCCAGTAGCGGTCGGCGGGGACCTCGATCGGTCCCATCGAGTCGGTCTCGGTACGGGTCGTCACCGGCTCACCTCCATGCCGACGCTACTCCCACTCCACGTGGGCCCTGATCGCCGTCCTGTCCTCGGTGAGCCAGCCCTTCGACGCGGCGTAGTCGAGCATGGCCGAGAAGTCGGCCTCCCACGACTCACCGACGGCGCCGGCGGCCATGCGCCGCACGGCGTCGACACGCACGACGGCCTCGCCGTCGCCGTCGATGCTGCCGGTCGCGCTGGCCCGCAGCGCCCGGTCGAGCATCCCGGCGTCGGCGTCGGTGTCGGCGTCGCCGCGCACCACCGCCACGTGGAACCGGGTGCAGTCCCCCGGCTCGGCGAGCCCCACAGCCACCGGCGCCGCCCCCAGGTCGACCTCGACGAACATCAGCGCTCCTCTCTGCGGTTCGGCGTGCTGCCGGTCACCATGGCATGGCCACTCCCCCGTTGGGGCGCAGGATCTGCCCGGTGACGAACCGCGACGCGTCGGACGCCAAGTAGAGCACGGCATGGGCGACGTCCTCGGGCCGCCCGACGGTGCGCAGCGGGGTGGTGCGCGAGACGGCCTCGAGGACGGCCGTGCGATGCGGCTCGTCGACCGTGCCGTCGGCGCCGGTGAAGTGCCGGCTCGTCATGCCGGTCTCCACGAAGCCCGGGGCGACGGCGTTCACCCGAACCCCCTGGGGCCCCATCTCCACGGCCAGGACCCGGGTGAGCTGCACCACGGCCGCCTTGGCCATGCCGTAGGCGGCGAGCCCCGGCGAGGGCGCGTCCACCGCCGCCGAGGCCATGTTCACGATCGAGCCCGAGCCCTGCGCGCCCATGGCCCGCGCCGCGGCGCGGCACCCGTGGAACACACCCTTGAGATTGACAGCCAGCACGCGATCGAGCGTGTCGTCGTCGAGCTCGACCACCGACGCCTGGGCGATGATGCCGGCGACGTTGGCCATGACGTCGATGCGACCGAACTCGACCAGCGCCTCGTCGACGAGCGCGTCGACGGCACCCGCGTCGGAGACGTCGGCCGGGCGCGCCAGGGCGCGACCGCCACCCTCCTCGACCTGCGCCGCCGTGCGCCGGGCGCCCTCGAGGTCCACGTCCGCGCACACCACCGCCGCCCCCACCGCGCCCAGGAGCACGGCCGAGGCCCGGCCGATCCCCGACGCCGCCCCGGTCACCACGGCCACCCGGCCGCCGAGGTCGTAGGCCGCCAACGCCTCGGCGATCACGGCCGCGCCCCTCCGGCGGCCACACCGGCGCCGGCCTCCACGCGTGTCGGCGCCGCCGCTGGGCCGGCGGCCGGGGCCGAATCCGCCGGCGGAGTCGGGCCCGCCGGCACACGCCCGTGGATGGACCGGGTCACCCGCCGCGCCGCCGCCAGCAGCGCGTCGCCGTACCGGGGGATCTCCTCCCCCGCCAGCCGCTCGGGCAGGCCGACCACGGTGAGGGCGAGGGCCACCGACCCGTCGGCGCCGAACACGGGCGCCGAGATCTGGCTCAGCCGGTACGTGGCACCGGCCTCGAGCTCCTGCAGCAGGTACTCCTCGCGGGCCAGCTCCTCGACCACCACGGCGAGCGCCCGGCGGCGGGTGTCGGTCCCCGCCTCCTCGGTCCCGGCCACGTCGCGCCCGGTCAGGGCGCGGCTCAGGTTCAGGTTGGCGACGGCCTCCAGGTTGAGGGCGTAGCCCCGGTGCCGCACCACGCCCAGCGCGCCGCGCAGCCGCCGCTTGTCCGCCTCGGTGGCGTCGGGCCCGAGCCGGTCGAGCCACCGCTCCACGGCGTCTTGGCCCGCCCACGCCAGGAAGACCGTGCCGAGGGGGGGCGCCAGGGGGACGCGTTGGCCGACGGTGAAGGCGAGCCACATCGGCCCCGGGCGCCCGGTGGTGGCGAGCAGCACCATCTCGTCGGCCACCGTGCTCGAGGCGACGACCTGCACGGCGAGGAGGTGGGCGAGCTCGTCCATCACCGGCCGGGCGTGGTCGACGAGGTCGAGCTGGCGGGCGCCGGCGGCCTGCCCGGCCGCGATCAGCGCCGGCCCCAGGGTGTAGGACTTGTCGACGGGGTGGCGCAGCAGCCAGCCCGCCTCGGTGAGCGAGGTGCACACGCCGTGGGCAGTGGCCTTCGACATGCCGAGCGCACGCGACAGCTCGGAGAGGCCGAAGGACTCACCCGGACGCGACGCCAGGAAGTCGACCACGGTCACCACCCGTCGGGCCGACGGCGACCCGGGCACGCCTCAGCCCCCACCGGGCACGGTCGCGCCGGGCACCGTGGTGCCGGCGGCGGCCGCGGCGACGGCGGCACCGAAGACCTCCGCCAACCGGGCGTGCCCGGCGTCGCTCGGATGGATCCCGTCGGCCAGATCCGCGGCCGAGATGACCGCCGCCCCGGGGACGAGCACCAACCGGTCGTCACCGGCCTCGACGCGCGCCGCCACGGCGTCCTCCATCGCCCGCCGGAGAGCGGCGAGGTCGGCCCCGAGGCGGTTGGGGGTCTCCTCGGCGTCGGGGCGAAGCACGGGGCTCGCCACGACGATCGGCGTCCCGGGATGCCCTTGGCGCACGATCTCCAGGAAGGCGCGCGTGCCCTCGAAGAACATGCCGGCGCTGTGGGGGATACGGGTCCAGCAATTGGTGCCGTGCGAAATCGACACGACGTCGGCCGTCAACCCGGCGACCGCCTCGGCACAGGGGATCTCCCCGCGTGCCGACCCTGCGAACCCCATGTTCACGAGGTCCAGCCCGTGCCGGCGCGACGCCACGGCCCCCCAGGCGAGCGCCGGGGCGCTCGCCACCCAGCCCTCGAGGATCGAGTCGCCGTAGGCCACCCAGCGCGGGCCGCTCGGCGCGGGCTCGACGGTGCCGTCGACGGGCCGCAGCGCCAGGATCTCGGGGCGCATGCCTTCGGGGAGGTGCACCACGGCGGGCACGTCCACCGGGCCGCCGAGGGCCAGCCGGACCGTGCCCGCGCCCAGGACGGCCGGCTGCTCGTCCACCTGCGCACCGCCGCGCCACACCGAGAACGTCGTGCCGGCCCCGTCCCCGCGGTACCCGAGGTCGTCGGTGGCGGTGGTGTAGCCGAGCTCGAGGGCGACGGCGTCACCGACGAGCTCGAGCCGCACGCCCGCGGGGATCCGGGCGCACTGCCAGGTGTCCGCGGGCAAGCGCCCCACGTCGCGCGGATCGAGCCGGGGATAGGGCACGCCGGGGGCGGCGCCGAAGGCACACCCCCGGAGGAAGGGCTCGACGTCCGGCGACCGGCCGGGGGCGGCGGCGCTCACAGGTTCGTGGGCACCGGGTAGGGGAACTTCACCCCCACGCCGCCGTCGACCGACAGGACCTGCCCGTTCACGTAGGCGGAGAGGTCCGATGCCAGGAACATGATCGCCGCCGCGATGTCCTGCGGGAGGGCCACCCGGTCGAGCGGGGAGTTGGCGGCGTTCACCGCCTTGCCCTGGTCCCCGAGATAGCCCGACACCCGCGGCGTCCACACGATGCCCGGGGCCACGGCGTTGACGCGGATGCCCTCGGGGCCGAGCTCGACCGCGGCGGAGCGGACGAGTCCGATCAACCCGGCCTTGGCCGCACCGTAGGCGGCGTGGCGCGGCGCGGCGGTGAGGCCCGAGGCCGACGCCACGAACACCATCACGCCGCCCCCGCTGTCGCGCAGCGCCCGACCCCCGACGGACACGGCCAGGTAGGCGTGGCGCAGCACGATGTCGTGATGCCAGTCCCACAGCTCGTCGTCCATGTCGAGCAGGCCGCGGTACTGGGCCATGCCGACGATGTCGACGATGCCGGCCAGGCGCGTGGCCCCGATGCCGGCGAGGGCGGCAGGGGCGTCGGCGAACAGGCGCTCGGCATCGGCGCGCACCGCGGCGTTGCCGACCCAGGGGACGCCGCCCACTTCGCCGGCGATGTCCTGGGCGAGGTCGGGGTCGAGGTCGACGCAACACACCTTGGCGCCCGCCTGGGCGAGGGCGTGGCTCGTCTGGCGGCCGATCCCCTGCCCCGCCCCGATGACGACCACGCCGCGGCCGTCCATGCGCAGCATGCCCGGATAGTCGGGCACCGCGGTGTCGTCGGTACGCGTCACCGGTCCGTCCCGCGTCGTGGCGTCACCGTGACCCGCCGTCGAGCTGCGTCAGCCGCCGGCGCCGGTGACGGACACCTTGATGTCCCGGCGCTCGAGCTCGGGGATGACCTTGGTGCCGAGGAGCTCGATGGTGCGCATGATGGACTCGTGCCGGAGGTAGCCGAACTGCACGTAGCAGATCAGCTGGTCCACGCCCAGCTCGGCGTACTTCACCATCTTCTCGATGCACGTCTCGGGGTCGCCGACGATGATCATGTCGGCCTCCGAGAACCACTTCGGGTCGAACTTCCCCTCGATCTGGCGCTTGAGCAGCGGGAACATCTTCTCCTTCTCCTCGTCGGAGAGATGCGGGACTTCCCACTCCAAGATGAACTCGGCGAGGTTCTTGTACCACCACCACACCGAGTCCCAGATGCCGTTGGCCTCCGCCTGCTCCATGGAGTCGGCGCAGTGGACGAGCGTGTAGGCAGCCACCTTGTTGGTGGTCACCTCGGTCAGCGGCGAGGGGTTCTGGGCCGCGGCGCGGTACTGGACGATGTGGTCCGCCATCTTCTGGATGGGCTGCATGATCGAGAACGACAGCAGGCCCATGCCGAGCTTGCCGGCCACGGCGGCCGAGCCCTCCGACGTCGCCGCCATCCACGCCGGGGGGTGCGGCACCTGCACCGGCTTGGGCGTCACCATCCGCCGGGGGAAGTCGAGGTACTTGCCGTGGAACTCGAAGTACTCCTCGCGCCACGCCTGCACGACGGCCTGGATGGCCTCCTCCCACTCCGCCCGGCTCTCCTCCACCGGGACGTGGAACGCCGTCTGCTCCATCGGGGTGGAGCGTCCCGTCCCCCACTCGACGCGCCCGCCCGACAGGATGTCGGCGGTCGCCACCTTCTCCGCCACGTGGACGGGGTGGCAGAACTGGTGGGGCATGAGCACGACGCCGAAGCCGAGCCGCAGGTTCTTGGTCGCCTGCGACAGCGCGCCGAGGATGACCTCGGGTGCGGGCGAGTGCGACCGGCCCTCCCGGAAGTGGTGCTCGACGTGCCACACCGTGTTGAAGCCGAGGGTGTCGGCCAGCTTGATCTGCTCGAGCGCCTCGGCATAGGCCTCCTGCTCCGCCTGGCGCTGGCCCCACGGGTGCTCCCCGGGCCACGGCTTGGGCACGTCGATCTCGTACAGCAGGTCGAGCTTCACACCCACCCCCATCTGGGTTGCATCGTTCGAAATATCGAACGACAGATCTGAATGCTGAACAACACACCGAAAGATAGGGACGGGCGCCCGGCTCGTCAAGAGTCCCACCCGGGCGCCGGGGGGTCGGGGGTAGCGTCGACCCGTGATCGTCGGAGTCCCCACCGAGCGCAAGCCGGGCGAGAACCGGGTGGCGCTCACCCCCGACGGGGCCCGCGAGCTGTGCACGCACGGGCACCGCGTCCTGGTGGAGACCGGGGCCGGCGCGGGATCGTCGATCCCCGACGATGCCTACCGCGCCGCGGGCGCCGAGCTGGTCACCACCGAGGACGCCTGGGGGGCCCGGCTCGTGCTCAAGGTCAAGGAGCCCCAGCTCGGGGAGTACGGCTTCCTGCGGCCGGACCTCGTGCTGTTCACCTTCCTGCACCTCGCCGCCTACCCCGAGCTCGCCGACGCCCTGCTGGTGTCGGGCGCCACGGCCATCGCCTACGAGACGGTCCGGACCGCGTCCGGGGCCCTCCCCCTGCTGGCGCCCATGAGCGAGGTGGCGGGACGGCTCGCGCCCCAGGTGGGTGCCCACTTCCTCGAGCGGGGCAACGGGGGCCGCGGCGTCCTGCTCGGCGGGGCGCCGGGGGTGCGCCCCGGCCGGGTGGTCGTGCTCGGGGCGGGCACCGTGGGCACCAACGCGGCGTGGATCGCCCAGGGGATGGAGGCCGAGGTCATCCTCATCGACCGCGACCTCGACCGGTTGCGGGTGGTCGACCAGATCCACCGCGGCCGGATCATGACCCTGGCGTCGAGCCGGGCCGTGGTCGAGCGGTCCATGGCCGACGCCGACCTCGTCATCGGTGCGGTGCTGGTCCCCGGGGGCAAGGCGCCCGTCGTGGCCACCGAGGACATGGTGCGCGCCATGAAGCCGGGCACCGTGATCGTGGACGTCGCCGTCGACCAGGGCGGGTGCATCGAGACGACGGTCGAGACGACCCATGAGCACCCCGTCGTCGAGCGCCACGGTGTGCTGCACTACGGCGTGGGCAACATCC
>Ga0307372_10005503_pt1 | contig 18991 bp, 16 predicted proteins | sample OX1MG_FD_202533 | JGI IMG/M metagenome (GOLD analysis project Ga0307372, IMG submission 202533) | Soil microbial communities from Risofladan, Vaasa, Finland - OX-1 | ecosystem: Environmental > Terrestrial > Soil > Coastal area > Acid sulfate soil | place: Finland: Risofladan, Vaasa | collected...
GGGGCACTGCGGCCGGTTCACCGGCAGGCTGTCGTAGTTCGCCCCCAGGCGGTAGCGGTGGGCGTCGGGGTAGGAGATCAGCCGCCCCTGCAGCATCTTGTCGGGCGAGTAGCCCATCCCCGGCACCAAGTTGCGCGGCTCGAACGCCGCCTGCTCCACCTCGGCGAAGTAGTTCTCTGGATTCCGGTTCAGCTCCAACTCGCCCACCGCGTGCAGCGGGTAGTCCTGGTGCGGCCAGACCTTGGTCAAATCGAAGGGGTTGAGGCCGTAGCTCTCGGCCTCCTTTTCGGGCATGATCTGCACCGCCACCCGCCACTTGGGAAACTCGCCGCGCGCGATCGCCTGGTAGAGGTCGCGCTGGGCGTAGTCCGGGTCTTGCCCGCGCATGGCGTCGGCCGCCTCGCGGGTGAAGTTCTTGATCCCCTGCTGGGTCTTGAAGTGCCACTTGACGTAGAACAGCTCGTTCTTGGCGTTGATCAGGCTGAAGGTGTGGCTGCTGAAGCCGTCCATGTGGCGGTAGCCGTCGGGGGTGCCGCGGTCGCTGAACAGAATCGTCACCTGGTGCAGCGACTCCGGCGACAGCGACCAGAAGTCCCACATCATGGTCGGGCTCTTGAGGTTGGTCTGCGGGTCGCGCTTCTGGGTGTGGATGAAGTCGCCGAACTTCAGCGGATCGCGGATGAAGAACACCGGGGTGTTGTTGCCCACCATATCCCAGTTGCCCTCTTCGGTGTAGAACTTCAGGGCAAAGCCGCGCGGGTCGCGCTCGGTATCGGCCGAGCCCTTCTCCCCACCCACGGTGGAGAAGCGAATGAAGGTGGGGGTGCGCTTGCCCACCGCGCCGAACAGCTTGGCGGTGGTGTAGCGCGGCATCTCGGCGCTGGTGCAGGTGAAGGTGCCATGGGCGCCCGAGCCCTTGGCGTGGACCACGCGCTCGGGGATGCGCTCGCGGTTGAAGTGCGCCATCTTCTCGAACAGCAGGTAGTCCTCGTAGACCACCGGCCCGCGCGGGCCCACGGTGAGGGAGTTCTGATTGTCGCCCACCGGGCGGCCGGCGTCGGTGGTCAGGGTGGCGGGTTGCTTGGGGTCGGACATGGAAGGCACCTCCACTTCAGGGTAGCCGTCGCCCCGGCCAGTGGTCCAATATATGGATTGAATCCCGAGGATAGGCCGCACCTATGGAACTGCACCAGCTCCGCTACTTCTGTGCCGTGGCCGAGAGCGGCAACTTCAGCCGCGCCGCCGAGCGCAGCCACGTCTCCCAGCCCTCGCTGTCGCAGCAGATCGGAAAGCTGGAGCAGGAACTGGGCGCGCGCGTATTCGATCGCCTGCGCGGCGGGGCGCGGCTCACCGCTGCCGGGCGGGCGCTGCTGCCGCGGGCGCGCGCGGCGCTGGCCGAGTTGGAAGCCGCGCGGGGCGAGGTGGCCGAGCGCAGCGCCACGCTGCGCGGCCCGCTGGCGGTGGGGGTGATCCCCACCATCGCCCCCTATCTGCTGCCCCTGCCCTTGCAGGCCTTCACCCGCCACTACCCTGAAGCCCGGCTGACGGTGGTCGAGGAGATTACCCCGCTCCTGCTCGACCGCCTCCGCGCCGGCAGCCTCGACTTGGCGGTGGTGGCGCTGCCGCTGCCCGGGCGCGGCCGCGAATTCGCCGTGGCACCGCTGCTCGAGGAGTCCGCCTGCGCCGTGCTCCCCACCCACCACCGCCTCGCCGCGCGTGCGCGCCTGAGCCTGCACGAACTGCGCCATGAGCCCTTCCTGCTGCTGCGCGACGGGCACTGCTTCCGCGATACCGCGGTCGAGGCCTGCCGCCGGGCGCGCTGGCGCCCGCAGGTGGTGTTCGAGAGCGGCCAGTTCCGCAGCATCCTCAGCATGGTCGGCGCCGGGCTGGGTGTCTCGCTGGTGCCCACCATGGCGGTCGAGCCCCACCCCGGCTGCCGCTTTGTGCCGCTCGCCGAAAACGCCGGCCGCCGCACCGTCGCCGCCGCCAGCCTGCGCGGCCGCCAACTGCCCCGCTTGGCCGACGCCTTTCTCGAGGAGTTGCGCCGCGCCGGCGCCGCCCCTGCCATCCCTGGTAGTATCAACACGGGATTTCGGATTGGCAACTGATAACCCAATCGACGCAGCCCGCGCGCTGATCGAAAGCGACGAGCGCCAGCGTCTCCCACGTGCGCGGGCGGTTGCTGTCCTTCTTCGTGCAATGGCGAGTCCGGCCTCGCTGCTGGAACAGGCGGAAAAGCTGCTCAACGGACGCCGTGAGTCAAACCGCGACTACCTACTGGAGACGGTTTCCCAAACCGTCCGCGAGCTCGTGGACAGCGCCCAGAAATTTGACTCAGAGCACCAGCGATTTATCTCACAGGAGTTTCCTGCGCTCGTCCTCGACGGGTTCGCAAAGGTGGAACGGCTGCGGGCGCATTCACGGGTTTGCCGGATCGGCCTGATTCTTCGCAACGCCGCGGTTTGTCCGGCCGCGCAATCGCCTGATGAAATCGAGGAGCTGATGCGCGTGGCAGTCGAGGTTTCCGACCGGGAGGCCCAACTCCTGGGAGAACTGCTACGAATCCAACCCGGCGAACTGGGCAAACAAGGGCGGACAGACCGCTACAGCGCATGGACACTGTGGGAGAAGGGTCCCTGGGGGACCGGCGTCGACTCGGAAATTGACAGCGTATTTAGCAAGCTGGAAGCCCTTGGACTGGTGACCCGGATTCCGCCGCCGAGCAATCTGACAATTCTGGCAGACTTCCAGAATAGGTACGCCCTCCTGCTAAAAGGGGCGCGGTTTTCGCAATTTACGCGCGATAGTGCGCGCTCTGCCTGATGGCTCTCTCCCTTGAGCAATTACACGCCCCGGCCGCCTGCCGCCGGGCGCGCTGGCAGCCGCAGGTGGTGTTCGAGAGCGGCCAGTTCCGCAGCATCCTGAGCATGGTCGGCGCCGGGCTGGGTGTCTCGCTGGTGCCCGCCATGGCGGTCGAGCCCCACCCCGGCTGCCGCTTTGTGCCGGTCGCCGAAAACGCCGGCCGCCGCACCGTCGCCGCCGCCAGCCTGCGCGGCCGCCAACTGCCCCGCTTGGCCCAGGCCTTTGTCGAAGAGTTGCGCAAGGCTGCAGCGCCTGTATCCTAGTGTTACCGATGCGCGTGCTCTTCGTCAGCGACGACCCCGACGACATCCGCATCGGCGCGGTCAAGGCGCCGCGGCGGCTGGCGGAGGCGCTGCGCGCCCAGGGCTGCGACTGCGACCTGCTCTTCCGCGACGACCTCGGCCCGCACCCCAAGCACGACCGCCTGCGCCTAGGCACCTCGCCCTGGCTGGCCTGGCGGGCGGTGGTGCGCGCCTGGCGCGAGCGCGGTCCCTACGATGTGATCGACGCCGCCGGCCCGGAGGGCTTTGCCCTCGGCCTGCTGCGCCGCTTCAGCCCCTACCGCCGCGCCCGCTTGATCGTCCGCAGCCACGGCCTGGAGCGCCTCTTCTTCCGCGGCCTGATCGAGGACCATTATGCCGGCTTCGTCCGCAAGGAATGGTACCGGCGGCTGCTGTTTCCCCTCACCCGCTGCACCCAGGAGGCCGGCGCCTACCGCCTCGCCGACGCCGCCATCGTTCTCAACCGCGAGGAGCTGGACCTGGTGATCGCCCGCAGGTGGAAGCGCCCCGGCGAGGTGCATCTCGTCCCCCACGGCGTGGTCGGCGAGCGCTGGGCCGAAGCGCCTCCGCCCGACACCCCGCGCGGCGCCGGCGTGCTCTTCTCCGGACACTGGACGACCGGCAAGGGCGTCCACTATCTCGCCGAGGCCCACCGCCGCCTGCTCAACGAAGGCTTGCCGCTGCCGCTCACCCTGCTCAGCGGCATGGAGGACCCGCCCGATTTCCCCGCCGAAGAGGCCGCCATCCGCCGCGCATTCGCTCCCGCCTGCCAGCCCCTGCTCACCGTGCTGCCGCGGCTCAACGACCAAGACGCTGTCTTCGACCTCTACCGCCGCCACGACCTGCTGGTGTTTCCCTCTTCGGTCGAGGCCTTCGGCCTGGTGGTGCTGGAAGCCCTCAGCCAGCGCCTGCCGGTCATCTGCAGCCGCAGCGTCGGCGCCAGCGACTTTTTGCGCGACGAGGTGGACGCCCTGGTCGTCCCCTCCCGCGATGCTGCCGCCCTCGCCCACGCCTTGCGCCGCCTCTGGTGCGACCCCGCCCTGCGCCGCCGCCTGGCCGAGGCCGGCTACCTCGCTGTGGGCGACTTCACCTGGACGCGCGCCGCCCAAGCCACCCTCCAGGTGTATGCCCACGCCGGGGGAATGGCTCGTCGGCAAGCGCTCTCCGCTCCCGCGGCCGGCGGCGGTTGAAGCGCTAACGCTTGGAATCCGCGGGTTCCGGCACGGGATTTTCCTGCGCCGAGACCGCCCGCCATCGGCCGCTGCACTGTACGAATACATCGCAGACGGATCGAAAGCCTGACCGTGGCCTTGTACGGCTCCACGGCCCTGGCGCGAGGAATTCTCACCACCACGAACGCGAAGGGGACGGTGGCTTCCAAGCTGCTGTTTACCGATCTCTGCGCGCTCGCGATGTCTTGGTCAGGGCCATGCCCGGGCCGGAGGCCCTCACTCCCCGCCCAGCGTCCAGCGCAGCCCAATCGAGTAGGTCGGCTGGTAGTACTCCCGCTGGATCGTGAACTGCGGGCTGCCCTGATAAAACCCGAAGACGGAGTTGTTCAGGTTCAACCCGGATAGCGTCAACTTCAGCCCCGGCGTCAGGCCCACGCTCGCCTGCGCGTCGATTTGGAAATGCGCGTACTCGTACACGTCGCCCGAGGGCCCGGCGATGCCGCCCGCAGCGCCATCCACGAAGTTGTACTGGAAGATGTTGGAGCCGTTGTAGGCCAAGCCCACCCGTCCGGAAAAGCGGCCCCGGTCGTAGGTGGGGCTAAGGTTCCAGGTGTTGGGCGCCTGCCGCAGCAGCCGCGGCGTGTCGGTGCGGTTGCCGGGATTCACGTCGGTGGCCTGCGAGGTGGCGTAGCTGTAGTTGCCCGACAGCCCCAGCCCGCGCAGCCCCCCGGGCAGGTAGGTGAACTGCTGCAGGAACGCGAACTCGAACCCGGCGATGTGGGCGCTGCCGCCGTTGGCCAGCTGCGTCACCCGGAAGCCCGCGAACGGTCCGCTGGTCGGCTCGGTCTGGATCGAGACGATGGGGTCGGAGAGGCTCTTGTAGAAAAAGCCGCCTCGCACCTCGCCCAGGGGCGTCAAGTAGCGCTCGTAGAGCAGGTCGAAGTCGTTGCCGTGCTCCGGCTTGAGCGCCGGGTTCCCAAGGCTCGCCCGGTGCGGCGTCACCGACAGATCTTGCGAGGTGGCGGCGGTCAGATCGGCGGGCACCGGGCGCGAGATGCCGCGCCCAAACACCACGCGCACGTCCGAGCTGCTGTCCAGCCGGTACTGCACCGAGGCGCTGGGCATAAAGTCAAGGTAGGAATAGGTGCCCGGCGTGGTGAGTGCGTTGTTGGCGTCCGGGCTGAGCGTGTTGACGTGGGTCTGCTCCATCCGCAGCCCGCCGGCGAGGCGGAAGTTGCCCATCTGGTTGGTGTCCATCACGTAGGCGGCCGGAATGCGCTCGGTCAGGGCGTAGTTGTTGGAATCCTGCCCCTGGGTGCTGCTCAGGGTGAACTGTCCGGCGTGGCCCAGCACGTAGTTCTGGATGGCGGAGTAGCTCAAGAACGGGCTGGCGTGGTAGTTGCCGTTGTAGTAGTGCGCATTGGCGCTGCCCGGATCGAGGAACTGGCTCATCGGGATGGCAAACGGGTTCCCGGTGGCCGGGTCCACCGCCGGCCGGAAGTCGGTCTGCCAAGAGTCGTCGAATTGGTGGGTGTTGTCGAGGCTCGCCCCGAACTTGAGCGTGCCCACGCTCCCGCCTGCCACATAGCTCTTGCTGACGTCCACCTTGCCGCCCAAGTCCAACTTCGAGGACTGGCCATGGTTGCCCATCTTCAGCTTGGCGAACTGAAAGTTGGCCGAGTTGTCCGTCTCCTGGAAGCACACCGGCGAAAATTGCGGCAGGTAGGGATTGGTGGTGGCGGCGGAGTTGAAGCTGCACTGGCTGGGCGGGCCGGTGTAGGCGAAGGATACGTTGTCGTCGAACTGCGGATAGAGCATGCGCGAGCGCGCGCCCGAGACCTGCCAGTTGATCCACAGGTTGTCGGCCGGCAGGGTGTGGCTGCCGCCCAGGATGAGCGAGGAGATCAGATAGTTGCCGATGCGGTGCTCCGAGCCGGCGGAGGGGCCGCCGCCAGTGGCGTCCACGTTGTACACCGTGCGCACCCCGGAGTCGGTGAAACTAGCGAGCAGCCCGCGCAGGTAGAGGCTGGTGTTCTGGCTGAGGGTGTCGTCCAGGCTGCCCCCGAACCCGTAGCGCGAGCGGTTGTAGAGGTACTGGCGAAAGTCGGCGTTGTCCATCAGCGGCGCGCTGGTCGTCGCCAGCGCGTCCGGCACCGGCTCGACGTCGTCAATGCAGCGGTCGTTGCGGTCGTAGGAGGCGCTGAGGATGGCCCCGAGCTGCTGGCGGCTGCCAAAGCGCCGCCCCGCCGTGCCCCCCACTTCGCCGGAGTAGCGGTGGTTGTCAATCGGCGCCAAGCCGCCATTGCTGTAGAGGGTGAGCGTGGGCGCGCTGCCGGCGGTCTTGGTCTCGAGGTTCACCGAGCCGCCAATCGCATCCCCGCTTTGGTCGGGCTCGAGCGTCTTGTTCAACTGCACCGAGCCCACCAGATCGGCGGGGATCACGTCCATCTTGACCTGGCGCACCCCGCTCTCGGGCGCCTCCAGCTCGACCCCGTCCACGGTGACGTTGCTCAGCCGCGGCTCGGTGCCGCGGATCTGCAGATACTTGCCCTCGCCCTCGTCGCGCTCCAGGGTGACGCCCGGCAGCCGCCCCACCGCGTCGGCGACGTTGGCGTTGGGCAGGCTGGTGATCACGCTCTCGGGCAATGCATCCACGATGTTGTCGGCGGTGCGCTGCAGGTTGATCGCCTCCGCCTCGCCGTAGGACCGGGGCGCGGTGACCACCACCGATTGGCTGCTCGAGGCCACCGCCAGCACCAGCGCGGCGCTGGCGGTGGCCTCGGCCTTGACCGTCACCGCCTCGGTCGCCGCCTTCAACCCCACGAAGCTGACCGTGACCGTATAGTCCCCGGGGGCCAAGTCCACGAACTGGAAATGGCCCTGCGCATCGGTGCTGGTGGTGCGCTGGCCGGGCGCAAGCGTCACTGCCGCGCCGGGCAGCACCTCGTGGGTGGTGTCGGTGGCGCTGCCGGCGATGCGGCCCAACCGCTGGGCGGACAGTTGCTGCGAGGAAAGGGGAAGGGCGAGCAGCAACGCGCCGAGCAGCGGCAGCGCCCGCGTATGCAATAAATATCTCATCGTCATCAGATTCTCCTGGGTGGCCTCGCATTTAGCTTAGGCACCCGGCGGCGGTATTCTGATGACGCCTGGGTTAAGGAACGATGACGCCGGAATTACAGCGGCGCCCCGGTCTGGCACAGAATGATGACATGGACACTCCCATCGCCCCGGGCGTGCGCGTCGGCCACGTCCACCTCAAGGTCGCCCAGCTCGACCGCGCCCTGGCCTTCTATCACGGCGTGCTGGGCCTCGCGGTCACCCAGCGCCTGGGCGGGCATGCCGCCTTCCTGGCCGCGGGCGGCTACCACCACCACCTCGCGCTCAACACCTGGGAGAGCCGCGGCGGCGCGCCGCCCCCGCCCGGCGCGACCCCCAGGGCAGTGAAGCAGCGCAGCGCTGGCTTGGGGCCCCGGGCCCCCAAGCCGGCGTGAGCACAAGCGGGACGCGCGGCGCAGCCGCGCAGGGGCCCGCGCCAACCATTCGCCCTGCTCTACCCCACCCGCGCCCTGCTCGCCGACGCCCTGCGCCGCCTGCTCGCCGCCCCGATTCCGCTCGACGGCGCCGCCGACCACGGCGTGAGCGAGGCGCTCTACCTGCGCGACCCCGACGCCAACGGCGTCGAGCTCTATTGGGACCGCCCCCGGGAGCTGTGGCCGCGCGATGCCCAGGGCCGCCTGGCCATGTTCACCCGCCCGCTCGATCTCCACCACCTGCTGCGCGAGCTCCCGCCCGCCGGCGGTCCCGATCCAGGCCCCGAGCCCGGCCCCGGCCCCCGCGACCTATGATTTCAGAATGAAACTTCTTGGCGTTGACGTCGGATTTTCGGCCAAGCGCGCGACCACCGGGATCGCGTGGCTCGACGGAGATCGACTCGGTGTGGCAACGGCGCGAACGTATAAGGACGACCGCCGAAGAAAGTTGCCACCGGATTTCCATCCCTCCCACATCGCCCTGGACGGTCCGCTGCCTCCCCTGTCCCACGGCGACGCGCGGCGCCTGTGTGAGCACGCCTTGATCCACGCACCGTTTCACAATCGCTGCAAGCCTGGACTAAGCGACTTTGGGTCTGGGTTGCGGCTGCGCCGCGAAAGCTGGGCGGCATTCGAGGAGTTCGGAGGCGACCTGGCAGCCTCCATCACTCGCGAAGGCCTCGTGGCCGAAGCCTTTCCGAACGCGTTCTTAGGCGTAATGACGCCCGCCGAGGCGTACCCGAGAGCGCCCAAAGGGAGGCGCGGAAAGCGGTTCGATTGGCTCTACGACGAGGTGGCAGCCACGGGAAGACTGGCAAGGGAACTGTCGGACCTGCTCGACCTTCCGGTCGAAGTTTGCATCCGGCTGCGTCGCGAGCGCAACCATGAGAAGCGCGCGGCTCTCATCTGCCTGATTACAGCGGCGCTGGCCGCGCAGCGGATCGCGACGACCGTAGGTGACGAGGCCGGCGGCTGGTTCTGGCTGCCACCCCGGTCGCTTTGGCAGCCGTGGGCGGTCGCTGGCCTCGACCAAGTGTTGATGCGGGTGCAAGGAGTTTCTGTCGCCTGGGGAGGCTAGGCGCGCCCGCGCGTGCTACCATAGCCATCTATGGGAAACGACACCCTGCAGGGGGCGCTGGCGCTGCTGGTGCTCAAGTCGCTCAGCCGGGGGCCGCAAGCCGGCATGCACGGCTTCGGCATCGCCGAGCACATCCAGCAGGTCTCGCAGGAGCACCTGCGGGTGGAGGAGGGCTCGCTCTACCCGGCGCTGCACCGCATGGAGCAGGCGGGCTGGATCGCGGCGGAGTGGGGGCTCACCGAAAACCGCCGCCGCGCCCGCTACTACCGCCTCACCGCCATCGGCCGCAAGCAGCTCGCGCGGGAAGAGAAGACCTGGCGCCACGTCACCGCCGCCGTCGCCGGCGTGCTCGAGGTATAGCCCGCGATGTCGCTGCTTCGGCGATGGGCGGGTTGGCTGCGGCGTGGCAAGCTGGAGGCCGACATCACCGCCGAGTTGGCGTCGCACCTGGAGCTGCGGGCCGAGTCCAACTGCGCCCGGGGCCTGGCGCCCGCGGCCGCCCGCCGCGACGCCGCCCGCCGCTTGGGCAGCGAGCTGGCGCTCCGCGAACGCACCCGCGAGGCGGATTCACTGCCTTCGCTCGAAGACTTCGGCCGCGACCTCCGCCTGGCACTGCGGCGCCTGCGGCGCGCGCCGGGCTTCGCCACCCTCGCCGTGCTCACGCTGGCCCTGGGCATGGGCGCCTCGACGGCGATGTTCAGCGTGGTGGACGCGGTGCTCTTGCGTACCCTGCCCTTTCCGCGGCCCGATCGGCTGGTTGTGGTCGAGACGCTGGTCCAGCAGCGCGGCCACCGATTTGCCGCCGTCAACGTCTCGCGCCCGGCGTTTGAGGCGATGCGCGCCAGTACCGCGTTTGCCCGCGTGGGGATGGCGGGCTACACCGCCCACCCCGCGATCTATGTGGACGGCACCGCCCTAGATGCCAGTGTCTACCTGGCCTCGCCCGGCCTGTTTGCTGCGCTCGGCGCCACGCCTGAACTGGGACGAGGTTTCAGCGGCGCGGCCCACGAGATCGTCGTCCGCCACCGCTTTTGGGAGAAGCAATTCGGTGGCGACTCCGCCGCTCTCGGCAGTTCCTTGCGCGTCGGCGACCAACTGTACTCTCTGGTGGGGGTGCTCGCGCCCGGGCAGGGCTATCCGTTCGGCGCCGATGCTTGGATTCCGGGCCTGCCCGCCCGGGGCGACGGCGGACTGGTGGTGGGGCGGCTGCGCGCGCGCGGTACGCTTGCAGCCGCGCGTGCGGCGGCTTTTGCCATCGGGCAACGCCCGGGGTTGCAAGATCCGAAGAACGGGATCGTCGGCCTCACCGTCACCCCGCTGCGGCGGCAACTGGCCGCCCCGGCGGCGCGGCGGGCACTGTGGCTGCTGCTGGGAGCGGCGGGGCTGGTGTTGCTGATCGCCGCCGTCAACGTGGCCAATTTGCTGTTGGCGGGCGGACTGGAGCGGCAACGGGAGTTCGCCGTGCGGCGCGCGCTCGGGGCCAGCCGCTGGCGCCTAGCGCGGCTGGCGCTGGCCGAATCGCTCGCCCTGGCGGCGCTGGCAGGCGTGGTTGGCTGCGGCTTGGCGGAGCTGGCCATGCAGCTTGTCCGGCTGGGTCCGGCCGCGATTCCGCGTCTGCAGGCGGCGCAGCTCGATGCGCGGGCGCTGGGTGTGGCCGCGCTGCTGGCACTGCTGTGCGGCTTGGGATGCGGGCTGGCGTCGGCCCTGCGCCTGGCGCGCCCGGAGTACCGGCAGGGATTCCAGGCGGCTGCAAGCGCTGTCCCCCGTCGCCGGACGCGGCTGGCGCTAGTGGCGGGCGAGGTCGCGCTGACGATGGTGTTGCTGCTGGGCGCGCTGCTGCTGACGCGCAGCCTGGGCAATTTGCTCAAGGTTAATCCCGGCTTTCGTCCCGCGCACGTGCTCGCCTTCGAGGTGGCCGTCCCACTGTCGCCCACCACCCAACCCACCCGGACCCTAGCGTGGCGGCGGCGGCGACAGCTCGATGGGACGCTTTTGGCCCGGCTGCGCTCCCTGCCCGGGGTCGCCGCCGCTAGCTATACAAGTGTCCTGCCGTTCGAGGAGGTCAACCAACTCCCCCTGCGTCGCCCTGGCGATGCTGTCTCGGTGCTTGCCGACTGGATCGAGGTGGGCCCCGGCTACTTCGGCACGCTCGCGGCCCCGCTGCTCCACGGGCGCGACTTCCGCTCCGGCGAGATGGCCCCGGCCAAGGGCGCCACCCCGGTCCTCATCAATCAAGCCCTGGCGCAGGCGTTTTGGCCGGGTCGGGGCGCCCTGGGCCAGCGGCTGATCAGCGGCATCGGCCCGGTGACAGTCATTGGCGAGGTCGGCAACCTGCGCAACGTAGCCCTCGCCGACAGCCACCGGCCGCAGGCTTACTTCCCCATGGTGGGCAACTGGGACGGAATCTTTCTGCTGCGCTCGCGCCTGTCCCCTGCGGCGCAGCTCCCGGCGGTGCGGTGGGCGCTGGCGGCCACCGACGCCGGCCTGGCCATCGGGCCTGCCACCACCCTCGACCAAGCCTTGGCGGCATCGATGGCTGAGCCGCGCTTCCGCACCCTCCTGCTCGGCCTGTTCGCCGTGCTGGCATTGACGCTGGCGCTGGTGGGGCTCTATGGCGCGCTCGCCTATCAGGTGCGGCAAGGCCGGCACGAGATTGGCGTGCGCATGGCCTTGGGCGCCTCCCCGGCCGCGGTAAGGCGCCTGGTGCTGGTCCGCAGCGCGGCGGTGCTGGCCGCCGGCCTGGGGGCGGGCGGGCTGCTCGCCCTGCCGCTTGCCCACCTGCTCGCCAGCCTGCTCTACGGCGTCACGCCGCTCAGCCCTTCGATCTGGCTCGCGGCGGCGGCGGTGCTGTTCGCCGCCGGACTGGCAACCAGCGCCCTCCCCGCCCGCCGCGCCGCGCGCGTGGACCCGGCCGCCGCCTTGCGCTGCGAGTAGCTGTATACTCGCCGCGAGGTGGATCCCTATGGCGGTGATCAAGCGCATTGGTCTGGGTTCGGCGTTCAAGGTAACGCTGTGCCTCTATTTCCTGATCGGCATCATTATCGCGGCGCTCACGTACTTGACCGCGCAACTGGTGGGGCCGAGCCCGCTGCTGGGTTCGGCGGGCCGAATCATCTATCTGGTGCTGCCCGTCGCCTATGGCGTGTTTGGCGCGGTGGCGGCGGTGGTCGTGGGCTTCTTCTACAACCTGGTGGCGGGCTGGGTAGGCGGCCTGAAGGTCGAACTGGAGTAAGCGCTCGCCGACTTTAGTCGCGGCGGAAGGGTCGGCCGCGCGACGCCCAGCCGCCCAACGCAAAGCCCAGGAGAAGCAAAAGATACCGCACTGGCATGGAACCACGGTAGCCCGGCCCGCGGGCTGCGCCCATCGGGCGATCCCCTCAGGCGATCGGCGGGGCGCGCGGATTGCTCTAGACTTGGGGGATGTCCTCGGCGAGCACCAAGGCTGACCGCTTCGCCTCCCAGCGCTCGGCGGCGCTGGTGGGCACGGGCATCCTCTTCAGCCGGCTGACCGGGCTGGTGCGCGAGCGCATCTTCGCCCATTTTTTTGGCAACTCCGACGCCGCCGACGCCTTCAAGGCCGCCTTCCGCATCCCCAACCTGCTGCAAAACCTCTTCGGCGAGGGGGTGCTCTCGGCCTCCTTCATCCCCGTCTACGCCGCCCTGCTGGCGCAGGACCGGGACGAAGAGGCGAACCGCACCGCCGGCGCCGTGCTGGCGCTGCTGGCGCTGTGCGCGGCGACCCTGGTACTGCTCGGCGTGCTCGCCACCCCCTACCTGATCGAGGTCATCGCCCCCGGCTTCCACGGTGCCAAGCGCCAGCTCACCATTCGCCTGGTGCGCATCCTCTTTCCCGGCGCCGGCCTCTTGGTGCTCTCCGCCTGGTGTCTGGGCATCCTCAACAGCCACCGCCGCTTCTTCCTCTCCTACGTCGCCCCGGTCGCCTGGAACGGCGCCATGATCGCCACCCTGCTGGGCTTTGGCCGCCACTACGCCCAGTATCCGCTGGCCGCCATCCTGGCCCTGGGCTCGGTCGCCGGCAGCCTGCTGCAGGTGGGGGTGCAGTGGCCGGCGGTGCGCAAGCTGGTCGGCCGCCTGCGGCTCTCGCTCGACCACCGCAGCGCCCACGTGCGCACCGTGATCAAGAACTTCGTTCCGGTGTTCTTCAGCCGCGGCGTGGTGCAGATCAGCGGCTATATGGACGCGCTGCTCGCCAGCCTGCTGCCCACCGGCGCGGTCGCCACACTGGCCTACGCCCAGACCTTGTACATGCTGCCCATCAGCCTGTTTGGCATGTCGGTCTCGGCGGCCGAGCTGCCGGCGATGTCGGGCACGGTGGGTGCCATGGCGGAGGTGGCGCCCAACCTGCAGCGCCGCCTCAACGCCGGCCTGCGCCAGATCACCTTCTTCGTGTTGCCCTCGGTGGTCGCCTTCTTCGCCGTGGGCGATGTGGTGGTGGCGGCGGTCTATCAAGGCGGCGCCTTCCATCGCCAAGACGTGCTCTACGTCTGGGGCACGCTGGCGGGCGCGGCGGTGGGGCTGCTGGCCTCGGCCCTGGGGCGGTTGTACTCGTCCACCTACTACGCCCTGCGCGACACCCGCAACCCGCTGCGCTACGCCGCGGTGCGGGTGGCGCTGACGATTGCCTTGGGCATCGTCGCCGCCTTCTGGTTGCCGGGATGGTTGGGGCTCGCCCCGCGCTGGGGCGTGGCCGGGCTGACACTGTCGGCCGGCCTTGCCGCCTGGATCGAGTTCACCCTGCTGCTGCGCGGCCTGCGCAGCCGCATCGGCTCGACCGGCGTCCCCCTGGGCTTTTTGCTGCAGGTCACCGGAGCGGCGCTGGCCGCCGCGCTCGCCGCCCGCGGCACGCTGCGGGCTATCGGCCCCCACGGTCCCTGGACCGTCGCGCTGCTGGTGCTCGGCGCCTATGGCGCCGTCTACTTCGCCGCCGCCTGGGCCTTGCGGCTGCCCGAACTCCACGCCCTCGGCCGCCTCGCCCGCCGCTAAAGCAAAAACAGCCTTGGCGTAGCCTGACCCCAGGGTCCGCATGCGGCTCTTCCATCAGGAAAAGCCGCAGGGGCTCACCCGGCAGGTGCCAGCGCCAGCAGAACATTGACGTCCAGCAGCAGCGCCCTAGATGTAGCCCTCTTCATCGAGGAAGCGCTCCACTCGACTTGCCGGGATGATGGGCGCGCCGGGAGGCACCTCCACCACCGGGAAGGAAAACGCGTGCGCGCGCCGGACGCGCGGGGTTTCCTGCCGCAGCCCCCGCCGCGCCAGCTCCGACACCACCCAGAACCGCGCGCCAGATGCTGGGCCGCCTCGTAGACGTCCTGGTCCAGGGTGCTGGTGGTGCGCATGGTCCGATGATAAACCGATGCAGCACGATCTCCGGGGCTCCGACCGCGGGGTCGCGCCGTTTTGCCTGCCGGCAAAGTCGGCGCGAAGGGCTGCGAACCGGGGCCCCCTAAGCCGCAGCGGCTTTGGGGTGGTTGTAATTCCGCAGGGGCAGAAGCGCCAGTGGCGCTTCGGCGTCCCCGGGAAGCAAAGCAGGCGGCGCCCTAGCGAAGCGCGGCGCGGGCTTGGGGGCCATGGGCCCCCAAGCCCGCGCGAGCATAAGCGGGACGCGCGGCGCACCGGCCCGGTGCCGCTACAGCCGTGGCCGGGCAGCCGCGCTGGGGCCCGCGCCAACCATCCGTTGCTGCCCGGCTACACTGACTGGCATGCGCTCGATTGCATTGCTTCTGGCCGCGGCCGGATTGTCTTGGGGCCAGGCTTCCGTTCCGGCTCCGCCGGCGGCTCCGCCCAACGCCGCCGCCGCGCTGCATTACGACGCCGCCAGCGGCGCGGTGCGCCTGGTCTACAACGGCGCTACCATCTTCTCTGGCCAGCTCACCCGTCGCGCCCGCGCCACCGTCGAGGTCGGGCGCGGCGACCGCGGCGCGCTCTTGGAAAAGATCCGCTTCACCGACCCGGCTGGCGTCACGCTGCGCCTGGTCGGCACCGTGGCCGCCAGCCCCGAAGCCTTCGCCGCCGAGACCTACGGCGACGCCCAGCGCCGCTTTCCCCTCATCCGCACCAGCTCCGGGCCCGACCACAATCTGCGCAACCACGCCGTCTACGACCGCCGCTTCGACTGGCTGCTCGCCGGCCCCGCCAGCACGGTGATCGAGCCGCTCCCCCCTGCCGGCACTTTCCAGCTCGCCGCCAGCGGCAACAGCCTGCTGCTGCGCTTCCAGCCGCGTTTCTATCAGAAATTCCGCCACCTCGACTTCTATCGCCCCTGGACCTATGACGTTTGGCGGCAGCCGGTGGCCGGCTGGAGCTCCTGGTGGGCCTACGAAGACAGCGTCACCGAGGCCGACGTGCGCCAAGTGGCCACGCTGTTCGCGCAGAAGCTGCGCGACTTCGGCTACCAATACATCCAGCTCGACGACGGCTACCGCCCGCGCGACGGCTACCCTTCCGACTGGACCGCGACCAACGCCAAGTTTCCCAGCGGACTGCGCGGGCTGGCGCAGTTCGAGCGCAGCCTGGGGCTGAAGCCAGCGATTTGGCAGAACGTGGCCATTGACGACGCCGCGCTGACGGCCGCGCACCCGGCATGGTTTTTGCCCGGACCCGGCAGCGCGCCCCGCCGCGCGCCCTGGGTGGACTTCGGCCTCAACGGCGCCAACCCAGCCGCCGTGGACGCCCTCATCCGCCCCGCCTTCCGCCAGCTCCACCGGTGGGGCTACGACTACGTCAAGGTGGATACCCTCCGCCATCTGCTCTACGACGCCAGCTACCCCGACCGCGGGTTTCTACAAAAGCAAGGCTCCAGCCCCGAGCTCGCCTTCCGCCAAGTGCTCGAGGCGGCACGGCAGGAGCTCGGCCCCTCGACTTACCTGCTCGCCTGCTGGGGAGTGCTGCCCGAGGCCATCGGCATCGCCAACGCCGACCGTCTCGGCACCGACGGCTTCGGCCCGGCCACGCTGCAACAGTACAACTCCTTCAACAACGTGGTCTGGCGCAACGATCCCGACCACGTGGACATCGGCCCGCCCGGCGCCGACGTCCTCCGCCCGGTTGAGGTCTCGATGGCGGGGGCGCAATTGCTGCTCTCCGACCCGGTCGCGGTCTATCAGAACGACGCCAAGCTTGAGGGCGCCAAGCGCTCGGCCCCGGTGCTCTTCACCCTGCCCGGCCAGCTCTACGACTACGATCCCCGCGCCACCGACAACCTGCGCGCCGGGCTGCGCAACTCCGACGGCGGCGCCAACCCCGGCCCCGTGGACGCCGAGCGCCTCGGCGCCCTCTGCCCCTGGTGGCTAATGGACATCAGCCGCCCCTTCGAGACCTGGTCGGTGCTGGCGCGCTTGGGCGAGAACCCCCTGCCTGCGGCGACCGTCTCCTTCCGCGATCTCGGCCTCGAGCCCGACCAGACCTACCTGGTCTACGAATTCTGGACGCACCGCCTGCTCGGGGCTTTCCGCGGCAGCTTCCGCGCCCCGGCCCAGCCCGCCCAGGCCGCCCGCGTCTACGCCATCCGCAAGCTGCAGGACCACCCCCAGATCGTCTCCACCAGCCGCCACATCACCCAGGGCGGCGTGGATCTCAAGGACGTGGTCTGGTCGGCGGCGGCGCAGGAGCTTGCCGGCACGAGCACCGTGGTCGCCGGCGACCCCTATCGCCTGGTCCTGCATTTGCCCGCCGGTTTCGCCCTGGCCAGTGCCACCATGGACGGCCGCCCCGCCCAAGTCACCACCGCCCCCGGCGTCACCGTGGTCGGCATCGTCCCCGCCCGCACCGGGACGATCCCGTGGCGCCTGCGCTTCCGCTAGCCGTGCACGGCTGTAATGTGACTACAAGGAGTTGATTATGGCCACCACGGGCGAAAAGCGTGTCGGCATTCGCGAGCTCAAGAGCAAGCTCAGCGAGCACCTCTCGCGGGGGTCGCGCCGCTTTGCCTGCCGGCAAAATCGGCGCGAAAGGCTGCGTACCGGGGTCCCCAGAACCCGCCTCGGGTTCTGGGGTGGTCGTAATTCCACCGGCGCAGAAGCGCCAGTGGCGCTTCTGCGCCCCCGGGAAGCGAATCCGGCGCGGCCCCCCGGGCAGTGAAGCAGCGCAGCGCCGGCTTGGGGCCTCGGGCCCCCAAGCCGGCGTGAGCACAAGCGGGACGCGCGGCGCACCGGCCCGGCGCCGCTACAGCCGTGGCCGGGCAGCCGCGCAGGGGCCCGCGCCAACCACGTCTTGGTCTTCACCGCTGTGTCTCCAAACCGGCGCTCAGCCACTGCGGTGGCACCGTTGCCCCCAGCCGCTGTAGCGCCGCCGCGCAGCTCAGCCGCTCGGTGGTGTCCGCCGTCCCGTCGCCAATGGCCCGCAGCAGCGGCGCCGCCGCCGCCGTCTGCCCCAATGCCTGAATCGCCTGCGTCCGCACCCCGGCGTTGCCGTCCTCGGCCGCCGCCAGCGCCAGCGCCCCCAACAGTCGCGTCCGTTCCGCGGTCACCATCGGCGTCAACGCCGCCAGCGCCCGCAGCCGCACCCCGGGGTTCGGGTCCTCGCGTAGCGCCGCCACCAGCGCCGCCTCCACCGCTGGCGTCGGACCCGCCTGCCCCAATAGCCGCATCGCGTCCATCCGTACTCCGGCGTTCACCGGATGCTCCACCGCCTCCAGCAACAGTCGCTGCACGTCGCCATCGCTAAGCCGACCCTGCAACCGTCCCTGCCGCACCACCCGGTAGCGGATCGCCACCCCTGCTGCCCCCGCCTCGATCCCCTCCACCTGATACTGCGCCACCCTGGTCGCGTCGTTCGTTCCACTCCCTCCCGCCGCCGGCGGCCGCAGCCGCGCCCGCGCCGCCCAGCCCCCTGCAAACCCGCACAGCAGCAGCGCCGCCGTCGCTACCCCCATCTGCGGCATCTTCTGCGGCACCGTCCCCCACCCCATCATTATTGGCGGTCGTACAGGCGCCAGCCGCGCCAGCCGCGCCAGCAGCGCTGCCCGCTGCGCCGGCAGCCGCTCCTCGTCCGTCGCCTGTCCCTCCCGCGCCCTGCTCATTAGGCTCGCCAGCCCGCGGGTGAGCCCTGCCTGCTGCGCGCACTCCGGGCACTCCCGGCAGTGCCGTTCCAACTCCGCGTCCGCCTCGCCCTCGCCTAGTAGCGTCATCGCCCGCACCGCTTGCCGGCACTTCATGCTTCGCCTCCCGGAATCAAATCCCCCAACTCGTCCCGCAGCCGCCGCGTGGCGCGAAACAGCGCATTCTTGGCCGTCGCCTCGCTGGTATGCAAGATGTCCGCGATCACCCGCAGCCGCAAACCATGGTAGTGCCGCAGCTCGAACACCACGCGCTGCCGCGCCGGCAAATGCGCCAGCGCCTGCCCCACCCGCCCTTGAATCTCGCGGCTCAGCAGTGTCCGTTCCGGGTTCGACCACTCCCCCGACTTGCGCTCCTGCTCGCCCAAGGGAAACCACAACCCCTGCCGCACCCGCTGCCGACGCAGGTAGTCCAGCCCGGCGTTGGTGGCCACCCGGTACACCCAGGTCGAAAACGAGCACTCAAACCGGAACCGCGGCAACGTGGTGTAGAGCTTGGTGAAGGTCTCTTGGTACAGATCCCAGGCGTCTTCCGGGCGCCGCGCCAGTCCCCGCGCCAGCCGCAGCACCGCCGCCTCGTGCCGTTCCACCAGCCGCGCAAAGGCGTTGTGGTCGCCCCCTTGCGCCGCCACGATCTCGGCACTGGCCTCGGCGCTCAACTCGTCGGTGGCATCGGAATGGCCGGCGGCGCTGGGCGGGTTCAGGCTCATCCCGGGGCTCAGGGTGGTGGACATCGCACTTGCCCCCTACAGACGCGGCCCTGCGCCTTCGGTGAGCCGTCTGCTGGCGGCAACTTGGAGACGCCCTGAGAGACAGCAGCGCTTCTGCGCCCCCGGGAAGCGAATGCAGCGCAGCGGCGGCTTGGGGCCTGGGGCCCCCAAGCCGGCGCGAGCACAAGCGGGACGCGCGGCGGAGCCGCGCAGGGGCCCGCGCCAACGATAACCGCGCAGCGGCGGCTTGGGGCCTGGGGCCCCCAAGCCGGCGTGAGCACCAAG
>Ga0307372_10005504_pt1 | contig 18990 bp, 18 predicted proteins | sample OX1MG_FD_202533 | JGI IMG/M metagenome (GOLD analysis project Ga0307372, IMG submission 202533) | Soil microbial communities from Risofladan, Vaasa, Finland - OX-1 | ecosystem: Environmental > Terrestrial > Soil > Coastal area > Acid sulfate soil | place: Finland: Risofladan, Vaasa | collected...
CGTGTCGTCGCGGAGCGCGCCTGGGCTCCCGCCGGGCGAAGCCCGGCTCCGCCCGCGGTTGGACGCGCCCGTTCGAGCGGATCGGCCTGAGATGACGAGTGTCGCCGGTCTCTCCGTCGACGGATGTCGCTCGCGCTTTCCGATCTTCGAGCGGCTCACCTACATCAACTCCTGCTCGCAGGGTGCGCTCTCCGATTCGGTCCGTGCAGCCTACGACGACTATCTGACCGGTTGGGACGAGCGCGGTGCGCCGTGGGAGTACTGGGTCGAGCGCACGGAGACCGCGCGCGCGACCTTCGCGCGCTTCGTGGGCGGCGAGCCCGACGACGTCGCGGTGACGACGTCGCTGTCGGCCGGCGTGAGCCCACTCGCGAGCGCGATCGACTTCACCGCACGCCCGAAGGTCGTGATCAGCGACTTCGAGTTTCCGACGATCGGCCAGATCTGGCACGCACAGGAGCTGCGCGGCGCCGAGGTCGTGCACGTGCACGCCGACGGCGCCGAGATCCCGGTCGAGCGCTTCGACGCGGCGATCGACGAGCAGACCGCGGTCGTCTCGATTGCAGCCGTCTGCTACCGGAACGGCTCGCGCCTCGAGATCGAGGAGATTGCCAAGATCGCCCGCGAGCGCGGCGCGCTCGTCGTGCTCGACGCCTACCAGGCGATCGGCACGTACCCGCTTGACGTGCGCGAGCTCGGTGTCGACGTGCTTGCGGCCGGGGTGCTCAAGTATCTGCTCGGCTCGGCCGGGCTCGGCTTCATGTGGATGCGGCCTGGGCTCTCGGAGCGCCTCGTGCCGACCCAGACGGGATGGTTCGCCGACCAGAACATCTTCGAGATGGACAACAGCGACTATTCGCCATCACCGACGGCCCGCCGCTTCCAGTCCGGGACGCCGCCGGTCCCGGCGATCTACGCGGGGATCGCCGGCCTGGAGCTGATGGAGGAGATCGGCGTCGCCGAGACGCGGGCCCACGTGACGGCGCTGAACGAGCGCCTGATCGGCGGTGTCGACGAGCTCGGGGGCACCGTGGTGACGCCGCGCGACCCGGCCAAGCGGGGTGCGCTCGTCTGTATCCGCTCGACCGATGCGCCCGGGCTCGTTGCCGCGCTTGGGGCGGACGGCATCGTCACCTCGGAGCGAGACGGCAACCTGAGAGTCTCCGCGCACGCCTACAACACCGAGGACGACATCGACGCGGTGCTCGCTGCTTTGGCCCGGCGGCGGGAGCTTCTCGCCTAGCCGTTTCGCCGGGTGTCGCTTGCATTGGCGCGCCTGACATTTTATAAAACACCTTGAGATGCTTCTCCGTGAGGTCGGATATGCGCGGCCGGGATCGCTGGGAGAGGCGATCGAGTTGCTCGCGGCCGACGACGGCGCCCGCGCCCTGGCCGGCGGCCAGACGCTGATCAACGTGATGAAGGCGCGGGCCGGCTCGCCCGACGCCCTGGTCGACCTCGCCGGGATCGAAGAGCTGAGAGGGATCGAGCTGGGCGCCGACGGCACGCTCGAGATCGGCGCGATGACGACCTACACAGAGCTCGTCGCATCGGGCGAGGCGCGCGCGCGGCCGATCATCGGTGAAGTTTGCGCCCAGATCGCCGACGTGCAGGTGCGAAACCGCGGCACGATCGGTGGCAACCTCTGCACGAGCGACCCGACGAACCACCTGCCGCCGCTGATGGCCGCGCTCGGCGCGCGGATGACGATTCAGGGCGCGGGCGGCGAGCGCACGGTTCCCGCCTCCGAGTTCTTCCTCGGCGTCTACATGACGGCTGTCGCTCCGGGTGAGCTGCTGACCAAGATCACGGTGCCCGCCGGGCGCGGCGACGGCTTCGCCGCAGTCACGCTGGGCGTCGAGGGCACCTGCATCGCCAGCGCCGCCGCGTCGGTAGACGGCGGCGTCACGATCGCGCTCGGCTGCGTCGACGCAATCCCGGTCGTCTTGCAGCCTGCGTCGACCGACGACGACGCCGTCCGTGAGGCTGTGCGCGAGGCGAATCTCGATCCGCCGTCCGACGTGCACGCCTCGAGCGAGTACCGCACACACCTCGCCGAGGTGCTCGCAGTCCGAGCTGTCAACCAAGCCAGGAGCTGAACGCGGTGAGCACGGTCACGAACTCACGGTCGATCTCGGTCACGATCAACGGCACGACGTACGAGCGCGAGGTCGAGGCGCGGAAACTGCTCATCCACTTCATCCGCGACGACCTCGACCAGACGGGCAGCCACATCGGCTGCGACACGGGCAACTGTGGCGCGTGCTCGGTGATCGTGGACGGTTCGCTCGTGAAGAGCTGCATGATGCTTGCCGTCCAGGCCGACGGGGCGACGATCGAGACGGTCGAGGGGCTCGCCGACGGCGAGGAGCTCTCGAAGCTGCAACAGGCGTTCAAAGACCACCATGCCCTCCAGTGCGGCTATTGCACGCCCGGCATGCTGATGAGCGCGACCGCGCTGCTGCGCGAGAATCCGCATCCGTCCGAGCACGAGATCAAGAAGGCGATCCAGGGCAACATCTGCCGCTGCACGGGCTACTGGAATATCTTCGCGGCAGTGAAGGCGGCGTCGGAATGACGACGACGACGACGGTCGCGCCGGCTGAGACCGAAGCACCCGAGAAGACCTGGTCGGGCCAGAGCGTCCCGCGCAAGGAGGATCGCCGCCTCGTCCAGGGCCAGGGCGTCTTCGTCGACGACATCAAGCGCCACGGGATGGGCTTCATCCACTTCGTGCGCTCGCCGTACGCGCACGCGCACATCTCGTCGCTCGACGTCTCGAAGGCCGAAGAGCTCCCGGGCGTCTACGGGACGCTCACCGGCGAGGAGGTGGCCGCGCTCACCGATCCGTTCTTCCAGATCTCGTCGGTGCCGGGCGGGAACATCAAGGACTACGCGCTCGCGGTCGGCAAGGTGCGCTACGTCGGCGAGGCCGTCGTCGCCGTCGTCGCCGAGACCCGCGAGCTCGCGCGTGATGCATCCGAGCTGGTCGAGATCGAGTATGAGCCGCTTGCGGCCGTCACCGACGCGCGCCACGCACGGGACAAGGGTTCACCGACGATCCACGAAGACGCCGGCGGCAATCTGATGTGGCACGGCACCTACGAGTGGGGTGACCTCGACGCCGCGTTCGCCGAGGCCGACAAGATCGTCAAGATCGACGAGCTCCACTTCCACCGCTTCAACTCGACCCCGCTCGAGTGCGACGGAGCCCTCGTCGAGTACAACCGCGGCACCGCACAGTGGACGATCCACACCAACAATCAGTTCCCTGGCTTCGCAGCGATCATGATGGGCCCGGCGATGCGGACGGGGCTCGACAAGCTCCGCTTCGTCACGCAAGACATCGGTGGCGGCTTCGGCAACAAGATCACGTCGCATCCTCAGCTCGTCGCCTGCTGCCTGCTCGCGCGGAAGCTTCGCCGGCCCGTCCAGTGGACGGAGTGGCGCACCGACTTCCACATGTCGATGTCGCACGGCAACGAGCGCTGGTTCCACGAGACCGAAGTGGCCGTTCGCAGCGACGGCACGCTGCTCGGGTTCCGCACGAAGGCGCTCGACGATGCGGGTGCGTGGCTGCGCTACGAGCCGCTCGGAGGTGTCATCTGGGCGCAGGTTGCACCGGGGATGTACAAGTGGCGCAACATTCGCGTCGACTTCACGCAGGTCGCGACGAACAAGGCGCCCGTGTCGCCGAACCGAGGCTACTCGCGCATGCAGCAGCTCTGGTTCACGGAGCGCGTGATCGACATCGTCGCCCACGAGCTCGATCTCGATCCGGTCGAGGTGCGCAAGCGCAACTACATCAAGGTCGAGGACATGCCCTACGAGACGCCGAACGGCTGCGTCTACGACTCGGGCGACTACTCGCAGATGCTCGACATCGCGCTCGGCCTGGTCGACTATCCGAACGTCGCGCAGCGGCGTTCGGAGGCGCAGGCCCGGGGCAAGCTCCTCGGCTTCGGCATCGGCTCGACGCTCGACTCGGGCACGAACAACTTCGCCCAGTCGCGGATGATCAATCCTGAGCTCCAGTTCTCGGGCAACAACGAGGTCGCGACCGTGAAGCTCGACATCTTCGGCGAGATCGTCGTCACGCTCGGCACGACGCCACAGGGCCAGGGCCACGAGACGACGGCGGCGCAGGTCGTGGCCGACATCCTCAAGTGCTCGGTCGACGACGTGCACGTGCGGGCGGGGCACGACTCCTACTGGAACTCGCACGCCGGCTTCTCCGGCACGTACGCCTCGCAGTTCGCGGTCACCGGTCTCTCAGCGGTGAAGGGCGCCACCGAGATGCTCGCCGTCGAGATCAAGAAGCTCGCCGGCGCCGTCTTCGGCGGTGTGCCCGAAGAGGCGCTTGAGCTGGCCGACGGCGGCGTGCGCATCAAGGAGAGCCCGGACGCGTTCCTGCCGTTCATGGCGTGTGGCGCGATCATCAACGCGAACAACGCGGGTTTGCCGGAGGACCTCGGCGTCACGCTCAACTGCCGCTACGTCTACCGGCCGCCGTTCGAGCTGCCCGACATCGAGAAGAAGTTCGGCAACCTGACGCTGACCTACGCGACGCAGATCCACGTCGCCGTGATCGAGATCGACCCGGAGACGGGCTACTACGACATCGTCGACTACGCCGCCGTCGACGACTGCGGCAAGCGGATCAACCCACAGATCGTCGAGGGCCAGGTGATGGGCGCGACCGCGCAGGCGCTGGGCGCCGCAACCCACGAGAGCTTCGTCTACGACGAAGACGGCAATCTGCTGACGCCAAACTTCTACGACTACCACGTGCCCCACGCGCTCGACATGCCGCCTCTGCAAACCGGCAGCCTCGAGAGCCCGTCGCCGTTCACCCCGCTCGGGACGAAGGGCATGGGCGAAGGTGGCGGCGCCGGCATCCACGCTGTCTGCGCGGCGGTGCAGGACGCCCTGCGCGGCCATGGCGACGCGATCGTCTGGGACAGCAGCAACCCGTACCACCGGGTGTGGGAGATGCTCCAGCATCCGGTCGAGGCGGGCGGGCGCGTCACGGTGGTGGACGCGTGAACGTCTCGGGCGAGCGCACGTTCGCAGCTCCCCGGTCGGCTGTGTGGGGTGTGTTGAACGATCCGGCCTCGATGGCCAAGACGATGCCGGGGGTCGAGAGCTTCGACATCCACGACGAGCTCCGCTGGACAGCCAACGTGAAGATCCCGCTCGGTCTCGGCGGTCTGAAGATGAAGATCGACATGGCGAAGACCGAGGAGCGCGCGCCGGAATACGCGCAACTCAACATCAAGGGCCAGGGTGTCGGCGCAATGTTGTCGATGATCACGTCGTTCGAGCTCGGAGATGTCGACGGCGGCACCTTGATGAAGTGGGCGGCCGACGTGAAGCTCGCCGGCCCGGTCGGCTCGATGGGCCAGCGCGTGCTGCAGCCGATCGTGAACCAGCAGGTGCAGCACGTGCTTTCCGCGCTCGACCGCGAGGTGCAGGCCGCGGTCGCGGGCGGAGCTGCTTGATGGCGGTTCCGTTTCGCATCGGCGTCATGCAGCTCACCATGGAGCCGCTCGACGAGATGCTCGCGTCGGCGCGCGCGATGGACGCGGCAGGGATGGACACGATCTGGCTCGCCGAGGCGTACCCGTGGTGGCGCAAGCACGGCATGGAGGCCCGCTCCTCGACGGTCGTCTCCGCGCTGATGGCGCGCGAGACGACGAACCTGACGATCGGCTGGGGGATCATCGCCGCCTCGACGCGGCATCCGGTGCAGGTTGCGATGGACGCGCGCGTCGTGCAGGAAGCTGCCGGTCCGGGCCGTTTCATCGTCGGGTTCGGAACGTCGAAAATCTTCCTCAACAACACGAAGATGCAGACCAAGAAGACGCTGGGCCCGATGCGCGACGCCGTCGAGATCGTGCGCGGCGTACTGGGCGGTCAGCGTTTCGAATACGACGGCGACACGTGGAGCGCCGACATCCCTGCGCTCCAGGCCGAGGCACACTCGCCTCGCGACGTGCCCCCGGTATACGTCGCCGCGACGGCGCCGAAGATGCAGGCGCTCGCCGGTGAGATCGCCGACGGCTGTCTGACCCCGTCGATCACGACGCCCGCCTTCGTGCGCTATACCCGGGGCAACGTGAACGCCGACATCGACATCGGCTGCACCGTCGTCGCGTCGATCCACGAATCCGATCGCGACAAGGGCCGCGACGGTGCGCGCGAGATCGCCGGCATGTACCTCGCCAACAAGGTGCAGAACATCCAGGGCAGCGCGGATACGCTGCTCGACCTCGCAGGTCTCGAGCAGGACGAGATCAGGCCGGTCGCCGAGGCGATGGAGCGCGGCGGCAGGCTTGCCGCCAAGGAGCTGGTGACCGACGCGATCCTCGACAAGTGCAAGCCGATCGCGGGCACGCCGGCCGACTGCATCGCGGCGATCGAGGAGTACAAGGACGCGGGCTGCACGCACGTGATGCTCGAACTGTGGGGCGAGAACCGCCACGAGCAGATCCGCCTGTTCGGCGAGCGCGTTCTCCCTCACGTTCGGGACTGACCGGGCGATGCGGCTGTGGACGAATCGTGGCGGTTTGCTTGCGGTGTCTGACACCGGCGAGAGGCTGCGCTTGGCCCTGCGTCCGTGGGCGAATCGTGACAGTCTCGTATCGGTGTCTGACACCGGCCATGGCCCCTCGGGGCGCGTCCGAGGTTGCGGAGGACGGCGTTGAGGATCGACAAGTCGCGCCTCGTCGAGAACGCGAGCGCCATGATCGACGTCGCGAGCTTCACGGGCGACGAGCAGCGGATGGCGGAGCTGATGGTCTCGCTCTACGAAGAGCTGGGCCTGCAGGTGCAGTGGCAGCAGGTCGAGGACGGGCGTGCAAACGCGCTCGGCACATTGGTTGGAAGCGGCAGCGGCAAGAGCCTGATGTTCAACGGGCACATGGATACGTCCTACTCCGGCCGCGAGCCGTGGCTGAAGGATGTTCCCGGCTTCCAGCCGCAGGCATTCGTCAAGAGTGGTCGCCTCTACGGTCTCGGCATCTCGAACATGAAGGGCGCGCTCGCCTGTTACGTCGAGGCCGTGCGCGCGCTGCAGGACGCGGGTGTGAAGCTGCGCGGTGACGTGTTGATTGCGGCCGTCTGCGGCGAGATCGAGAAGACGCAGTACGCCGAGGCGCAGGGTGCGCAATATCGCGGCTATGCCGCCGGCTCGCGGTATCTCGTCACCCACGGCGGGGTCGCCGATATGTGCCTGCTCGGCGAGCCCACGGAGGGCAAGGTCGTGCTGGGGCACTTCGGTGCGCTCTGGCTGCGCATCCGCGCCCACGGCAACTTCATCCACACGGCATTCAGCGAGGGCAAGCGCGACCAGAACTCGATCTTGCGCATGCACGAGGTGACGAGCGCCGTGCTCGATTGGATCCCGACCTGGGAACAGGATCCGTCCAACTCCTATCGTGGAGCTCCTGCGATCGTCAACGTGGGGGCCGTGCGCGGCGGGTTCGGCTGGCGTGTTTCGCGAACGCCTCATCACACCGACCTCCACCTGGACGTTCGCGTCCCGCCGACGAAGCCGATGGGCGTTGCGCGGCGCGAGGTGCTCGACTTCGTGCGCTCGCTCGCAGACCGGTTCCCCGACTACGGGATCGAGGGTGAGGTCTATGTCACCGCGCCGGGTGCCGAGATCGAGGAGGGCCACGAGCTCGTGCAGGCCGTCGACGCCGCCCACGCGGAGGTCTTCGGGGAGGTGCCCGAGCGCGACGTGACCCGGTGGTTCAGCGACGCATCGGCACTCACGCGCTACGGCATCCCCACGCTCAACTACGGCACCTCGACCGGGCTGATGGACGTGGAGCTCGGCGAGAACCTCGATATCGACGGCCTCGTCAAGACGGCCGAGACCTACGCGCTCGTCGCAAGGCAAATTTGCTCATGAACAAGCTCATGACGGGGATCTGCGCGTGAAGCTCGTCACCTATGACGACGGCAAGGTCGGCCGGATCGAGGGCGATGAGGTCGTGCGCCTCGACGTGCCCACGATGCGCGAGTACTTCGAACGCGGCGGCGCGGCTGACACCGCCGAGCGCGCAGCTCTCACCGGAGTTCGTTTGCGCGCGCCGATCGTCCCGAAGAAGTTCTTCCACACCGCCGGAAACTTTCGCGAGCACGAGGAAGAGTCGAAGAACGTCAACTGGGCGCATGCGATCGCGCCGTGGATCAATTTCTTCCAGAACGTCGACGCGATCATCGGGCCCGACGAGCCGATCGTCTATCCCGAGCACCTGACCGACGAGCTCGACTACGAGCTCGAGCTGGCGATCGTGCTGAAGAAGGCGGGCAAGTGGTTCTCGCCCGAGGAGGCGACCGACTACATCGGCGGCTATGTGATCTTCAACGACATCACGGCGCGCGACATCCAGCGCGGCGAGATGAAGTCGGGCGTCTTCAGCTTCTGCAAGGCGATCGACACGTTCTGTCCGCTCGGGCCGTGGATCGTCACGCCCGACGAGATCCCCGACCCGCACGACCTGGCGATGGAGCTGCGCGTGAACGGCGAGAAGCGGCAGGAGTCGCACTCGGGGCGCATGAGCGTGACGATCCCGCAGATCCTCTCCAACTTCTCGGCACTCGGCTATTCGGCGGGCGACGTGCTCTCGACGGGAACGGTCTCCGGCGTCGCGGGCTTCAAGTCGCCCGAGGAGCGCGCGCTGCTCTATCTCAAGCCCGGCGACGTGATCGAGGCCGAGATCGAGAAGATCGGCGTGCTGCGCAACCCCGTCAGCTCGTGGCAGGAGGGTCACGGCGAGCCCGCGCCCCCGCGGATTCGTCCCTGGGGCGATGAGACGTAGGCTCGCAGGAGTCTCCCAGGAGCGAGGTGCCGGCTTCGCCGGCGCCGGAGCGGGAATCTGATGAGCTGGTTGCGCGACGACGCGAAGCTCGGCCGTGTCCGCACGCTGATGGCGGAGCACGAGCTCGACGCGCTCGTCGTGCGCACGCCGGACAACGTCCTCTACCTGACGAACTTCTGGGGCATGAAGGGCTACGACGCCTGCGTATTCCCGCGCGAGGGCGAGCCGGTGCTGATCTGCCTCGAAGCGTCCGAGGACGACGCCGACCGGATGTCGTGGACGAGCGACGTACGGCTCGTGCAGGGCTACGCGCCCGACGATCCAAGACCGGTGCCGGCGCGCACGCTCGACGCCGCACTCGCAGCGACGAGGGACTACGAAAACGTCGGTCTCGAGCTGTCGATGGGCACGCAGGCGACCGACCGGATGGTCGGTGAGCCGACCACGTTCACGAAGAGCTGGTTCGACGCGTGGCCTTCCGCACAGGACGCGATGCCGTTGCTGAACGCCGCGCGCGCGCTCAAGACGCCGCAGGAGATCGAGCGTATGCGGCTGGCGAACGAGATCTGCGCTGCAGCGATGGAGCACGTGCGCGGATCGCTGCACCCGGGGATGAAGGAGAGCGAGGTGGCCGCGCTCTGGCAGGGCTTCGTCCACGGGCAGGGCACCGGGTGGGAAGGGAAGGTCGAGCTGGCCTTCGGGTTCTCGCTGATCTGGGCCGGCCGCGGCATCAAGACGTTCACGGCGACGGGCGACCTGCCGGTCGTCGAAGGCGAGCCGACCCTGTTCGAGATCTGGGTCTGCGCGGACGGCTACTGGGCCGACCATACGAAGCTGCTCTGCATCGGTGAGCTGCGCGCCGACTACCGCGAGCTCGAGGCGGGGCTGTTGGAGGTCTACGGCCGCGCGATCGACCACTGTAAGCCCGGGGCAGGCTTCGCCGAGCTCGACAGGCGAGTGCGCGACGGGATTGCAGCGATCGGCTACGCCGGGCAGCCGACACATCCGATCTGCCACGGCATCGGCGCGCGCGCCCACGAGCCGCCGTACGCGCACCAGGCCGGCGGCGGCGAGATTGCGGAGGGCATGGTGCTCGCGATCGAGCCGGGCTGCTACTGGGACGGCGGCGGCGGCCTGCGTGTCGAAGACAATTTCCTGATCACGGCAAGCGGCGCCGAGAAGCTCTCGTCCTTTCCCGATGGGGTGGTGCAATGTCCGACTTGATCTGGACCGGTTCGTTGAATGACGACTATGCGATCGGCGGCCACGTCGGTCTCTACGACACCACTCTGCGGGACGGCGAGCAGACGGTCGGCGTCGTGCTCGACCCGGCCCAGAAGCTCGAGATCGCGCGCCTGCTCGACGATCTCGGCGTCGACCGGATCGAGGCGGGCTTCCCGCGCGTCTCCGACGACGACTGGCAGGCGGTCGAGCGGATCGCCGCCGCAGGGCTGCGCGCCGAGATCTGGGGCTTTTCGCGGGCGGTGCCCGCCGATCTGGAGGCGCTCGTCGAACTCGGCGTCTCGTACTCGGTGATCGAGTCGCCGATCTCCGATCTGAAGCTCGAAGCGATCGGGGTGTCCCGCGAGAAGATGCTCGAGCGCATCACGAGCGCGATGCGATTCGCCGCCGGCAACGGTATCTACGCCGCGTTCTTCGGTGTCGACTCCTCGCGCGCCGAGCGCGATTTCTACGACACGGTCTACAGCTCAGCCGTCGAGGCTGGGGCGAAAGAGGTGGTGGTCGTCGACACGCTCGGCATCGCCTCGCCCGAGGCCGTCGCGGAGCTCGTCGGCCACACGGTCGAGCTCGTCGACGTGCCGGTGCACTTCCACGGTCACAACGATTTCGGCGTCGCTACGGCGAGCGCCGTCGCCGCGGTGCGTGCGGGCGCGTCGTACGTGCACGGCACGATCAACGGCATGGGCGAGCGTGCCGGCAACGCGAACCTGGGTGAGGTCGCACTCACGCTGCGTGCGCTCTACGGGGTCGAGTCGAATCTGCGGCTCGACCGTGTCCGTGAGGTCTCGGCGCGGGTGCGCGAGCTCTCGGGGTATGAGCTCGAACCGTGGAAGCCGCTGACCGGCGAAACGCTCTACCGGCGCGAGAGCGGCGCCGTCGCGTCGCAGTTCCACGACCCGCAGGCGATCGAGCCGTACTCGTCGGAGCTCGTCGCGACCGAGCGCTCGATCGTGCTCGGCAAGAAGAGCGGGCTCGACTCGATCCGCATCAAGGCCGACGAGCTCGGTCTCGGCCTTCCCGAGGAGCGGCGCGCCGAGGTGCTGGCCGCGGTCAAGAAGCTCGGCATGGCGGAGCACCGCCTCGTCACCGACGAGGAGTTCAGGGCGATCGTTGGCTGACCATGATGTTGTCGTCGTTGGGAGTGGCGTCAACGGGCTCGCCTGCGCCGCGCTCCTCGCAAAGGCGGGGTGGAACGTGTGCGTGCTCGAGCGCAACGACTGGTTCGGCGGGGCGATCAAGACGGCCGAGATCACCGCGCCCGGTTTCCACCACGATGTCTTCAGCGCTTGGCATCCGCTGTGGGTCGGCGGCCCTGCGCACGCTCAGTTGGGCGACGACCTCGCGCAGCACGGCCTCGAGTACCTGAACACCGATTTTCCGACCGCGACGCTCTACCCGGACGGCGAGAGCGCGTTTCTCCTCCGAACCGCCGACGGCAACGCGGCCGAGCTCGGCGAGGAATGGCACGGGATGCTCGGCTCGTTCCTCCCGAACGCGGACATCGCCTTCGGTATTCTCGGCACCGAGCTGTGGTCGCGGCACGGCGCCGGGCTCGCGCTGAAAGCGGTGCGGCGGTTCGGGCGAGACGGCACGCGCGACTTTGCGGGGCGGCTGCTCGTCTCGGCACGCGACTGGCTCGAGCAGACGTTCGCCTCGCCGAGGACGCACGGCGTGCTTGCCCCGTGGGTGCTGCACACGGGCCTCGGCCCCGACGCCGCCGGCTCCGGGTACATGGCGCAGGTGATCGCAGTCGCGGTGCAGGAGGGCGGCATGCCGATTCCGCGCGGCGGCGGCGCGAAGCTCGCCGACGCGCTCGTCGCCTACATCCGCGCACAGGGCGGAACCTGCGAGACCGGCGTGCACGTCGAGCGCGTGTCGTCGGGCGGCGTGCGCACCGCCGACGGCAGGAAGCTCACGGCGGAGCGGGCGGTGGTCTGCAACGTCACGCCCACACAGCTCTACGGCGAGCTGCTCGACGGCCTCGGGCACAAGGCAGAGCGCTTCCGCTACGGCCGCTCGGAGATGCAGATTCACTACGCGCTTTCGGAACCGCCGCAGTGGCCGGGCGACGAGCGGCTCGGACAGACGGCGATCGTGCACCTGACGCCCGGCCTCGATGGCGTCTCGCGCGCGGTCAACGAGGCCGAGCGCGGCCTGCTGCCGGCGGAGGCGACCGTCGTCGTCGGCCAGCCGCTCACGATCGACGCGGCGCGCGCGCCCGACGGCAAGGGCCTGCTCTGGATCCAGCTGCAAGAGCTGCCGTGGCAGGTGAAGGGCGACGCGGCAGGCGAGCTCGACGTCGGCGGCGGTACGTGGACGGACGAGCTGCGCGAGCGCTACGCGGACCGCATCCAGGCGCGGATCGCCGCACACATCCCGAACTTCGAATCGTCGATTCTCGCCCGCACGTGCCTGTCGCCGGCCGATCTGCAGGCTGCGAACGTGAACCTGCACCACGGCGACCCGTACGGCGGCTCGCTCGCGCTCGACCAGAACTTCCTGTGGCGCGCGGAGCACAGGACGCCGGTCTCCAACGTGTGGCACGTGGGCGCCTCGACCCATCCCGGCCCCGGCCTCGGCGGCGGCTCGGGCGCGCTCGTCGCCGCACAGCTCCTCGAGCCGCCGCTGCGCACGCGCGTCCTTGGACGTCTTCGTCAGACCAGGGCGTAGACGATGAGCCGGATCGTCATCGTCGTCGCCGGCGGCCCGGACTCGCCGGAGGCGCCCGAGCTGCCGCCGCATGTCGCCGTGGTTGCGGCTGACGGTGGAGCGGTTCGCGCGCGGATGCTCGGCCTGCGCATCGACCTCGTGGTGGGCGATCTCGACTCGCTGCCTCCCGAGGTGGTTCAGGCGCTCGAGAGCGCCGGCGTGCCGTTCGAGCGCCACGCTCCCGACAAGGACAAGACGGATTTCGAACTGGCGCTCGAAGCCGCACTCGTTTTCGAGCCCGACCGGATCCTCGTGATCGGGAGCTCGTCGGGTCGACTCGACCACCTCGTCGGGCAGCTGTCGGTGCTGGCCTCGGACTTCCTCGCGGGCGTCGAGGTCGATGCGCTGCTCGGCCCGGCGACCGTGCACGTCGTGCGCGGCCGCCGCGTGCTCCAGGGCGAGCCGGGCGAACTGATCTCGCTCCACGCGCTGCACGGCGACGCGCTCGGCGTGACGACCGAGGGGCTTCGGTTCCCGCTGCGTGCGGAGACGCTCCCGGTGGCCACGAGCCGAGGCGTGTCGAACGTCTTCGCAGCCGAGGAGGCCGAGATCACCGTGACCGGCGGGGTGGTGCTCGCCGTGCGCCCTGGATCGTCATGACGCGGCACACCGCGCCGGGAGGAAGCGCGTCGTCATGACGGTGCGCGCGGCGATCGGCTTCGCGAGCAGGTGCCGTGCGCTCATCCAGGCGCCGAACCGCTGCCACTCCGACGTCCGCATGCAGCCGGCTCCATGCGCGCCCGTGAGCAGTGCGAGCGTCAACGGGGTTGCGACCTTGAGGAACGCCTTGTTGCCCGCGGTGTCCTTCGAGAGGATCTGCAGCGACGTGCCGGGATGGGCACGTGCCTGCACTGTTCCCTGCACGAACGCTGCAACGAATCGCTTGACCGCGTTGGCGTAGGCTGGGTCCTTGGCGAGGCGGTCGCGGCTCGCGACGAGGACGAGCTCGTCGTAGGAGGGGACGCCGGCGCTGTCGACGGGGATCACGGTGGGGTTGAGCTTGCGCTGCGTCAGGTCGACGCCCTCGACGTTGCGGTACACGCCGATCACGGCGTCCACCCGATGGGCAAGCAGGGCCGGCAGCAGGTTGTACCCGACCGAGACGATGTGGACGTCCGCGCGTGTCAGGTGCCCCTTGGCGAGCACGGTGTCGAGCGTCGCGTAGTCGGACGGGACGCCGGTGATGCCGATCTTGCGCCCTTTCAGCCCGGCGATCGACGTGATCGACTTGTCGATCCACATCAGCGAGTTGAGCGGGCGGGGGACGACGGCGGCAACCGCAACCACCGGGACCTTCTTGGCCGCTGCGTAGAACACCTCCTGCTCGTACGAGACGGCGAGATCGGTACGCCCGACGGCGACGAGCTTCAGCGGAGAGGTCGGATCGGAGGGCGCGCGCAGCGTGACCGACAGGCCCGCGGCTGCGAAGAGTCCTTCGTCGCGGGCGTAGAACAGCCCGACGTGGTCGGGGTTCGGTGTCCAGTCGAGCGTCACCGAAAGCTTCTGTGGCGTCGCAGCGAGCGCCGACAGGCAAGCTGCGAGCGCGGCCGCTGCTCCGATTGCCGCCAGGCCGATCCCGACTCTCCTCATTCGCTTAGGCATGCCGTAGCTCTCCTCTCCGGGGGATGACGATTCGTTCGACGAGCGCAACCGCCCCGTAGAGGACGAGCGCGATCAGGCACACGACTGCGACGGCGGCGAAGATCCGCGCCGTCTCGAGCTCGGGCTGCGCCTGCAAGATCACAAATCCAAGGCCGTTCGACGATCCGGCCCATTCGGCGAACACCGCTCCGACAGCGGCGTACGTCGCCGCGACGCGCGCTCCGGAGAAGATCGCCGGCAGCGCCGTCGGGAACGCGACCAGACGGAAGACGGCGCCGCGGGTCGCGGCGAGCGAGTCCATCAGCTCGAGCTGGCTGGGCTCGGCGCTCCGCAGTCCGTCGACGGCGTTGACGACGATCGGGAAGAAACAGACGAGACCGACGATCACGACCTTGGGAGCGAGCGCGAACCCGAGCAGGATCGTGAGAATCGGCGCGGCGATCACCGTCGGGATCGTCTGCGAGAGCACGAGCAGCGGTAGCAGCGCCTGTCGAAGCACTCTCGAGAAGTGGATTGCGGTGGCTACGAGAAGCGCTACGGCGACACCGAACGCGTAGCCGAGCAGCACCTCGACGAGCGTGACGCCGGTGGCGTGCTCGAGCAGCGTTCTGTCGGTGACGAGCGACGAGACGATCGCCGACGGCGCGGGAAGGAGGTAGTCCGGCGTGTGCAGAGCGCGCACGGCGATCTCCCACCCGCCGGCGATCAGGCAGACGAGCACGAGCGGGGGAAGCCACCGAAGTAGGGTGCGTGTGACGTTCGGTTTGGCGATGTTCGACAACCGCGACTCCCTTCGCCGGCATGACCCGGATCAGGTTCTACGGGTCAGCGCAAGGAAGCGCACTCTCAGCTCCTCGATCGGAGCTCCCCGGTTCGCGGCCAAGCATAGACGAGCTGCTCAACCCCCTGCGAGTTTCACCTGGTAGCCCTGCTCGGTGAGGCGCGCCGCGATCTTCTCGCGGTGGTCGCCCTGGAGCTCGACCGCGCCGTCCTTGACCGTGCCGCCCGAGCCGCAGTGGCGCTTCAAGTCCTTCGCGATCGCGGCCAGCTCGCGCGGGGGCAGGCCGCGGACGACGCTGACGGCCGTGCCGCCGCGCCCGCCCTTGCCCCGGAAGATGCGAACGACGCCGTCGTTCCGAAGCTGCAGCTCCGCGACCTCCTTCTGGGCAGGTTTGCGGCGCCGGTCGCCGTCACCGGTCGAGTACACGAGGCGGCTGTTGCTCACGGCCAAATCGTAGGCCGCGTGGAGTTCTATCGTCGCGGCGACTGTTGCCGCACTTCGGTCGGTGCCTGGCACCGGCCAGGGCATCCCGCCCCAGTCCCTGGAGACTGCCTGTGAGCCACGGGAACCGCAAGGCGCCTCGCCGGAAGATTCCACTTTCGACACACGCTTGTTGCACTTCTGACGGTGCCTGGCACCGGCGAAGGGCCTCGGCAGCTGGCACCGGCGAAGGGCCTCGGCAGCTCGTGGCAGGTCGAAACGCGTGAATCTGGTTCGGCTTCGCCGAATCAGATTCGGAGGGCTAGGCCCAGGGGAGGCGGTCCCAGTACGCGGGCCGCCCGGGCTCGGACCGCTCGAACGGTGCGTAGGCCTGCCGCGGGTCGGGCGTCTCTTGCGCCGCGCTCGCCCCGTAGCGCGCGGCGAGCTCCGAGACCGGGTAGAGGAGCTGCTCGTCCGCTGACCGCGCGCCGACCATCAGGATCGCGCACGGCCCGTCGCCGGCGCCGACGAAGACGTGCTCCGTTCCCGCGGGGCAGTGGAAGAAGTCCCACGTCCGAAGCGGCCGCTCGACCCCGTCGACGAGCAGCTTGCATTCCCCGGACACGACGAGAAACGCCTCCTGCAGCGACTCGGAGTGGTAGAGGCAGTTCGGCTCGCCCGGCTTGAGGACGCTGATGTTGACGCCGACCTGCGGGAACGAGAACTCCCGGCTTTCGAACCCACACCCGGAGCCGAACGCGGCCGAGGTGACCCACGCGGTGTCCCGCACGTTCACGACGAACCAGCCGTCGCCGGTGGGCGCGAGGCCCGCGCCGGAGTCTGTGAGTGGCGCCTCGGGCATGCCGGCGAGTCTAACGCGGGTCGAAGATGCCCTGGCCGCCGAGCTCGGTCTTGAAGAACACGCTGGCGTGCTCGAGATGCTCATAGAGCGCATCGGCGGCCGCCCGCGGGTCGTGGGCGGCGCAGGCGGCGAGCAGGCGCTCGTCGAAGGTGCGGTGCAGGTCCTGCGGCGCGCCGGCCGAGGCGAGCAGGGCGGGGCGGAAGCGCTCGGAGCGGTCCCACGGCGGGCGGATCAGCGAGACGAGCCACGGCGTCTGCGAAGCCTCGTAGAGCGTGAAGTGAAAGTCGGTGTGGGCGCGCATCGTCTCGCGGACGTCGCCGGCGGCGCGCGTCACGTCGAACCGCGCGAGATGCCCGCGCGCGGCCTCCTCGTCCGCCTCGGTGAAGCGCTCGGCCGCGCGGCGCACCGCGAGCGACTCGAGCGCGAGGCGAACCTGGAAGAGGTCGCGGAGCTCATCGACGTCGAAGTCGAGCACGCGGGCGCCCTGGTGGGGCACGTGCTTGGCGAGCCCCAGTGCCTCCAGTTGACGCACGGCCTCGCGAATCGGGGAGATGCTCATGCCCAGAGAGCGAGCCAATTCGTCGAGCCGCAGGGGCGTCCCCGCGGGCAGTTCGCCGAGGATGATCGCCTCGCGCAACTGCTCCAGGGCGAATTCCGCCATCGTCCGGTGGCGCATCCGGCCCTCGGTCGCTGTGCCTCCAACGCGAGCCATTTCGAGGTGGACCGTCCCATGCCCTTGATCAGATGTCAAACGCCTGCGAGGATCGCCCCCGTGGAACCTCGCCTGTCGGTGTCGCAGATCACCACGCTCGCCTCCAGCTTTGCCGATGACGCGCGCGTCTACCGCGAGGCCGGCCTGCAGGGGCTCGGCGTCTGGGAGCTGAAGCTGCCCGAGGGCGGCGACGCCGAGGCGCTCGAGCTCTTCGAGGCGAGCGGGCTCGAGCCGGCGGCCGCGGTTCCCGCCGTGCCCTCGATCCTGCCGCTGCCGCTCCTCGGTGGGCCCGAGGATCCTGCCGAGCGGGTTGACGCGTACTGCCGCTCGCTCGAGCGGCTCGCACCGTTTCGCCCGCCCGGCCTCGTGCTCCTGACCGGCACGGCGGACGGCCGCGACCCCGACGAGGCGCGGGCGAGCGTCGTCGACGGTCTCGCGACGATCGGCGCCGAGGCCGAGCGCCTGGGGCTACGCATCGGGCTCGAGCCCTACCAGCGAACCGGGGGCGGGCCGTGGACGATCGTCTCGTCGATCCCGGAGGCGATCGAGCTGCTGCACGACGCCGGCGATCCGGCAGCCGTCGGCATCCAGTTCGACATCTGGCACCTGTGGAACACGCCGACGGTCTATGACGACATCGCAAACGAACTGCACCGCTTCACGGGCGTGCACGTGTCCGACGTGCGCACGCCGACGCGCGGCTGGGCAGATCGCGCTCTGCCCGGCGACGGCTGCGCCGACGTGCCTCGCATCCTGCGCGCGCTCGACGAGGCCGGCTGGGACGGCCTCTACGATATCGAGGTCTTTTCGGACGACGGCACCTTCGGTACAGCACTCGAGGGCTCGTTGTGGGCGGTGCCGGCCGACGAGCTCGTGCGGGAGGCGCGGGCCGCGTTCGGCCGGTGCTGGGAGGCGAGCGTCGTCGCGTGAGCTTTCGTCGTTTCCATGTTCCCCTGTCGCCGCGGAGCGCGGCGGCCAACCTGAAGGAGTCCAAATGAAGCAAGTGAGTTTTCGGGCAGGACTTGCGTTCCTTGTCGTCGTTGCGGCGACGTTCGCCGTACTCGCGGCGACGGCGACCGCCCACCCGACGGCGGCGAAGCCGATCATCATCGGCTGGGCCTACGACGGCAACGGCGCCATGGCCCCGTTCGATCTGCCGGCGCTTGCGGCTGCGAAGCTGCGGGTGGCGCAGGTCAACGCCAACGGCGGCGTCGATGGACGCAAGCTCCAGATCCAGACGTGCGACACACAGGGGAACAAGCCTGCGGTCGCGAAGGCGTGCGCGCTGAAGCTGCTCGGCGCCGGCGCAAACGTCATCTTCACGACCTGTGACGTCGACTACGCCGCACCTGTCGTCCAGGAGGCGATCAACCGTGGCGTGCTGACGATCGCCCCGTGCATCGGCACCGACCAGATGGGGCCCAAGCGGTTCGGGCCCAAGGGCAAGCTGGCCTTCAGCTTCGGCAACGTCGCCCAGGACGAAGGCTCGGCCATGGCTCAGTACGCGTGGGGCCGGGGCTGGCATACGGCCGCCCTCGCGACCGACACCGTGATCGTGTACTTCAAGAACGTCGTCCAGGCGTTCAAGGTGCGGTTCCAGCAGCTCGGCGGGAAGATCGTCGACCAGGAGACCTACCAGTCGCTCGGTGGCAACAACGTGCAGAACGTCGTCAGCCGCTGGAACGCGAACAAGGCAGCTGTCTACGTCACGTCGACGGCGGGCGCGTTCGGTGCGCTCTCCACGCTCGTGTCGGGTATCCGCACGCTGGGCAACAACACACCGATCCTCAACTCCTGGGCGGGTGACGGCACCTACTGGCTGCCGAAGAGC
>Ga0307372_10005505_pt1 | contig 18989 bp, 11 predicted proteins | sample OX1MG_FD_202533 | JGI IMG/M metagenome (GOLD analysis project Ga0307372, IMG submission 202533) | Soil microbial communities from Risofladan, Vaasa, Finland - OX-1 | ecosystem: Environmental > Terrestrial > Soil > Coastal area > Acid sulfate soil | place: Finland: Risofladan, Vaasa | collected...
ACGCTTCAAGGTTGGCCTCACGGCCAACCGCACATGACTCAAGGTCGGTATGGTTCGTTAGACCTTTACCGTATGACTCTTTCATTCACAACAACCTGCCGGTTTAGCCCGGCGCTATCAGGAGGATAACCATGGGAGAAGTTAGCCACAAACAGGTCAATCTGATGCTGCATCTTTACGAAATGCGCCGCGAACCGGTCATGCGCGAAGCGCGCGCGTGGTTCATTGCCAATTTTCACCCTCAAACTCCCGAGGACGTGATGAAGATTTGTCCGCCGGGCAGCAAGGAAAATGCCTATCTTCGTCAAGTGGCCAGCTATTGGGAAATGGCCGCAAACATCGTCAACCGGGGCTTGATCGACGAGGAATTCTTCTTCGAGAGCACTGGCGAACAATGGGTGGTCTGGGAATGCCTCCGGCCCATAGCCACCGCCTGGCGCGAGCGTTTCAAGAATCCCTACGCCTGGAAAAAACTCGAAGAGCATTGCACGCGTTTCGAAGCCTGGCGCGAGAAACGCGCTCCCGGCTCGAACGCGGCGGCGCGGCAGATGCTAGCGCAGATGCTGGCGAAAGCCGCGCCGGCCAAAACCGCTTCGTCCTGATTGGCAAGGAGGCAGCCGGTAACGCAATCGGCAACAAGCTGCGCAATATCTGTAGTGATTGCCTTCTCTCGTTGCTAGCCTTTGGGGTACAGGGGCTCGCAAAAATTTCCTTTCGGGAGAAGGCGATCATGATTCGAAATCGCGCGGTTTTTTACATTTGTGTCGCATTCGTCGTTGCTGCGTTGGTCGTTCCCCCCGACGTTGCGTACGCGGCAGCCTCCGCCGCGCAGCATGCGGGGAGCATATCCTTGATTCTGCCCAAAGTGGAGTTAGTGCGTGGCACGCAAACTACCGCAGTGCAGCCTCCCACGCCCGTTTACTGGGGCGACGTGGTCAACACGGCTCACATGGCCCGCGCACGCGTCAAGCTCGATGATGGCTCAGTTCTCAACGTAGGCTCCGATTCCTCTCTCACCATCGTCAAGCACGACGCTTCGCAGCAGCAAACCGAGATCGACGTTACGTATGGCGAAGTCCGCTCCAAAGTCGTTCATCTCGTCAAGCCTGCGGCCAAATTCCAAATCCGCACACCCACGGGAGTCGCCGGCGTTGTTGGCACCGATTTTTACATGGCTTACAACAACTCCATCACGCGCCTCGTGGTTTTTCAGGGCACAGTGAAATTCTGCAATCTCGCGGGGCAGTGCGTGATGGTTGGCGCAGGCCAGATGTCCTCGATTCGCGACCAAAATGCAACGCCGGATCCCCCGATCATCGCGCCGAATCAGGATGTGCTCGACGCGGGCAACGATACGAAGATCAACGGCACCCATCACGGGATTGCCAAATTTGTCACAACGCATCCAATTTGGTTTACGGTCATTGTAGCGGGCGTGGTCGGTGGCACGGTTGGTATCGTCAAGGGTCTTAACGGCGGCAGCTCGACGAATCCTAAAGGAACGTCGGCTCCTGTCGCGGGGCGCAGCCGTATTCCACCGGCCAACTAAGCGTCGCCACAGGTTAGTTGTCGCATAACGACCGTGTGTCAGGTCGAAGCGCGCGGCGATGGGTTCACCGGCTGATTCGTCAGGACAAGCTTCCCTCCGCTTTCGCGTGCAGGAAAATCACCCTCATCAGTGCAATCGCGAGGAACGCGCGCTTGCCCGCGTACCGCACCGCGCCAAATACTCCCACCAGCAAAGCGGCTCCCGCCACAACCAGCGGAATCCTCAAGTACGCGAATGAATCCAGCGTTCAAATCCTCCAGGCGGCCTCGCGAAAGCGTGCATGCCGGCGGATGATGCGTCAGAGCGGAAGAAATATCGCCCAGTGCGGGAACTCCGTGAACGCGAATGAGTATCGCGGCGATGATTGCCGCGGACGCGACGCACGTCCCCAATAGAAACTTCGTCCCGTACCGTGAAAGGTCTCCAGTTGCCGAACAAACTATCACCTCCACCGTGTTCGGCTCAGCCACTTAAGTTTTGCGCCTTCGTACTTAGTTAGTTCAGCTTCCTGCGTCAGCGAAATCGGACGCACTCAGACTAGAATGCGGGATAGGAGTTTTCGATGCCCGGAATTTCATCGAAACAAAAGTTGGAGGCGCGGGCGAGAATCGAACTCGCGTATAAAGGTTTTGCAGACCTCTCCCTTACCACTTGGGTACCGCGCCGGTCGGAACCTGCCCAGTATAGCGAAATTCGAGCGCCCTCAACCAGCGAATTGCCAGCGAACTATATGCCGCGCCCTGTCAACGTATGCTCAAAATGTACGGCATCTGCGCGCGCACCGGCTCGGCCTGAACCATGGTCGACAGGCGGCGCACTAGCGATTGAATCGAACTGTAGTCTTCCCCGTGCGCGATAACTTGACCCTGCGCGCGCTCGAGAAATAAATCGAGAAGTGTCTTTGATTTTGGCATCCGGACAATTTCCACGGAAGAATCCACAGGAATGTGCGCGAGTTCTTTCGCGACAGTCACGGCGCGATACACTCCGCCCAAATCGTCGACCAATCCCAGCCCCTTGGCCTGCTCGCCGCTCCAGACGCGTCCTTTGGCGATTTTGTCCACCGCGGCGATAGGCAGTTTGCGGCCTTGCGCCACGCCTTGCGTGAAACTCGTATAAATGTCCTGAAGCATCTTTTGAACAGTCTGCTGTTGCGCCGGAGTGAAATCCTGCTGCGACGAATACAGAGTTGCATTGTCGCTCGTCGCCACGTAATCCGTACTCAGACCGACAAGTTTATATAGACCGGAGATATTCATCTTTCCGCTGAGCACTCCAATGGAAGCGGTAATCGTGTCCGGGTCAGCCACAATCTTGTTTGCCGACATGGAAATCCAGTACCCTCCCGACGCCGCTAAATCAGACATCGAGACGACCACCGGTTTTGCTTTGCGCGCCAACTGAACTTCCCGCCGAATCACCTCGCTCGCCACCGACGAACCTCCCGGCGAATCCACACGCAGAATAATCGCCCTAATACTCGAGTCGTTGCGCGCTTCCCGGATCTCCGAGGCCACTGAATCGCCGCCCATCACCGCGCCGCCGCTTGGAGTTGTTTGCGAATCACCCGATACGATTTCGCCGGATGCATAGATGATTGCTATCCTGGGCCCGCTGCCATCGCTCAATCCCTGGCGATACTGCTCGAAGCTCACCGGCTTCCAGTTACCGGACCTCTGGCGAAAAAAGTTCTGCACCTCATCCCAATACGCCAGCCGGTCGACTAGCTTGTTTTGCAGCGCCTCCCGGGGCAAGTAAGGACCCTTTTGCACAAGGGTTGTGAACTGCGCGCGGTCGATGTGACGCGCCGTAGAAACCTCCGTGACGTATTGGTTATACAAACTATTGAGGAGCGACGCGACTTCTTCGCGATGCGCTGGCGTGAACTTTTTTTCGGTCAATTGGTTTGTCGCCGTCTTGTATTCGGCGATGTGGTAAAAATCCGGCACGATTTTCAGCTTGTCGAGCGTTCCCCGCAGGAATATCGCTTCGGCCATCATTCCGCGCACATCCAGCGGATTGGAAGGGGTCAGCCAAATCTGATTGCAGCCCGTGGCCACGTAATACTCGGGATTTCCTTCGCCGTCGTATCCCAGGTAGCAGATGCTCGGCTTGCCGCTGGCGCGGAACGCGAGAAGATGAGAATGAATCTCTTCGAGCTTGGCCCAACCTGAATCCAGCGGGCCGATCCGCACAACCAGCCCTTTGATTCGCGAATCCGTGCGCGCGGCATCGATGGCATCGTTGATTTCATGAAGCACAAGCGTCTGTGAACCAAAGAATACGCTCGACAAATCCGTTGGCCGTCGTTCTCTAATGGCTCCGCTCAAATCAAGCACCAGAACGGAATTCGATGAAATTATCTCGCCGGACGGAAACGTCCATCGCGGAACCATCCAGAAGAACACCACCACAGCCCCAATCACCAGCAAGATCACCAGCGTTCGTCTCTGGCCCCACGTCATTTCATTCTCCTTTTTCGCGCCATTCTTCTTCAGCCCTGCCGCAAACGTACCATCAGCTCCGTGAAAATGCTATGCGCTCGCCTGTCCTTCGGTACAGGTGCCTCTGCGCTTAGTACAGTTGCATGGATAGGGCAACGCAGCCGACAAACACCACCGCAAGCGGTGCTGCATTGCTACCATTTAGAGCGGTCGCAGCAATAGCCGGCCGTTCGAAAAGATTCGTTCGCGGAGGATAAGGTCGTGAACAAGCCACTCATGTCCCGGATCATGGCAGTCAACAAGGAACTGCTGTTGATCTTCTCGATTATCGCCTTCGCCGCGGTGATCAATTTCTTCGTGGCAGGAGAACGCCTCGTCCTGACGTTCTATAACCTGCCGACGCTCTTCGCGGCGTACTACTTCGGTCGGACGCGCGCCGTTCAAACATCCGTCGCATCCATATTAATCGTCTCATGGCTTAACATAATGAACCCGGTAGCGCTGGCCTCCGGCCTGGGCGTCAGCATGCGCCATTTAATCGGCTGGTCCGACGTAGGCATCTGGGGAGGCTTCCTGGTCGTCACCGCCTACGCCATGGGCACTCTTTATGAAGTTAAGGAAAAGGGCATGTCCGAACTGCGCGAAACGTATTTCGGCGTGCTGCAAATTCTCTGCCAGGTGATTTCCAACGACAAGTACACGCAGAACCATTCGTTCCGCGTTTCAGTCTATGCCGCGCGCATGGCGGCTGAGATGGGCATGCCCGACGAGCAAATTGAAGATGTGCGTGCCGCGGCTCTTCTCCACGATATCGGAAAGCTCGAAGTCAGCCGCAACATCCTCTACAAATCGGCGCGCCTCTCGGAAGACGAAATCGTCGAAGTGCAGGCTCACCTACCCAGAGGCGTGGAAGCCCTTCGCCCAGTGGCCGTTGGCGGAACCTTGCGCCGTGTGCTCCCGATCATCCTTGCTCATCACGATAAATTCGATGGCTCGGGCTACCACCCAACCAAGGGCGAAGATATTCCCATCGAAGCGCGCATCATCACCGTGGCCGATGTCTATGACGCGCTCGTCAGCGATCGCCCTTATCGTAAAGCAATGTCCCCATTCGAAGCGCGCGATATCATCACGAAAGGCGCGGGGACGGACTTTGATCCAAAATGCGTCGCCGCGTTCGAATCCGCCTTCCGGGGCGGCCGGATGGAAGTGCCTGAAGTGCTGGTCTAAGGGCAGCGATTTAGAGTTGCGCCTCACGCAAGAACCGCGCCGCCTCTTCCGGCGGCGTGGGGTTGATATAAAAACCCGTCCCCCACTCGAACCCCGCCACACGCGTCAGTTTCGGCATCATTTCCACGTGCCAGTGATAGTGATCATTGATTTCCTCGCCGATCGGCGACGTATGGATCACGTAATTGTACGCCGGGCGATTCAGAACCACATCCAGACGCGCCAGGAACTCGTGAAAAAGTTTCGCCAAACTCGTATATACGGGACTCGCTTGATTTTCGAATGACGAGTGGTGCTGCAGCGGCAGAACCCACGTCTCGAATGGAAATCGCGGCGCGTACGGGGCTAAAGCGATAAACTGATCGTTGCTAAGAATCACGCGTGTGCCTGTCTCCATTTCCTGCCGGATCATGTCGCAAAAAATACAGCGTTCTTTCACCTCGTAATACCGCCGCGAGTTGTCGACTTCTTCGCGGACGCGCTTCGGCACGATCGGCAACGCAATCAATTGCGAATGCGTGTGCTCGAGCGATGCTCCCGCCGCTTCTCCATGATTCTTGAAGAGCAGAATGTATCGAAAGCGCTTGTCATTTTTCAGGTCCAGCACGCGATCTCGATACGCCCACAGTACTTCTTCGAGGGCCTTTTCCGGTAGCGTCGCCAGCGTGCTCTGATGGTCCGGCGTCTCAATGATCACTTCGTGCGCGCCGATCCCGTTCATGCGATCAAACAATCCCTCGCCTTGTCTATCGAGGTTCCCTTCGATCCCCAGTGCCGGGAATTTATTCGGCACCACGCGCACCGTCCATCCCGGCGTATCCTTTCCGCTGCCGTTCCTCCCATAGGCCAGAATTTCTGGCGGCGTTTTCGTTTCATTGCCGGGACAGAACGGACAGAACGAACTCCCCTTCATCTGCACGCTCTCGCGGACGAAGTCTGACGGTCTCTTCCCGCGATCGCTTGAAATAATTACCCACCGGCCTGTTATCGGATCCTTACGTAGATCGGGCAATCTGTGCTCCTCCTCGTTTGCAATTCAATTCAACCATAGCCTGAAGAAACTATCATTCGCTTGTTCAAACGTTGTCGCGTCCGCGATAATGAAAAAACGTCGCCCCGTATGCGTTCTAATTCTTCGCCGCGAACGCATTTTTGTACAGACGAATCTCCGGCGCGCATCCGGCACGGCTTTCAATCCTCACAAGATCGAAACGCCAGGAAACGTCGCGCGCGTCGCTCGGCCATAAAACGCCTCGCCATTCGCTCCAGATACCTGCGCTTTTCCGCGGTTATGGCTTCTTCCGATTGCCCCGGACGCTCCTCCGTCCCACTTCGTGTTTTCACTTCGACAAAAGCGAGCACGGATCCATCGTAACCCACCAAATCAATCTCGCCCTTGCCTTCTGGAATGCGGTAATTGCCCTCACAAAAAGGTACCCGTGCCGCCGCAAATACCAATGCGCGTATGTCTCGCCGTGAATTCCAGTCCGGCGCGCCGCGTCTTTCGATGATTCCCCCATCGCGCGATTCCGCCAGTCCGCGACGAACCGCCAGGCGCTCGTGAAAGCAACGGCACTTTACTTGATAACCTCCAGCTCAAATTCCATCACTTTTCCGCGAATCACGTAACACAAATAAAATTCCCAAAATCGTCGGAAACGCACCGAATGGTTCACCAGGAATTCGAAACCAAGATACCGCCAAAGCTGCAGCAATCGCACACGAAGTCGTCGTTGCCGCAAGCGCACCCGGGAATACCAGTGGTCGTGGCCGTGAATCCCCTCGGGATAAAAATATCGAAACGAAAAACTATTCAAATGCCACTTGTGAGTCGGATCGCAAAAAGAACTGAAGTCCGTGTAATGTGGCGTGATCAGCACGATAATCCCGCCGGCCCGCGTCACGCGATGAAATTCCTCCACCGTGCGGATAATATTATCGACGTGCTCGATCAGATGCGTCGCGCGAACCTCATCAAAAGTGTTGTCGCGGAACGGCAGTAAGCCTCGATCCAAATGGCAGAGCACGTCGGCGGCGGTGTCCGGGTTCATGTCGATACCGATCGAGCCCGGATATTTTTGCTGCCCGCAGCCGACGTCCAAAATACGAGGCAATCGTCCTCCGCAATCAGAAATCGCGCGCTAACGCGATCTTTGCACTTCGGCAATGCACTCGCCGAGCGTGCGAACAGCATGTTCCGCCTGTTCTTCGTCAATGACAAGCGGCGGCGCCAACCTTATTGAATTTTCCCCCGCGCCAAGAATCAGCAGCCCTTTGTGAAACGCTCGGTCGACGATCTTATTCCGCAAATCGGCCGCCCTTTCTTTCGTTTGTTGATCGCGCACAATTTCGATTCCAATCATCAGCCCCTTGCCGCGAACATCTCCGACAATCGGATACTGCTCGCGCCAATCGGTCAGTAGCCCCATGATGAACTCGCCCATCCGCGCGGCATTCGCCATATATTTCCGCTCAACCAGATCGATTGTTGCGAGCGACGCGGCCACGCAAATCGGATTGCCTCCAAATGTGGAAGCATGCGCACCCGGTGGCCAGTTCATAATGCCCGTCCGCGCAATCGTCGCACCAAGCGGCATGCCCGACGCAATTCCCTTCGCCACACAAACGATATCCGGATCGATTCCCGCATGGTCCGAAGCCCACCACTTCCCGGTTCGCCCCATTCCGCACTGCACTTCGTCGGCGACAAGCAGAATCTCGTGCTTCCGGCAAATCCTCTGCAGTTCCCGCAGAAACGCAGCCGGCGCCGACACGTATCCGCCTTCGCCTTGAATCGGCTCCACAAAAATCGCCGCCACATCAGCGGGATCCGTCAGCCGGTGAAAAACCTGATCCTCCAGGAATTCCAGACACTGTTCGGTGGAAGACTCCTCGCTCTGGCCCGGATCGCGATACGGATTCGGATACGGAATGTGCGCCACACCCCCAAGTAGCGGCCCGAATCCTTTGCGTTGGATCGCTTTGCTCGCAGTGAGCGACAGCGACCCCATCGTCCTCCCGTGAAAGCACCCATAAAACGCGATGAACTTGTCGCGCTTGGTGTGATATCGCGCCAACTTCATCGCCGCTTCAATCGCCTCAGTACCGGAATTGCCGAAATACACGCGCTTGGGATCTTTCCCCGGCGCGATGGATGCCAATTTCTCCGCAAGTTCGACCATGTTCTCGTAATAAAAATCCGTGCCCGACATGTGGATCAGCTGAGCGGCCTGTTTCTGGATTGCGGCGACGACTGCTGGATGGCAATGGCCCGTCGCGACGACTGCGATTCCCGCGGCGAAATCGAGGAAACGATTGCCGTCAACATCTTCGATCACCGCGCCGCGCCCGCGCTTGGCAACCAGCGGGTAACTTCGCGTGTAGGACGACGAAACGAATTTCGCATCCCTTCCAATGAGCTTCTTGGCCCTCGGTCCCGGAATCTTCGTCGTTAAACGAGGCAGTTTCCAACTCGTAGCTTTCTTCATTTCTTCCTCCTGAATTTGGATTTCTTTGCGTCGCCCGCTAAATTTATCGGTGACACCGTGCAAATGGAGGAAGGGTTGTTAGTCAACGCCAAACAGGCTGGGCCTCTGGCGGGAAGGCACACTGTGCCACGAGATCGGATTTTCGAATTGCAGTTTCACTTTTTTTTCCAACGGATCCCGCCTTCGCGGGTATCTTCCAGAAGAATACCACGTTCCGCAAGCTCCTGGCGGATCTCGTCCGCGCGCTTGAAGTTTCGCTCCTTGCGCGCCCGCTGGCGTTCTGCAACCAGGGCATCGATTTCTGCCGCGCCCATTTCCGTAGCGTCCGATTCAAATCCCAGCGCGCGAACCTTCGCCGCGTCGTTATCCTCAACGATGGCAAAAATTGCATCGAATTTCTTCATCGCCGCCATCACGTGCGCCACATCTTGCTCGCGGAATTCGCCGCGGTCAATGGCCGTGTTCACATCGCGCACTAAATCAAAGATCGCCGCGAGTGCCACGGCAGTATTCAAATCGTCCGCGAGACCTGCATCGAAATCCGCCTCCGCCTTTTCAGTTCGCGCAGCCATCCCCGGATTCGCGCCCGCTGGAAACTTCCCTTCCTTGATCCGCGCCACAAAATTTCGCAGCCGCTCCACGGAGCTGGCCGCTTGCTGAATGCTCTCACCGGTGAAATTAAGCTGCCGCCGGTAGGGCACCGAAGCGAGCATGTAGCGAATCGTCGATGGCTTGTGGCCCTTCTTCAACAAGTCGCGCAGCGTATAAAAATTCCCCAGCGATTTCGACATTTTCTCGCCATCAATGATCAAGTGCTCGGCGTGCAGCCAATATTTCACAAAAGGATGCCCGGTCGCGGCTTCGCTCTGCGCAATTTCGTTTTCGTGATGCGGAAACGCCAGATCAACTCCGCCAGTGTGGATATCCAGGGTCTCGCCCAGATATTTCATGGCCATCGCCGAGCATTCGATGTGCCATCCCGGACGTCCCGGCCCAATTCGCGTATCCCAGAAATGCTCTCCCGGCTTAGGGGACTTCCAGAGCGCGAAATCCCGCGCGTCCGCCTTCTCGTAGCGGTCCACTTCCACGCGCGCTCCCGCCTGAATGCCGCTCATGTCGACTTTCGACAGCTTGCCGTAGTCAGGAAACTTCGCTATGCGATAGTAAATCGAGCCGTCGCTGCGATACGTTAATCCTTTGGCATCCAGCTTCTCGATCAGCGCGACCATGTCGTCGATGTGATCCGTCGCGCGAATCAGATGCTCCGGCGTTTCCAGGCTCAGCGCGGCCATGTCTTCCTTGAACGCCTGAATGTATTTCGCCGTGTAATCGAAAATGCTGATGCCCTTTTCCGCCGCATTTTGAATAATCCGGTCGTCCACATCAGTCATGTTCATCACATGATCCATGCGCAGACCGCGCGAGCGCAGAAATCGCCGCAAAGTATCCTGAAACACGAACGTCCGGTAATTGCCGATGTGCGCATAGTCGTATACGGTCGGCCCGCACGTGTACATGCGAACCTCTCCCGGATGCAGCGGCGCAAAAACTTCTTTGCGGTTGCTCAGCGTGTTTTCGAGCAGGATTTCGCCCACCTTAGCACCCTTCTCCGTCTCCTGCATTGTGTGCGGCTCACTCACCGGGGCTGAATCGTCCTTGCAATAGGAATTGTGATTCTTCGAAGTGGTCATTCTAGCCGAGTGATATGCTGCTGGCAAACCAGGTGGAAATGCCGATGTTCAAGGCGTATCTACTGAGGCTTTAGCGTTAAGCGTCGCGTTACTACCGCGACATCTCCGTCTTGAATGGGCACAGCCGTCCCTGGCCGCGCACGTTGCAGAAACGCGCCCTGTTGCGGCAGTCCGAAACTCTGATCCATCAGGAAAAGATCCGCTGGCTTCGCATTCGGAAGCGTGAATTGCATCTCAACGCCTTCTGGCGGCACACTCAGGCAATCGTAGGGCTGCCAGCCGTGAGTGTAGCCGAGCAGGCGTGCGCTCAATTCCGGAATTGCGTGGCCTTGCATCGAAAGGGATGCGACGCCTGAATCCGGAGGAAAAGCGAGCATGATCTCCTGTGCGCCACGCGGCGACCGCAACAGAACATCATAGCGCCACTTCCCCCCGGAAGAAGACGCCTGACGAATGGTAAGCGTCGGCGAAGGGAAGTTTAATTCTGGCGCATCCACAGCGGGCGCCCCCTGTGTGCCCCACGGATGAATTAATTGCGTTTTATTTGAGAAATGTCCCGCGTTGAGTAAACTTCGTGGCAGACGGTCTGAAACCGAATCCGCCGTCCAATAGGATTTGCCACTGTCGGCGTCTTGAACATATTCGAGATCGAGCGCTTCGGGCGATTTCACGGAGAAGGCGGGCAACAATAAAGATGACCCGGCTCCGATAATCACCGCAGCCATCGCAGCGCCAGGAAAAACCCACCGCCTGCGTGGAGAAACGGTTCCGACCAATGCTGCAAGCGGTGTTGCAATCAGCGCGACGAGCACCGCGATTCCCGGTAACGCGATTCCGCCCAGCGCATCGTATAGGAACCAAATCGCCTCGATGGCAACCGCAGCCGCAACCACCGCGGGCACAGTTGCAACAGCTGAACTGATGCTGCTGTTTTCCTTTCGGTTAAACATCGCCGCCAATCCGAAAATACCCGCCGCCAGCGCCGGCACCACGAACACATAACTAAACGCCGGAGCCAGCAACGCCAAAACCAACGATGCCAATGCCCACCAAATCCACAAGCCGCTCCAAAGTCCCCAGAATCCTGCGGCTCGCCAAAACCACAAGCTCACAATCGTGACTGCAAAGAACCCCATCGCCCAAAATGCCACCAGCAATGGCGAGGGATGCGCGATCCATCTAGCTGGGAACGCCCCCGCCGCGCGAAGCAAAAAATATAAAATCCCTCCAAAGACTGCGCTCGCAATAATCGTCAGCGGCCAACTGGCAAGTCCCGCGAGAAACTGTTTCGCTCGCATCTGCCCGCGCCGCACAAAGATCGCAATTTCAAAAATTACAAGCGCCAATACCAACGCGGCGAAACCGATCGTCCGCCTCGCTGGCCACCAGATTGTCTTCCACCCAAACAGGTCAAAAAACACCGCCTCCGAATTCCCTTCAGGCTGAAGGCTGGAATTCGCCAGTGCACGAACCGTCGCCAAGGCATTGTCGCCCTGATGTTGAATGCTGTTCCCGCTCGCATTCGCGAAATTATCAAGCGGCGTGTGATAGTGCGCCACGTCGCCGATGAACGCGAAATTGAATCCTTGATAATGGGCGCGCTTGAATACGGTGAAGTCCGTATCGTTGGGCAAAAGTTTATAGACCGCATAGAAAATTGACGTCGCGTCCGGATGCCGTACGGCGCCCGCATACATTCGCATCAGCCACGTGTTCGCGCTGCCCGTCTCGAACATCGCGCTCGGCCCGGAAGTCCCGCGCGCTTCCATGTTCACATCCGCACGCACATCCTTCGCCCACGGGTCGCTTGCCACGAAGGCTTCCGCGCCGAGCAGGCCCGCCTCCTCGCCGTCGTCGATCAGAAAAATAACTGGATGCCGGGGCGGCGCGGACGCTTTCAGCGCGCGCGCAATTTCGAGTATGGCCGCAACGTTCGCGCCGTCGTCGGAAGCCCCCGGGCCCGCTGGCACAGAATCATAGTGCGCCGAAAGCATCACGGCGGGACCGGGCTCCCGCCCATCGAGACGCGCAACCACGTTCTTCACCGCGGCGCAAGTTCCATACATGTCGCAGGCAAATCCCGTTTGAACTTGCGGCCAATATCCCAATCGCTTGAATTGCGCGACCACGCGTCCGCGCACTACGCTGTTTTCGATGCTGCCCACAGGATGCGGCACACTATCACCAACGAGTTGCTGCAAGACACTCCGTGCTCGCACGCTTGAAAATTCAGCCCGAGGCGCACCAGCCGGTTTGGGAGCCGGCGGCCGCGAACGAATCGCAGTTAGGCAAATGATCAACGCATACAACGCAATGGCGATTGCAAAACTCCTGCCTCGCGGAACATTTGCCGATGAATTCACGCACTCTCCATCAATCTTGAGCGGAACATGGCCGCCATCCTACGTTCAGCGTATGAGCAAGTCAACGCGCCGTATCAAATCGCGCTCCAAATCCCACTCAAAATTCCACCCCAAATCTCAATTGACGAATGCGCCGCGCATCACTACATTGTCCGCTCAGCCTGGAGCCGTTATGAAATCATGTTCCCTTGCCAGTACATTTGCGATTCTATTGCTTGCCAGCCCGCTTGCTCTCGCGAAACCGCGAAACGCAGCCGATTCGCCAGCCGGCCAGCGATTGACTCCCGAACAAGCCCTGAACTTGCGCCGCATCTCCGACCTGCGCTTCTCGCCCGACGGCGCGCGCCTCGCTTTCACGGTTGCCGAGCCGCCCAAGGGCACAAATAATCCGCAGCACATTTGGATGATGGACGTGGCGACGCGCCAAGTTCGCCAGTACACCTTCTCCGAGAAGACCGACAACTCGCCCCGCTGGTCCCCCGACGGAAAATTCCTAGCCTTCCTTTCCAATCGCAATGAGTTCCGGCAAATTTACCTGATGCCCTCCAACGGCGGCGACGCCTATGCCATCACCGAAGGCAAGCGCAACATCACTTCATTCGCATGGTCCCCGGACGGCAAACAAATCGCCTTCGTCGCTCCCGACGCGCCCACAGCCGCCAAAGAAAAAAAGCAGAAAGATAAAGATGACGCCATCGTCGTTGATCATGACAACAAGCACGCCCGCATCTGGATTCTCGACGTGGCAACGAAAAAAGCTCGCGCGCTCACGGACGAAAAGTGGCAAGTCAGAGAAGCGCAATGGATCCCGCAAAGCGACCATCTGATCGTCTCCGCCACCGATCATCCCGAGTCCGAAGACAACACCAATCGGGTTTTTTCCGTCGAGACGACGGACGGCAAAATGTCGTTGCTCTTCGCGCCCAAGGGCCCCTTCGGCGGCATTCGCGTTTCCCCCGACGGCAAGCAACTCGCCTACATCGCCTCGCGCGTCGATGGCCCCGAGCCTACCGATATTTACATCCGTTCGATCGACGCGCCGCCCACGCAGCCAAGCCACAACCTCACGAGCACCAGTCTGGATCGCCCCATGAACGGCATCGAATGGCGCCCCAACAGCAGCTTGATGGCCGTGGCCGAAACTGGATTCAAGACAACGCTATATTCCGTCAGCGCGGACGGCTCCGCAAAAATCATCAGCGGCATCAGCCCTAATCCGCGTGCCTTCGCCGTCGCTCCTTCGGGAACAATCGCATTCGTCGGAGGCACAGCCACCGCGCCTCCTGAAATCTATCTCGCACCCGCCAACAGTTCAGCCGATCGTCTCTCCCATCTGAATTCAAGCTGGGATTCCGTAATCCTCTCAAAGCCCAGCTTCTTCCACTACCGCAGCTTCGACAGTCTTGAAATCGAAGGCGAACTGCTGAAGCCTCTCGATTATTCCGGCAGTGGCGCCATGCCTCTTGTCGTTCTCGTCCACGGAGGTCCCACGGGCGCGTGGTCTGACAATATTGACTCCTGGGGCCAGCTCCTTGCCGCGCATGGCTTTGCCGTCGCTTATTTCAACATTCGTGGCTCTACCGGCTACGGCGAAAAATTCGTTGAGATGAATCGCGCCGATTGGGGTGGGGCCGATTTCAAGGACGTCATGGCCGGCGTTGACTACCTCGTCAAGAAAGGCGTCGCCGATCCGAATCGTCTCGGCATCGGCGGATGGTCTTACGGTGGCTACATGGCCGAATGGGCCATCACGCAGACCAATCGCTTCAAGGCCGCCGTTTCCGGCGCCGGCATGGTCGATTTGATCGCCGAGTTCGAAACAGAAAATGGCCCTTCGTACGACAAATGGTTTTGGGGTCTTCCCTATAACCACCCGGAAGACATGCTTAAGCACTCGCCTTATCTCTATCTCAAGAACGCCCACACGCCCATCCTGATTCTTCAGGGTCAGGCCGACACCACCGACCCTCTCGGCCAAAGCACCGGCCTCTATCGCGGCTTGAAGTTTTATGGCGCGCCAGCGGAGCTTGTTGAGTACCCGCGCGAAAATCACGGCTTCCATGAAGAAAAGCACGAACTCGATCGTCTCAACCGCATGGTCGCCTGGTACCAGGAGTATTTGAAATAAGCTCAACTCGATCTAACGGCCATTCAAGAGGGCAACATTCGGGCACATTCCCCGGGCGAATGCTTTACACGCCTTGGGCCTCATGCTATCTTCTTCCGCATCACCGCCGATCTGATGCGCCAGACGGCTGGGCCCGCATACTGCGACCCGCCATGATTTTTGTCTCAAAATCCTCTGCTGGAAGTTGCAAAATTCAGGCTGCTTCCATGCACCATAGGGAAGAGCCAGGCTATTTCCGAGGAGCAGCGTGCTCAAACTGCGTAAAGTCGAATTACTGGGCTTCAAATCCTTCTGCGAGAAGACGCAAATCGTCTTCAGCGGCAGCGGCGTCACATGCATCATTGGCCCCAACGGCTGCGGCAAATCAAATGTCGTCGACGCCATCTCCTGGGTTCTCGGCGAGCAGAGCCACAAAATGCTTCGCGCCGAGCGCATGTCCGACTGCATCTTCAACGGCACCATCAAGCGCCCGCCCATGGGCATCTCCGAAGTCTCTCTCACATTAGTTGACCCGGAGCTCGCCGACGCCGTCGCCAAAGTTTTTGGCGACAAGCCCGAAAGTTCCCCGGAAAATAGCCCTGAAAATTCCGCCGCCGTTCCCGCCGAATCCGCTTCAGCCGAACTGGAAGGAGTCGCAGCCGAATCCGCGGAGCCCGCCGCCGAGGACGCCGCGTCAAAGCCCGACATGCACTGGAAAAAACGCGCGCAGGACAAGCCCGCTGTCAACGTCAAGCCCGGCGAAGTCGTCGTGGGCCGCCGCCTCTATCGCTCCGGACAAAGTGAATATCTCATCAATGGCCGCGTGGCTCGTCTTCGCGACGTTCAAGAACTTTTCATGGGCATGGGCCTCGGCCCCGATTCCTACGCCATCATCGAACAGGGCCGTATCGGCCAAATCCTGAATTCGCGGCCCATGGATCGTCGTGCTCTCATCGAGGAAGCTGCGGGAATCACCGTTTACAAAACCAAGCGCCGCCTTGCCGAAGCAAAGCTCGAAGCCTCAAAAGTAAATCTTTCCCGCGTCAACGACATTCTCGTCGAAGTCGAAAAACAGCTCGCCTCGCTCAAGCGCCAAGCCTCGAAGGCCCGCCGCTACGCCGAATTGCGCGAAGAGATGCGCGGTCTCATGCGCACCGTCCTCGCCAGTAAGGCGCGCCACCTTGAATCCGAAGCCGAGCGTCTGGAAGCAATCCTCGGTGAAATGATTGCTTCCGAAAACAGTGAGAGCTCTGCGATTCGCGAACTCGAGTCCGAGCAGGAACGCCTCAGCGCCCGGACTTACGAACTCGAAAACGAGCTGCGCCAGCTTCAAAATCTTCTCAATCAATCCGCGCTTGAACTCGACCGCGCCGAAAATCGCATTTCCTTTAATCGCGAGCAAGCCGCGCAGATCGATTCGCGCGTCACCCAGCTCGCCGCGGAAATTGCTCAGTCCGAAGCGCAGGCCGCGCAAGTCGAGACGCACCTCGCGGGCCATCGCGAAGGCGTCACGCTTCTGCGCGCCGAATCCGCCAATCTCGATTCGCACCTCCAAAATTTCGCGCGTCAGATCGAATCCGGCACTGCCGAGCAGGCCGCCATCGAACAGCTCATTGCCACTCTGCGCGACACGGCGTCACGCAGCGGCGAGGATTCCGTGCGCGCGCAGGTCGAATCCCTCCAGGCCGAAGATCAGGCTGCCCGCATTGCCATCGATCAGGCGCAACGCCAGAAAAACTTATCTCGCCTCGAAGCCGAACGTTCGTCGCAAGCCGAAAAAGTGCAGGGTGCCGAGGCCCGCCATCGCCAAGCCGAAGCGAACGCTCTAGAACTCGCCGGGCAGGTTCGCAACGCTCAGGAGTCCCTTGCCGCAACGCGCCGCGCGCATCAGGAAACCGCTCAGTACAACGAAAAGTTTCGTGAGGATCTTTCCGCCGAGCGCGCCCGCCGCGCCTCGCTTGAGCAGATTCTCAATGACCGCGCGTACACCGCCGAAGCGGTGCAAAAACTTTTCGCCGTGAACGGCGAAGTTGATTCGCGCGGCTTCCGCGCCGTCGGAGTCCTCGCCGATTACGTGGAAGTCGAAGAACAGTACGAAGGCGCAATCGAGCAATTCCTCCGCGACGAACTCGAATACGTCGTCGTCGAAACTTTCGATCACGCCCGCGCCGGCATCACCCTTTTGCGCGAAGAGATGGGCGGCCGCGCCACTTTCTTCGTCGATTCCCTGCACCAGATGAAGTACGAGCCCCGGCCCGACTCAGCATCTCTTTCCTCCGCGGGCATCGTTTCTCGCCTCGATCGCCTCGTCGACTTCCGCGATCCGCTCGGTCCCGCTGCAAAACAATTCCTGTCCAAACTCGAGGGCACATATTTAATTGAAACCGCCGCCGAAGCCGAAAAACTCGCTCGCGAAAATCCGCAGCAATACTTCGTAACGCTCGACGGCACCTGCTACCACGGCCGCATGGTCACCGGCGGCCGTCCCGGTGAAGCCGGCCCGCTCGCTCTCAAACGCGAATTGCGCATGCACGGAGCCGAAGTCGTTCGCCTCGAACGCCTCGCTTCCGAAACGCGGGCCGAGTTGGCTCGCACCGAAGAAGACCAGCGGCGCATCGAGGGTGCACTGGAACAGCAACTCGCCGCGCACTTCGAATCCGAGAAAGCGCGCGTGGGCGCCTTCCATCAGTTCGAGCAAGCCCGCGAGGATCTTTCGCGCCTCGAACAGCAGCTTGCTGAAGCGCAACGCGAAGTCGCTCGCCTTGAGGCCGACGCCGAACAGGCCCGCGCCCGCGCTTCGGAAGCTCGTCTCCTAAGCGAACAGACCCTTGTCTCTCGCGCCACGGCCGAGCAGGAAGCCGCAGCGGCCACGAAGCGTCTCGCCACGTTGCGCGACGCTCTCCTCACTCAGCAAGGCGAACTTTCCGCCCGCCGCGAGGAACTAGCCGCCATGGCCGAACGCCTTGCGAATGCTGAGACACTCGAGTCGCGCCTCGCCGAGGAATCGAGCCAGGCCCTCGAACGCCTCACAGTGCTAACCGGCCAGCGCGATGGGCTCGCGCGAGAGAAAACCGGACGCGAGTCGAGCAATTCCCAACTCCAGCAGCAGGTCGAACACTATCGCAGCGAGAAATCGCAGTTCGAGCAACGTCAGGTCCAACTCGAACAACAGTGGAATTCCCAACGCGAACACGCCGCGGCTCTTGATGAGAACCTCCGCGGGCGACGCGTTTCACTCGAGGAATTGCGCGCCAATCGCACCCACCACGAAATCGAAAAAGCCCGCAATGATTCCGATCGCGAACATCTTCGCCAAACCTGTGTTTCCGAAGCCAACGCTCAGCCCGAGGAACTCATCGCGCAGCAAGAACAGCTTCTCACCGGCGACGAATTGGTCACCACCGAAGCCAGCTATATGGGTATCAAAGAGCGCCTCGAATCCATGGGCCCGGTCAACATGATGGCGCTCGAAGAGTATCAGGACTGCGACCAGCGCAATTCCTTCCTCACCCGCGAGCGCGACGACCTCGTTCAGTCCATTCAAAACACGCAGCAAGCCATCACCGAACTCGATACTGTCTCGCGGCAGAAATTCGAAGAAGCGTTCACCGTCATCAATCGCAATTTTGGCGAGGCTTTCCGCACTCTCTTCGGCGGCGGCAGCGGCGAAATGCGCCTCACGGAGCCCGACAGCTCCGGCGATTGCGGCATCGATATCGTCGCGCAGCCGCCGGGCAAGCGCCTGCAAAATATTATGCTGCTCTCTGGCGGCGAAAAGGCCATGACCGCGCTCGCGTTGCTCATCGCCGTCTTCCGTTTCCAGCCCAGTCCGTTCTGCATTCTCGATGAAGTCGACGCCCCTCTCGACGAAGCCAACGTCGGCCGTTTCAATCGCATGCTCCTCGACATGGGCGAGCAAACCCAATTCATCATCGTCACCCACAATCGCAAAACAATGGAAATGGGTACGGTGCTCTACGGCGTCACGATGCAGGAGCCTGGCGTGTCGAAACTCGTCTCCGTTCGCTGGGACGAACACGCGCAATCCACGGCGGCATAAATTTTTTTCCTTGCAATCCGCGCAAGATTGCGAAAAGGTTTTCCTCAGCTCATCTTC
>Ga0307372_10005508_pt1 | contig 18980 bp, 16 predicted proteins | sample OX1MG_FD_202533 | JGI IMG/M metagenome (GOLD analysis project Ga0307372, IMG submission 202533) | Soil microbial communities from Risofladan, Vaasa, Finland - OX-1 | ecosystem: Environmental > Terrestrial > Soil > Coastal area > Acid sulfate soil | place: Finland: Risofladan, Vaasa | collected...
CGCCACCTCCACCAACCGCTCCTGCGTCACCGTGGCCGACATGACAACCTCCGCGTCGTGGACGCACAAATCGTCTTAAACCCACCGGACGGGTCAGCTTTGGTTACTGACCCACGCTCCTAGCGGCCTGGCGGTGCAGGTCCCCCGCACTCTCGCGCTGCGCAGCACCCACTGACTCCCGACCACCTCGCTGGCTTTGCGGCCGCAGTTTGGCACCGGGCGTCGAGCCCTGCAAGCCCCGGCTGCGCCGGGGCTCCTTTGCGGCCCTCGCCTGCGGCTCGGGTTCCGGGCTCGCCGTCCGGCGCTCTGCGGCCTCCGTCAAAGCCAGCGACGGAGGAGGTCGAAGATGTACGCCAACAGCGCCGAGCAGTCCCGGGACGCCCAGGTCCAGGCTCTCGCTGAGCGGCTCTACCGTGAGCGCTACCCCTACCTACTGCGGATCGCCGCCAAGAACGCCCCCAGCCACGCCGACGCCGAGGAGGCAGTCAGCGAGGCATTCGCCAGCTTCATCCGAGCCTTCGACCCCGACGGCGAGGCCCCGCCGCTTGCGTGGGTGACCCTCACCGTCAAGCGGGAGTGCTGGGACCGTTACCGTCGCCTGCACCTCGACCGCAGTGCCGGCCAAGAGGCCGATCGGGCGGGCGGTGAGTCAGGCTCCTATATCGAGGCGATCCCATCGCGTGCCGGCACCACCGAGCAGCAAGTCGTGGAGGTTGACGAGGCCCGTACTCAGCTCGCCGCCCTCAAGCCTGCCGAGCGTCGAACGCTGAGCCTGCTCGCCGCCGGCTACAGCTACGCCGAGGTCGGCGAGATAACCGGCTTCTCTTTCACGAAAATCAACCGCTGCGCAGCCGAGGGCCGCGCCCGCCTGCGCGAGCTAACCGCGACGTGAGGCTGCGGGTCCAATGTCACGATGCCCCTTTTGTCATTGCTGTTGGCAGCGACGTGACGGTGCCTCCTCAAGGCGTCTGGAGCCTGATGTTCGACACGGAGGGCACAGATGCCGAGTCAACAATCCGCGATCCAATATGAGCCGTATAACCGACCACAGTGCCCGCAGGGCCCGAGATCCCCGACCGCCTTGAGGAGACCACGACGTTGCGCTCGCCCAGCAGGGTCGAGGTCTTGGGGTCGAAGATCAGCTCCAACCGCTCGCCGTGAGTGGAGTCGCTGTAAGCAACGCCGATCCCCTTGGGGCGAGGGGATCGGTGACCGTGCCGAGCAACTGCACACCGGGGAGTTCTGAGGCGACCCGGTAGAGCGCGGCGCTGAACTGGACGACTTGCAGAAGCTCATAGGAGAACCTTCCCCCGTTCCTTCTGCCGCATGCAGGGCGTCTACAGCCGGGACTCGACGCGCTCGCAAATCGCAATGCGAGAGTACGTCACGGGCTCTGGTCAGCCCACGCTGCTCATCGAAGCAGCCGCGCGAAGTCCTTCGCGAAGGTGTCTTTGCCACCGGTATGGACGATTTCGCCGTGACCGGGGAGGATCCGCTCGAAGTCCCATTCGAGGATCCGCTCGAGCGAGCGCCCCACAGCCGCGCGGTCGCGAAAGAGTCCGAGGACCCGGCACTCGGTCGGAGGGCCAAGGCGCTGGCGAATACGACCCTGCGCCATGAGGCGGGTCGTGAGCGGCCAGTGCGAGCCGAAGTTGCAGCACAGGTCGCCGGTGATGAGCGTGCGCGTCTTGGGGTGAAAGAACTCGATCTCGTTCAGCCGGCGCCACCCCTCGAATGCCATCTGATCGAGCTCGCCGCGCCATTCGGGCTCCGGCACGCCCGAGAGCAGACCGTCGAAGCGCAGGTCCTTGCGCTTGTGCTCGAGGCCTGGGGCGGCGAACATCTTGGCCTGCGGGTAGGCGTCCCGGTATTGCTCCATGTAGAGGTGGCCATGGAGCTCGCTGGCGGGGACTACGAAGCGCACCTCGCCGAGCTGGTCAAGCGCCGCGCGCAGCTCGGGGCTCAACCTGGCCGGAGAGTGGATGAGCAATTCCCCGTCTGCCAGCCGAATGACGGCCATCCGCCGCCCCGCCTCGAAACCGAGATAGCGAAGCGGCTGCTCGGCGATCCAGAGCTCGGGTGCGATCTCAGACAGCTTCGTCGTCGTCACGAGGCTCACGGTACTGGTCGCCGAAGCGACAAAGGTTTGGAACCCGGTAGCTCCGCTCCGCTCCTTCCGGCAACTCTGCAACGAGGATCGAAGTGCTGCTCCCTTCGCGTCGCTGCGAGCGCGTGGGCGGATGTCGACTTCGCAACCGCTTTGGACGAGTTGCAGCCGCAGCTCGTCCAAACCAGGCGCCTGGCGTGAAGCTCAGCGGACGCTCGCAAATCGTGCGAAGCGAGAGCGTTCCGCGGAAACGCTTGGCTCCCGGGCCGGCTGGCAACGACGAGAGCCTCGACCGCTCAAGCCCGCCACCAACGCCGTTCAGTTCGCCAAGCTGCTGCTCCAACCCACATGCTCGGTGTCTCTCAGTCCGCCTCGGCCTTCCGCTCGATCGCCTCGATCCCGCGCGGACGGCCGGCCCGCACCCAGCGCCAGTACAACACGCCGGCGATGAGCAGGGTGCCCGCGATCGCGAGCAGGGGGTAGCCGCGGGCGAGGTTGACGATCAACGTGAAGGCCACGGCTATCGCCCCCGCGATGTTGAGCGCCGTCAGCAGGCGGGCGCCGCGGCGGCGTGAGAAGCGGGCCATGGCGAGCAGGCCGGCGAGGAAGCTGACGAATACGGCTACCGCGTAGACGAGGACCAGCTCCTGCTCGCTGCCGCGCGCGATCAGGATGATCGCCGCCGAGATCAGCGCGTAGACGAGGACCGCGGCGACCGGGGTGTGGTGGCGGTTCGTGTGCCAGAGTCGCGCCGGCAGCAGTCCGGGCTCTCCGTTGGGGCCGGATCGGGCGAGTGCCTTGAGCAGGCCAGGGCCTGCCTGAAACGAAGAGCTCGCCGCGGCGAGCAGCAGGAGGCTGCTGGAGAGCTGGAATGCCGCGAAGAGCCCTCCGCCCCCCGCGGCCGCGCGAGCCAAATTGGCGATCTGGGTGTCGTCCGGTCCTGGGATGCCGACGTGCAGATGCACCGTGAGCGCGGTCAGCGCCATCGTCAGCACGCCGACGATCACGATCGTCAGCCCCAGAGTCCACTGGCCGAATCGCGCCCGGCCGCGGGTGTCGAGCTGGCCGAGCTGGGCGATCGAGGTCGCCGGCGCCTCGGTGCCCGTCGCCAGGGCCATCGCGACCGGAAAGGCGAGGACCACGGCCACCAGCGCCGGGCTCGCCGAGCCGGTGATCGGAGCGCTTCCATGTGCGGTATGCGGGGAGGTGGCGCCAACTGCGAGGACCGCGACGGCCGCGACGATGAACAGCGAGGTCATTAAGGCAAAGACGAGACGGCCCCCGTGCCCAAACCAGGTCATCGCCGCCACCAACGCAATGAGACCAAGAGCAAGCGGAATCCGCGTCGCAGCGAGCACGGGGACGTAGGCGATCAAGGCGCTTACCGCGGCGGCGACCGAGATCGCGATCGTGAGCGCGAAGTCGACGATCAGGGCGCCGATCGGGACGAATGACCACTCCTCGCCGAAGGCGCGCCCGGCCGCCTCGGGGGAGCCGCCGCCCTCGGGGAAGGCGCGTATGAGCTGCCAGTAGTTGAGCGTGACCAAGGCGATGATCCCGATCACCAGCCCCATCGTCGGCACGAGCAGCTCGAGGTGCCCGTTCAGGGCTCGCAGCGCGGCCTCGATCGCGTAAGCGACCGAGGAAACGGGGTCGGCCATCACCGCGAAGGCGAAGGCAAAAAAGAGGATCCTCCGAGAAGCCACAGTCCCTCCTGGGGTCGACGACGAATGTCGCCGACCAGGCTTCCCGGCACACCTGCGAAAGAGCATAGCCGCGCTGGGGGTTGGCGTGTGTTTTCCTTTGCGCGGATGCGAGCGCCTCCGCTGCGCCTGTTCACGCTTGCAACGGGCGAGAAGCAGTCGTCCGTGTCAGAGACCGTCGAGGGCGTTCACGCCGCACCGCCAAATGCGCTGGCGGATCAAGCTGGAGGAAACCGCCCAGCGAGCGTTTCGGCGACGCGCCGCATCTCCCACTGCCCAGTTCGCCCTCCTGCTTGAGTAGCTTCACCAGCCTCCTCGGGAACAGAAGCGGATAGCCGCTGATTCGAAGCGTGCGGAGCAGTGGCAGCTTTGTGCCACTGGCCTGCCGCTCAGGATTGATAAAGCAGAAACAGGCCCGGACCGGGACCTCCGGCGCCGCTGGGGCAAGTGCCGCCCGTACAGCTTCCTCCTGTCGCTTTAGCCCTCGACGAGCATCGTCTTCTCACGCCCTGCGATGAACAGCTTCGCCGCGCCGAAGAATGGCTTGTTCACCTCGATCTTGCCCCTGTAGCGCTTCGCGTCGATGACGTGGACACCCGAAGGCGCGATCGCCAGATGATCGATGTTGGCGCGGCTCCCGGGCATGCGCCGATCATTCAGAACCACTGCCTCCGAACACCGGCGGGCCAAGAAGCCGGCAAGCGCTTCCTCGCCGGCTGCCCCTGTGGCCCAGGCTTTCTCGTGCTCGGGGGCCCGCTGCAACTTGAGCAGCAGATTGCCCATGTGGGGTTGGCGTTTCTCTCGTTGCCTCTTCGCGCTTTGCCCGCCGACGTTCATACTCGCGTCGGCCGCTGGCGCCGGCGTCGCCGAGATCGAGGTCACGCTCCTCTGCCATCGCCGAAAGATATCGGCACACAGTCCCGATCAGACAAGCCAGCGGCGGTTGCCTTCCAGCCAGAATGACAACGCCCCTTCGGGGCTGAAACGATCAGCATGGCCGTTCCGCAGTAGCTGCTACATCCCGTTACCTCCGTCGCCCCCGAACAGCGCAGAATGACAACGCCCCTTCGGGGCTGAAACGATCAGCATGGCCGTTCCGCAGTAGCTGCTACATCCCGTTACCTCCGTCGCCCCCGAACAGCGCAGACTAGACGCACCTCATGGAGCTACATATTCATACATGGCCGATGATAGTCGTCGATGCACACCCTGCCTTGAGGTATGTCATCACCGTGGCTACGTTCACCGTGTGCAGACTACCCACAAGATCCCCGGCGACTCCGCGACGAGGTATGCGAAGTACCTGACCTCCACCGCGACCCGCGGCGATTACTACTCCCGCGATGGCGCCGACGACTCGCCGGTGCCCAGCCGCTGGCACGGCTCGCCCGCCTTGCTGCGCTCACTCGGCCTCGATGCCGACGAGCCGGTGCAGCGCGACGACCTGCGCGCGGTGATGCAGGGCTTCTCGCCGCTGACCGGTGAGCCGCTGCGTCCGGCCGGATCCAACGGCACCCGGGTCGCCGGCGTCGAGCTGATGATGGCCCCTCCGAAGTCGGTCTCGGCGCTGTGGGCGACCGCCGGCCCCTACCGACGCGCCCAGATTGAGGCAGCGCACCACCGCGCGGTGGCGAGCGCTCTGGCACGAACCGAGCGCGAGGTCGCCCTCATTAGGCGCAAGAGCGGCGGGGTCGTTCGCTTCGAGCGGGCCATGAGCCTGCTCGCCGCGGAGTTCGTCCACACCTCCAGCCGCCTCGCCCAAGACCAGGAGGCCGGCGGCATTCCCGACCCCCAACTGCACTCCCACCTCGTCCTCTTCGCCGCCGAGAGAACCGACGGCAAGCTCGCCGCGGTCGAATCGCGCCAGCTCTACCGCTCCGCCCGCGAGAGCGGCGCCTGGTACCGCGCCGAGCTGGCCACGGCTCTGCGCGAGCTGGGTCTGCCGATCGAGCGGCGCACCGGCCGCAATCAGCGCTACTTCGAGATCCGCGGCGTCCCCGAGCAGTTGGCGAGCCGTTGGTCCTCTCGGTCCGAAGACATCGACCGCGCCGCCCGGCTCTTCCGCCAGCGCTACGGACGCGAGCCGCGGGCGGGGGAGCTGGGGTCGCTGACGATCGCCACCCGCGGCTCCAAGAGCGCCGCCGACCGACTTGACGTCAACGAGGCGTGGAGGGCGGTGGGGGAGGAGCACGGCCTCAGCGCCGAGCGCTCCGAGCAGCTGTTCGACGAGCGCTCGATCTCCAACCAGGGGAGTGTCGACCTTCGCGCCGAGCTGCTCGAAGAGGTGACCCGCGAGCGCGCGACGATCGACGAGCGCGAGCTGCGTGCCAAGGCTTACGAGCTTGCTGCGGGTGCTTGCCGGCCCGATGAGGCCGACCGGCTGGTCGCCGATCTGGCGCGTAGCGGCGAGCTGGTCCGGCTCGAGGACGGCCTATGGACGACCCGCCGCCTGCGCGACCTGGAGCGCTCCACGGTGCAGATCGCCGAGCGGCGCGCTACCGAAAACGCCGCCCCGCTCAGCGAGACGTCGCTCAAGCAAGCTCGCCGCGAGATCGGCAAGGAGATCCACGGCTCGCTCACCCCCGAGCAGCGCGAGGCGCTGGAGACGATCACCGGCCCCGCCGGTATCTCGCAGCTCGTCGGCCGGGCCGGCACCGGCAAGGGTGTCGTGCTCTCCGCTGCGGCCAGGGCCTGGCAGCTGGAGGGCTATGAGGTGATCGGCACGGCCGTCGCCGGCGCCACCGCGCAGCGTCTGCGGGACGACGCCAAGCTCGACTGCTCCTTCACCGCCGACGGCCTCTGCAACGGTGTCGAGCAGGGCCGCGTGGAGCTTGGGCCCAGGACCGTCGTGGTCATGGACGAGGCGGGGATGGCCGACACCGAGCGCCTGTCGCGGCTTGCCGAGACAACCGCCGAGTCCCACAGCAAGCTCGTGCTGGCCGGCGACTCCGCGCAGTTGGGGCCGATCGGCGCCGGCGGACTCTTCGAGCAGCTGCGGGATTGTGTCCCCGCCGCCGAGCTGACCGAGGTCCATCGCGCCAACCACGACTGGGAGCGCCGCGCCTGGGAGCAGGTTCGAATCGGCGAACCGAGACCCGCGCTCGCCCAGTATCAGGCCCACGATCGCCTCCACGTCCACGACACCCGCGCCCAGGCCGCGGAGGCCATCGTCGCCGACTGGGACGAAACGAGACGGAACCTGCCCGGAGGCCGGGCGGTGATGATCACCGACGCCTCCAACGCCGAGCGCGACCAGATCAACGCGATGGCCCAAGAGCGCCGCGCGGCCGCGGGCGAGCTTGGCTCACACCGAGTCCAGCTGCCCGGCAAGCCCTACGGGCTCGCCGCGGGCGACGAGGTGATCTTCTCCGCCCAGCTACAAGTCCCCGGCGAGCGACGGGTCGAGAACGGGATCACCGGCATCGTCATCGACACCGCCCGCCACTCAGACCGAGTCACAATCGAGACCCACGAGCGCCAGCCGCGCGAGGTCGAGGTCGACACCGCGAAGTTCTCCGACCTCAACCTGGGCTACGCCCTCCACGTCTACAAGGCCCAGGGCATCACCGCCGAGACTTCCGGAATCCTCACGGGCGGCTGGCAGACCGATCGCGAGCACGCCTATGTCGCGCTCAGCCGCGCCCGCGAGCAGACCCAGATCTACGTCTCGCGCGAGGATCTCGGCGAGGCTGGTATGGACCTCGGCGCCATCGAACGGCTCGGCGAGCGGATGCGCCGCAGCGGCGCGCAGGAGGCGAGCATCGCCAGGGAGGCGGAGGAGCAGGCGGCCGAGCGCCAGGCGCGGATCGAGCACGAGATCGAGCGAGACCGCGATCTCGACCGCGGCTTCGGGATCGAGTAGTCCCCTCGCCTCTCAGGGACGGTCTCGTTAGGTTGCCGCCGTGGACAAGGATCGAGAAAGCGTCCATCCGGTCGCCGGCACCGAGGAGGTCCAGATCGTCTACCGCCGCTCCAGCGCGCGCCCGGTCGAGTACGCGATCCTGCTTCAAGTCCGCGCTGTGAACGGCTGGGAGACCAGAATCGTGGCCGACAACTCCCATGTCGACCGCCACGTTGACGAGCACCATTGCCACCGCTACCTTGAGGGCGAGAAGCAAGCCGCCGAGCCGCTTCCCTTCCAGGTCGCGGACACCAACGACGCGATGGCCAAGGTCATCGACTGGCTTGCCGAGAACTGGATGGAGCTAACCTGATGAGCACCATGCGCACCCCCGCCGAGGACGCAGCCCTGTCGGCTTTCAGAGACGCCGCGACCAGCGACGAGGATCCCGGCTACCCTCACGGCGCCGCCTTCATCCCCTGGCAGGAGACGCCGCAGACCGGGCGCGTTCTCTGGCGTTACCTGCACGAAGGGCGACCGGCCGTCATCGTCGGCACCAGCGATTTCGACATGCTGCTCGAACCAATCGACCTTGGCTGGCTGGCCCGGCTGCGCAACGAGATCCTTCAGCGGATCACCGTCCAGGTTTCCTACCGGCGGAAGGCTTCGCCGCCCACCCCGGACATTCCCCCGGTTCGGGCGGACATCGGGCGCCACGCGCTTGAGCGTCTGACTCCGGCCGCAGCCTGAGGCAGAGGCGAGTGGCGGGGCGCCGTTCACTGGGCAGAACAAAAAATGGCAACCAGGTCGGCTGGGTTGGCTGCGCCAACGCCTGCCGACCACGGGAAATTGTGGGCCGGTCCGCCGTCAAGCTCTGCGGGTCGGCGAGGCGGGAATGGACATCGGCGCGATTGAACGGCTCGGTGAGCGAATGCGCCGCAGCGGCGCGCATGCTGCGAGCATCGCCAGGGAGGTTGACGAGCGAAGCGTGGAGCGTCAGGCCTGGATCGAGCCCGAGATCGAGCGCGACCGAGAACTCGACCCCGGCTTCGGGATCGAGTGACTACCTCGTACTTCCCTGCCGCCCTGCCGCCCGGCCGCCCGGGCCTCGGCCAGAGCCGGCATGTCGCAGCGCCGTCAGCGGACGCCCGCAAATCGTCCAATGCGGGAGCGCGGGCGACATAGCCGACGCGCTCGCAACCACGCGAACGCGGAAGGCAGTGATATTCGCTGAGGAAGCTGCGCAGCCACTCCAGCACAATGGTCGTGCACCTCCTCTACCGTACAGTGGCTCACATCGTAGACGCGCTCGAAGGGGACGTCGCTCGCATCGTTGTAGTGTGTAGTTACGGGCGTTGTTGAAGTCGGTGACGAAGGCTTGGCATACCCCGGCAACTGCAGCCGATTGACCATGCAGCATCATTGCGAGAGGATGGTCGGCGGGATGAGAATCGACTCGACTCGCAACAGGGCTTGGATAGTCATTCTCTGCGCGTGCGTGGCGATCCTTCCGATCGGCCTGCTCCTACTCGCGCTTGCCGGAACAGCCGACGCCTCGGGCAGACCGAGCCTTGCGAGCATCGAACCCAATCATGGGCCAATTGGCGGTGGCACCTCGGTAACGATCACGGGGGCCAACTTCACGGGCGCGACAGGAGTGATGTTCGGTGAAGCCTCGGCGGCCAGCTTCACGGTCAACTCGGATGAATCGATCACCGCGGTATCGCCATCCAGAACACCCCAGCGGCTGGTCGATGTCACAGTCACCGGACCCGGCGGGACGAGCTATTGGACCCCAGACGACAGGTTCGGCTACGGGCCGATCACCACCCGATTCGATCCCCGCGTTGGGCCAGCGGCGGGTGGCACGCCCGTGACGATCTCGGGGTTTGGCCTGGGTAGCACGATGGCGGTCGACTTCGGCTCCCATCCAGCCACGAGGTTCACGGTGAACCCGGATGGCTCGATAGTGGCCATCTCTCCGCCTTCTGCAGGCGACTCTGGGAAGGTGCGTCCAACGGTGACAACTGCCGAAGGGGTGAGCGTCTACGTCAATCCCGAATACGAATGTCTCTCCTGCTGGCCTCCCGGCTATTTCTGGTATGGGCCGCAAGTCACCCAAGTGGAGCCAAGCAGCGGTCCCCAGGACGGCGGCACTGCCGTGACGATTCGGGGCGCCAACTTCCTGATTCCCTTTTGGCAGAGCGCCACCCTCAAGGTCATGTTCGGCTCGGCGGAAGCGGCTGATATTAATCTCAGGTCTGAAACGGAATTGACCGCCATCTCACCGCCCGGCGGTGGGACAGTTGACGTGGAGGTCCTGACCGGGCCGGGGACGAGCCCCACCACCTCCGCCGACAGGTTCACCTATGCACATGGGGGCACGGTTGGGACATTGATGCCGCCGAGCGTCCGGCCGTGGGGGCTGATCAAGCCCTCCAAGCTTCCGCGCTCGCGCCCGCGGCCCGCCCTCCTGCGGACGGGCTTTACGTCCGAAGCGCCAGATGGCGGCCCCACGCCGGAGCTCAGGCGAATCTCACTCGACGTTTCCCGTAACGTTGCATTTGACACCGGCGGCCTGCCGAGCTGCCCGCTCGCCAAGCTTTTCTCGAGCTACGCCAGTCCCCTTGGGACGTGCCCGGACTCCTTGGTTGGTCGCGGCGGCGTCGTCTCCGAAGTCACGCTGCCCGGTCAACAGCCCGTCACGCTCGTCGGAAACCTCCTGGCCTTCTATGACTTCGCGAGGGGCCAGCCCCGCATCCTCGCGCGGGTCACGACCGGTGAACCCCTGCCGCTGACCTACGTGATCCCGTTCCAGATCGAGAAGGCCAAGGGTGCCTTCGGAACGAGCCTCGTCGTCCCGAAGATGAGGAACATCCGCGGCAAGTGCCGGAGGCGCTACCCCAACTGCTTCGCGCAGCCCTACACACTGAAGGGCATCTACGGGCACATCTCCAAGCTTGAATTCTCCCTGCACCGCCTTTTCAAACCGCTACAGGGAAAGCGGGAGAGCCTCATCAGCGCCCGCTGCCCGGCTCCCGCTCCTCGATCGAGCGCCAGCTTCCCGCTGGAGAGGCTGAGCCTCCGATACAGCACGGGTGAGCAGACGAGCGGTGTGGTGAGCCGCAGATGCAATGTCCTCTCGGGCTGAGTTCTGCGCCGGCACCGGGCGTAAGCCGGCTTAGCTTCAGTGCTGACAGGAATGCACTCCGGAGCTTCATCGCCGAGGCGACATTCCTCAAGATGCCGCGGCTTACGGGCTCGTCGCTCCGCGCGAGACCACGGGTTGCTCTCCTAAGCTGTCGCGTGTCGTCCCAAGCGGGCGCAATCGAGGTGTCTGCCGAGACGCTCGCATCCGCTTAAGTTAAGGCGAAGCGTCGCGCGGGATCATCTCGGTGCGATCAGCGGGAGGGACCAGGGGCGGGCGGGCCACAGCCGTGCTTCGGCACCGGCCCGCACGTCGGGAGAGCGGAGCAGAGCCGCCCAAGCCCTCGCTCACGCCCGTGAGGATATGCGGCGGCGGCCCTCTCCGGGCGAACCTTCGAGCCCAACCAGGCAATCGAGTTCCGGGAACCTCGCGAGCACCCCCAGGTCCACATCCACGCGCCAGGGGATGCCAGACCTGCGTTTCCAGGTCTGAAAAGCGTCGGCGACTAACCGTCGCGCCTCGTCAGCCGTCGTGCCATTTACCTTCGCCATGTGCTTGATCGCCTCTTCACGATCGCCCCAAACTCCTGTCTGGCCGATGTGCTGGACGGCGTCGCAATCCGGGCAGTGGATGTCGAACCCGTTCAGTGTGGCGATGGCGCTCGCGTCGTCGTAACTCCAGGCCTCGTGGCAGACCATGCGCTTGTCGCGCCGGTCCCCGCAGATCGCGCAGGTGTTTTCCTGCTGGGTGAGGATCTCCGTTCGGATCTTGTTCCAGATCGAACGTTTGAACAGCTGGTGAGCGGACAGTCTCCACAACGGCTCCGGCACCAGCTCGGGTACGAGCATGGCCATCTGGCGAGGATAGAGGCGCTGGCTCTGCCACGCCGTCGTGCGCCGCATCGAGTCCCGAGCGCTCCAGGCTAGACGCTGGCTCTTAGCATGCGAAGACCTCCTCATCGTCCACTGCGGTCATCTCAACAACATGATCGAGACGCCTCCTTTTCGCGCTAAGCGAAGAGCCCGTACGCAGGCGCGACCCCGCCTAGATTTGCGTTAAGGCGTCCGGTCCTTCGTTGTTGCGGGGGATCGCGTCCTCACGGGCCTTCCTAATCCTCTTGAGATCGCTCGCGTACGAACGGCCGTCACTTATCGAGTAATCGATGCGATTACAGAGGCGGTGCGCCAGGAGGACGTTGTCCACGGTTTCCTTGCCGCCCCCTCTCTTGGAGAGCGGGTAGTGCTCGACGGTAGGCATCCAGTCGCTCAACTCGGGGGTTACCGGCTCGAAGTAGCACGCGCCTCCAAGCTCCTCGGGGCAGAAGCATTCGGGCATCTTGCATGCGAGCTGCGTGATGTAACCCTGCTCGGCTGCCTTGATGAGGATTCTCTTCGCGCCGAGAGCCTTCAACTTGGCTGCAGCCGCTCGGCCGCGTTCAGGATCCCGCTCAACCCTCGACATGTACCAACGTTATCGCTCTGAACCCCGCAGCATTGGCTCAAGCGATATGGCCTTAGCCTGAGGCGATGGTCTCTCCCTTGCTAGCGCTTTTCATCCAAAGGAGGCACCTGATGAGTGCCGGGCGAGACGACCCCTATTCACTCAGACGAGGAGCGCGGCCGTCGCGAAGAATTGGCGCGGATCGTCAGACCAGTCGTCGTCGACGACTTACCTCTGGCCGTCTCGCCCGAACCCGACGCGACCCTTCGGGGTGTGGAGGCCAATGTAGACTTGTTCGTCATGGTTGGGCAGGTAAGAGGCAGCGATCGCCGCCCGTCGCTTGGCACCCGCCCTCTCCTCGCCGCAACTTGCATCCTCGCTCTCCTCGTGGCTGATGGAAGCGCCACCGGCCTAGCGAGCACCAGCCAGGCCAAGACCCACAAGCACCCCGTTGCCTCACCGCACACGTCTCTAGCCCCGTCGGTTGCCACGAGCGCATTTGGCCTTGACCTGATGCGCGCGCAGGGTCCGGGGAACCTCGTCCTCTCGCCCGACAGCGTCGAGGCGGCGCTGGCTATGACGGGGACGGGGGCCGCGGGGACGACCGCGGTGCAGATCGCTCGGACGCTTCACCTAAAGGGACCGTCCGCTTTCCCCGCTGTCGGTGATCTTCAGCGCGCGATCGTCGCTGGAGAGGCCGCCGCGGCAGTGGGTGACCCCGAACCACCCATCCTCTCGATCGCCAACGGTCTCTTCCTCCAGCAGGGATTCCCCGTCGAGCAATCGTTCCTCTCCGGCCTGCAGGAACACTTCAGCACCACCCCTCAATCCGTCGACTTCAGAGGCGATCCAACCGGTTCGGTGGAAGCCGTCAACACCTGGGTCAGGAATCGCACCGAAGGGCTCATCCCCCAACTCCTCCTCGAACCGCTGCCGGTGGAAACGCGGCTCGTGCTGGCCAATGCGGTCTATCTCAAGGCGAGCTGGCTCTACCCGTTTAAGCACAGGGAAACGGCGCTCGCTCCCTTCTACAACGGCCGCCGCAACACGCCCGTCGAGTTCATGCATGAGACCTCATACCTGCGCTATGGCTCCGGCCGCGGCTATCAAGCTGTCGAGCTGCCCTATCGCGCCTCGACGCTCTCCCTACTGGCCGTGCTGCCGGGGAAGGGGAAGAGCCTCGGCGCCCTCCTGCACCACCTCGGCGCCAGGGAGCTCGCCCGGATCGTGCACGGCCTCTCTCCCAGCGAGGTCGCACTCAGCCTGCCCCGCTTCGATCTCAGCACACAGGTGAGCCTGATCGAAGCTCTGAAATCTCTGGGCATGACGCTACCCTTCAGTGAATCGGCGGACTTTTCGCGCATCACGGCGACAGAAGCACTGAGGATCGCCGTCGTCGAGCACGCCGCCGACTTTAAGGTCGATGAGAAGGGAACGGTTGCCGCCGCGGCGACGGCAGTTGGTGCTGAAGCCGTCTCAGGACCCCCAGCCCCCCAAGTCACCTTCAACGCCAACCGCCCGTTCCTGTTCTTCCTGCGCGACGACCGAACCGGCGCAGTCCTGTTCGCGGGCCGCCTGGCCAACCCGGCATCCACAGGTACATAGAACTCGGCGCGTCAGGTCCCTGGAAAGACCGGCGGGCGAGGGTCGGGTAATGACATGGCCCCTGCCGCAGCTTGGAGCAATCGAGCGGCTATCCCTTTGTGCGATTTGCGAGCACCTGCTGAGCTCCACTAGAGATGCCCGGTCCGGACGAGGAGCGAGAGCCACAATCGCTCGCCTCGGAGTGCTCCTTCCGCGCGAATACGAGAACCGTCTGAGAACCGGTTGTGGGGTAGGCGATTCAGCTCGCGAGAGCAAATCGCAACTCGCGCCGAACGGCGCGCAACACACCATCAAATTGAGGCGGCGAGGTGATGTACTCGACGAGCTCCTTGTCCCAGCGCTCTCTCCACCGCGGTTCGTGGTCGGTGAAGGAATCGCCGAAACGGTCGGGGTCACGGTCGAGATGGCGCGCCTTGCTTTCGAATAGCGGCCAGATCGTTTCCGCGTCGACGCCGTTCACCACCAACAGCTCGTACAGGTCATAGAGGTCGCGGCACTGAAGGCGCTGCATGACGCAGCGCAACTTCTCGGCGCCAATCTCCTCGAGCGTGTAGACCTGACATTGACGCTCCTCTTGGTCTTCGAAACGACGTCTGATCAGCAGGGTTGCCGTGTTCTCGACAAGCTCGTCGGCTGCGAGGTCGAGCTTCAGGAATCGAGGCTTCGCAGCGAGAGGCCCGACGTATTCGATGCGCGGGGGAGTGCTTCCATCCAGCCCAAGTAGCGGAAAGCCGATGCGCTCCCTGCACTCGACGAGCGCGTCGGCGATGAGGCGAAGCGCGCTCTCGACGCCCAAGCCACCGATCAGGCTGAAGTCCAGGTCAGCCGAATAGCGATACTCCTCGAAGTGGCAAAGCCGCAGTGCGGTTCCACCCTTGAAGACAAGCCGTCCCTCTCGATCATGCTCGGAAATCGCGGCTAGGGAGTGTGCGAGGACATAGTCGCGCTCAACCGCAGGAGCCGACAACCCGTCCTCATCGGCCCTCCGCTTAATCAGGTTCTGGTGGATCACTGCGCAATTTCCTGCGCTACCGCCCGAGGATCGACAGGCCAACGGATATGCCATGCACTGTCGCGAAAGACGCCGCTCGATTCCCGCAGCCCGGGGTCTAGGTCGAGGTCCCAGCCAGGCGGTACCAAGGGCTCAAGCTTCCCGGCCAGCCCCGCCAGTTCCAAGCGATCGGCAAGCGACCCGATTCGCCGAAGAGCCGGACTGGCGCCAAGCTGTTCGGCCAAGTCGCGCAGGCGAGTCGCATCGGGACTGGAGGCGGCTAGCGCCTCCGCGAGGGGGAAGTACCCGCCGACGAGGTCTGGACGGGCGGCAGCGTCCAGCAGCGCTCGCTCCAGGTTGGAGGCGACGGCACCGTACCCGGCGGGCTCGGTGCCGAGCCCAACAGTGTCGACGCGCTCGAAGACGACCTCCAGGGGCCGCCCGCTGATCACGGCGCTCGCAAAGCGATGGGGGGAGGCAATCTGGACGGTACGCACAGGGCGGGTCAAAAGACCATGGAAGTCCAGCGCGGAGTGGTAGGCGATTCGGTGGGCATGCCCACCGACCAACGCAGCAACCGCGAGGGCTACGTCCTCCGATGAGGCTCGCGTGCCCAGGAGTCCGATCTGGCGGATCGCGTAGCGGCCACGAGCCACCCGATCAACCAGCCCTGCGCGGTGCCATCGCGTAAGCAGGTTGGATGCCGCACTCGGAGAGAGCTCCAGCTCCTGGCGCAGTTCTCGGCTCGTCAGCGTCGTTTTGCCGACGGCGAGGCGATCGTCAAGCGGTTTCAACAAAAGACGAGTCATTGGGTTTCGCGACGCATTGTACACGTTTAACGTGAATTAGCCAGCACAATTTACAATAGGAGAACATTTTCAGGCTGCTGCCTCTGCGCAGCCCCTCCACGGCTCCACCTCAAACCACCGCGTCAATCCGATCAACCCCCAGTCCATCCCCCGCAGCAACAGCCCCCGTCCCGCCGGCAGCTTCGCAATCTCTCCGGGCGCCAGAACCCGCTGACGCTGGGTCTGGTAGCTGACCGATTCGTTGTAGTGATGCGGGCTGAACCACTCGTCGCTCTCGCTGGTCCCCAGCGTCGAGGAGACCACCTGACGGTCGTATTCCCCCAGGGCCAGCGAGATCCCCTCGAGCGTGCGGGTATCGCCGATCCCCGACATGACCAGCTTGGTCTGGAACAGGCTCATAAAGCCGTCGGCAGCGTCTGACCCCCAGCGACTCCGTGCCTGGCTCAGGTCCTGCAGGCCGATCATCACCTGTAGCCCCTGCCCGCCCGCCTGGGAGATGAGCGCTGGCAGGTCGTGGATTGGGGCGACGTTGGCGACCTCGTCCAGCGCCCAGAGCATCGTCGGGCCGTCGGCAGCCTCATCAGCCGCTTGCTCGTAGACCGCGTGGCGCACCTGCTCCAGCAGGCCGACGATCAGCGGTGCGCAGAGCGCCTGGCGATGCTCGGCCGCCGTGACGTAGATCGTGTCGGTTGACGCCGCGAAATGGGCGGGGTCGAAATTCGGGTGGGCGGCGCTCGCCCTGACGGCGTCGGCGTTGTAGGCGGCGAGGACGCCGGCGGTGGCGGAGAAGATCGAGGAGCGCTCGCGCGCGTCGGTCTGCTCGATGCCGTCGAGCACGTCGGCGGCGACCTCGGAGTCACAGTCAATGAGCGCCGAGCGCGCGGGCTCGAGGTCTTGGCGCAGCGTCCAGCGGAGCACGTCGGCGATTGGGCGGTCGGTCAGGTTGGCTGCATAGAGCAGCGGGGCGAGGAGGGCGGCAGCGCGCTCGGTCCAGTGGCTCTCGTTATTCGTCCCGGCGCCGGCACGAGCGCAGGCGCTCATCGCCCTTGCCATCACCAGCGCCTCGTCCCAACTGGAGGCCGCTGCCACCGGCGACCAGCACAGTCGCCGCACGCCATCAGGTAGCCGCCGCTCCGATGCCGCGGGATCGAAAAGCCACGCCTGGCCGACTTCCGATCTAACCTCTGCCGTCGCTCGCATCACCTCGGGCTTGGTCGAGGTGGCGATCACCGCGCCCGACGCGCCCATCACCGCGGGGATCATCACCGCGCTCGTCTTCCCCGAGCGCGGCGGGCCGAGCACCATCACCGCGCTCTCGGGATCGGCAAGGACCCAGGTGCCGACGCCCCTCACTCCAAGGTAGGTCCCACCGCCGAGGCGGGCTACCTCCGACCGCACCGCTTGGCCCGGCGTCTGCGCCTCGGCTCCCTCGTTCAGCGATTGCTTGACGACAGGCTTCGTCGCGATCAGCGACCAAAGCCGAGCAACGCGCCCGTCGACGAGCGCGATCAGCGCCAGCCACAACATTCCGGCCACCGCCGGCGCCTCCAGCAGCCAGGCGAAGAAGTCGCCGTGAGGATCGAGCAGCAGGTACAGGAACAGGCTGAGCGCGAAGAGGCCGGCTAGCCCGAATCTTGCAGCAAGCCGTAAGGAGTAAGTCCGCGAGCCGACAGATGGCGTAATTGTCACGGTGTGGTTGGCGGAGGATCTCGCCCAGCGGTAATCCGCCCAAGCTGCAGTGTGGGGGTGCCGAGCGCAAGCAGGCTTCGCGGGGCGCCAGGCGCCGGAGGGTTGTCGAGATCGGGTGAGGCGGAGAGGCGCGTCAGCTCGCGGGGGCGGGCAGGTCCCTGAGCTTCACGAAGGCGGCCGCGAGCTCCCTCGCCCATGGCCAGCTCGCCTGCAGGCGCAGCCGGGCGCGGCGTCCTGAGAACGCAAGCCGAGCCGCGACGTGAAGGAGGCGATGGCGAAGCCGCTTCGGGCGCGAGCGGGCGAGCTCACCCTCCAGCAGCAACGCCTTCGTCCAGGCGAGCAGGTCGTGGGCAAGGAGGACCAGCTCGAGCCAGACGGCATTCATCGCAAAGGCGCGGAACGGCAGCTTGGCAAGGCCGGTGTCCTTGTCGTCGGCGATCTGGTCCTCGGCCCGGGCCCGGGCCCGGTGGCGGCACTCGATCGCGGCGATTTCATCGCCGCATTGGTCGGTGAGGATCGCCTGGAAGCGGTGGCCGCCGGCGTCGGTGAAGGAGAGCTGGGCGCCGGGGTGGGGCCGCTCGCGGCGGACGATGAGCCGCGAGGCCTGCGGCCAACCGGAGAGGTCGATCAGCTCGGTGGCCTCGGCGACCTCGCCGTTGTGGCGCACCGAGCCGTCGGAGTCTTGCGCCCCAACCCAGCGCTCATCGGGAATGCGGGCGATTGCCTCGCGCACCTGCTCGGTCAGGTCAAAGCCGACCGAGAAGCCGATGTTGCCCTCACGCGCCCACTCCAGCAGCTCGTGCACGGCGCCAGCGGAGTCGACCCGCAAGAGGACCTCGATCCCCCCGGCGCGCTCGGCGGGGATCTGCTCCAGTGCGGCTTCGGCGACCGCGATCTGATCGGCCGCGGTATTGGCGCCGGCGTTGCCCGCCCGCAGCATCCCGGCGGCGGCCTCCGAGGTCTCGTCGAAGTAGGCGAGCATCGGGTGAAAGCCGAAGCCGCTGTCTCCTCAGCCCCTCGTCGCAACACTCACGACATTCAAATGAGACGGAGGAGTTGCGATGGCAAGGAAGCGCAGGGAGTACACGGCGGCTGAGCGTAAGGAGCTCTGGCAGCGTTGGAAGCAGGGTGAGTCGATCAAAGACATTGCCCGGACGCTCGATCGAGCGTCCGGGACGATCCACAACACCATCCGGGAGCGCGGTGGTGTCGCTCCGCCCGAGCGGCGGCGTTCCCGTCTGGCGCTGAGGCTCACCGAGCGCGAGGAGATTTCACGCGGTGTCGCTTCCGGTGAGTCGGCCAGAACCATCGCCGCTCGCCTAGAGCGATCTCCGTCCACCGTCACGCGGGAGATCGAGCGCCACGGCGGTCGAAGTGGCTACCGAGCCGCCGGGGCCGACCAGGGGGCCTGGGATAACGCGAGGCGACCCCAGACCTGCAAGCTGGCTCGCGATCCCGCCTTATGCCAACTGGTGGCAACCAAGCTGAGGGAGGACTGGTCTCCAGAGCAGATCGCCGGCTGGCTGAAGGCCAGCTTCCCCGCCGATCAGACTATGAGGGTGTCCCACGAGACGATCTACCTGACCCTGTTCATCCAGGCGCGGGGAGCGTTGAAGCGCGAGCTCGTGGCGCACCTGCGCAGGACCC
>Ga0307372_10005511_pt1 | contig 18974 bp, 21 predicted proteins | sample OX1MG_FD_202533 | JGI IMG/M metagenome (GOLD analysis project Ga0307372, IMG submission 202533) | Soil microbial communities from Risofladan, Vaasa, Finland - OX-1 | ecosystem: Environmental > Terrestrial > Soil > Coastal area > Acid sulfate soil | place: Finland: Risofladan, Vaasa | collected...
TCATCGCCTTCGGCGGGGGAGTGCTGGTCTACGGCGTTCTCAAGCTAACCGTAGGCATTCGTCTTACCGCCGAGCAGGAGTTCGATGGCGCCGATCTGGCTATCCACAAGATCCGCGCAACGCCGGATCGGGAAACGCGTTGGTAATAGCGATTCACCTTGATCCACGTCTGACCTGGTTCAGCAATATCGGTGTGCTGATCCCGCTCAGTTTGGCTTTGGCGGTATGGATTCATGTACGGGTATCGCGCCGCATGGCGCTGCTCTGGCTGACAACGGTTGCCGCGGTTGGAATCCTGACGGCCGTGCCGAAAATCTGGCTGGACGCCTGTCACTTGAGTCTCTGGAACATTCACAGTCCGAGTGGAGGCGTCAGTTTCAGCGTGATCGCCTACGGCGGTGCGGCGGTGGTGATGGCGGCGGCGGCGCGTGTTTGGCAACGTGTACTGATCGCTGGGCTGGTGTCGTTATGGCTCGCCAGCCTGGTGGCCGGTATCATCGTCAACCACGTCCATACGCCGCAGGAAGCGGTGGCCGGCCTGCTGTTCGGAGCACTGGGCGTGCGGGGCTTTGCCCGTTTTTATCGTGCTGAAACACGCCCCTCAATGCGTTGGTTCGTGCCATGCGCGGTGGTGCTGGTGTGGCTCGCGATCTATCCGCCGGCTCATCACTCGCTGGAACCGCTGCTGACCCGAATCGGACGCTGGAGCGCCGCGCACGCTCCGATTTGCGGTGTGGGGGATACGCCTGTCCGACCTATTGATTGGGCCCTTAAACAGTATTAAGCAGCATACTTGACGTGTGGATCACAGAAGTAGGCCTTGACGCGTTCGGATTCATAGCCGATCACGGTCATGTGTTCCTCGGTGGCTGCACGCAGCTTCGCTTTGGTGCGTGCAGCCACCTTGCGGCGGATGACGTGCTTGAGGTCGGCGTTCAAGCGCACTTCGGGGTTGAGCTCGAGGCTGTAGCTGGGCAGGTAAAACACTTCCATCGGGTCGCGGTGTTCGGCCGGGTTGAGCCGGTGGCGTCTTCGGTATCCATGTCATCTCTGACCGCATCGCTGGATATTGGTTCGTACTATTTATGGGCCTGATCTATAGGGGCTGCTATGGAGTGCTTTGCATAGCAGCCCAAAGCGCCCGATCTACGCCGGCAGCGCCTATCGGCCGAAGGCGCAGCAAGAGCGGCTGGCGGCCGGATTCCCAGCCGGACCTGTGGGAAAGGCGCACGCAACCCTCCATTGACGGAGGCTCAGAAGGCCTCAAACCATGAGAAGTCCAAAGTCCGTTCGCACCAGTGGATTATCCTGTGCTGAGGTGAAGATCGGGCTGGTGAATCGGGTGTACAACAGGGTGTGTTTTGGGCAATTGCTTAAACGCGACAGGAGAGCAGTGCCCGCAGGGACATGAAACGGCCGGAATGTGGAAGCAAGCAGCGCATAATGAGCCCATAACCCGTGAAACTCGAACCGGTTCATGACGGCAATCAACCGTGACTTCAAAAATCGGAGACTGTCGAACTATCGCAAGGCCACGATGGATTTCTAGAAGGGTCCGAATATCGGTCTTGGGAGTGCCACACACCAGAGTCCGATGTTTGCTTTAGCAGACGCACTCTCAAAGGCAACATCAGAATCCGGTATTTGAAATGAACGCTACATCGACCGGGTTTCCGATTCCAACAGTGGAATCGGGATGCCCAATTAGAAAAGGCTGCCCATGCCTCGTGCACCGCTAACGCCGTCTCCCGAAAAACCCGCAACCGTTGGCGTGCGCCTGCATCCGGTGACGGCTGCCGAGGCGGGGCAGCGGGTGGATAATTTTTTGCTGAAAACGCTTGTGGGTGTCCCTAAATCGCACGTTTACCGCCTGTTGCGTTCTGGCCAGGTGCGAGTCGACGGGGGTCGTATCAAGCCCGAACGCAAGCTGGTGCTGGGCGAAATAGTGCGCATCCCGCCGGTGCGGCTTGCCGAGCGCAATGCCCCCGTGCGTGCACCGGACGCGGTGCTCAACCGCCTGCGCGAAGTGATCGTCCACGAGGACGAGGACTACCTGGCAATCTGCAAACCGGCCGGACTGGCCTCGCACGGCGGCAGCGGCATCGCCTACGGCGTGATCGAAGCCGCGCGTTGCTGGAACAAATACGACTACCTGGAACTGGCGCACCGGCTCGACCGCGACACCAGCGGCGTGCTGCTGCTGGCCAAATCGCGTCCGGCGCTGCTGCGTGCGCAGGCGGCGCTGCGCGACGGCGATGTCATCAAACGCTACTTCGCACTCATTGTCGGACGCTTGCAGGGAGGGGCGCGCGATGTCGATGCGGCACTGGTGAAGAGTCGACTCCCGAACGGCGAACGTTATGTCGATGTGGATGAAGAAGAAGGCAAGCCTTCACGCAGCCGCTTCACGCCGCAGGTGCACTACCGCGACGCCACGCTGTGTGAAGTGCAGATCTTCTCGGGGCGTACCCACCAGATCCGCGTACATGCGCTGGCGCTGGGACATCCGGTGGCGGGCGACCGCAAATACGGCCTGCGCGACGACCAGAAGAAACTACGCGATCTGGGCCTGCGCCGCATGTTCCTGCACTCGCACTATCTGGAACTGCCGGCAGTCGACGGCCGTGGCGGCACGTTTCCGCGGCTGGTCCTGAGCGCGTCGATGACCGATGAACTGCGCGATTTCCTCGAGCGGCTCGGCCCGGGACGCTGATGCTGCGCTACGATCTGCTCATTTTCGACTGGGACGGTACCTTGTCGGATTCACCGGCCCACATCGTCTCCGGCATGCAGCAGGCGATCAACGACCTCGGTCTGCCGCCGCGGGACGATCAACAGATCGCAGAACTGATCGGCTTGGGCATGGTTGAAAGTCTGGGCCGGCTCTATCCCGAGCTTGATCTTGCGCAACTGTTGCGCACGCTGGCGGATTATCGCCGGCGTGCGGCGGTCGAGGTGGTCGCCGCGCCGCTCTATGATGGTGCGGTCGAGAGCTTGGCTGCGCTGAGTGGTACCGGCTACCGGCTGGCGGTGGCAACCGGCAGGCACCGCGATGCCCTGCATGTCTCGCTGGCTGCGCATTCGGCGCTGGCAGCACTGCTGGAAATCACGCGTTGCGCCGATGAATCTGCAGACAAACCGGATTCCCGCATATTGCGGCAGATCCTGCAGGCCACTGGCGTCGATACCGGCCGTGCGCTGATGATCGGCGATACCGAATACGACATCGTGATGGCGGTCGCGCTGGGCATGCCGGCGCTGGGTGTGAGTTGTGGTGTGCACGAAGCCGGGCGTCTGCACAAAGCGGGTGCCTGCGCGGTGATCGAGAACGTCGCCGCCTTGCCGCGCTGGCTGGATGCGGCCTGAGGCCAGTCGAGATGATTGGTTAACTGCTACGCATCGGAATCACCGAGACCCGGCCCTGCGCCAGCCGCTGGCCGCCCGCATCGACCTCGAAGTCATAGAGCCAGCCGTTGTCGTTGGCGACGCGCTGGCTGACGCGGACTTCCAGATCGCTGTCGATGTCATCGATGCGGTCGACCTCGAAGCTCGCTTCGCGCACCCCCACCAGCATGCCGGGTGGCGCTTCGCCGCCGCGCTGTCGAGCCAACAGTCCGCCGTGAACCGCCATCGCCTGTGCGCCGTATTCGATCAGGTGCAGCGCCGCCAGCCGGTCGTTCGCGCGAAGGGGATGCTGCGGGTCGCGGTGACTGCGGGCGCGACAGCGGATGGTAGTAGCGTCCCAGTCCAGCACCGCATCGAGCAGGCACATGCTGCCGGCATGCGGAATCAGCTGGCGGATTTGAGTCTGGTCGAGCAGTGGCACGTCGCATCAATCCTGGACGCTGACCTCGATGCGCAGACTTCCGCCGCCGGCGTCCTCGACTGCCACCACGCCGCTGGTTTCGAGCGCCAACAGACGCAGCAGCGGTAGTGCGCGCGCGGCCGGGTTGGAGCGGCGCAGGTTTTCCAATGCGGGATCCTGCAGCGTGGTGATCGGCGTGTGGTCGCGTCGCAGTTGCAAACGTGCGCAGGGCCTTGGCGGTCTCGCCCGGCAAAGCGTCAAGGCCGTGCTGACGGCATTGAAGATGGCGCGCTTGGGTTGCAGCAGCGTTGGTGCGGGCACGTCGTAGGCGACCAGCAGTGAGTCGAAGCCATCGACCACTGTCATCACCGCCGCTTCCAGGAGGCCGGCGCTGAAGCTGGCGTCGTAGGCGCACAGCGTGGTTGACGGCAGGCGGCCATCGACGGCGATGCTCCAGTAACCGGCGGCGGCGTTGTGTACGGAATTGTGAAAATCGATTGGCGAAATGATGCGGGCCGAATCCGCCAAGGCCAAACCGATACGATCGATGATGCTCATGTCTGCATCGGAGGTGGTAAACACTGCGGCGTATTCGCCCGGTGCACGGCCCGACGCGATACAGGCGCTTTCGGCGGCACGAAACGCCTGACGTACCGCAGGTGTGGCTCGACGCCGCTCGTTGGGTCGCAGCAATTGCGGTTGATAGGGCGGCAGATCGTCGGGCTGGTAGGGCGCTTCGCCGCGCAGGATGGCACGCGTGGCGGGCCAGTCCGGCAAGCCGGGTGCGGCGATCCCGATCGCTTCCACCCAGATCTCGATCGGGGCCTCGATCAATGCACGGTCCCGAACAACAGACTGCAGTTGGTGCCCCCGAAGCCGAAGGAATTCGACAGTACCCGTTGCAGCGGCGCGCGCCGTGTCTGCAGCAGGATATTGCCTTCGATGCGTGTGTCGACCTTGCGGGTATTGAGGCTGCGCGGTAACAGACCGTGGCGCAGGCACAGCAGCGACAGCGTGGCTTCCAGCGCACCGGCCGCGCCCAGTGTGTGACCGCTCCAACCCTTGGTGGAGCTGCACGGGATGTCGCGCCCGAACAGCGCACACACGGCCTTGTCTTCGGCCAGATCGTTGACCGGCGTGCCGGTGCCGTGCAGGTTGATGTAATCGACGCTGGAGGGTTCGACACCGGCGCGTGTCAGCGCTGCCTGCATGGCCTCATGCGCACCTCGACCTTCGGGGTGCGGCGCGGACATGTGATGGGCGTCGTTGCTCTCGCCGTAGCCCAGCAGCCGTAGCGGCGTATCGATGCCGGGTTCGATCAGGGCGAAGCCGGCCGCCTCACCGAGCGACAGTCCGTTGCGGTCAACATCGGCCGGTCGACAGATGTCGTGGCTGATCAGCTGCAGCGCGTTGAAGCCGTACAGCGTGGTCAGGCACAGGCTGTCGACGCCACCGACGACAGCGGCGTCGCACAGACCGGCGGCGATGGCGCGTGCTGCAGAGGCGAACACCTTGGCACTGGATGAGCAGGCAGTGGAGACGGCGGCGCAGGGACCCGCAAGGCCCAGTCGCAAGCGCGTGTAGTCGGCCACCGAAAACGAGTTCTGGGTGGTGCGGTGGTTGAACCAGTCGGGCAGGGCGCCGCCATCGCTGCGGTAGGCGCGGTAGGCCAGTTCGGTCTGCTGTACACCGGCGGTGCTGGTGGCGACGTAGACGGCGATGCGGTCGGCGCCGTGGCGTGTACGGGCGGCGGCGACCGCGTCGATGAAGCCGTCCTGCAACAGTCCCAGTTCGGCGAGGCGGTTATTGCGGCAATCCCAGTCGAAAAATGCCGTCGGCAGGGGTGTCTCCAGACCGATGACTTCCCCTGTCCAGGTGTGCAGACGGCTGGTTTCGAAGCCGGCGTCATGCAGGCCGCTGCGCTCATCGAGCAACGCCTGCAGGTGGGCATCGAGTCCGCGGCCGAGTGCCGAGGTGGCGGTGAAATAGCTAATGCCGAGCGGCGTCATCGGACCAGAAATCGTAGAAATTGAACCAATTGTACGGAGCCTGACGCGCATAATGCTCAAGCCGGGTGGCGTAGCGCTGGATGCAGGCTTCGACGTGCGCGACGCGTTCGGCCCGCGGCACCGGCTGGCGTTGTTCGGAAAATATTTCGAAGTACAGTTCGTAAAGATTGCCGCCGCGATAAAGACCAAAACACAGCAGCACGGGTGCGCCGAGCGCCGCAGCCCAGCGCCATGGTGTGACAGGCAGGCGCGCGGGCTTACCCATGAACGGTACTGCGATGCCAGGGTCGGTGCCGGTGAGGCGGTCCGCCATCATGCCGACGATGCAGTGCTGGTCCAGTGCCTCCCGCAATGCCAGCGCCAATACCGGACCGCCATCACTGTTGATGATTTCGTCTGCCATCTTCGGATTGAGGCGCTCCAGCACGTGGGTGATCATCGGCGCGTGCTGGCGATCCATGACGATGCGAAAGCGTATGTCGTATCGTTCGACGCCGAACACGCGCAACGCGTCAAAACTACCCAGATGGGCGGTGAGCAGCAGTGCGCCGCCGGCATGAACGCGGTCCATCACCGTCTTTGGCGCATAGCGTTCGATACGAATCATGTGATGGCGTCCGGCCAGCAGAAACACGCGATCCAGGATACAGACCGCGAAGACGTAAAAATTGCGCAGGACATCGGCGATGCGTGCTGGCCGGGCCAACGCGCGGCCCAGGAATTGTCGTGAGGCCCGTCGAGCGGTGATGCTGGTCAGATAGAAATAGGCGACGATCGGGACCAGCAGCGCGCGTGTGCTGCCGCGACCGAGATGTCGCGCCACCCAGACAATGATCGCCAGCATCCACGGCGTGCTGCGTTCAGGCCGGCGTTTCCATCCCGGCGTGGCAGTGGGCGGTGTTGAAGTGTCCTGCTTCAACGGAGTCATCGATTCGTGCCGTGTTCGTCGAAGTGCAGTTCGCCATGCGCGACGGTGAGGGTGCCGAGCGTGCAGCGGAAGCGCGCGCGAGCACCGGTGTGGTCGATATCGAGCTGCAGCACCAAGGTTTGTTCCGGCGACACTGGATGCAGGAATTTTGCCGCACTCACGCGGCTCGGTGCCCAGTTGCCAAAATGCGGTCGCAATGCGTCGGCGACGGACTGCAACAACAGTACGGCGGGCACGACCGGCCGCCCCGGGAAGTGCCCCGGCAGGCAAGGATGCTGTGCGGGAATGCTGAATGTCGTGGTGAATTCAGGCATGCGCCAGCAGTTCTTTCAGGGCGTCGTGCGGCAATTTACCGGTGGCGTTGCGCGGCAGGTCCTCGACCCGCCGTAGCGGACGCGGCAGGAACACTGGATCGATCAGGTGGCTGAACGCCGTCAGGATTTCGTTCTCGCTCAGCCTAGGCGCCACCACCAGCGCCGCCAGGCGTCGCAGAATGACCGTTTTATCGGCGTCATCGGGCTGGAATACCACGCCGTCGATGACGCCGGGAATGGACAGCAGCTTGTAGGTCAGATCGGCCAGCGAGGCGCGTTTGCCGCCGACCTTGACGACGTCGTCGCTGCGGCCTATCAGCATGAAGCTGCCATCGTTGCTGTCCTGCAGCTGCAACTGGTCGTGCAGTGGCACTGGCTTGTCCAGATAATCGCCCGAGACCACGCTGCGACCGTCGACTTGGCTTACTCGCAAACCGCGCAGCGGGGTCCACAACGAGCCGTTGACGCTGCGCCGGCTGGCGATGCTGCCGGCCTCGGTACACCCGTAGATCTCGAACACCGGCGCGCTGAATACGGCCTCGGCACGTCGTGCCAGATCTAGTGGCAGCGGTGCGGTTGCGGAGATGATCCGCGCCAGCTGCGGCAGCTTTACCCTGGCCTCGAGCAATGCGCGGATGTGGACCGGTGCGGTGATGAGTACCCGTGGCGTGCTCACGGTTACCAATGTGCGGCGCACGTCTTCGGGGAAAACTGGGCGTGTGTCGACGGCGGCATGATGGCTGGCCAACGGCAACGCCACGGTGGTTTCGAGTCCGTACATATGGTGCATCGGCACGGTGGCCACGATGCTGGCGCTGTCGATTCCGTCCAGCAGATACTTGTCAATTCGTCGACTGGCATGCCACAGCGAGCCCCAGGTTTTGATATGCGGTTGCGGTTGTCCGGTGCTGCCGGATGTGAAGACGATGGCCAGCGGGTATTGCGCGGAAATCACGCTTGGTATGCGGCCGCCGACCGTGAGTGGCTGTAGTGGAACCAGGAGGTCGGCTGCCGCCGACGGATCATCACTGGCCGTGCGGGCGTCCGCGTAAGCCGGATCGAGTATTGCCGAGGAATGGTCGTGACCCGGCAGCAGGCAGGTCTGTCCGCGCAAAGCGGCGGCGATCAGGGTGGTGCAGAAACCGTAGCGGGTGTGACAGCGGTTGATGAGGTAGCGCCCGTCGGGCAGGCGTTCGGCCAGTGTCGCGACCGCGCTGGCGAAACATGCGCGTGAGATCGGCTTGCCCAGACGCCAGAACAGAGGGCTCTGGTGGTCGTCGGCAGACAGCAGCGGCAGTGTGGGTAAGGTCACCGGCTCAGATCCGCTGGCCGGGCTGAAGGTGATGCTGCGACAGCAGTGCGCGCAGATAGGTGCGGAGATCCGGCTGTGGCAGGTGTCGGAAACGCAGCCGACGATAGCCATATTCGATGACAAATACTGCGGCGATCGTCAAATAGGCATAGCCGTTGGCGTAACGCGACCAATCGAGCGCGCTTCCGAACAGGATCAGCGCCAGTTCGACGCTCATCAGCGCGGCAATTACAACCGCCCACAGTAGCGTCAGCTGGCGGGTGTAGACCACCATCGGTTCCGGCAGCGGGTTCTGCACTTGAGCTGCGATGCGAGTAATCAATGGGGTGCGGCCGTGTTGCAGTGACATCAGGAAGCCGGTCATTACTACTCCAGGCAATGCTAGAGACAACGCCACCATCAACCACACGCCGCCTCCGGCCGTTGCCAGCAGTGTCGTCACCGTCGCAGCCAGGCCCAGTGTCCACCAGGCGTAAGCGCGACCCGCGCGCAACGGCGTATACAGCGTGGCTACACCGAGCAGGATCAGAACTGCCGCAGTTAGCCGTCGTGAACCGGACACGACCGCCAAGTGTGCTAGCGGCGGATAGGCCAGCAACAGCAGCAGTCGCAAGGACACTATTGGCCCAGCCCGCATGCACCTTGAAAACCGTGCGTGATCAAATCTGTGTTACGCCTTGTCAGTGTGTTTTTGTGCGTCGATATAGGCGCGCAGGCTGCGCAGGGAGCTGAAAGCCTGGCGGCTGTTCTCGTCTTCAGCGCGCATCTCCACGCCGTATTTCTGCTGAACCGCCAATGCTATTTCCAGTGCATCGATCGAATCCAGGCCCCAGCCGGTGTCGTAGCTGCCAAACAGGGGGGCTTCGGGGTCGATGCTGTTGATCGTCTTGTCCTCCAGCTGCAGGGATGTGATCAACAGTTGTGCCAGTTCCTTTTCCGTTTCAGTCATCGGTGCTTCCTGAATGTAGTCGTACGCGGCCAAGCGCTGTCGGCCTAGTGCCGACATATTCGTTGCAAATGTCAAAACAGGCCTCGCGTCTGGATGACACAAGACCGTCGCGCCACTTTTGTGGTGCTGTGCTACGCTGGAAAGGGCCGGAGGGAGGTTCAATCCTCATTGCGGGCACGCCATATTTTACTGTGGTGTCCTTGAGAGACGCGCCTGCGGCGGCGGCCCCCGATCCGTGACGGCAGCGGCACGACAGGTGCGGCAGTTGGCAACCGGGTGGGTGTGCGGGAGCGTGTTCGAGTCTGTGGGCATTGTCTTCAAGATTTTGCGAGTCGCGCCGCGAGGCTGCTCGGGCGTAAAATAACGGTAAACAAACAGTGGCGGATCGCATGGCTGCTCCGTTCGTTACCGCAGCCAACATGTAGAGCAGTATAAGCGAGCGTCGTCCGCGGCGAGATCACAGATGAGTGCCACATCCGCCAGCCATACCGCCACATGAATGCTGAACATGCAAAATTCGCCGTTGACGCCAGCAACAGTTAGTGCCTGTATCGGCATCATGGGCGACGTCTGCGGCATATGGTTGCAGTGGGTGTCTTCTACGCCGGCAACCGCTAATGAGACAGCCGAAATAGTGCCATGAGCACGCCGCAGTCAGAAACAATGATGCACGCGCTTCCGCGTCCCGACTGTCCGTATCGCGTTACCGACCTGTCCATTAGCGCGCGCAGTCAACCGCTGTCTTCGCAGGTGCTGTGTGCCCTGCGGTTCGGCGGCGACAGCGACAGCGTGGACGACGACCCTCGACGTATCCTGCTGCCGTTGTCGCCGCTGGATGAGGTATCCGCCGTCGGTGAATTGTGGCTGAGCGCCGCGCCGGTGCAGTCCGGTTGGGTCAATGATCTCGGTTATGCCGAAAACGGGCAGATCATGATGGTCCAACTGCAGGTGCCCGAAGCGCAGCTGGTCCGGATGGAAGACGCGGTCCGCGAAGTCTATCGACGGCTGATCCGTTTTATCTCCGGCGCTGGTTATCCGCACTTGCTGCGGGTCTGGAACTATCTGGATAGGATCAATCAAGGCGAAGGCGATGCCGAACGCTATCAGCGCTTCTGTGCGGGCCGCTACCGTGCAATGGCCGATACAGACGGCTTTGAGTACCAACTGCCGGCGGCCAGCGCCATCGGCAGCCGCGATGGCAGCGGCCTGCGTCTGTTTGCGCTGGCCGCGCGGCGGCCGGGGCTGCAGGTGGAAAATCCGCGTCAGGTCAGCGCCTTCAACTACCCGCGTATTTACGGCGCGCGAAGCCCCAGTTTTTCGCGTGCCACTTGGGTGCCCTGGGCCGACGGTGTGCAATTACTGGTGTCGGGAACTGCCAGCATCGTCGGCCATGCTACCGTTCATGCGGGCGACCCGCAGGCGCAGTTGCGGCAGGCGGTGGCCAATATCGAAACGGTGCGTGCACACGCCGTCCGCAGCCATCTGCCGGGCGTCGATCCGGCGCGCCTGCAACTCGAGTCCTGCATCCTCTACGTGCGCCGCGAGTCCGATTGGCTGGGATTGCAGGCGATGCTGCCAGAGTTGTTCGGCAGCTTGCCGGTGCGTGTGCTGGCCGGTGATATCTGTCGCCGCGAGCTGCTGGTCGAGGTCGAGGCGATGTATCGGCAAACCTCAGAGTCGGTGCGCTGATGTCAGTGCGCGGGCTGGATCGAGGCTGGCGCATCTTCGCTACCGGTCTCAGTTTCACGGTGTTCGGTTGCAGCACGCTGCTGCTGACGGCCACCCTGTTTCCACTGTTGTGGCTGTGGTCACGTGATGTGGATGAGCGTCGCCTGCGTTTTCAACACACCTATCATCGCGGCTGCCGGTTCTTCATCGGCTTCATGAAAACGCTGGGATTAATCAGCTACGAAGTGCATGGGCTGGAGCACTTGCGCGGGGGTAATCGACTGATTCTGGCCAACCATCCCAGTCTGATCGATGCGGTGTTCTTGTTGTCGTGGATGCCCGAAGCAGTGTGTATCGTCAAGCAGGCGCTGTGGCACAACCCGTTCCTGAGCTGGGCGGTGCGCGCCGCCGGTTACATCGGCAACGCTTCACCGGAAGGCTTGATCGAGGATTGCACCGCCAGCCTGCGCGCTGGTCATACCCTGATAGTGTTTCCTGAGGGCACGCGCAGCGTTCCGGGCCGGCCGCCACAGTTCAAGCGCGGTGCCGCACGTATCGCGTTGGGTGCAGCGGTACCGATCATACCGGTGCAGATTTGCTGTGAGCCGATCACGCTGACCAAGGGCCAGAAATGGTATCAGGTACCCGAACGTACGCCGCATTACAGCTTTGTTGTCGGCGCACCGCTGCCGGCAGCGCGCTTCGCGGCGACGCCGGGTGAATCGACTTCGCAGGCGGCGCGACGGCTGACACGCCAACTGCAGGCAGTACTGGTGCCTTCGCCAGACAGTCTCGGCGAAGCGGATCCGGTCTGGTCGATGCTGTGAGCGAGCCCTTGACGTCGGTGCAGGCGGCGATGCACGCAGTCTTCCGGCCCTGCATCGTCATCCCGTATTACGACCACGAGGGCGCGATCGGCGGTCTTGTCGAACGGCTGCGACCCAACAAACTAATCTGCTGGATCGTCGACGACGGCAGCGGGATCGAAGCGGCGTGTGTGGTCGACAAACTCGCCGCCGCGGAAGACGGCTGGCTGCACGTGCTGCGCCTGCCGCGCAATCAAGGCAAGGGGTCGGCAGTACGTGCGGGTTGCGAGGCCGCTGCCGCTGCTGGTTACACCCACGCTTTGCAGATCGATGCCGATGGCCAGCACGACACCGCCGCCGTGCCGCGTCTGCTGGCCACCGCCGCTGCCGATCCCGCCGCAGTCGTCACCGGTGTACCGCGCTACGACGATTCGATCCCGTGGATTCGTTACTACGGACGCTACCTGACCCATGCGCTGGTGTGGCTGCACACGCTGTCGTTCGATCTGGTCGACACCATGTGTGGATTCCGTGTCTATCCGTTGACACCGACGCTGCAGTTATGGCGGCGTGAACCGGTCGGTCATCGCATGGATTTCGACACCGAGATGCTGGTGCGGCTGTACTGGTCGGGTCTGCGCGTGATCAGTGTACCGACGCGCGTCACCTATCCCGAGGACGGCGTTTCGCATTTTCGTTACCTGCGCGACAACGCGCGCATGGTCTGGCTACATCTGCGGCTGTTTGCAGTCATGTTGCGGCGTTTGCCGCGCCGGTGGGTGCGTCCGTGACCCCGGCCTCGGATAATGCGTTGAGCCGTCGCATTGAGGTCTGTGCGGAAGCCGTCATCGCCTTCCAGGACTGTGATCCTATGGGCGTGCTGTGGCACGGCCGTTACGCCGAATATTTCGAGCTGGCGCGGGTGGCGTTGATGGAGGAACTCGACTACGGCTATGCACAGATGGCCGATTCCGGCTACACCTGGCCGGTGATCGATTACCGTGTGCGTTATCTCAAGCCGCTGTGCTTCGGCCGGCGCGTCATCGTCAAGACCTGGATCGTCGAATGGCAGTTCCGACTCAAGCTTGCCTACCTGATCAGCGATGCCAACTCCGGCGAAGCGCTGACCCGTGGCCACACCGTGCAGGCCGCGGTACGGCAGAACACCGGCGAGTTACAGATGGCGACGCCGCCAATCCTGCGTCAGCGGTTGGGCTTATGAATCGCTGTGGGAATGGCTGGTTGGCCCTGCTCTTGTTGATGACGGCGCCGATACTGGCCGCCGCCGCGGGCAGCCCGACGTCAAGTCCGTCCCTGAATCCAGTCTTCAATCATCCGGCGAATACTGCGCAGATGAAGCAGATGCTGTCGCTGGTCACCCAACGACTGGACGGTGCAGCCGCGCTGCAGGGCCAGTTCACCCAGCGCAATCACCTGCACGGCTTGCCGCTGACGCTGCGGTCCTCGGGCGATTTCTTGGTGGCGCGCGGCCTCGGGGTCGACTGGCACACGCTCAAGCCGTTCGCTGCCGAAGTGGTGCTGACGCCGCGGGCGCTGATCCAGCGCAGCGGTGGTACGACCCAGACACTGGGCGCCGACCAGCAGCCGGGCCTGGCGGCGGTGGCGCGTACCTTTGACGCCATGTTCACGCTCGACCTGCCGCAGTTGGCGCAGCGCTTCAAGCTCTACGGTAGTCCCAACGACACAGGTTGGGTTCTGGGCCTGAAACCGCGTGACGCGGCGCTGGCCGCGCATCTGGCGGCCGTGGTCGTCAGCGGCAGCGATCATCCTGATCAGGTCACCTTGTATCAGGCTGGAGGCGACCGTACCGAGATCGTGTTTTCCAACGTCGAAGTGGTGCCCGCGTTGTCGCAAGCACAGCGCCAGCGCTTCTCACCCTAAACATTCCCTGTCAGCTGTGCGCCTGAATACGAGTCCGAGTGGCGTGCCCGCGGACGACGGTATCCGCCGTCGTTTCCGCCTGTGGACTGCGGCCGTGGTGGCGCTGGTGGTGGTGTTTGGTGCCTGGGTGTTGCCACATCCACAGTTGGAAACCAACATCCTCGCACTGCTGCCGTCCGATCATGCCGATCCGGGCGTGGATCGTGCGCTGCAGCGCTTCACCGATCTGTTCGGCTCCCAACTGGTGTTTCTGGTGGGTGATCGTGATTTCGGCAAGGCTAAATCTGGTGCGCAGGCGTTGGCGGCAACACTGCAATCCTCTGGCAAGTTCAAGCAGGTGCGCTGGAAGATCGACGCCGGCTGGCTGCAGCAGGCCAGCGCCAGCTATGCGCCGTATCGCGGCGGTCTGCTGTCGGATCGGGTGCGCCGCTGGCTGCAGCAGGGCGATGACGCCAAAGTGCTGGCACAGGCGCAACAGGCCTTGTACACGCCGGCCGCTTTCATGCGCCGCAGCGGTGTCGGCGACGATCCACTCGACCTGTTCGGCAGTTTCCTCGCCCAGATCACCCCTGCCGTGGCCGGCAAACTCGATCTGCGCGACAATGTCCTTACCACCACCGATCACGATCTGCATTACGTACTGGTCAACGCCGCGATGAACGGCAAGCCGTTCTCGGCGGCGGCCGGCAAGGCGGTGGGTCCGGTGCTGGATCGGGCGCTGGCGGCCGCGCGTGCCAACGGCTTCAAGGTGATCGGCTCCGGCGTGATTTTTCACGCCATCGCCGCTGCTAATGAAGCGAAGACACAGCTTGATCGTTTTGGCGTGATCCAGTCGTTGGGGCTGCTGTTGCTGCTGTGGTGGGCGTTCCGGTCCTGGCGCGTGCCATTGCTGGTGGTATCGACGTTGCTGGTGGGCTTCGTCGCCGCCTTTACCGCTTGCCAGGTGGTGTTTGGCCGCGTGCATGTACTGACGCTGGTGTTCGGCTGCAATCTGGCCGGCGTGGCGATCGACTATTGCCTGTACTTCTGCGCCGACCAGTTCCGCGCGCCAGGGCGCTGGCAGCCACGTGATGCGCTGGCGCAGGTCGGTGCTGCCATCACCCTGGGCATGCTGATCAGCGTGCTCAGTTATGCGGTGCTGGCGACCACGCCGTTTCCCGGATTGCGGCAGATGGCGGTGTTCTGCGGCGTCGGGCTGGCGGTGGCCTACGGTTGCGTGCTGTGCTGGTATCCGCACTGGCTGCGGCCGGCGCCTGCGGCCGGCGCTCAGCGGCGCGCGGCGCGTTTCTCGAGTCTCGATGCGGCGCTGGCGCGCGGCATCGCGCGTATTCCCTCACCGGCGTGGGCGGCTGTGATGGCCGTGTTGATTGCGATTGCGGGTTTCGGTCTGTCGCGATTGCAATTCCAGGATGACGTGCGGGTGTTACAGGATGCACCGCCGGCGCTGGTCAAGCAGGATGAGGCGGTCGGACGCCTGCTGGGAGCGCAGACCGACAGCCGCATTTTCCTGGTTCGCGGCGCCAGTGCACAAATCGTGCTGGAACGGGAGGAAGCCCTGCGTGCACGTCTCGCGCAGGCGCTGAATCGCGGCCAGATCGGCGGCTATACCGCGGTGACGCAGGCGTTGCCGTCGGCGCGGCGTCAGGCTCAGGATCGTGCGTTGCTGGCGCAGCAGGTCTATGACGGTGATAATGGCCTATTGGCGAAATTCATGCGCCGGCTCGGTTTTTCGAAGGCAGCCGTCAATGCGCGGCTGGCGGCTTTCAAACCGCAGGCGCCGCCGTTGACGGTCACGCAGTGGTTGTCGACTGCGGCCGCCGAACCCTATCGTCACCTGTGGCTGGGTGACATCGGCGATGGCGAATTCGCATCGGTGGTAACGATGTCGCACGTGCACGATGCCGCTGCCGTGACCCGGCAGACGGTGGATCTGCCCGGCGTGCGCATGATCGATCGCGTCGCCGATGTCTCCACCGTGCTGGGTGCGTATCGTGTCCGCATCCTGTGGCTGGCGGCATTGGTCAGCGCGCTGTCGGTGGTGTTGCTGGCCTCGAATTTCCGTCGTCGCACTGATCTGCCGCTGGCATTTACGCCGGTAGTGGCGGCGGTGCTGACATTCGCTGCATTCGGTTTGCTGGGCATTGCGGTTAATCTGTTCAATGGGGTTGCGCTGCTGCTGGTGCTGGGATTGAGCGTGGATTACGCGATCTTCACCCAGCGCGGCTGCGCGCACGGAATATCGATGCTGTTGTCGGTGTCGCTGGCGGCGGCGGCGACGTTGTTGGCGTTCGGTCTGCTGGCGCTGAGCCCGACGCCGTTCATCCGCAGCCTGGGTCTGACGGTATTGATCGGCGTGCTGATCGATTTCGTTTTGTGCCTGATTGTGGGCAAGATAGGTGGTGCGAGGGGAGTGTCATGAACACGGCTTTGAATCAAATGCAGACTGTGGATGTCGTGGTGATCGGCGCCGGCCCGGCGGGCGCGGTGGCGGCTGCGCTGGCGCGACGACGCGGGCTTTCGGTACGGATTCTGGAAAAGACCCAATTCCCGCGGTTCCAGATCGGCGAGAGCCTGTTGCCGCAATGCATGACGGTGCTGGAACAGGCCGGCATGGTTGAAGCGGTGGATCGCGCCGGCTTTCAACGCAAGAACGGCGCACAGATCGTGCGCGGCGAACAACAGGTGGATTTTGAGTTCTCGGCCAAGACCTCGGCGGGGTACAACTACACCTACGACGTGACGCGGGCGGATTTCGACCATCTGCTGGCGCTCGAGGCCGAGAAACAGGGGGCCGAGCTGTATTTCCGCCACGAAATCACCACGGTGGATTTCGGCGCCGACAGCGTGCAGCTGATCAGCCGCGATGCCGCCGGCAAGGAGCACCATCACCACGCGCGCTTCGTGCTGGATGCCAGCGGTTTCGGCCGCGTCCTGCCGCGCTTGCTGAATCTGGAAAAACCGGCGGACTTCCCAGTGCGCGGCGCATTGTTCACGCACGTCGAGGCACAGATTAATGATGCTGGATTCGACTGTCACAAAGTCCGTGTCGCCATCCACCCGCAGCATGACGATGTCTGGTACTGGCTGATTCCGTTGGCGCACGGCCGTGCTTCGATCGGGGTGGTGGCCGAGGACAGCTTTCTGCAACTCGACAACGCCGATGCCGATGAGCGTCTGTGGGCGCTGATCAAACAGGATCCGGGTATGGCGCGCATGTTGTGCAACGCCCGTCAACTGTGGCCGGCGCGCAGTGTTCGCGGTTACGCGTGCAGCGTCACCCGGCTGTGCGGCGATCGTTTCGCCCTGCTCGGCAATGCCGGCGAATTTCTTGATCCGCTGTTTTCCTCCGGAGTGACGCTGGCGATGAATTCGGCAGCGCTGGCGGTGGATGCATTGACGCGTGAGCTGGCTGGTGAATCCGTCGACTGGGAAGAGGCTTTCGTCGAACCGCTGATGCTGGGTGTGAATACGTTCCGCGGTTATGTCGAGGCCTGGTATGACGGCGACCTGCAGCACATCATGCTCAACCCGACCCGGCACGATCGTACCTACAGCATGTTGTGCGGTGTATTGGCTGGTTATGCCTGGGATCGCAGCAACCCTTACGTCGGCGATTCCCGGCGTCGCCTGCGGGTTTTGGCACAAACCATCCGCAGCCATGCGTCGACTGCTTCTGATCTGCATTAGCGTGGCATTGATCGGTTGCGCACTGTTGCCGCAGCGACCGCCGCCGATATTGCCACTGCTTGCGCCACAGGCGCTGGGTGCCAGCCGCGCTTCACAGCAGGTGCTGCATGTCGCCTACGGTAAGCAGGTACTGACTCTGCAGGCTGCGTTGCAGGCGGCGCCGGCTCGCGACACCCTGATTGCCGTTGGCCCATTCGGCCAGCGCGTCTTCACTCTCGATTACGACGGCAGCCAGATACACGCCGAGGTCGGTACGGATCTGCCGGACACATTGCAACCGCGACAGGTGCTGGCCGATGTCGAGCTGGCGCTGTGGCCGCTGGACGCCTGGCAACACCGTTTGTCCGGCAGCGGTTGGACGTTGAATGCGCCGCAGCCCGGTGTGCGCCGGCTGTGCTATCACGACCGGCTGGTGACCGAGGTGCACTACGACGATGGCAGCGATGGCTGGAATGGCCGCTTCTGGTTGGTCAATCTGGTTTATGGCTACACCCTCGACATCACTTCGACCAGCACCCGCCCGACCAGCGCCAGTGCTTCGGATGCAGGACGTGACTGAAGTTCGTCGCTGGATGCTGGTGACCGGCGCCAGCCGCGGCATCGGCCGCGCCTGTGCGTTGAAGCTGGCGCAGGACGGCTTTGGCGTCGTGGTGCATTGCCGCCAGGAAGTTGCGCGTCTGCAGTCGCTGTGCGCCGCGATCGAGGCCGGCGGCGGTACTGTCCGCGCGCTGGCCTTCGACATCGCCGATCGTACCGCCTGCGCGCAGATACTGAGTGCTGATGTCGATGCACACGGCGCGTATTACGGCGTCGTCTGCAACGCCGGCCTGGCCCGCGACAGCGTCTTTCCGGGTATGGACGGTGCGGCCTGGGATGCGGTGCTGCGTACCAATCTCGACGGGTTCTACAACGTCCTGCAGCCGCTGCTGATGCCGATGATCCGGGCTCGTCGCGGTGGGCGTATCGTCGTGCTGTCGTCCGCCGCCGGCCAGATCGGCAATCGCGGCCAGGTCAACTACAGCGCGTCGAAAGCCGGTCTGATCGGCGCCACCAAAGCGCTGGCACTGGAGTTGGCCGGCCGCTGCATCACCGTCAACTGCGTTGCTCCCGGCCTGATCGAGACCGATATGCTTGGCGCAGCACCGCGCGAGGAATTGCTCAAACATGTACCGGCTGGCCGTGTCGGCAATGCCGACGAAGTGGCCGGACTGGTCGCGTACTTGTGTTCCGATGCTGCCGCCTACGTCACCCGTCAAGTGATCGCCATCAACGGCGGGCTATGTTAACCACTTCAAGTACCATTTTTACGTAACTATCCGGAACATAATAGCTTACGGGTCCTTACTAGAAATCCAGCGTGGTCTTGCGATAGTTCGACGGTCTCCGGTTTTTGAAGTCACGGTTGATTGCTGTCATGAACCGGTTCGAGTTTTACGGGGGCCGTCTCAAACTCCACGTGCAACACCTAGCGTAGTGCTGCATTCTGTTTGGGACTTAAGCGTCGATTGGCGCGAATGACTTTCTGCAGGATGTCGCGGGCGCTCTTGGTCCAGATGAAAGGTTTGGGTTGGCAGTTGTGGTGGGCGATGTAGTC
>Ga0307372_10005512_pt1 | contig 18972 bp, 23 predicted proteins | sample OX1MG_FD_202533 | JGI IMG/M metagenome (GOLD analysis project Ga0307372, IMG submission 202533) | Soil microbial communities from Risofladan, Vaasa, Finland - OX-1 | ecosystem: Environmental > Terrestrial > Soil > Coastal area > Acid sulfate soil | place: Finland: Risofladan, Vaasa | collected...
CCTTCCCGAGTTGCTGGCGGGACCGCGGGTGCGGATTCGATGCACGGAACTTGAGCCCGAGGCGATGGCCGGCCTTACGCGTTTCGGCGCGGCTCAACTTGTCGACGGCTGGCTCACGGTCCCGGGGCTTGACCAGGCCCGGGTGCCGGCGCTTGTGGCGGCGATAGTCGCCGCCGGGGGCCAGATTCACTCAGTAGATCCCGGGCAACAGACTTTGGAGGAGCGCTTTCTGGAACTGGTGGAGGGCTAGTCAATGGCGACTTTGGTGATCGCTCGCCTCACCTTCCGAGAGCTGCTTCGCCGTCGCTTGGTCGTGGCCCTGCTGGCGCTGACGGCGATTGTGATCGGCCTCACCGCGTGGGGTTTCTCACGCATTTCTGGGCTCCACCTGGGAGGGTCCCCGCTGACGCCGGGTGAGGTCCAGCTCGCCTCGTCCCAGCTGCTGTTGCTGGTCATGTTCATGTTCAGCTTTGTGCTCGCCATCACCTGCGCCTTCCTGGCCGCGCCCTCGATAGCGGGTGACCTCGAGTCCGGGATTGCGCAGGCCCTGCTCGCGCGTCCGGTGCGCCGAGAGGAACTGCTGCTTGGGCGCTGGCTCGGGCTGGCGGTCCCAATTGGGCTGTACGCGGTTGCTTCGATTACTGCCGAGTTTCTGCTGGTCGACTGGACCACGGGGTATCTGCCCCGGCAAATGGCGTCCGCCGAGGGTGCGCTGTTTGTCGAGGGGCTGGTGCTGCTGACGTTCACTCTCGCCCTCAGCACCAGGGTGTCGGCGATCACGGCGGGGGTCATCTCGGTGATCGCATTCGGGACCATGTGGCTCGGAGGCGTGGCGGGCGCCTTTGGCGCGGTATTCCACAATCAGCCGATCTCTGACGTGGGGGTGATCACCCATTTTCTGCTTCCGACCGATGGCCTTTGGCGAGCCGCTGTCTTCGCCATTGAGCCGCTGAGCTCGGTTTTGGCTGCCCGTCACGGCTTGGGATCGACCTTTCAGGTCAGCTCCGGACCCACCGTCGGCTACCTCGCCTGGGTCGGCTTGTGGCTGCTGGCAGTTCTGGGCATTGCTCTCTGGAGCTTTCGCGGGCGTGAGATCTGATTCTGACCCAGCTGGGGGCGGTGGGGCGAGCCCGCTTTTGGGAGGGACATCGGAACTCGGGCCGGGCGCGAAGCGGACGACCTGCTCCCGTGGGCCTGAGCGGCGCTCACCGTTACCCTCGCAGCTCACTCAGGCTGGCGTCGCCAGTCAGCGATAAACCGTGGCGGGAAGGGAGGGATTCGAACCCTCGGACGAGGTTAAGCCCCGTCACCCGCTTAGCAGGCGGGCGCTTTCGGCCACTCAGCCACCTCCCCGGATCGAGGTCGGACATCGAGTATATGCAAAGCTGACGAGCGGTAGTGCCGGGCTTCTCCCGAGGGAAGGCCAGCCGTGGCCGGCCCTCGGAAAGCTACTTTGCAGTCACCGAAGCCCGGTGGCTCCAGTGGAGTCGCTCACCGGCTACCAGGCATCAGCCCAGGCCCAGCTCGGTGGCGACAGGGCTCAGAGCGGATACCACCAAAGCAACCAGCTCCTCCAGTTCGACGCCCAGCTCCGCCGCTCCCTGACTGATGTCATCGCGGCTGACGCTGCGGGCGAACGCCTTGTCCTTGAGCTTCTTTCGGACCGACTGGAATCGCACCGCCGCCATCTCCCGCCCTGGCTGGACCATGGCCACCGCCATCACGAAGCCGGTCAGCTCGTCGACTGCGAACAGCCATTTCGCTAGCAGCGTCTCGCGGGGCACGCCACTGAAGTTAGCGTGCCCCTGGATGGCCAGTACGACCTCTTGGGAATAGCCGGAAGCCTCCAAAACCGGCCTTCCCCAGAAGGGGTGTTCGTCGGGATGGCCCTCATAGTCGAAATCATGGAGTAGACCGGTTATCCCCCAGATGGTAGGGTCGCCACCCGTGCGCTCGGCCGCGGATCGCATAACCGCCTCAACCGCCAGGCCGTGGCGGCGCAGGCTGTCGCCTTTGGTGTGCTCCTGGAGCAGGGCAAGGGCGTCTTGGCGATCTGGCACCTCAGCATCAAAACAGATTCACGCCTTCTCTTACAAGTTGGGCGCGGTGATAGGGTGGACTCTCGTGTCGTCATCACTGGTGTCCGCGTCCCCGGGAGAGCCTTCTGAGACCAGGCTGTGGGCAGCCCTCATGCGCCTAGCCGAATTTGTGGAACCGGGCCAGGCGGGTTGGACGCGCCGGGTGTTTAGCTGCGCCTACATGGAATCTCGGGCGCTGGTCCGAACGATGATGGAGGAGGCGGGCCTCGCCGTCACGCAGGATCCCGTGGGAAATCTCATCGGCCGGCTGGGTGGCCGTGACCCGGCGCTGCCACCGCTGGTCGTCGGTTCGCACACGGACACGGTGTCGGGAGGAGGGCGGTTCGACGGGATGGTCGGGGTGGTCGCTGCCATTGAGGTCGCGCGCACCCTCGCAACGTCCAGCATCTCGCTCCGCCGCCCGCTTTGGATCGTGGACTTCCTCGGGGAGGAGCCCAACCGATTCGGACTTAGCTGTTTGGGGAGTCGGGCGGTGACTGGACACCTGACCGAGCAGCACATGGATTTGATAGACGACGCAGGACTATCGCTCGGCGAGGAGCTGCGCCGGGCGGGCTGGAGACCGGATGACCTGGGCTCAGCGCGCTGGCAGGGCGGATCGCTCCACGCCTACTTGGAACTCCACATCGAGCAGGGAGCTCAGCTGGAACGTGCCGGTCGTCAGATCGGGATAGTCACCGCTATCGCCGGGATAAGCCGAGCCAGAATCGACATTGAGGGGAGAGCCGACCATGCTGGCACCACCCCCATGGAGCTGCGGCTCGACGCCCTCCAAGCCGCCGCCGAGATTGTCTTGGCGACTGACGCCATAGGACGTGACCAAGAGGGGGGAGAGGAGGGGGTGGCGACCGTGGGCCGCCTGCTGGTGGAGCCGAACGTCACAAATGTGATACCGGCCCGGGCCCAACTTGGCGTCGAACTGCGGAGCATCGCCCCGCGCTGGCTGGAGCAGCGCTCCCGTGATCTGGAGCTGCTCGTTGACCGGGTGGCCCGCGAGCGGCGATTGGTCCTGACCTTGGAATGGCTCTCCACTGAACCTCCGGTCCGCTGCGATGGAAGGCTGCGGCGTGCCATGGGCCGCGCAGCGTCGCAAGTGGGCGCCGACCCATTCGAACTGCCCTCAGGCGCAAGCCACGATGCGGCACACATCGCTCGGATCGCTCCTATGGGGATGCTCTTCATCCCTTCCCGGGGGGGGCGCAGTCACTGTCCGGAGGAGTGGAGTGAGCCGGCTGAGGTGGCGCTTGGGGCGCGGTCCTTGCTCCAGACCGTACTTGATGTCGATGCAGCTCAGCTCTAGCTTTTCCCGCTGACAAGCAGCAACAGATGCGACCCGGACTCCACCATCCACCGGAGCGCTTCACGGGTGGTCGCGCCCGCCATGGCGAAGTGAGATACGAGGAGGTCGGCGTCCAGCTCTGAGTCCTCAGCTGCCACTCTGGCGACGGTGCCTTCCACCGCGGGACCGCCGTCGGGCACGGTCAGCCTTACCCAGGGATCCTCCAGCCATCGCTGCGCCTTGACGGTGAACGAGGGAGTCAGAAGGTAGAGCTGTCCGGCGGGGGAGACCGCGAACCACATTCTCACCGTCCCTCTACCGGTCGGACCCCTGGAGCTGACCAGTAGCTCCTCGCGACCCTCGAGCAGCGCCAGGAACTCCGTTGCCAGCGGCACCCCAGGGGCGCCTCTCGCCTGCTTAGTCAATGGCGAATGCCACCCATGCCTCGGTGGCGTACGGCAGGGCCAGCCTTCCCCCCGGGAGCTGGGAGCACCTCCTCCCCAGGGTCAGAACCTCACCCGCGATCTGTTCCCGATCCGCCTGCGGAAGGCAAGCGACAAAGCTGATTGACACAACGCGGTCCACAAGTTCCTCTGGGCTCACCGAGTGCCAGGACACGAAGTTCGCGCCCAAAAGTGGAGAGAACAGTCCGCTGCCGTCAAGCACCGGGCGCCAGGCGTGATCACGGTAGGTGGGTTCCGTCCGCCGCAGGGGCTCGATGAGCCGGTCGATCTCAGCCCACACCAGGTAGGAAAGGTCCCGTCGGTTCCAGATCAGTCCCAACCCACCCCGTGTGCGCAGAACCCGACGGATCTCGCTCAAAGCCAGGGGGTTCGCGAACCAGTGGAATGACTGCCCGGCGGTCGCGGCCGCGACGGACCCATCTGCCAGCCCCGTCCGCTCCGCGGTCGCCTTGACCACTTGGGCCCGGGGTGCTGTCCGCCGGAGGATCGCAGCCATTTCAGATACAGGCTCCAGAGCTAAGACTCGCGCTCCCGTTGATTGCAGCGCTCTGGTCAGTTTGCCGGTCCCCGCCCCTAGGTCCAGGACAGTTTTCCCTGGTCCGAGACCGAGGTGGTCCGACATCCATTCGACCGCCTCCCCCGGGTAGTCCGGTCGCCCCCGCTCGTATTGGGTGGCGGCGGCCGCGAACCCGGACTGGGCACTCGGGTGAACTGGCATGGCGAGAATTTTAGGTCAGGTTGGGGCGCTGTCCATCGGTCCAGCTGTCGTCAGCGACTGTGCATCAAGCCTCGCCTCTTCGGACGATACTCGCAACTATTCGGCAACTTGGGCCCGGGTCAGACGCTGATCTAGGTACCGGGCGAGGTTCAGACCGCGGAGTGGCAGCTCCTCCGATCTACGTCTGGGATGCCCCAGCGGGTACATCACCCCCACTGAGCCGCTGCGACTGCCGTCTTGGAAGGGGACGGTGACGGAGTTTGGGACAGCCCGTCGGTCGGGATCCAGGTAGGCTCGCTTGCATTCACTTCGCTCGACAATGGTGCCTTGCGTCGGAGCGCGTTCAGCACGGGATCTGCGGCGGTGTCAGCCCCGTACACCTCGACGGTCAGGTCTCCCTCCTTGTCCAAGATCGTCCTCCCCGCCCTCTGGGTGCCGACTTCCACCCGCACGATATTCTCGAGCCGGGGCAGGACCGAGTCTCGCAGCAGAATGGCGGCCTCAATTGCGGTCTGCGCGGGGAACTCTGCGGGCCATGGCGCCTTGAAGAGGACGTGGTCGACGACGTAGGTCGAGAGCGGTCGGGTCAGCTGGAGCTGGTCTCCACCGAGCCACGGTCAGCGCTCTGGGGCATCCCTCGTCACCGCGGGGAGCGAGGAGGCCGGAGCGGACCGTGCGTTGAGCGCCTTCCCCGGCCGCCCAGGACTTCCTCCCAGCAGATGAGTGGCCACGGCGGCGGACGCGAGCTCGACCGGCAAGACGTGATCGGGGCCGTGAGTGTGGAGAGAGCCAGCATCCCCTGGATCTCATACGCCTTGGCAAGGGAAGGCAGCAGGGCGCCCGGGTTGTGCGACTCGTGCCCAGACTCCGCGGCGAGCCAAGTGTCGTTGAAGTCGAGCCAGCGGATCAGGATGGCGATATCGAAGGCTGGCTCCACCGTCGCTAGGTGCAGTGGGCTACCGGGGATCGGCACGACATTGGCAACCAGCGCCCCGTCGACAGAGCCCAGCAAGTCGCGACATGTGGCCTGCCCGGGGGCGAAGACAGCGACGCCGAACGAATCCTTCTAGGCCAGACGCGCAGTGGCGGTTGCCTGCTGGCCGGGGTCCAGCGGTGCCGTCACATAGTCCGCGCTCTCTACCAGCAGTTCGTCGTACTTAGAAGTCCTCACGGCCTACCCTCGATGGAGTGGGTCCGGTAGATCCGGCCGTCCTAAGCCCAGCCCGTCCTCGGTGGCGCTGCGCTGTCGCTGCGATGAAGACGCTTGGCGAGAGGTACGCTCCCACTCCGGCCGCGGCCTTCTGGCGGGGGAAGGCGCCGACTTTGCCAGCGTGGGCTCGAAGTCGGTGCCTCACCTGTGGGATCTCCCGCTCTGGCGACCACGGCACTACCCCTTGACCCGTCTCACCACCGGTCGCCGGTCGTGAGACGGGCCGCTCTGGAACGAGCCCATTCGAGAGTGATGAGTGGGTCTCGCGGTCTCCAGTGGCCATTTGCTATTACCGCACTTCCCTATCCAAGCCACTCCAAATGGGCCTGGCCCGGCAGAGCGGTGGTGAACGGACTAGTTGTCGCTGCCAGCGGGCGACTGGCTCGGCTTCGGGGTCTCCTGCGGTTGCGGAGTCTCCGTGGCCTTAGGACTTTCCTGTGGCTGGGGCGCCTCAGTGGGTTGAGGGATGTCCTTCGCCGTTGTGGTCGGAGAGGCCACCGCCGACGGGCTGGTCTCCGGACTTGTGGGGGCTGACCGTTCGGCGAGGCTCGCGGAAAGCACGGTCTCGTTTGCCGCCACGCTGCTGCGCGAGACGTGGACTACCCAGATGGTCCCATCTGGAGCCAGAGTCCGCACATCGAAGACGCACTGGCCCTGCTCGACATCCGCCTCGGTCTTGATCACGCTGGCCTGGCCTCCACCACTGGCGTGGCCAGTGACCCAACCCAGCGCGGCCCGATCAGCCGCTCCTGGGTGCCCGACTGGGCAGCTCAGGGTGGCCCCAGCCAGCGTCAGATTCTGGGGAGTCGGCGAACTTTTGGCGGGGAACGCGCCAGCTGCGGCCACACCGCCGGCGGCAACGGCGGCGGCGGCCCCCACCGTGACCCCGATTAGGGGCCACTTCATCAGCGCCTTCTTCATTGCGATCCTCCGTTGGTTTGGTCGCACCCGGTGCCCGGGCCTGCACCTCGATCTTGGCCCAGCTCTGTGAAGGGCGGATGACACAGGGATGAGGGTGCTCTTAGCAACCGGCTGCCGCCCAGTTGCCCCGAACTGGTCAGGGAGACGTCAGCCGATACCCGGCGCCGCGCACCGTTTGGATGAGCGCGGTCTCGCCGGGCCCGTTGACCTTGCGCCGGAGGTAGCCAACGTAAACATCCACTACGTTGCTGCCGGGATCGAATCCGTAATCCCAGACCTGGTTCAGGATCTGCATCCGCGAAAGCAACTTGGTCGGGTTGCGCATGAGCAACTCCAGCAGTGCCCACTCTCGGCGCGCCAGCTCGATCCGGCGCTCGCCGCGCCAGGCGACCTTGGTCTGTAGGTCAAGCCGAAGATCGCCCACCACCAAAGCAGTGGTGGTCTCCTGGTCGCGATCTCGAAGGGTGGCTCGAACCCGTGCCAACAACTCCTCGAAGGCGAACGGCTTGGTCACGTAGTCCCGTGCCCCGGCGTCCAAGCCACGCACCTTTTCTCCTAGTTCGCGCCGGGCGGTCAGGATGATGACCGGCAGCTCCGGGCGAACGCGGCGGATCTCGCCCAAGACCGCGAGCCCGTCCTGGTCCGGCAGACCTAAGTCGAGCAGGACAAGATCGGGACTCTCGTCGCGGATCTGGATCAGGGCCAGGGCCTCGGCCCCGGTCGGAGCCACTACAGGAACGTACCCCTCAGCCCGCAGGCCTTTGGCGACGAAGTTCGCAATCCGCGCGTCGTCCTCGGTGATCAGGATCTTCACGGCGATGCCTTAGGACCGGGTGGGACCAACCTGCTCGCAGGTAGGGTGATCTGGACCGTGCATCCTTGGCCGGGCGAACTCGTCAGTTCGACGGTGCCGCCATGGGCCTCAATCACAGCTCGGACGATCGCCAGGCCCAGTCCCGTTCCCCGGGGCCCTCCGGCCTTGCCGGCGACGAAGCGGTCAAAGACCACGCTGCGGATCTCAGGCTCGATCCCGACGCCAGTGTCACTGACCTTCAGGGTGAGGCACTGCTCGGATATGAGCGCCTCGATGGCGATGGTGTCACCGGGCTTGGTGGCCTTGACAGCATTGTCGACCAGGTTGAGCAGCGCCCCCCGCAGCTTGGCGCGGTCGCCGAAAAGTTCCAGCGGGGGGACTGGTCGCAATACCCAATGCCGGTCGCCCATAACGTCTCCCGCATCGAGGATGTCGGCCAGAAACGGGCCCAGCTCGATGGGCTCCTCCTCGAGGAACTCTGGTTCCAGCGCCCGGCCGAGCAGGAGGAGACGATCCACGAGGAGCGCGGTCCCATCCAGCTCATCGAGGACCACAGCCAGGGTGCCGGCCACCTCCTCCGCATCGGTGGTCCCGTCGCGGAGCAGAAGCTCCAGGTGGCCTCGGATGACGGTCAGAGGAGTCCTGAGCTGGTGGGAGACGTCGGCGAGCAGACGCCGCTGCCCGGCAAAACTGCTCGCCAGCCTCTCCAACATGTGATCGAATGTCCGCGCCAACCGGCCGACCTCGTCGTCCGGACCCTGGTACGCCAGGCGGCGGGTAAGGTCGGACTCACTGATTTCTTCAGCGGTGGTGGTCACGCCGTCGACGACCCGGAGGACCCGGCGTAGTAGGAAGTAGGCGGTCATAACGGCCGCGATCAGGGCCACCGCCCCTTCCACGATGACGACTTCGAGCTGGCTGGCTACGGCCTGAGACATTCCCGTCAGGTCGGCGCTTGCGATGAAGGCACCGACCACGCGGCCGCTGCTCAGCACCGGGCTTATCAGTACCCGATAACTGACGCTAGCAGCTGTGACCTCACCGAACACGCTGTGGCTGGGAATACGGTCCAACCAGTCCGTCACGAGCGCCGACGTGCGGATTGGGGTCGACCCCGAACTTCCGAGGATGGCGCCGCGCGGGGGAGCGGCGCTTCGTGCCACCGCGAGAAGGATGGCGTGGCCACTGGGGAGTTGATGGGTGTGCAAGTAGGTCTGATCGAAGTTCGCCAGCGGGGTGCTGCTGGACCTGTGCGCGGCGGCGTTACCGTATTCGGCGAGCTCCTCCACCAGGCCCGTGTTCACACTGCCCAGCAGATTGCCAGCCACGACGCGGTCCACCTGGAGACCGACCGCGACCAGCACGACCGTGAGGATCCCAGCGTGCAGCGCCGCGAGCCGCACCGCCAGGCCCGGCCGCCACCGCTTGCCCGTGCCCGCCGCGGATTTGTGGGCGCGAGTGCCGGCCACCATGTCTACCCGTCGGTGCCAGCTGGGCTAGGCCCAGATTGGGCCGGTGATGAACCGGCCCAATCTGGATTCGGGGCGGCGTCGCTCGATTGCGCTTTCGTCCCGGAGGTGTCGGAGCCGGACTCCACCGGCTGAGAGGGCTCGCTTTGGATCACCGGTTCGGACGGCAACACCACCTGCACAGACGTCCCTGGATCGAGCCCTGCCCTCGACGTAGAGGTGACCACTCCTTGGCCTGCTCCTGGGGCAGCACCACCAAGGACCACGGCGCTCAGCAGGGGGTGGTGCCCCGGCGAGGCCGGACCCAAGGCGGTCGCGGCCACGACGCTGACGACGACAACTGTGGCAAGGCCAGCCGCTACCCCGAAGGCCGAGCGCCAGGGACGGTGCGGTGCGGTGAGGCCGCCCGCGTTTGTGTGCACCTTTCCACCATAGACGCTAGCTCCCAGAATCGCGGGTGGCCGTCTGCGATCGTCGCCCTCGACAGCGCCCACCGCAACTGGCCGAAGGCACCGCGACTACCGCTCTTGCGTGAGATAGATAAGCACAGTGCCTGAGTGATTTGTTGCATGCGCCGGGGCCAGCTCGTCCCCGTTCACGCAGTGGCGGACGCTCCCTCCGATTAAGACAACTCTCATCTGTCCGTCACGGCTCCGTCATCAGGTTGGGGCTAAGCTCGTGCCGCAGCAGCAGCAGGAGGTCTCTGGCATGGTGTCTCGAAGTCGCTGGGTCATAACGACCGCCGCCGCAGTGGGGGTGGCGGCCGGCGGGGCCGTGGCCTTGGCGGCTGCGCCGGGGACTCCGACCACGAGCCAAAGTGTTGTCGGCCAGCATTCGCTGTCTCAACAGCAGGTGATCACGGCTGAGGCAAAAAGGCTGGCCGCTCAGGCAAAGAGCCTCGCAGCAGAGGCGGCCGCCATGCGCCAGCGGCCGGTGGCAGCGGCGACATCGGCTCCCCCTGTCCACACAACCACCGGTGCTAGCGGCTCGTCCGGTGGGGACGGAGGTGGGAGTGGCGGCGACAGCTGACCTCAGAGCCGCGGCATTACGCAGTGAGCGTTGGCGGCGCACCTTGCGCCGCCGGATCACCCCGTGGGTGGCGGCCCTCGCAACCGCATCGGCAACGATTGGCGCCGTCACCTGGGCGGGCTCCGTGATACCCGGTGCATCCTCAGCAGGCAGGCGCGGACCCACGGCGCAGACACCGGCCGCGGCTGCGTGGCTCAAGAGCCAGTCACGGGTGCTGCAACTGCAACAGCGCATCGACTCCGACGAACGACAGATAGCTCACCTGGCGGGCTCGCCCCTGCCCGCGCTCCCCGCCGCCCCAGCCGTGCATGCGACGACCGGAGCCTCCGGGGTTGCTGTCCCCTGACGTCACGCCTGTCGAAGTCTCTGCGCACAGCCGTGCCATGGCCAGCTCCGTGACCATTCGCATTTTGCCGAGGGCCGACCGCGCGGCCGTGGAGCGTGCCCTGGCGCATGCTCTGACGGTCTTCGACGACGTCGAGGCTAGCTGCACCCGGTTCGTTCCTACTAGCCCGCTGATGCGGGCAAACGCTGCCCCTGACTGCTGGCACAAGGTCCCCCTTCCCTGCTTTCACGCCCTCGCCGAGGCGTACCGCGCCTACCTTTTGACACAGGGACGCTTCGACCCGCGTGTCCTTGGGGACTTGACCCGCCTGGGCTACGACCGCTCGCTGCCTTTCGGCTCCGGGCCGGTCCGCACCCGAGTTGGCGCACCGCTTAGGCGCAAGCCTCTGCCGACATGGCTACCACGATTCCGGCGCGCCCAACATACGGTGTTATTGGGCGGTCGCGGGGTCGATCTCGGCGGTATCGGCAAGGGACTAGCCGTGCGCTGGGCCAGCGAGCTGCTGCGTCGAGTGGGTACTGACCATTTGGTCGAAGCGGGAGGAGACTGTTACTGCGCCGGGCGATCTCCCGAGGGCGACCCCTGGCGGGTGGGGGTCGAGGATCCTTTCGGGGGCAACGCGCCAGTGGCTGTGCTGGAGCTCAGTGATCGAGCATGTGCTACGTCGTCTATCCGATTGCGCCACTGGGAGGTCGCCGGAGCTCAAGTGCATCACTTGGTCGATCCCCGAACCGGACTACCGGGCGGGTCCGGTTTACGAGCGGTGACAGTCATCGACCGCGATCCGGCGGTCGCTGAGGTGTGGAGTAAGACCCTCTTCCTGGAAGGGCTGGAAGCGGTGGGGAGTTTCTCCAACCGGCGCGGGTTGGCCGCTCTGTGGATTGCCGATGATGGGACTCTCGGCGCGAGCCGGGCGATGTCCCGATATGTTGCCTGGCAGCGCGCATGAGGTCGTGGTCCCGCCTGTCTTCCGTTGCGGACCGGAGGTCATTCCCGGTGTTTGTCGCGCTGGCTGCGGCGGTCGCCGCCGCGCTGCTCGTGACGCTGGCCGCGCCAGCGCTTCACGACCGGATGATGCCTTGGATCCTTGGACGCGGGCTGGGACTGGCCGCTTACCTGGACTTAGTCGCCCTCGCCGTGGTCGGGACCTGGTTCCGTCATCCATGGAGATGGCGGCGACCAGTGCTCCATCCGGCCGTCTTGCTGCGGCTCCACGTTGCCCTGGCGGTGGCCGCGGTCATCCTCGTCGCGGGGCACGTCATAGTCTTGGCCTTGGACCAGTACGCCGGGGTGGGCTGGACAGGGGTCATTGTCCCTGGGAAGGCGACCTACCGCCCCTTTGCGGTGGGTCTCGGCACGGTCAGCCTTTACCTGGGAGCGGCGATCGTGATCACGGGGGCCCTGGCGGGTCAGTTCATCGGGCGCCACTGGCTGGCCGTTCATCGGCTGGCGCTGTTGGGTGTGGCGCTCGCTTGGCTCCACAGTGTCTTGGCCGGTAGCGACACCGGAGCCCTGCGACCCATGTATGTGATCACTGGAGGTGTGCTGCTGGCGATCGTGGCCACGCGCTTCACCGCGAGCAGGACCGAGCCCCCCGCGAGGGCACTAGATCCAGCCGACGATGGCGTCTCAGCGGTGCTCGGGCATGCCCCACCGTGAATACCGTCCGGGCGTCTCCACTTTTCTCGTCTGGTCGATGGATACCGGCCGCCGCCCTCGAGGTCGACGGCAATCCGGACCAGGCCGTGGCTGGTGTGGGCGAACCGGGAAGTCGGGTGCTTGCGGGTCCGCGGCTTTTGGCCGGAATGGAGCCCTTGCGAGATCACCTGGAGCGTCTTGGCCCATTGCCGGAGCTGGGAAACGCGGCCGGTATCCGGGAGTACGTCGAGGAGAGTGGGCTGCAGGGTCGAGGTGGGTCAGGTTTCCCTGTGGCTGCCAAAATGCGCGCCGTGGCAGCTCGCGGCCCTCGTCCATTGGTGGTTGTCAACGGCTCGGAAAGCGAGCCAGCCAGCCGTAAGGACCGGACCTTGATGGCACTGCGGCCCCACCTCGTCCTCGATGGCGCGGCGGTGGCGGCTGCAGCGGTGAACGCGGACCAGATCATTGTCCAGCTGCACCGGGGGGCCGGGGACGCAATGGCCGGGCTGGTACGAGCCCAAGAGGAGCGGCGCCGTGCGCGTCTGCCAGAGCTGCAGGTGGAAATCTCCTGCGGCCCGCCCCGGTACGTTGCCGGGGAGTCCAGCGCCATCATCCACTTCCTGGAGGATGGCGACGCTCGACCCCTGACCGACCGGCGGGCGGCCCGAGCAGGGGTCCACGGTCGACCAACCCTGGTGCACAACGCCGAGACCATGAGCCACCTCGCCCTGATCGCCCGCCGCGGCCCCTGGTGGTTCCGACTGGCGGGCACGATCGGGGCGCCGGGCTCCAGCCTCGTGACCCTGGCGGGGGCGATTCCGCCGGGCCAACGGGTCTTTGAAGTCGGCGGCGCAGTGAAGCTGGGCCGCCTCCTGAGCGAGCGTGCCGGTCTAAGCGCACCTCCACGCGCAGTGCTCCTAGGTGGCTACGCCGGGGCGTGGGTGGACGGCGCCGCGGCCTGGGAGCTGACGCTGGCTCGCGACCAGCTGAGCACCGAGGGAATCTCTTTCGGATGCGGCCTGCTCGGGATCCTTCCGTGGGAGGCCTGCGGCCTCGCGGAGACCGCGCGGCTGCTCGCCTATCTGGCAGGTGAGAGCGCCAGACAGTGCGGCCCCTGTGCGTTCGGGCTGCCCCGTCTCGCTGAGGGGATGACGGCCCTCGCCTTCGGGCGCGTTGGGCGGCGCGAGGTGCGCCAACTTTTGCGCCGGTCCGCCATCGTCGCCGGTCGCGGCGCCTGCCACCATCCGGACGGGGCCGTGCTCCTGCTGCATCACGCGCTGGCGGTCTTTGAGGACGATGTGGAGCGTCACATTCGGCGTGGCCCCTGTGACCGAGCAGCTCACCTTCCGACCTTTCGAGTCCCGACTGCTGCGCCGGAGGCGGGGTGGCGCTAATGGCTCAGCTCGCGGTTGACCCGCTTCGCTGCAAGGGACGCGGCATCTGCGCCCTGATCGCGCCTCGCCAGATCGACCTCGATGAATGGGGGTTCCCAATGGTCTCTTCGGACGAGTCAGAGGACCCGGCCACGTTGCGGCGGGCGCGACGGGCTGTAGCCGCGTGCCCGGAACGGGCGCTCCGACTCGTCCTCCGGAGCAGCACCCGACCGGGCGAAGCATGATCCGGGTGCGGCCGTCCCCGGACCGGTGAAGGGGATAGGCGGGACTCAGTCCGGTCCGCCTGGTGGACTTCCGAGCAGCGGCTGGGGCGTCCCTGTGCCCGAAGGCTGGACCTGGTTCCGGCGGCCGTGTCCCGCCATGGGGGGATGGCACTTCACCTGCTGGATCTATTGAGAAAATCGATCACTGGCGCATTCTCTAAACTCCATCGCTACCGCTTCTAGGCGGCAGTCACGTCGCGCGGAGGAATTTGGCGTGCCAGACGCAACCCAGCTCACGATGCCGGAACTGCCATCACCCGCGTTCGGCATTGCGCGCTTCACTTCTGAGGACTTGCAAGGAGTGCTCGACCTTTGCACGGCCGAGCGGTGGCCGAGCCTGCCGGCAGATCCCGCTCGAGCGGGCAGGGCGCTGACGAGTCCTGGCTCAACCACCATGGTGGCGAGGGAGTCTGGACAGGTGATCGGGTTTTGTCAGGTCCTGTCAGACGGGGAGATACAGGCCTACTGCGCTCTACTCCTTGTCGCTCCTCATCGTCGACAAGCCGGCGTGGGTCGCGCCCTTCTCCTGACCGCTCTTAAGACCGCTGGCGGCGAGCGGCTGGACCTCCTAGCAGAGGAGACTGCGCTCCCCTTCTATCGAAGCCTGCAGCACCGGGACTTCCCCGGGTTTCGAATCTACCCCGACCCCGCGCCCTAGGCACAGCGAGATGGCGACCCCGAGCGGATTCGAACCGCCGATCTCCACCTTGACAGGGTGGCGTGTTAGGCCAGCTACACCACGGGGCCAATGGCCTTCCACCACCAAGTGACGGACCAGACCAGCCCTCTTCGGGCCTGGCGATTATAAGGCGGACTCGAGCCCGCCCCTCCAGTTGAGCACTGGCCGAGCCATCTTCCGGTATGGGTAAGATGGAGGTCCGCCGCTCGCCTCGACCGCATCCGGGGGCCCTTTCATATTGAAGATCGCAGTCTTTGTAAAGCAGATTCCTGACCCGTCGGGGACCGGGAGTCTGGATCCGGCCACCAACCGTCTGTTCCGAGATGGTGAGGTGGTGTTGGACCCGGGAGACTCCTTCGGAGTCGAGGCCGGACTGCAACTGGCAGAAGCCACCTCCGGCGAGGTTGTCGCCATCTCAATGGGGGGAGAAAAGGCGCTGGAAGTGGTTCGTAAGGCGATGGCGATGGGTGCCGCGTCCGGTATTCACATCTGCGATGAACGCCTCACCGGGGCGGATGCCCTGACCACCGCCCGCGCTTTGGCGGCAGCCGTGCGAAGCTCAGGGGCGGAGCTGGTGGTTGCGTGCACGGAGTCAACCGACGGCTACACAGGTACCGTTCCAGCGGCGGTAGCCGAGCTCTTGGGTTGGCCCTCCCTCACCTTCGCAAAGAAGTTGGAAATCGAGGGCAGGACGGTGCGGATCCACCGCCAGACGCCCAACGGTCACGATGTGGTGCAGGCAGACCTGCCAGCCGTGGTATCGGTGACGGGGGGGATCAACGAGCCCCGATATCCCACTCTCAAAGGCATCATGGGAGCCCGCAGTCGCCCCCTGGAACGGCTCGACCTCAGCGGGCTTGGCATTGCGGCTGAGCTGGTCGCCGAAGCTGGGGGCCATCAGCGGATAACGGCGGTCCAGCCAGCTCCGCAACGCGACTCAGGGCGAATCGTTGAGGATGACGGCTCCGCTGCCGGAGTCATTGCCGACTTCCTGGCAGAGCTGAAGTTGATCTGAGATGAGCAAGATCTGGGTATTTGTGGAGCTCGCCAATCAGGAGGTGAGCCCACTCTCCCTCGAGGTGATGACCGGGGCCAGGGGACTCGGTGGCGAGCTGGAAGCAGTCGTCCTGGATCCCCAAGCCCAAGGGGTGACCGACACCCTGGGGAACTTTGGGGCGAAGACCGTCTATCTTGGCCTCGACAGCGCGTACAGCGACCACGTGGCCCAACCCCACGCGGCGGTGCTCGCCAGCTTGGTGGAGGAGCATCGCCCGGACCTGCTCTTGTTCGGCGCCACCTACGACGCCCGAGACATCTGTGGGCACCTTTCGGCTCGCCTTGGTTCGACCGTGGTGGCAAATGCCACTGGCGTCTCGACAGGCGAAGGTGGATTTGAGGTTGCCAGCGCCATCTTCGGGGCTACCCTTAACGTGACCACAGAGGTCTCCGGACCCACTCCGTGCGTTCTGCTCCGTCCCAAGTCCTATCTGGCGGAGGGTGCCAGCGGGGCAGCGCCCCGCGTAGTCGGGGTGTCTCTGCCGGCCGGTGCGCCTGTGGGGGCACGCCGGTTGGAATCGGTGGTGACCCCCTCTTCCGGGCCGAAGTTGGAGGAGGCACGGGTCGTCGTCAGCGGCGGCAGGGGACTCCAGGAGGCGTCAAACTTCGCTCTACTGGAAAAGCTGGCAGGTCAGCTTCACGGGGCAGTCGGCGCCAGCCGAGCCGTGGTCGACGCCGGCTGGGTCCCGTACGCTCGCCAGGTGGGGCAGACCGGGAAGACGGTCAAGCCGGACCTCTACATTGCATGCGGGATAAGCGGGGCGATGCAGCACACCGTCGGGATGAAGAGTGCCGGGCACATCGTGGCCATCAATCGAGATCGGGATGCGCCCATCTTCAAGCTGAGCGATCTGGGGATCGTCGGCGATGCTCTCAAGGTGATCCCGGCGCTGATCGAGGAGCTGCGCGCTCGCGGCCTCGAGTCCCAGTGACCGTGTGGCGCGCATCCGAGCTCTGAAGAGATGAACGGACCGCTGGCTCTGCGCGCCTCCGACGGGGCGACCGTCACTCTGGAGCGATACCCGATCCTCCTCGGTCGAGCCACACCTGGGGGTGCCGTGCCTGATGTCGATGTCAGCCACCTCGACCCCCAAGAAGGGGTTGACAACCGACACTGCGAGCTCTTCCTGGAGGAGGCGGGGGTGGAGGTCCACGACCTAGGCGGCGTCAGTGGGACATGGGTCGATGGCCGTCGCCTTCCTCCCGGGGGACGAGTGGTGCTCCCCATCGGTGGGACGCTCCGCGTTGCCGGGGTCCAGCTGACACTGGTGCAGGCGCCGGGACGGGCTGCGTCACTACTTCCGCCGGTCTCCATGAGCCCATCGTTGGGTGAGTGGCGAGACCCAGGAGCTTCGCGCGGAGTGCCCCTGCCCCCATCGGCAAGCTCGGCGGTCACTCCGCCTCCGGTCGAGGTCCCTAGGGTTTCCGGCCTAGACCTGACCGGTGCGCCCCTACTGGCCCGACCGCTCCTGGAAAGCGGCGCTGACGCGGTGCGGCTGGTGGAAGGGTTCCCCGCGCAGGCCCGACGGCAGGGGGTCTTCGCGTCACAGCATGACCCGCTTCGGCTCGGGGAGATCGAGGACGCGGTGCGCACCGTCCGCAGAGCGCTGGAACTGGGTGACGAGGAACTTACCGGCTGGGGGTATGTCGGCGATCTCCACTTGGATTTCATCACCCCGCCTATGGTTGAGCGCCCGATGGTGGGATTGGTGGTGTCCGGCGCGGTCGATATTGGCTCGGAGATTCTGGCTGCGGTGGAGAAGGTGGTATCTGGTGGGAGTTCGGTTCTAGTGGCTGCCCGTCGGCCGCAGCTGGCGCTTCGCGCCATCGCAGAAGCCCTCCAGGAGCGCTCCACACGGCCGAGGTTGCTTCAGGGTAGGGGAGCCGGCGGCTGGACCCCAGCTGGGTGGGCGGAGCTGATCGCGGGAGCAGAGGGCTCGCTTGAAGCGGCTCTTCAAGGCGACCCGCTGTTGGTCCTAGACCTGGGGGAGGAAGAGTTGAGCGGTATTCTCAAGGCTCTGCCCCGAGCCGAAGGCGGGACTGTGCTGGGCCTCGACGCGGCCTCCGCGGAGGCCGCCCTCGAGATATGCGCCCGGGCCCTTCCCGAGTCCGGCGAGGATAATTGTGTGGCCCCCGTCATGAGGCGCCAGGAGGTAGCTCGGCGTCTTCCCTGGGTCCTGTTCTTGGAGCTTGGGCGGTGGCAGCTGAAGGGCGCCTCAATCAAGGGCTCCGGAGGTTGGTCACTGGACTCGGCGACCGGCGGGGCGAGCTAGAGATGTCAGGCCCGCGACTCCCCTCACCGACCTCCGGGCCCTCGGTCACCAGTTACATCCTGCTCTGCCTGCTGGTCGCAGCGGTGGTGCTAGTCACCCTCACAGTGCTGGGCGCCACACTACCGAACGGCCTATCGGGATTCCGGTTGGCCTTGGGGATGCGCCCCTCTTAGACCGGCTCGACCGCGCACAATGGGATCCATGCCGGTGCTGTTGCTCAACGCCTCCATGCAGCCCCTCAACGTCATCAGCCGCCGTCGACTGGTGGTGCTTTTAACCAAGGAGCGTGTCGCCTTCTTCGACGACAGGGTGCGGGCCGCCTTGGAGGCGGAGCTGGAACAGCGGCGGTTGGGGGAGGGGGTGATCGTGGTGCGGCTCCTGCGCAACGTGTCTATTCCTCGCCGCATGATCCGGGCCAACCGGCGCAACCTGCTGTTGCGTGACGCCCACACCTGTCAGTACTGCGGCCTGCAAGCTGGGCCGGTGGAACTCACCATCGATCACGTGATTCCCGTCTCGCGAGGGGGCACCTCGAACAGTTGGGAGAACCAGGTGGTCGCCTGTAAGCGCTGCAATGGGCGCAAGGCCAACCATCTTCCCGAGGAGGTGCATCTGCGCCTGGCGAGGGATCCCCGCCCAGTAGTTCAGGAATACGCTCACCTGCTGCTCATGCGGTACCCGGAGGTGCGTGGCGCCTATGAGGACCTCATGCGGTCGGTTCTCCCGACCGGTGGAGACGACGCCCACCGTTCCGTCTGGGCGGACCGGAGTGCGGCCTGGCCGCAGCTGAGCTAAGCCCCGGCGCTTCTGCTCAGTCCAGCGCTTGGGGGAGGTGCAGGGGCGGTCGATCCAGGAACCTTGAGGTCGCCTGCCCCGACCGGTTGATGCGCTCTACGATCTCGCTGGCTATCGCGACCGAGCGGTGCTTTCCGCCGGTGCACCCAACCGCCACTCTGAGCACCGACCGCCGCTGCGCCTGATAGAGGTCGAGCAGCTCGGTCAGGATCCCCAGATATCCCTCAACCAGGCGTCGAGCCCCGGGCTGATCCATCATGTGCCTGCGCACCATCGGGTCGCGTCCGGTGCGGGCACGCATCTCCGGGATCCAGTAGGGGCTATCGAGGAAGCGGGTGTCGAGCACCCAGTCCGCTTCCGGGGGCAATCCGTCTCGATAGGCGAATGTGAAGCAATCAACGCGGACCAGAGGTCGTTCGCGCCAGTCGTCCAGCAGCTGAGAGAGGTAGCCCTTGGAGCCGCCGTCAAGGCCAAGAAGGTGGCGGTGGGGCTCGCGGATCGGTGGCCGCAGATCTTGACCAGAGG
>Ga0307372_10005514_pt1 | contig 18972 bp, 15 predicted proteins | sample OX1MG_FD_202533 | JGI IMG/M metagenome (GOLD analysis project Ga0307372, IMG submission 202533) | Soil microbial communities from Risofladan, Vaasa, Finland - OX-1 | ecosystem: Environmental > Terrestrial > Soil > Coastal area > Acid sulfate soil | place: Finland: Risofladan, Vaasa | collected...
GTCGGCGATCTCAGGTGGATCCTCCCCGTGCTCTCGTCCGTAGCGACGGGCATCGAGCCGTGCGTCGATCATCCGTTGCCGCAAGGACGCAGTGCGCGGACCGAGCCCGGGGACCCGATCGAGCACGTCGATGACCAGGTGGAACCGATCGAGATCATTGAGCATGACCATGTCGAACGGAGTGGTCGTCGTCCCTTCCTCCTTGTACCCGCGGACGTGAATGTTGTCGTGGTTGGCGCGCCGGTAGGTCAGTCGGTGGATGAGCAGCGGGTAGCCGTGGTAGGCGAAGATCACCGGCCGGTCCGCCGTGAAGAGCGTGTCGAACTCACGATCGGGAAGGCCGTGGGGGTGTTCGGTGTCCGGCTCGAGACGCATCAGGTCGACCACGTTCACCACCCGGATCTTGAGGTCGGGCAGGTGCTCGCGGAGCAGCTGCACGGCCGCTAGCGTTTCGAGCGTCGGAATGTCGCCGCAGCAGGCCATGACCACATCGGGAACCGAATCGCTGTCGTCCGAGGCAAAGGACCAGATGCCGAGTCCGGTGGTGCAGTGGTCGAGTGCTTCGTCCATGGTGAGCCAATCGTGCTGGGGTTGCTTGCCGGCCACGATGACGTTGACATAGTCCCGGCTTCGCAGGCAGTGGTCGGCGACCGAAAGGAGGCAATTGGTGTCCGGCGGGAAGTACACCCGAACGACCTGCGCTTTCTTGTTGACGACGTGGTCGATGAAGCCTGGGTCCTGATGGGAGAACCCGTTGTTGTCCTGCCGCCAGACGTGACTCGAGAGCAGGTAGTTCAGTGACGCGATGGGACGCCGCCACGGAACCTCTGCGCTGACCTTCAGCCACTTCGCATGCTGATTGAACATGGAGTCGACGATGTGGATGAACGCCTCGTAGCAGTTGAACAGACCGTGCCTCCCGGTGAGGAGGTATCCCTCCAGCCATCCCTCACACTGGTGCTCGGAGAGTGTCTCCATGACCCGGCCGTCGGGAGCGAGGTGGTCGTCTCCGGCCCGAAGTTCGGCGTCCCAGGTCCGGTTGGTGACCTCGAACACGTCTTGCAGACGGTTGGAGGAGGTCTCGTCGGGCCCGAAGAGCCGGAATGTGGACGGATTGGCCCCGATGACATCCCGGAGGAAGCCGCCGAGCACGTGTGTCGCCTCTCGCATCACGGACCCGGGGCTCGGGACGTCGACGGCATAGTCGCAGAAGTCGGGAAGGTCGAGATCAGAGAGAAGAAGACCGCCGTTGCCGTGGGGATTGGCGCTCATCCGCCGGTCACCGGAGGGAGGAAACGCCGTGACGCTCTCGTTCGGCCGCCCGTTGCCATCAAAGAGCTCCTCGGGACGGTAGCTGCGGAGCCATGCCTCGAGCTGGGCCAGGTGTTCGGGATCGGTGCGGACCCCGGACAGAGGAAGCTGGTGGGAACGGAACGTGCCCTCCACCGGGAGCCCATCGACGACCTTGGGGCCCGTCCAGCCCTTGGGCGTACGCAGGATGAGCATCGGCCAGGTCGGCCGTGAGCCGACGCCTCCAGAACGGGCGGAGCCCTGGATCTCGTGGATCTCGCTGAAGATTGCATCGAGGGCGGTGACCATGCGGCCGTGCACGTCCATCGGGTCTTCCCCGTCGAACCCACCTTCGACCAGGACCGGCCTGTATCCGTAGCCGGTGAAGAGGGAGAGGAGCTCGGACGTCGGGATCCGGGCCAGCACGGTGGGCGCGGCGATCTTGTAGCCGTTGAGGTGGAGAATTGGCAGCACGACACCGTCGCGACGTGGATCGAGGAACTTGTTCGAGTGCCACCCTGTGGCCGCCGGCCCGGTCTCGGCTTCACCGTCCCCCACCACACAGGCCACCACGAGGTCCGGGTTGTCGAACGCAGCGCCGAAGGCGTGGCTCAGCGCGTACCCCAATTCACCCCCCTCGTGGATGGATCCCGGAGTCCCCGGGCTGCAGTGGCTGGGGATCCCACCGGGGAAGGAGAACTGACGGAATAGCCGGGCCATTCCCACCCCGTCACGCTGCACATGGGGGAAGCGCTCGCTGTACGTTCCCTCCAGCCAGGTATTGGCGACGACCGCCGGTCCACCATGACCCGGCCCGCAGACGAAGAGGGCCTCGAGCCCTCCCACCTTGATACACCGGCTCAGATGGGCGTAGAGGAAGTTGAGTCCGGGACTGGTTCCCCAGTGGCCGAGCAGCCGAGGCTTGATGTCCTCGGGGAGGAGTGGCCGTTGCAGCAGCGGGTTGCCCATCAGGTAGATCTGGCCCGCGGTGAGATAATTGGCGGCCCGAAAATATGCGTCGAGTTGGCGCAGCTCGTCCTCGTCGGTTGCAGCGGAAGGTCGCGGAAGATCGGTGGCGGTCATCGTCCCCTCCTCCGCGTTGTCCCCGATTCGCTTTTTGTCACGCCGTCGGACTCGCCGGGGAATCTGGCAAGGTGGGCAGGTGCAGATTCTCGTCGTCAACGCCGGATCCAGCAGCCTGAAGATCAGGCTCCTGGACGACGCCGACCATCTGGTGGCGTCGAGCGACCTTCCGCGCCAGCGTTCCTCGATGCTGAGTGCCGCACTCAGCACGTTCCTCGACGAGAACCCAGGCGTGGGGGCGGTCGGCCACCGGGTCGTCCATGGTGGCTCGACGTTCAGGGAGCCTGTCCTCCTCGACGATGGTGCCGACGCGACCCTCGAGGCTCTGGTCGATCTGGCACCCCTGCACAACCCGGCCGGTCTGGCCGCCGTTCATGCCATCCGGACCCTTCGACCGGGCCTTCCCCAGGTCGCCTGTTTCGACACCGCCTTCCACGCCGACATGCCGCCAAAGGCCTCCACGTATGCCATACCTCGCCGGTGGAGGGACCAGTGGGGCATCCGCCGCTTCGGATTCCACGGGCTCAGCCACTCCTGGGCCAGCCGCCGGGCGGCCGAGCTGCTCCACCGACGTCGCGGAGAGCTCCGTCTGGTGACCGCCCATCTCGGTGCTGGTGCCTCGCTGGCCGCGGTGGCCTCCGGTCGCTCGGTCGACACGACCATGGGGTTCACCCCGTTGGAGGGATTGGTGATGGCGACCCGCTCCGGCAGCATCGACCCCGGTCTGGTCCTTTGGGTCCAGCGCCACGGTGGTCTGTCGGCCGATGACGTCCAGGAGGCTCTCGAACGGGACTCGGGGCTCCGGGGTCTGTCGGGAGGGTCCGGTGACCTCCGCGAGGTGATCGCAGCCATGGATACGGGAGACCCGGACGCCGGCTTGGCCTACGAGGTATACGTCTACCGGATCCAGACCAGCGTGGCCGCCATGTGCGCCGCCATGGGCGGGATGGACGGCCTGGTGTTCACCGGTGGCGCCGGCGAAGCATCTCCCCGACTTCGGGCCGACACCTGTGATGGCCTCGCCTTTCTCGGCGTGACGTTGGAAGCTTCGAGCAACCGTGCAATGCAAGGAGAAGCTCTGCTCTCTCCGGAAGGCATGCTCCCGGCCGTGCTCGTCGTACCCGCACGCGAGGATCTCGAGATCGCCCGCCATGTGCGTGAGCTGCTCGGATAGGGCATCGCCGTTCATCGCTGACCAGCCCTAGCGGTTCGCTGCACTTCGAAACGACGTCCGGTGACCGCGTCCGGGCGAATGACCAGCACCATGTCTCCTGGTTCGGGGACGAGCGGGACTGCCGCCGCGGCAAGCTCCGCCTCGGTCGGTGATTCGATCAGCGTCGCAAGCCCTCGTACCAGCACGCTCCACGCGATACCCGCCTCTGTGTCGACATCGTCGACCTCGAAGGCCACCAGATGACCGTCCGCCGAACTCGAGACGAAGCCCGCCCCTACCCGTGCCAGCATCTGACCGTCATGGAAGGTGAAGTTCACCGGAACGACCACCGGGGCCTGGTCGGTCGCAATCCCCAGCCGACCGACTCCACCCTCCTTGGCCCGGAGCGCCAGCAGTCGCTTGCACTCGACCGCGGGAAGCACCGTAGAGCCCTTGCCGTCTATCCACATGCCTACAACCTTGGCACCGATGGAGCGGGGAAACTAGGGACCATTGGCCCCGCTGCCCGAAAGGTGCCAGCGCTGCACCGATCGTGGACGTGAAGGTTTCCTGAGAGGCCGGCGCCGAATGACCTTCGGCCCTATCCGCTCCTCCTCCCACTCCCTACGGTTGACTGTGGAAATGGTCCTAAAGGGTGCAAGCCTGCGCCTGGTGCCGGTCTGAGTTGGCGATGGAAGAAGGTCGGGTCGATTGCAGCCTGGTCGCACGGGTACACGGTGATCCTGTGAGTGGCCACATGCCATCGGAGCCGACCGCGAACCGTCGGCGATGGGCCACGCTGGGGGTGTTGTGCGTCACCTTGCTCCTCATCAGTCTGGACAACACCGTCCTCAACGTGGCACTTCCCTCGATCGTACGGAGCCTTGGTGCCAGCTCCAGCCAGTTGCAGTGGATGGTCGACGCCTATGCGGTGGTCTTTGCCGGGCTCTTGCTCTCGCTCGGGGCGTTGGGAGACCGGGCGGGTCGGAAGTGGGTCTTCCTGGCCGGCCTGGTGGTCTTCGGGGGTGGCTCGGCATTTGCCGCCTGGTCGGGAAGCCCGGACCGTCTGACCCTGGCCCGCGCCGTGATGGGGATCGGTGCGGCCGCCCTGATGCCGTGCACCCTGTCGATCCTCACCAATGTGTTCACTCGAGACAGAGACCGAGTGCGGGCCATCGGGATATGGTCGGGCACAACCGGGCTCGGCGTCGCCCTCGGCCCGATTCTCGGTGGGTTTCTGTTGGCTCATTTCTGGTGGGGGTCGGTCTTCCTGGTCAACGTGCCGGTTGCCGTCGTCGGGGTGGTGGCCGCCCTCTGGCTGGTGCCCAACTCGAAGAACCCCGCTTCGACCCGACCTGACCCCGTCGGTGCCGGGTTGTCGATTCTGGGGCTCGGGCTGCTGCTGTGGGGGATCATCGAGGCACCCGCTCGGGGTTGGTCCTCACCACTGATTGCAGGCGCGTTGGCGGGAGCCGCAGTGATCATCGCGTCCTTCCTCGTATGGGAACGACGCATCGACCACCCGATGCTGCCCCTGCGATTCTTCTCCCGCCGGCGCTACAGCGTGGCCATCGGGGCCCTGGCACTCGTGCTCTTCGCCCTGCTCGGCATGTTCTTCCTGATGACCCAGTACCTGCAGTTCGTCCTGGGGTACAGCCCCCTCGAAGCCGGAGCTCGGATCGCGCCAGTGGCGTTGGCTCTGCTCGTCATCGCGCCCATGTCGGTCATCGTTGCCCACCGTGTGGGCACCAAATACGTGGTCACCGGTGGCTTGGCCATGATCGCCCTCGGGCTTGCTCTGTTGTCCCGGACCACGGTGACCGGGACCTACCGTGATTGCATCGGCCCCTTCCTCTTGCTGGGCGTCGGCGTGGCCCTGGCGCTCGCTCCGTGCACCGAATCAGTGATGGGATCGATTCCCAGGGAGGAAGCGGGCGTCGGATCTGCCACCAACGACACAGCGATGCAGGTCGGCGGAGCCCTGGGGGTCGGCGTCCTCGGAACGGCGCTCAACCTGCACTATCAGCAGGCGATGGCCTCCGCGATCATCCATGCCGGTGTGCCGGCGTTCGTCCGGAAGATCATCGAGGGCTCACTCGGGGCCGCCCTGGCCGTGGCCCAGCGTGCCCCGAAGAAGGAAGGCGTTGCGCTCGCCGCCCTGGCTCGGCACGCGTTCGTGTCCGGAATGGACCAGGCCCTGGTGATCGCCACCGTGGTGGTCGGGATGGCGGCCGTCCTCGTCGTCGTCCTCCTCCCCAATCGAGGGCCGAGCCCGGGTGGCGAGGGTCAACCGGCGACAGAACGTGGCCAACCGGAGCTGGCTCCCGAAATGGGATGACCTGGCGCCGGGGTGCCGGGGATGGGTGGGCGGCACGCGCCCGTGGAGGAGGTCCGGTTGAGTGGTCGAGCGCGGGTCCCCGGCCACCCGGGTCCCACTCGGATCGGTCGGGACCTTTGGCCCTAGCCTGGACGCGACTGCTTCCGTACCGTGGAGACCAGAACGACGAATGCGGAGGAAGTGCCATGACGCTGACGAAAGACGCAGTCGCAACCGAGGTCGCACCGGCGCAGGGCACGTTCGTGGCGCCGGGTCGCGCTGGCAGCGTGGTGGGAGTGAACTCCCGATACGACAACTTCATCGGCGGCGCGTGGGTCGCTCCCGTGAAGGGGCAGTACATGATGAACATCAGCCCGGTCGACGGATTGCCGTTCTGCGAGGTGGCAAAGTCGACGGCCGAGGACGTGGAGTTGGCTCTCGACGCCGCCCATGCGGCCAAGGATGCCTGGGGCGAGAGCTCGCTCACCGAGCGAGCCGCTGTGCTCAACCGTATTGCTGATGCCATCGAGGCCAACCTCGAAATGCTGGCTGTCGCAGAATCGTGGGAGAACGGCAAGCCAGTCCGTGAGACACTGGCGGCGGACATCCCCCTGGCCGTCGACCACTTCCGCTATTTCGCCGGCGCCACTCGGTCGCTCGAGGGCCATTCCACCGAGATCGACAAGGACACCGTCGCCTACCACTTCCACGAGCCGCTCGGCGTGGTCGGCCAGATCATCCCTTTCAACTTCCCGCTCCTGATGGCCGCATGGAAGATCGCACCCGCCCTCGCCGCCGGCAACTGCACGGTCGTCAAGCCGGCATCGCCCACCCCGTGGTCGATCCTCAAGCTGGCCGAAGTGATCGGGGGTGTCGTGCCCCCCGGAGTGATCAACATCGTGACCGGTCCCGGTGGCGAGATCGGGAAGGCCCTGGCATCGAGTCCGCGAATCGCCAAGATCGGATTCACCGGCGAGACCACCACCGGACGACTGATCATGCAGTACGCGGCCGAGAACCTCATCCCTTCCACTGTGGAGCTGGGCGGTAAGTCCCCCAACATCTTTTTCGCCGACGTGATGGACGAGGACGACGAGTTCTTGGACAAGGCGATCGAGGGCCTGGTCCTCTACGCGTTCAACAAGGGCGAGGTGTGCACCTGCCCGTCCCGGGCGCTGATCCACGAGTCGATCTACGACCGGTTCATGGAGCGTTGCCTCGACCGGATCCGGTTGATCACCCAGGGCAACCCGCTCGACCCGACCACGATGATCGGGCCTCAGGTCTCGAAGCAGCAGATCGAGAAGATCGCATCTTACGTCGACATCGGTCTCCAAGAGGGTGCCGAGTGCCTGATTGGGGGAGCGCGTGCCGAGCTCGGAGGGGACTTGGAGGGCGGCTACTACTTCAAGCCCACCGTGTTGAAGGGTCACAACAGGATGCGGGTCTTCCAAGAGGAGATCTTCGGTCCCGTTCTCGCCGTCACCACATTCAGGGACGAGGCGGACGCCGTGGCCATCGCCAACGATACGCTGTATGGCCTGGGTGCAGGCGTCTGGACCCGCAACGGCAATCTCGCCTACCGGATGGGACGGGCTATCAAGGCCGGACGGGTGTGGACCAACTGCTACCACCTCTACCCCGCTGGGGCTGCTTTCGGCGGCTACAAGATCTCGGGCGTTGGGCGGGAGAACCACCAGATGATGTTGGAGCACTACTCCCAGACCAAGAACCTCTTGGTGAGCTACAGCACCAAGCCTCTCGGGTTCTTCTGAACAGCCGCTGAGCATGGATGACCTGATCACCGTGCCTCCGGTGGTGGCAACGCCGGCAGCACTCGAGGCGTTGGCGCGCTTGGCTACCGAGCGGGGGCCGATCATGCTCTTCCAGTCGGGAGGGTGTTGCGATGGCAGCCTCCCGATGTGTTTCGACGATGGGGAGCTGGTGGTCGGTGACCGCGATGTCCTGCTCGGGACGGTCGGGGGGTGTCCGTTCTACATCGACGGCCGGCAGTACGAGGTGTGGAAGCACACCCAGCTCATTCTCGACGTGGGCGACGGAGTGCCGGAGGGGTTCTCCCTCCCAGCCGGCGAGGATGGCCACTTTGTCACTCGGTCCAGAGTCTTCTCCGACGCCGAACGGGTGGCGGGGAGGGACTGACCCGGCCTCGGGCGGGGATCGGTGGCCTGCGGGGGGCCGATCCCGACCCGCATCGGCTGGTGCTCACTGGGGACTTTCGGCTCTGGTCCTTGGCCCCCACTTACCCCATGATTGTGCTGGGAGTGGTCAATGAGCGATGAAGGCGTACGTGTCATCGACACGATGAGTGGTTCCGACGCCTTGCTGTGGACGGTCGGTCGAGATCCTGTGCTGCGTCCGACCGTGGTCGCGGTGATGGCCCTGGACAGCGCCCCTTGCTGGGCGGATGTGCAAACTCGGATGGCCATACTCGTCGGGGCCGTCCCCAGGCTGAGGTCTCGCGCCATCCCGCGCCCGATCGGCCGCGGCAGGCCCCGCTTCGTGACCGACGAACATTTCGATCTCGACCTCCACCTGCGACACATCGGTCTTCCCGCCGAGGCAACGTTCAGACAGGTGCTCGACCTGGCCCAGGTGATGGCGGCCAGAGGGTTCGATGCGGAGCTCCCGCCCTGGGAGGCTGTACTTGTCGAGGGGGTGGACGGCGAGCGTGCCGCCCTGGTCATCAAGCTGCACCACGCGCTCGTGGACGGAGTCGGGGGGATCGCCGTCCTGATGCATCTTCTGGACCGAGTTCGCCATCCATCGCCTGGGCCCGCTTCGGCACCTGAGGCGCCACAACGTGCGCCGGTTGGACTCCTGCAGCGTCTGCCGACGACGGGTCAGATCATCGGTTCCGTCGTGCAGGCGGCCAGACACCCACTCGGGCAGCTGGAGCTGCTGATGACGACGGCAGCATCGGCGGCGCGCCTCCTCGCTCCTGCCGGTAAGCCGATCTCCCCGCTCATGACCGACCGTGGCTTCAAACGAGGGTTCGAGGTGATCGATTTCGACCCGGGGGCCCTGCGCCAGGCGGCCACCGCAACAGGCGGAACGATCAACGACGTGTTCGTGGCTGCGGTCGTTCGCGGTCTGACGCTCTACCACCTGCGCCACGGCACGAGCATCGACAGGCTGAGAGCACTGATGCCGGTGAGTGTGCGGGCCGTCGACGACCCGGAGGGGGGGAACCATTTCGTGCCGGCCCGTTTCATCGTTCCGACTCCGGCCGATGCTGGCGAGTGCGTGCGCGAGGTGCGGCGGATCACAGCCGCGTGGAAGCACGCACCGGGGCTCGCGGTGAGCGACGCCCTGGCTGTCGGACTGGACATGCTGCCAGATCCCGTCGTCACTGCGATGTGGGGCTCGATGCTCAAGGGCGACGATTTCTGTGTGACGAATGTCCCCGGACCACCGTTCGAGACCTACCTCGCCGGCGCCCGAGTCGAGCGCATGTACGCCTTTGCCCCTCCCTCGGGGGCGGCGCTGAACGTCTCGCTGGTCACCTCGGCAAATCGGGCCTGCGTTGGCATCGCTGTCGACCGCGCCGCGATTCCCGACAGTCCGGAGTTGGCCGCCTGTCTGGCAGAGGGTTTCGAGGAGATCGTTCACCTTGCGCACGACCCGATGCCCGATCGGAAGCCATCATGAGCGCCACCTTTCAGCTGCTCTCCCCCCTCGAGGCGGGATTCCTGTACTCGGAGTCGGCACGGACACCTATGCACATGGGTTCGGTCGGTGTCTTCGAAGGCGCTCCGCTCCGCGATCGGCACGGAAGGCTGCGTGCGGAGGCCATCCGAGCGGAGATCGAGAACCGCTTACACCTGGTGCCGAAGCTCCGACGACGGGTCCGGCTCTCAAGCCTCGCTCTAGCCGCTCCGGCGTGGGTGGACGATCCGCGGTTCGACGTGGCCAATCACGTGCGTGAAATCACACTCCGGCGGCCCGGGACCGAGGCCGTGTTGCGTGATCTGTGCGCCGAGCTCATGGCGATCCCCCTCCGACGGGATCGTCCCCTCTGGGAGATCTGGCTCATCGATGGGCTGGAGGGAGAACGGGTGGCCATGATCGAGAAGCTCCATCATGCGATGGCGGACGGCCTTGCGGGTGTGGAGCTGGTCACTGTGCTCTTCGACCTGGACCGTCATGCCAAGCATGATCATTCGGCTCACCCGTGGCAACCGGAACGCGTTCCGCGTCAGTCGTCGATCCTCGCCTCCGACCTCGGCCGGCGCGTCAGGTTCCCGTTGCACGTCGCGTCCAACGGAATCGGCGCCCTACGACACCCGGTACGCGCCGGTCGTGTGATGTCCCGCTACGCCGACGCACTCGGCAACCTGGTCACCACCGGCTTCTTCGCTCCCTCCTCCTCGCTCAACGTCACCATTGGTGAAGGACGAAGTGTCGAGTTCATTCGTCAACGACTTGGGGACCTCCATGATGCGGCGGGGTGTCTCGGCGTCACCATCAACGACCTCCTGCTGGCATCGGTGGCCGAAGGCGTCCACTGCCTGCTGTCTGCCCGTGGAGAATCCGTCGGAAGGCGGACCGTGCAGGTGCTGGTGCCCATAGGAGCGGACCATCATGGCGACCACCGGTTGGGGAATCGGGTCTCGGCCATGCTCGTCAGACTCCCGGTCGGCCCTGCTGACCCGCTGGATCGATTGCGGTCGGCGTCGCGTGCCCAGGCTTCGTCCAAGCGCCACCGCCAGACCCTGGTGGCGTCGTTCCTACTGGACCTGTTCGAGCCGCTGCCGCAGCCGGTGGTGGCCGCTGCGTCCCGGCTGGTCCACCGTCAACCGTTCTGCAACCTGGTCGTCACCAACGTCCCCGGCCCGGGCGTCCCCCTGTTCGTCTTGGGCGCCCGCATGCTCGAGGCGTTCCCGCTGGTGCCGATCGTCGGGAACCTGAGCGTCGGAGTGGCCGCCCTGTCCTATGGCGGGCAACTGACGGTCGGGCTGCTTGCCGATCCCGATGCATGCCCAGACCTCGAGGTGTTCGCCGCCGGCATCAGTGACTCGTTCAGCGCGCTGGTCTCCGCCGCCGGGGTGCGAAGTGGCGACCCACCCGAATTGGCAGTGAAGGACGAGATCGGAATCCTTGGAGGTAATCCGTCGTGAAAGAGCTCATCTACCCCAGGCTCCTCTTGCCGCGTGCCGAGCAGCTGGCCGACAAGGTCGCCTTCATCGACGTGACTCGCGAGGGCATTCGCTACCAGGGCACCTTCGCCAACCACATGGAACGCCTGCTGAAGCTGGCAAGTGCCATGAGGAGTGAGCTCGGTGTGAGGCCTGGCGACAGGTTCGGGGTGCTGGCGACGAACGGTCATGAATTCCTCGAGTTGTACCACGCCGCGATGTTCGGAACGGGCATCATCAACCCACTCAACTTCCGCTTCACGGCCCCGGAGCTGGCCTATGTACTCAACGACTCCGGTTCCAATGTGGTCTTCACGGATCCGGTGTTCGCCCCGCTTCTCGAAGGTGCCCGCGAGGTTGGTGCGAAGGTCGACAGGGTCATCGTCATCGGTGAGTCAGGTGACGACAGCGCCGGAGATGGCAACCACACGCTCGGCTACGAGGAGCTACTGGCGGCCGGCGAGCCGACCATGCCGCCGGAGCCGGAAGAGGACGACGCCACCATTCTCATGTACACCGGAGGGACGACCGGGTTCCCAAAGGGTGCATTGCTCGAGCAGCGGGCCGAGGTGCTCAACGTGTACCACGTACTCGCCGCGATAGGGATCCGTGAGGATCGGCGCTTCCTGTTCCAATCGCCCATGTTCCATGCCGCCCTCGTGGCCGGCGTACTCGGTATCCCCGCCACCGGTGCGACTTCGGTGACGATACCGCTGTTCGACCCCGAGTTGGTGGTGGACGTCGTCGAGGACCAGGAGATCGACACCACGATGATGATCCCGGTCATGTTGTCCATGCTCGAGCGAGCCGACAACTTCAAGCCCGAGCGTCTGCGGGCGCTGCGTCAATTGGTCTACGGAGCGTCTCCGATCTCGCAGGATCTCATTGTCCGATGGCTGGAGATGCTGCCCGACGCAGACTTCATCCAGGGATACGGCATGACTGAGGCGGCTTCTGCTTTGACCTTCCTGGGCCCCGAACACCACCGTCGAGGCGGCGACGTTCTCACATCGTCGGGGAGACCCCTGTTCGGAGTCGAGTTGCAGGTGACCGACTCGCTCGGCTGCGCCCTCCCTCAGGGGGAGGCGGGGGAAGTATGCGCCCGGGGTGGCAACCTCATGCGCGAGTACTGGATGAAGCCGGAAGAGACCCGGGCGGTGATGCGTGACGGCTGGTATCGGACGGGCGACATGGGCTTCATCGACGCCGAGGGCCTGTTGCATCTCACCGATCGGATGAAGGACATGATTGTCACGGGCGGTGAGAACGTGTACTCCATCGAGGTGGAGAACGCCATTGCATCCCACCCTGCCGTGCAAGAGGTCGCAGTGATCGGGATTCCGAGCGACAAGTGGGGAGAGGTGGTGCACGCGATCGTCGTCCTTCACCAGGGGATGAGGGCGACAGCCGAGGAGTTGATCGACTACGCCCGACAATTCATCGCCGGGTTCAAGGTCCCGAAGTCGGTGGAGTTCCAGGACGGCCCCCTTCCGCTTTCCGGCGCCTTCAAGCCCTTGAAGCGCGAGCTACGGCGTGCCTATTGGGAGGGTCACGAACGCGGCGTGAGCTGATTGCGCCCGTCTCTCCGGACAGCCTGGTTCTCCCAGAGAGTCCGCACAGCCTGGTTCTCCAAGTGGGTCCGGACCGTTCCGCGCCCGACGCCCAGGATCGGCAGACCTGCGACGAAACCTGTTCGCGACCATTGGCTGCGTATGGAAGGATCATGGCGTTGACCACGCCCGAACACGACAGACCGGAGTACACCGTCCGCCAGATCGAAGTCCCCGTCAGCGCTCTGTCGCGTCTGGAACCACTCATCGGGGCAGACCGCTATCGGGAGCTTCGAACGTCCGCGGCGGAGGCCAGTCGGTTGCTCGAGGGATCGACCGTCTGGAACGTGAGCTCGACCGCTGCCGGCGGCGGCGTGGCCGAGATGCTTCAGGTACTGGTGGGCTACACGCTCGACGCCAACGTCGATATTCGATGGCTGGTGATGGGCGGAGGCCCCGAGTTCTTCACCATCACCAAGCGGATCCACAATCGTCTTCACGGAGCTGCGGGGGACACGGGCAGCCTCTCTGCGAGCGAGAGGGCCCATTACGCCGATGTCACGGCCGCCAATGCCGGGACCATGATGAGCCGGATCGGTCGGGGAGATGTGGCACTCCTGCACGATCCACAAACGGCCGGCATGGCGGCGGCTCTCGCCGACGCAGGGGTTCGGGTGATCTGGCGATGCCACGTCGGGCGCGAGGGGGAGAACGTTTGGACCGAGGAGGCCTGGTCTTTTCTGCGGCCGCATCTCGCTTCCTGCGATGCGTATGTCTTCTCCTTGCGTGAGTACGTGCCCTCGTGGATGGATGAGTCCAAGGTCTGGGTGATCCCACCATCCATCGACCCCTTCTCACCGAAGAACCAGGAGATGTCGGCGGACAACGTGATGCGCACGCTGGGTCGGATCGGTCTCGTCCCCGGGAGTGGCAAGGGCTCGCCAGGCATGTTCACCCGTGGCGACGGGATGTCGGGACGGGTCGAACGCTCGGCGACGATCCTCTCCGAACCCGGGGCACCCTTGCGGCCGGCGGACCCACTGGTTGTCCAGGTGTCTCGGTGGGACCGGTTGAAGGACATGGCGGGGGTCATGCGCGGGTTTGCCGCGGGGGTGTCAGGCCGGATTGACGCTCATCTGGCACTGGTAGGCCCCTCCGTCGCCGATGTCGCCGACGACCCGGAAGGCACCGACGTGTACGCCGAGTGCGTGGCGATCTGGGAGGACCTGCCCATCGAGGCGCGTCGGCTCGTGACACTGGTCACCCTGCCGATGGAGGACATCGACGAGAACGCGGCAATGGTCAATGCCATCCAGCGCCATGCGACCGTGATCGTCCAGAAGAGCCTCGTGGAAGGCTTCGGGCTCACGGTGGCCGAGGGCATGTGGAAGGCCAAGGCCGTGGTGGCCTCGAGCATCGGCGGTATCACCGCACAGGTCACCCCCGGAACGGGCATTCTGCTGGACGACCCTTCGGACCTCTCCGCCTTCGGAGCCTCCCTCGCCGAACTCCTTGCCCACCCCGATGAGATCACCGTCCTCGGCGCCCGTGCCCGCCGGCACGTGCTCGAAAGCTATGTGGGCGACAATCACCTGGTTCTCTTCGCCCAGCTGATTTCCTCGTTGTCCCGGTGAGGGTCGAAGCGGTCGCCTGCTCCGGATCACCGGAGTCAAGGGGAGAGCCGCGTTCCCCGGGGACATCCGGCCTCGGGGCAGCTCAGGGCTTCAGCAGGGGTCTGTTTCCCGGCCGGGCGGGGTGAGCCCCCGGTAGGCATCAAGCGGCCCCAGCTCGCCGTTCACGATCCGGTTGATCATCGAGCAAATCGGCAGATCGAGATGGTGGCGTGCTGCCAATTCGAGCGCCACGGAGGCGGTACTCACTCCTTCGGCGACCATATGCATCTCCCCTAAAATGTCCTCCAGCATGCGCCCTCTGCCCAGCTGCTCGCCCACGGCACGGTTCCGGCTGTGGGGGCTCATGCAGGTGACGATCAGATCGCCCATCCCGGCCAGCCCGGCGAAGGTGGCCGGTTGAGCGCCCATGGCGACACCGAGCCGGGTGAGCTCGGCCAAGCCCCGTGACATGACCGCGGCCCGCGTGTTGTCGCCGACCCCCAGCCCTTCGGCGATCCCCGCGGCGATGGCGATCACGTTCTTCAGGGCGCCGCCCATCTCGCACCCGACGACATCGTCGTTCAGGTACACGCGGAAGACGCCCCGGGTGAATACCGCCTGGATGGCATTGGCCACTTCGAGATCATCGGTGGCAATGACTGCGGCGGCTGCCTTCCCCGACATGATCTCCAGGGCGATGTTGGGACCGGTCAGGGCGGCCACCGGGTGGCCGGGTATCACCTCCCTGATGACTTCGGTCATTCGCAGGAGCGATCCCCGCTCGAGGCCCTTGGAGAGGCTGACGACCGGAATCCAATGTCGGATGTACCCAATGGCCTCCTCGAGGACGCATCGGAACCCCGAAGTCGGCACGCCGATGACCAGGAGGTCGGCGTCACCAGCGGCCTCCCCGATGAATGGCGTGGCCGACAGCTCGACGGGCAGATCGAAACCGGGCAGGTATTTCGGATTGGCATGGTCCACGGTCACCGACTTGGCAACCTCGGGATCCCGTGCCCAGAGCACCGTGTCGTGCCGTGGCGCCACCAGCGACGCCAGCGTCGTACCCCAGGAGCCAGCGCCGAGCACGCCGATCCTCATTCAGCACCAGCCTCGTGGCCCAGGGTCATCTGCGGCCATACCGAGCCCTACGCCGTACTGGACACTGGTGATGGAGGGGGCGCCGCTGTCGGCCCCCTCGTGGCGGTCTTTGCCGCGGAGCTGTCCCGGTAGTGCTGACGCCAGATGAGACGGTAGACCCGGGTCCAGCGGGGGATCGAGCGAAGTCCGGGGATGAAGGGGACCAGTGCCAACAGCAGGGTCAGGATCATCATGATCGCCCAGACCTGCAGGTCGGCGTTCGGGGACGTCTTCATCGGTGGCACCTGGTACCAGAGGGTGTACAACCAAAGCCACGCCTGCCCGGGGTAGCTGCCCGTCTCGTTCATCATGCCCCACTGGCTCCCCGAAAGGTGCTGCCCCTGCGCAAGATTGGCCAGGTAGGCACCGTTGGCGATGAACAGCAGCGGCTTGGTGTAGTCGGTGCTGTAGAACTGGCGGGTGCTGAGCAGCGCTCCGTCCAGGGCCCCACTGCGGGCCATCGAGGTCAGGGCGCTGATCATCGGGCCGACCGGGCCGTACCGTCCCGACGGGACGTTCAGCGCACCCTGGGCAAAGGTCGCATTGGCCACGGCCTTCTCATAGGCGGTCGTCCACTTCGTCTGTTGGGCTGGCGGGGCAGCGGTGTAGGTGGCGATGGCCGCATCCAAAGCAGGTCGATCCGGGAGGGTCTTCAGCGGTGTGATGACGAAGTCGTTGGCGGTATCGATCGGGTGGTGAACCCCCAACCACTTCTGGGGCGAGATGGGGCCGATCGACTGGGAGGTGCCGGCCGTGTTGTACGGCGGGCCATAGGTGGCGATGGCACTGGTGCCGTCGAGCTCGGTGATGGCGGTCTGGGCGAAGTCGACCGGGTCGGCCGCCGACCATGACCGAACGGTGACCGGCTTGTCGTCCGGGGAGGAGAAGATCACCGCCAGACCTGCCACCAGCACACACACCACCACCAGCGCCAAAAGAAATTCCTTCACCAGGTCATAGGGAAGGTACTTCCCATGCCACTCCGCAACGTCGCGATCCGGGTTGAAGCGCCGGCGGCGGTGGCCTGGGCTGTCGGTCGGATCGGCGGCCGTCACGACTGCTCCTGATTGGGAGTTGTCCGTGGCGGACCGGCTGGTTCGACCCCGGCGGCTGACTCCAGGGGTATGGCAAAGGGTGGAACCACCCCACGTCGCCGGACCAGCAACACGTGCAGCCCGACGAGGAGCACGACAACCAGGGGGAGGAGCATGATGTGCCACATGAGCATCTGGCCGAAGTTGGTGACATTGAAGATGGCACCGGCGCCGGTTGCGTTGATCCCGTCCTTGGCCTGCGTGCTGATCCATTGGGAGTCGAAGTTCTGCTGGGCCAGGTAGCCGGTGAAGGCTGCGCCCACCGAGATGACGAATGCGACGACGCCGGTGATCCAGGTCGCACGCCGACGTCCACGCCATGCAGCCATGAAGAACTTGCCCCAGAGATGGACGACCATGGAGAAGAAGAACACCTCGACGCTCCACAAGTGAAGAGAGTTGACGAACAGGCCGGTGGAGGACTCGTGCCACCAGCTTGGACCGAAGATGGCCAGCACGACCCCGGTGAGGATGACCACGGCCAGGGCGGCGAGCGTGAGGACGCCGAAGACGTAGATCCAAGAGGCGACGTAGGCCGGCTGGCGGTCCGGCAACAGGCGCTCAGGCGGGAGGGCCTCGACGGCCGCATGACGGAGCTTTGCCGTCCACTGGTCGGCATCTTCGGGACGGTCCGCCGCCACACTGTCCGGTGCCGTTTTGTCCGGGGTGGTGTCGATGGTCATTGGTCGTCACCCCGGTGCCGCCGGAACGGGATGAGGATCGCCGCCACGAAGACGAGCAGCATGAGCCCGATGACCACGAGGTTGGCGACGGATATCTGGATGAAGCCCCAATGGACGTACCGGCCCGGGCCGTCCAGGTTGACCAGGCTCCCGAGCAGGCTCATCGCCGCGGCTCCTAGCATTTGCATGGTGTGACCTCCTGTTATGGAGACTAGGGAGGAATCGGCGACCCAACTAGGGCCAAAGGTCCCGGCACCGCGTGGGGTCCGCCGCCCGTCCGGCCCGGGCCCTTGGCCTACCGGCACCGTCTCCGTCCGGACGGAGGCTACCCCGCATGCAGAGCACCATGCCCTGTGTGGCCAGGGATGCAACTCCAGGGCCGACCCGGTGGGGCGTGCGTCATGGTGATCGATCCCATCGCCAGGACTCATGTCGAGCTCAACGAGGAGGGTTTTCCTCACCGATCCCAGCCAGTGGATCGATGACGAACACGTGGACCGGAGGCGTCTCCGCCTGCGACATGATGGTCCCATGACCGGATGGCCCCTAGCCGGCCTTGTGCTCACGCCCGGCGCCGGCGCCCGACGGGACCAGTCGGGCCTGGTGGCGATCGACCAGGCCGTCACCCGGGTCGGCGTCACGGTCGAGCGGGTCGAGTTCCCCGGTCAGGCCGCCGGCAAGCGCCGGCCCGATCCGCCGGCGGTCTGCATCCGGACGGTCCGCACCGCCGCTTCGGAACTGGCAGAGCGACTCGGCGTCCCCACGAGCCGGCTCGGCGTGGGAGGTCGCTCCATGGGCGGTCGCATGTGCTCGATGGCCGCAGCCGAGGGCCTCGAGGTGGCCGCCCTGGTCCTGGTCAGCTATCCGCTGCATCCACCCGGACGGCCCGACCGGCTCCGGACCGGCCACTTCCCCGACCTGCACCTGCCGTGCCTCTTCGTCTCCGGCCGGCGGGACGGCTTCGCTACTCCCTCCGAACTGGAACGGGAGACGGCGGCCATTCCGGGGCCCGTCACGGTCGACTTCGTGGACGGGGACCACTCGTTGCGCAGCCGGGAGTCCGAGGTGGCCGACATCGTCGCCAGCTGGCTGGCTACCGGGTAGCCGTCCCGCCTTCGGGGCTCCGGGGATCGGAAGCACCGATGAGGCGCTGATTGTCACCGCGCTCGTCCCTCACCACCGAGATGATCTGGGCACAGCCGACCACCACCGGGTCGAACGCGGAGACGGCCTGGACATGGTGGCCCCGGTTTCCCAGGCCTCCGGCCCATGCGGGCGGAGCATGGGCCTCGATGCGAACTCCGAGATCGTCGCCCAACCACAGACGGAACGGGCCCGCGGTCGGCGAGTCGAGCGCCAGGCGCGGCGCGGCGATGGCGGTGGCCGGGTCCTCGCCGGCCCGGAGCATCCGGGCCATCAACTGGAGCAGGATCTGCGGTTGGGCATCTCCTCCCATCGCCCCGACGAGATGGGAGAGCGCACCGTCGGCCGAGGTGGCCAGCATGGGGGACAGGGTGTGGGGCGGTCTCCGTCCCGGCGCGACCTCCGCGGGATGACCCGGCACCAGGTTGAAGCCGAGTCCCCGGTTGTGGAGAAAGATCCCGGTCGACCCGGCGACGAGATGGGAGCCGAAGTCGAGGGCGTTCGACTGGGTCAACGAGATCCCGAGGCCGTCGTTGTCGATGGCGCAGATATGGGTCGTGTCCCCGTCACCCAACCGGGGCGTGTCAGGAGGGGCGGCGTGGGGCGCGATGGCCACGTCAGGCCGGCAGGCCCGGTCGTCCCGGATGCGGGTGGCGGCCGCCCGGAGTCGCTCCTCGGCGACGAGGGACTGCCCGTCGGCGCCGTCGAAGAGCACGCCGGGGCGATCGTGGCCGGCCGCCCGACACGATT
>Ga0307372_10005515_pt1 | contig 18970 bp, 19 predicted proteins | sample OX1MG_FD_202533 | JGI IMG/M metagenome (GOLD analysis project Ga0307372, IMG submission 202533) | Soil microbial communities from Risofladan, Vaasa, Finland - OX-1 | ecosystem: Environmental > Terrestrial > Soil > Coastal area > Acid sulfate soil | place: Finland: Risofladan, Vaasa | collected...
TTGCGGCGTGGTGCGCGATTCGTGCGATCGCGCCGACTCGGAGCTCCCGCGTGGGAGCGGTTTTCGGTTCCTGTGAGACCCACAGGGAGGTAAACACGGCCGCGCATTGGGAAAAGGCGCGAGCGCACTCCAGATCTCACGGATCCAGAGGGCGCTCGCGTCCTCGCTGGCGGCGTTTCTTGGGACTACGTAGAGGGGTCAGAACGCAAAAAGCCGCACGTCGTTGCTGAGCGTGCGGCTTTTCGTGAAGCCCTATCTATTCGACAGACTCCCACTGAACAAGGAGCCGATAGATCACGGCAGTGACGCGGTGCTCTTGCCTCATTGTCGCCCACAGTATTCGGGAGACTCCCAATGGGCTTCCCTCCGTTGTCGGAGAGCGCGCGGCATGCCTTGCGGCATGGCTAGCGGAACCCGGCGCCCCTTCCGGGGGCCCGGGTTCCTGTCGGTTCCATTCACGCAGGCTCACGCCGGCCGAATGCCTCGCGGGGCGCGCGCTCTACAGGAGCGCTCGCCACGCCGGACTGACTTCGGACGGTTTTTACTTTGAGCAGGCACGAACCGGCCCGCTCGGAAGGCGCCATGCGCCTACCCGATGCGCGCTGTGCGGGGCGCGCACTACGGATCATCCGCCACCTCAATGGCAGACCTTCACCTGGTGCACGACCAGGGGGACCGGCTTGGGTTTCCGAGCCGGGTTTTTACCACAGGCCCGAAGGCCCGTCTGCGCCCTCCCACGAAGGCGCCTCGTCGATACCGGTTCGAGACCGGCTTGGGGGAAATCTCGACGCGATGCTAACCCCGGTGTGCGCGCGCTGCGGCCGGGAAACGGGCACGATTGGCATGAGCTTTCGCGATCAACCGGCGCGTAGGCCTGCCCAAGCTCGGCCGTGGCCTGATCCCAGTGTCAGGTGAGCACGCAGCCCCGGCGTGAGCGTCTTCCTTTAACGAGTTGTATTGACATGGCGTCGAGACAGTTATCCACAACACCGGACATAATGTCCGGTGCCCGTCGCGGCGTTCGATCTTTGTCGCCATGCCGGTGTTTGTGAATACCGCCCGGACATGACCCCGCATTCCGGCGCCCGCACACTGCACGGGGCGCTAACGTCGTACGACCGTACGATGCCAGGAGCGCACCGTGAAACGCCCCCTGAAACCGCTTTGGATTCTCTTCGCGACATTCATCGTCGCCCCGGCCTTTGCCGACGGCATGATCGTGGATCTCGGCGATCGGGGCACCAACACCGGCTACGCCCAAGAGATCCAATCTATGCCTGGGGACGCACAGAAGATCCTCGAGTACCAGTGGGTCTGCCCGCCCGACTCGGAGCGGCCCCCAGACGGCATCGTGACAATCCAAGTCAGCGACGTTGACTCCCATACCATCGCGCTCGGCAAACGCCAGTGCTGGAACAACGACGCGCAGCACATCGTCAACATGGTGAAGGAGTACAACCCCGCCTACTACGTGGTAGGCGGTACGATAGGCGACCTGCCGAGACCCGTTGCCGACCACGGCGGCTCTGGCGCCGCAGCAGCCGCAAACGCGGCCGGCGCGGCGGCCGGCGGCTACTACAACAGCTGCACGGCCAACCCCTTTGCCCTTTGCAGCGGCCCCGAGCCCGGCTCGCACGATTCGATGCATGCGTGCTGGGACGCGGTGTGCCCGATCGGGCGTTGACCGAGCACTCGCCCGAGCATCGAGCAGCGCCGGTGAATGGTCACCGGCGGGGCGATTTTTTGCCTGAACGTCTGGGTCCACTCTGTGCCGGTCTCTGCTAAGACGTCGCGAGCAGCCGCTTCTCGGCCGAAGGAGCCGCTGGAACTTCGATCCGTCAATGTCCGCAATGCTATGGATTCTGTTGAAGAACTCGTTTGCCTTGCCCGGTCGAACACCTCATCGAAATCTCGACTGCTCAGAATGCGCTACAAGCGACGCTAGCGAACCAGGTAAGGGTTCGAGGACCCCCAGAATTCATTCAGAAAGTCGTGCGGGGGTGTTTTTCAACAGAATAGGCCAGAAGCGGACATTGGATGCCCGTTTCTGGCCTAGCCGTTCACGCGTGCGGCTGTTCGGCAGTCGTCGGGTCGATGACCGACCGCACCTTCGCCACGACATTGGCGGGAAACCCGCCCTTCTGGGCGTGCTGCCTCACAGTCTCTGCATCCGGCGCGATGTAGACGCAGTAGATCTTGTCGTCCGTGACGAAGCTCTGCACCCATTGAATCTTCGGCCCCATGCCATGCAGTACTCCGCAGGACTTCTGCGCGATCGCCTGCAATTCTTCTTTGGGGAGCTTGCCGGCCCCAACCAGCTCGCGTTCGATCACGAATTTCGGCATCGCGGTTTCCTCCATCCATCCGGGCACGGCGCCCGTGGACGAACCTTAAGAGCAAATTCTGCCACCGTCTTGAGGCAACCGTCCCGACTCTGACGCGCGGCGAGGGCAGCGGGCGGGACAGCTGTCCCGGGTCAGACCGCGGTCTTGCGCGGCTGCCCGAAGCCCGCGTCGCGCGCGATTACGATCGCCTGATAGCGATGCTCGACGCCGATCTTGTCCAACAGGCGCGTGATGTGGTTGCGGACGGTTTTTTCGGAGAGATGCAGATGGCTCGCAATCTCAGCGTTGTCCAGACCGCGGGCAATGGCTTCTAGAACCTGCCTCTCCCGCGACGTCAACCCGGCAAAACGCTCACGCGGATCGCCGGCTTCAGTCGCTGCTGGTTCCTTCAGAAATGCCTCAAATTCAGAAATCAGCCGCGGCCAAGCAGGCTCTTCCTGCAAAAGCATGTGATTGTTCGTGTTAAGCGCAACGAAGCGAGCGCCCGGGATGAGGCTCGCCACGAGACGGCTCTCCTCCAACGGTACGAGCGTGTCGTGTTCAAGCCCCACGACCAGTGCGGGACACTTGACCCGGCGCGCGCTCTGCTGAACGTCCACATCGAAGGTTGTCTGGAAAAGTTTCGCTGCCATCTCTGCAGAGGTGCTCAGGCGCTGCTGCTCCGACCAGGAGCGCAGGTGCTCCAGGCTGCCGCCAGGTTGGAAGAGCGAAGCCCATACCTGCAGGTAAGCATGACTATCGTCCCCCCAGCCAAGTTGGAGCATGTCGAGCAGCACCTGGCCCTGGCGGACCGCACTGCTTCTCCCAGGGCGGCGGGCGAGCCCGCGTGTGTAGGTTGCGTACAGCAGGAGCTGCGAAACCCTGTCCGGATGCCGAGCAGCGTACTCCATCGCAACTGGGCCGCCCTGGCAAGTCCCTAGCACACAGTAACGGTCAAATTCTGCCGCATCTGCGACCGCTTCGAAATCGCGCATCCATATCTCGAACGAGACATCGCGCACGTCGCGGTCCGATAACCCGCAGCCTCGCGAGTCGTAGCGAACGAGCGTGTGCTTGCTGGAAAAGTATTGGAGCCACGGTTTCCACGCCAAGCTACGCCATTGGTGCTCTAGGTGCGTGAGCCACGACGCGGACATTAGTACCGGGGATCCTTGGCCCGAAATTGCGTATGCGATGCGCGTGCCGTCGAAGCTCTTGCAGAAACGGATTTGCTGGTTCACCACGTTCTGTTACCAAATCGGGTCTATAGGCGAACCTTCAGACTACTCCTGATGCAATCTCGAGTCGAAAGCTTTACATCGCGAACTCCCCCTTTGGGTCGACTCCTGCCGAAATGAACTCGCCAAGGCAGCCGTTGGGCTTGGCTATCCAGATCAACGTCAGATCTCCATAGCATTGCGGACATTGACGGATCGAAGTTCCAGCGGCTCCTTCGGCCGAGAAGCAGACTTCCGCTTATCGGCCGTTGCTGTCGCCAACATCGGAGGCATCGAGCGGCCGGTGTGCAGCTGCTTGCTGACGTAGGTTAAGAGCTTAATTCGAATGACTGCTTTCTACTGCGCCGGAGGACGGCATCCGACGCGAGGCGGGCACTGGAACGTGGCCATTGTTCCCGGCGAGAGAATTCTTTGGACCCGTCGGCCCCCTTCTTACCAGATCGGAGTCCTGCGGTTGGAGATCGCCCTCTTCAGGTCAGATTCTGCCGAAAACTCACTTAGCCCGTGGCACTGGTTAAGGGAGGCCGATCAAGGGAGCCGCACTCTCAAGTTACGACCAGTCCTAAGAACCTGGGCAGGTCACGACCGCTCCTACGGAGGCCTGGGCGGCGATCTTGCCGAACTGTCCAGGCCGCAGACATGCATGAAGCCCTGCAGGGCCGGCAGGACGCGGCTCACGTCGCCCCCCCAGCACGCAGGCGTCCGAGCTCCTCGCGCTGCTCGAGGAGTTCCGCGCCCAGGGCGTCGAACGCTACGGCCTCGAGGCCACGGCTTAAACGAGGCCAATCGCCTTAGCTGTTAACGATCCCGCCGTCCACGTTAAGGACTTGACCGGTTATATAGGTCGCCTGTGGCCCACAAAGAAATTCCACAACATTTGCAACCTCGCGCGCCGTGCCCCATCTCCCCAACGGGATCTCCTGCCTCAGCCGGTTTCCACGATCTCGGATGATCTGTGCAGGCATGCTCGTATCGATAATTCCCGGCGCGACAGCGTTAACAAGAACTTCCGGCGCCAGAGCCCGCGAGAGGGCCCGCGTAAGTCCAACTAGACCGGCTTTGGCCGCCGAATAGGCCACGTGGTCCAATGAGCCACGTCGAAAAGCCAGAGAGCTCATAAACACCACTCTCGCCGGAGCGCCCCGCTCCAGTCTCGGGAGGCACGCCATGGTCAGGTCGTACGCGTTAGTCAAATTCGCGCCGAGGGTACGGTCCCATATCTTCCTGCTTGTCGGACTTAGCGGATCCAGGACAAATACGCCCGCCAAGTGGATCACCGCGTACACAGCCCGCCGGACATTAGCAAGCGCGAGCGCGCATGCCTCAGGAGAGTCTAACGAGGAATGAATGGCCGATACTCGCGCAGGAGCCGCCAGAGCTGCTTCAAGTCTTCGCAGAGCCTCCTCATTGGAATCAATTAGCAGAAGATCCGCACCGCGCTCAAGGAGAATCTCCGCCGTGGGAACACCGATCCCGCCTGACGCCCCGGTCACAATGATCAACTTGCCTGCGTAACTCATGTATCTCCCCTAGCCAGATGGCGCGCGCCGTGCCGTCAGTATCATCGGGTCATCAAGATTCCGGCGACGCGCACGATGATCTTGAGCCCTTTCAGACCTTCCGAGCTAACCGGCCAGGAATCCACCATCGATCGCTAGCACGGTGCCGGTCGCGTACCTCGACGCAGGCATGCACAGGAATGCGACAGCGCCGGCGATCTCATCCGGCAACCCCCAACGCTTCATCGCAGTCCTCTGCGCGATCCTGTCGTAATGAGCTGCGTCCTGACGGGCTTTCTCGTTGATGGCCGTTTCGATGTATCCGGGGGCCACTGCGTTGACCCGGATTCCGTCACCCGCCCACGCAAGCGCGAGCACCTTTGTCAGCATCACCACGCCCCCTTTGCTTGCGCAGTACGCCGGCAACCGAGGCAGGCCGAGGTAGGAATTCATCGATGCAATATTGACGATCGCACCCGCGCGCCTCGCAAGCGCCGCCCGGAACGCGGTGCAACATCGGAAGGTGCCTACGAGATTGACGTCCACGACCCTCTTGAAAACGTCCACCTCGTACTCTTGATCCCGATACTGGATCCCCGCACAGTTGATCAACGCGTCCACTTCCTCGTGCTGCCGCGCGAATCTCGTCATCGCCGCGTCATCGGTGACGTCCAGTTCCCGCAGGCGCAGCCTGTTGTCCTCGCCGAGTCCGCAGTTCGCGCACTCCCCGCCGTTCAGGCCGGTCGCGACCACATCGGCGCCCAGCGCGTGGAAAAGCCTCACGATCGCCGAGCCGATGCTTCCCACACCGCCGACGACGACCGCCTTGTAGTCACCTGAAAGGGAAAAGTCGGGATTGCACTGCATCTTTGCCTCACTCAACACGGAATCCGATTGCTTCGGGATCGTATGAGCGCGCGAAATCTCCCTCCGCGCGCAGGACGCCGAGACCGCTGTAGTCCGGGCGCCAAGCCGAGGCATGCGCACGCGTGCGCTCGCAGAGGCGCTTCAGACGCTGCGCGTCCGACGCCAACAGCGCTCGGGTTGCCTCGACCGTGTCCACGCAGTGTTCGATCGCGTCGCGCCAGATAGCCCGTCCGGCAAGAAAACCGCTCGCGCCGGCTGCGTAGGCATAATCAAGGACACGCGAAAACGTCTGGAAATCCACTCCGGCGGACAACATCACCCACGGCCTCTCTGCCCTCCGGCAAATGTCCCCGATCTCGTCGAACCAGGCCTGCGCCGTTCGCTCCTCGGGGGAGCCCTCCCGCGGTGCGAGGTTGGACGCGGCGACGGGGCTTTCCAGCTTGAACAGGTCGACGCCGAATCGTGCATCGGCGAAATCGCGCACACTTTCGACCACCAGCTCCGGCGTCTTCTCGTGCGCTTCCGCGTAGCCGCCGCCGTCCGGCCCTCGCCTGCGCAGCGGATACACCAGAAGCTCCAGGATGAACGCAATGTCGTGACGTCGGCACTCGGTGCCAATGCTCTCCACGAACGACTTCTGGTGCGCCACGACGTCTGCGCCTGCGTCCGGGCGGTACCACACGAGCGCCTTTACGGCATCCGCTCCCAACGCGCGGATCTTTGCCACGCTCCAATTCTTGATCGTCCGTGATTTGCGTCCCTGAGGGCCTTCCTCGAAGCGGTGGTCCTCGAGAGTGACCGCTAGGCCCCCGCGCGGACTCATGTGCTCGATACTGGCCGGGATGCCGTAATTGGGATCGACCAGCAGCGCCGTTGCCTGCGATCCGAGACTTTCCACGATCAAGCGCTTCGCATCGAGCATGTCCGCGAAGCGGACTGCTTCGATCGCCGCTCGCTTCGCCCTTGCGATCGATTCCAGCATGGGGTGTCGCTGGTCGAGCGCCACCATCATGAAGTACCCTGCATCGTCCGAGATACGCCGCAGGCCCCACAACTTCCCTAATTGCATGCCAAAAGCCCCCCACCGTGAAAGAAGTGCGGCCGCCAAGGCCCGATGGCCGGAGGCACCGTTCTGAGATTTGCTTGCGGGCGCAGTCCGCTCGATTCCTTGGTTCGACAGGTCGCGAGGATCATAGAGAACATGCCTGAATCGTCACACGCAGGCGGAGTCGCGACGCATCTGGTCGACGACTTCCCGGTGGGACTGGAGTGACGAGAGCCCCAACCCTCGGACTTTGCTGGCGGCCGCGTACGCCGCGTAGCGCGACGCGGTGCGGTCCGACGCTCCCGCAGCGAGGGCCAGCGTAAACGCGCCGTGAAACACGTCCCCCGCCCCGACCGTATCGACGGCCGCGACCCGGGGTGCCGGTATCCGGATGATTTCGGACGTGCTGCGGTCCAGCAGGTAGCACCCGTTTGCCCCGTCCGTCACGCCCACCACGGCCGCGGTGCACCTGGCCGCCCATTTCAACGCCGGGCCCACGTCCACGTCCACTTCCCGCGTGAACTGCTCCAGGCCTTCGCGCGAGAAGATTACGTGGCTCGCAGCCTCGACCAGCCGGCCGCTCACCGTCGAGGCACCGACGTCCGCGTCCAGCACTGCCGGCTTGCCGGCTTCGCGGAATTCCCGCAGCACGCAGTCGGCCGCCTCGGGCCAACGCCAATCTGCGAGAACCGCGTCGCCGGCTCCGAAATCGACCCCGCGCACTTCGTTCGCGGAGAGCGTGAGGCCGACGCCCGAGAATGCCAATATCGTCCGCTCCCCGTCCCGCGCCAGGGCGATCGCGGCGCGCGTTGAGGTCCCCCGCGCGCGCTTCACTTCATTGATGCCCACCCCTTCTTTCACCAGGGCGTCCAGCATCCATCGCCCGTCCTCGTCGTCCCCCACGACCCCGAGGAGACGCGCTTGCGCACCCAGCTTCCGGATCGAGCGGGCGGCATTGCCGGCGATGCCACCGACCGTGCGAAAGCTCTCCGACGCGAAGACCTTGGTTGCCCTTGCGGGAATTTCGTCAACGCAATACACCGTGTCCGACACGATGCCGCCCAGGCAGTAGATGATCCTCGAACCGATATCGCCTTTCACCGAGCGTCACCCGTTGCGGCAAACGCTCCCCGGATCAACGCGATCGCTCCCGCCGCGAGCGCTTCAGGCGAGTCGTACACGTCGCGCCAAATGGCGAGCGCGTCGGCATGATCGGCCGTCATCCGCGAACGCGAGAATGCCTCGACACCGACGATGCCCCGGTAGCCCAGTTGCGCGGCGTATCTTGTCAAGGCCCCCAGATCGAGGCTACCGTCCTGCAATGCTCCTCGGTGGCTTTGATCAAGTTCCAAATAGAACAACCTGGACATTCCCGAGCGCAGTGCTTGTTCCGGGTTGCGCTCCTCGATGCTCATGTGGAAGGTGTCGAGGTGCAGACCGACATTGTCCAGCCCCACCTTCTCCAGGAATTCGAGGGCGCGGCCCGCGGTGTTGAGCAGGTTCGTCTCGTAACGATTGACGACCTCGAGTGCGAGACGGAGGCCCATCCGCCCCGCATCTTCGGCGACCATTGCAATCGAATCGGCCGCCCTCTCAAACGCGCCCTCCGGGGCCTGTTGCGACGCACGCGTGAGGGGACCGTAAAGGACGCCGTTGATTTGCGGCGACCCCATGTCGCGCGCGACGCGCAACGCGGTCTTCAGATGTTGGATTCCCCGCAACCGGGTCGCATGGTCGGAACTGCCGATGTCGCTATGCGCCGGAACTCCCGCCGTATTCAGTGGCACCAACCCGTGACGCTCGAAGGCACCCGCAAGCGCCGCCGGATCGAGATCGGCCGTCGCGCGCAATGGAACCACGACGTGGTCGTACCCGAGCCGAGCAGCGGCTTCAAGTGTCGCGTCGATTCCCGCACTGTCCCAGTGAGGTCCCCAGACGGACGCATGGATCGACGTCCTGACCGGGAGCTCACCGTGGCCGTGCTCCTGCCGTGGCATGGGGTTCAATTTTCTCTCCGCAGATGCGCAGCAAGGCCTTCGATTCGCATCTCCACCGCGCGGCAGAACTGTTGATCATCAAGGCGACCTGCCGACCAATCGCGAACGGGCTCGCCAAGAATCAAATTTCCCACCGCGACTCCGTCAGCGCCGCCGCGGAGAACGTAGGCCGGATCGATTTCGGAACCTGCGGGACCGGCGCACGGTTCAAATGCGATGATCCCGCGGCAGTTCTCGTCACTGCGCCTGATCACCTCGGCGAGCGTCGCCAAGCCGCTGCCCGATGGGCAAGGAATGCCCCACCAGTCCGGATACACGCCACTCTCGTAAACTCCCTCGACTTGTGCGGTAAGCAGTGCAATGGAGTCCGCCGACCGGGAATACTCGATTTCAGGAGACAGCATGAATTCCTGTCCCCACAGTTCCGCCGCGCTCTGCAATTCGCGCAACCGCTCGCGCTGAACAGCTCGCGCCTCCCCCGTGACCGGAGAAAACGCGCATTTGACGATGTGACTTTGCGGCCATGAGCGCAAGACGGTAGCCGCCGATTTGCCGCCCGTAAATTCAAACGGGGCGACGCCGCTCGCGCCCATGCTTCGCACGGTCCAGTCCAGCGCGGTCCCGAGCTCAAATAGCGCTCCATGGCCGTCCGGTTCGTCGACCACCAAGCCGACGCTCAGCCCGGCCTTGCGCAGCCGCAGGACGATCTGGGCGACAAGCCGTATCCATCCGGAACGGGCCCGGCCAGGATGAGGCGACGCGCCGGGCTCCGCAATCGAGTCGCACGCCAGCAGAAAAGGCCGGACCGCGCGCTGCCTACGCGTCGTGGCGCGATGGAGCCGCTCCAGATCCTTGTTGTCGAATAGTCGGCGCTCCCCGCTGGCATGCCGCAGATACCAGTCGAGCTCCGCCCGGGTCGGCGAAGCCGGCGCGCACCCATGGCGCGACACGACCAGCGCCCCGCAGGCGTTACCGCGCCGACAACACTCCTGCCACGTTGCGCCCCGAATCCAACTCGACAGGAACCCCGCAAGGAAGCCGTCTCCCGCCCCGACGACGTTGAAGATCTCGACCGGAAATCCTTCGCCGACGATGCCGTCGTCCAAGTGGCCGGGGATCCGATCTGGGAACACGACGCATCCCAAAGGCCCCCTCTTCACTACGATCGCCGCAGCCGTCAGTGCACGAATTTTGATTAGCGCTTTGACGGTGTCCAGTTCGCCGCCGGCGATGCGAATTTCCTCCTCCGTCCCCACCACTAGATCGCAGCGACCCAGAACCCGTTGCGTCGCCCTGGTCGCCACCTCGCTACCGACGAACCTGCTCTCCCCCGCATCCCTTGGCACGAGCTTCCAGAAGAGGGGCCGAAAATCGACGTCGAAAACGACACGCGTTCCGAGCCGTCTCGCCGTGTCGATGGCATGGTCGAGGTTCGCGGCGGAATGCGGTGTCGTCACGTGCGACCCGGTTACCAGTAGCGCGGACGCAGCGCCGAGGTACTCGGGATCGTAGTCGGACGGGCTGATTCCCATATCCGCGCAGTTATCCCGATAATGCAGCAGCGGAAACGTCTCCTTGTCACGGATTCCGAGAAAGGCTACTGCAGTCGGCCGTCCAGGATCGCTGTGTACGTGGGTTACATCGACGCCCTCGCGCTCTAATTGGTTCCTCAAGAAGCGGCCATGGTGGTCGTCGCCGACTCTGGTCACGTGACCCACTCGAAGCCCGAGCCTTGCAGCACCCACCGCCACGTTGGCCGGGCAGCCCCCGATGTACTTCGAGAACGATTCGGTTTCCTCGAGCCCGCACCCCACTTGATGACCATACATGTCGACGAGCGTCCGCCCCATCGTCACCAAATCCATTTCCCCGATTACACTATGTACGTCCATGTCTCCCTAGGCCTATTCCTCAGCGGCCACTACTTGATTGGTCGCAACGACACAAACCGGAATGAAGCGCAGCGCATCGCCATGTAATTCGGCCCGGTAAAGCATCCACCGTCGGGCAATACGCGCCTCTTCAGCCGCGTATTGCCCATGGATGTTCCCTTGCGTCACGATCCTGCGCACACGTTCGCATAGCACCAACTTGCCAAACCGCGCTCTTCTTCTCTTCAGCAGACCTTACTTATCCAACAAACGCGTGCAGCACATGTACGCAGGTCGCGTGTGCGCTAGTGCAAAAGCACCTTGGGCGAAAATGCCGCTCGCTCGCCCTTCACAATCGCCGCTGCCTCGTTGACGATCTGTGATCCGCGATCGGCATCGCCGGCACCCACGGTTTTGTAGAACGACGGCCACGTGTTAACCGTAAGACGCCTGAAGTCAGCTTCATCACTAGGCTTATTGATGTGCATCCCCTTATATTTTTCGAGGAACTTGAGCTGATGTTGCTGGTGATCCACCGTCCATGCTCGAATGTATTTTGTTGCATCCCGTCCCGCCGTTACCAGAATGTCCTGATCCTGCTTCGACAGGCTCGCGAAGAAAGGCTGGCCAATTACAAGGACGTGGCAAAGTAGCGATGCATGTATTGGTGTGATGTAGTGCGCAACTTCATAGAACCTGGCGGTCACGATGTCATCGAATGGATTGGCACCGCCATTAATCACCCCCTGGGATAGGGCATTGAATGCCTCTGTCCAGGGAACGGCAGTTGCGGCTACACCCCAAGCCTTCCACGTCGCGATATCCACCGGATCGGGCACCGCTCGCCAAATCATGCCCTTCATATCTTGGGGGCTATTTATCGGCCGCTTCGTATTAAAGAGCGCACGAAAACCCATGCATTCTTGGGCAATCACACGCAGACCAGCATGTTTAATTGACCAATTGTTGATGGCATCCCAACCCTTGTCCTGCAACCGATAGCCGTCCTTGAAATTTCCGAACATGTACGGCATTGCGAACACAGATAGCTCTGGTACCCGAGTGGTCAGATTGCCGGTGCTAATGAAGTCCATCTGTAACGTGCCTTCCTGAATCTGCTGAACCATTTGGACTTCATCACCCAGCACAGCATGATCAAATACCTCAACCTTGATCCTGCCGCCCGAGAGATCGCTTACCTTATTTGCGAAGTAGTGCGGTTGGACCACTCCGCTCGAGTCGGGCGACATGCCCCCATCACCAGCCCTGATCACCACCGTCTTTGACTCACCTGCCATGGCCACATTGACCGCGCAGCAAAGTCCAAGAACCACTGCAGCGCCAAACACTTTGAGTTTGCTCATCGTCTCCTCCATTCAAAGGTAGTCATCCAACACGCTTCGCAGAACACCTCCTTCGATACCCCAGCAATTGCAGTTGCTTCCTTCGCCGGTTCCACCCTGCCATCCAAAGCCGTGCAAGATGAGAAGCCTTGTGCCTACGGCGTTCCCAGAACATGCGGCAGCCATGTCGAAATGTCCGGGTAGTACGCGAGGAAAATCAGGCAACTAATGATCGCAATCACATGCGGAAGGGCATGTAAAGCAATCCTTTCCAGGGGGACCTTTGCAATTGAGACGGCAACGAATAGGTTGACTCCTAGCGGTGGCACAAGAAAAGCCACCTCGTTGCAGACAACGAAGACGATCCCGAACTGAATCAGGTTAACGCCTAGTTTGGTAAGTACAGGTACCAAAATTGGCGTCAGAATCATGATGGTCGACAGCGTCTCCATGAACATTCCGATGACCAGCAGAAACCCGATGATCACGAGCAGAACGACGAATCCGTCCTTGCTAATTGAGCCCAAGAATCGCGCGATCTCATCTGGCGCGTGATAGAGCACGAGAAGCTTTCCGAACACCAACGATGTTCCGATCAACATGGACAAGGGGCCAAACACGACCAACGTGCGCTTAAACGAATCGTAGAGAACTCGCCATGTCAGACGCCGATACACAAGCCAGCCCGCGAGACCCGCGTAGACAACCGCAACCACGGAGGCTTCAACCGGCGTGCAGATTCCTCCGTATATTCCGCCAAGGATCACAAATGGAGCCGCCAACGCGAACTTAGATTTCCAGATTGTCCGCAATATCTCCCGCCAATCAAACGGCTCGCCAGTGCCACCATAATTTGCCCGCCGCGCGACGTAGTACGCAACGAACGCGTGGGCAGATCCGATGATCAAACCGGGAATGAACCCAGCTACGAACAGCTTGGCGATGGACACGTTGGCCAGCACCCCAAATATGATCATTGGATTGCTGGGCGGGATGAGGATACCTAGCGTTCCGCCGGATGACGCTACGGCTCCCGCGTAATCGGCGCCGTAGCCTCGTCTAATCATTGCGGGGATCATCACTGCGCCGACCGCTGCGGTAGTGCCCGGCCCAGAGCCATTTAGAGCCGAGAAGAACATGCATGAAATGATTGTCGCCACTCCGAGGCTGCCGCGCATTCTTCCGAAAACTCTAAGAAAGACCGCAACAATGTCCTCGGTCAGGCCTGTACGCTCCATTATTGTTCCCGCGAGGATGAACATTGGAATCGCGAGAAGCGGAAATTGATCCATTCCCTGGTACATCGTCGTCGGAATGATGGCCAGCGGCACACTGGTCATCGCGAACGCGATGGCTGACGCGACGCCTAGGGCGATGAACACCGGCACTCCGACAATCAGGCATATCAAGAAGCTGCCAATCAGGATCGGAACCGGCGACATCGCTGTTCAGCACCTCTAAAGGTCGTAGCCGCCGTCGCGCCCGGCGAAATTGCGCCAATGGCCTACTACGATTCTTACCGTCATTAAGCCCATGCAAATCGGTACCATGATGAACATCCAAGTCATATTGATCGCGAGGACAGGACTCACGTACCGATAGCGCATACTTTGCTCGACCATCCCAACACCGCCGTACACAACGAAAATATTGAACACAACCCAGATGGCGTCCGCCCCGGCGATAACGTAACGCCGTACCGGTTTCGGAAGCAGGAGAATCAGAAGGGTGACGCGAATATGCGCACGTTCTTTCGCTGCGAGGCTTGCGGCGAGAAACATAGTCCAGAGGAGCGCGAACTGGGCCACCTCGTCTGCCCATGACACTCCAATTCTCAGGACAAATCGTGCGAATACGTTGACAGTTAAAGAGATAATCATCACGGCCAGAGCAGCCGTGGCGGCGTAGTTCTCTAAGTTATCCCAGGTAGTCCGCAACGCTTGCAACGCGAATCGCCGGGCTCCAGAACGTAGCCTCATAGGGCCCACATCGACTCACTCAGCGCTTTCTTATGCGCATTTGAGTCGGTGGCGCGGTGGCATGACCTCTGCCCCTCGCACCCCTCTTCGCGCCGGCGCGCGCGGAATATCCTTCTTCGCGCTTGCCAATGTCCTCGCCAGGATCGCCCCTTACTGTATACCCGCCGTCGACCGCGTATATCGCACCCGTGATAAACGAGGATTCCGGTGCTGCAAGAAAGCGGACCACCCGCGCCACCTCTTCTGGTGTTCCCCAGCGTCCTACGGGGGTACGGTCCGCGTAGAGGTCGTAACTTATGAGACCCTTGTCTGCACGGGCTCGCAGCGCTTCGGTAAAGATATATCCGGGTGCGATCGCGTTGACCGTAATGCCATACCGAGCATTTTCGAGAGCAAGGGTGCGCGTCAATCCCAAGATTCCAGTCTTCGCAACCTGGTACGCGACCCGAAAGGGGAGACCGACAAGGCCGAGTACCGATGAAACGTTAACGATCCGCCCAAAGTGCCGACGGCGCATATTCGTGATTACCTCCCTGCTCGCCAGGAACGCGCCCCTAAGGTGTACAGCCAGCATGCGGTCGAAGTCAGCGACCGGGATTCTGTGCGCCACATCGACCTTGGGCGGCATGATTCCGGCGTTATTAACCAAAATCGTGATGGGCCCTAGTACCTTCGCGCTTCGCGCAAAGGCATGGCTAACCTCCCTTTCCTTGCACACGTCCCCCACTACAGCGCAAGTATCGACGCCGAAAAGCTCCTCAAGTTGCTTGGCAGAGCGTTCGGCACTACCGCGGTCAATGTCGTGGATGGTGATCCGAGCGCCCCGCGACGCCAATTCCCTTGCCGTGGCGAGTCCGATGCCACTGCCAGCGCCAGTGACAAGCGCGTGATGATCCCGCAGCGATTCCTGCGGGTGCGTGGAAGCACTCATTTGCGTGCAGACTCCCTATGCCGGAAAATTGGTAGCCGCGCCGGCCGGGACAAAGGGCCGTGCTCGATGAGAGGGGATGCTTGTGTTTGCCAAGCCTCCGCCATCTGCCGATATAGGGCGCCGCCGAGACGAATGCCGCACGCTTACGCTGCGCGCATGGACGTGTATCAACACCGTGCCTCCTCCATCGTTGTGTCGCCGCCTGCACCGACGGCTGTTCTTCTCGCCACTACCTACTCGGACACCGGCTCTTCCGACCGCCGCCCCGGTATGCTAGCGCTATCTGGTAGCGCTAGCATTAATCCATGCGAAGGCGCGAATGTCAAGAGGTGGTCTAATGCTCGACGGCCTACCGCAACCGGCCCTGTCGCGCAGGCTCGAAGTCACGCCGGGGGATAGAGGATCCTTAGAAAATGGAACCGCAGCCTATCGGCGCCAAGCTGCCGCCTTGCAAAGAAAAGGCGCAGCTCTCGGGCCGCGGCCTGAACGGGTCGTTGCCACGCAACTGCGATCGGCACATTTGCCGCATTTCCCGTCTCAGTTCCGGAAGATAGAGGAGGCAAATGCCTGAAGGCGACCATTCGATTGAAAAGCCCACGCTTAGATGTCGAGCGGCGCGTGAGCGCCGGTGGTCACTGGGCCGCCGGTGCGGTGTGGCTCTGTACAAGCGGCACTCTCCGACTTGCTCAGAGCGAGAACACAACGCGGCGTAAGTACGTGATTGCAATCAGCTGCGGACGTACGGATGGCGCCGTTGAATTCCTACAGCGCTTCCGGCATTTCCTTCGCCAGATCTTCATCCGTCACAGTCCCCGCATTCCCCGAGCTCGCGGCAGCGCAAGGACGCCATCGGACTACTATCTGCCTGACAGCCGTGTATCTGCCTGCCCCATTTCGACCCGCACGCTAAAATGCAGCCATGTCACGCAATCCAGATAACCCGCAAAACCAAGGACTCAAATTCGTGCGCATGCAAGATATCGCCAGCCTTGCCGGCGTATCGATGATGACTGTGTCACGGGTCGTACGCGAGCCAGAACGAGTAGCGGCGGCCACACGGCGCAAGGTGCTGAAGGTGATGCAGAGCGCGGGATACGTCCCCAACCGCATTGCGGGCAGTCTGGCGTCCAACAGGAGCCACGTAATCGCGCTCGTCATTCCGATCGTCGACCCGGTGTATGCTGACATGATACGGGGGATGACCGATGTTCTGCGCCCCCAGGGTTACGAAATGCAACTCAGCGTTAGCAACCACTCGCTAGACGTTGAGCAACACGAAATCGAAGCGTTTCTTGGGCGCCGCGTGGACGGTATTGCACTCGTCGGGCATACACACTCAAAGCGCTCAATCGCGACACTCCGTCGCACTGGCATTCCGGTTGCTGAGATTTGGAATCTCGCAAAGCGGCCGATTGGCTTTACCGTCGGCATGTCTCACTATAATGCGTCCCGCGCGATGGTTCGCCACCTTGTATCTCGCGGATATCGTCGAATCGCATATATCGGCGGGTTTACACAGGATAACGACCGCACAGGCGATCGTGAACGCGGGTTTCTTGACGAAATGGACGCGCTCAAGATGCCAGTCGTGGCACACCAAGTCGTGCGCCGCGGATTCTCTTTCTCGGAAGGATGTTCCGGGTTTAGTGAGCTGCTGAAGCTCAATGAGGGGCACGTGGACGCAATATTCGTTGGCTCCGATGTTATCGCTGCGGGCGCACTGTTTGAGGCGCAGCGGCAGGGACTTCGTGTGCCCAACGACATCGCCATTGCGGGCTTTGATGACGCCGACATTGCCGGCGCGGTGGTTCCATCACTCACTACCGTCAAGATGCCGAGATACGAGATCGGGGCGCGCGTTGCAGAGCTTTTTATTAATCACGCGCGAGGAGATACGCCACGCCGCCGCAGCTATGATTTGGGTTTCGAGATTATCGCGCGCGAGAGCACATGGAGGGCGCCAGCTGTATTATGAGGCGCTACGCTTGAATAGCTTCTGCGCGCACCACGTTAACTCGCGGGAGCCCGCCGATTCGCTTTTGGGGAATGTGGTAGCAATGCGCGACGAGGTGGCAGCGCAGCGGTTTCCCGCAATCGAGGGACTCTTCTTAGAGTTGCACTGCCGATGACCACTGAGGAATTAGTAGCTTAGAGCCTTTTGTCCGAGAATGGCACCAGCGGCATGGAGAGTCACTGAAGGAACACAGTTCGCTACGATGCAACGCGGAGTCGGGGAAGGCTGCCTTGGGTCGCTATGTAAAGGTTTACATAGCGACCCCTATGCGTAGGTCGCAACTATGCGCACTTGGCGCCGTGCGCTGTGATGCTCGCCCTCTGTAGGCAGAGGCGAAGAGCTGCCGCCGGCTTGACATAGTCTCAGCGTCTCCAGGCTGCCCAATGCATGGGTTCCTGCGACGAATACTTGAGGTCTATCTGACAGCAGCGGTTCTCTGCCGAGAAGAAGACTGAACCAACGAAAGGTTCCTCCCCCGCCGCGTTGCAAGGCTCTGCCCGCTCGCTGCATCGCCAAGCGCAGCGAAACTATGTAAAGATTGGATCCCGAGCTTCAGTCGGCAGAGATGGTGAATCGGCGCATAGTTCACAACTTTGCATAGGGGTCGGATTCAGCCGGACGCGATGCTGAAAAGCTGCCAGTCACGGCGTTACGCTCGGCCAAAGTCCGGTAACTAATCAACAGCAGCCGTAGTCGGACCAGATCACCAGCGGCAGCAACGGCCGAGGAGCGGCTGCTCGGGACGCCTTGGCTGGAGACCGCACAGGGCGGTACCGTTGATGCACGTCAGGCGCGCCGAGCAAGCATCCTCATGTGTGTCGCGCAGGCAGCGCCCGCCCGGCTACCTGCCAAGGGAATTAAATCCCAGCCAATTCGGCGCGCCCGGAATCTTCTCGGGACTGTCAAGCCTTGCCAGGCCTCAGGTGTGGAGCGGTGGCGCTGCTCGGTTTCGTCTACCTTTCGCAAAATAAGCGGCTTAAGGGAGATCCCATTATGCCGAGGAACCTCACGACCAGGACGCAAGACGTCAACGCCGTAAAGGAATCGGTGGGCGCAGCCCTGCAGGACTATGCCCGAGTGAAAGACCGCACCGAGGCGGCAGCCGTGCGAGATCAAGTATTGCGGCTTGTGGGCGAAGCGACTCGCACGCCTGAAGGCGCTACCCAAAGCTATCGGACTACGTGCGAGCGCCTTGTTGCCGAAGCCATTAAGGTGCGCGGCATGCCCGTCAGAACCGTCATCGGAGAGGGCGGGAATCATGTCTTGCAGAGTTGCAGCGGCCCTTGGGTGTCGGAGCACTTTGAGGAGCTGCTGCCAATGATCCGTCAACGCCTGGACTGGGCTGTCCAGAACTACTTGGCCCAGGCAGAAACTTTTCATGCAAACCGCCCAACAGAATTCCTCGCCCTGCTGGACGCTTTCTTGGAAGACCCACCCCGTTTGGCGAAGGAGACTGGCTCTCGGATAACACCGATCAAGCGAGAAGCAGGCTATTACGCCCGATGGGACGAAAACCTGTATGCGCTGAAGGCCAATAGCTTTCCGGCAGAGATGGCGTTTGTTTTCGAGTACCACCGCGGTGACGCCATTGCAGCTCGGTGGGAGTATAGCGATCTCGATGAGCGTATGGACGACATCCCGGCATCGGACCATCGGCTACGCGATGGAGCAATTTACACGGTGAAAAACAACTGGGCGCTTCGCAAAGGGCTGATGACACCGGGTGCTGCAGGTTATATTGAAGACTTGGACATACCATCCATACAGCTCGGATGCGCCTGCTCCTTAGTTTGGATTACCTCTTTGCGCAAACTCCCGGATGACATGCTTACCGAAGCCGGGAGACTTTGGGTTCAGCAACC
>Ga0307372_10005517_pt1 | contig 18965 bp, 14 predicted proteins | sample OX1MG_FD_202533 | JGI IMG/M metagenome (GOLD analysis project Ga0307372, IMG submission 202533) | Soil microbial communities from Risofladan, Vaasa, Finland - OX-1 | ecosystem: Environmental > Terrestrial > Soil > Coastal area > Acid sulfate soil | place: Finland: Risofladan, Vaasa | collected...
ATTTGCATTCTTCTACGCCTTTATGCGCCTGTAGCTCAGTTGGATAGAGTACCTGGCTACGAACCAGGGGGTCGGGAGTTCGAATCTCTCCAGGCGCGCCATTAAATCAAGCACTTACGATCATTCCCATTTCACGCGATAACCTCCGTGCCCATCTCGTGCCCAATCCGTGCCCAAACTTTCGCCCGTCGCTCAGATTATTCATCTGAATCGAACGCAAGCGCGTAATATCGTAATATGAAGCAGGCCAATCTGGGAAGGACCTATCAGACCAACGTCTCATTTATGGCCTTCCACCTTCGCGCGGCTTCCGGTGCGTTGTAAGCACGAAAGCTCGAGTGCCAAAGTTCTGACACCCCATCCGCAGCACTCCTCATAATGCTGAGGTCGGTGGTTCGAGTCCACCCGTAGCCACCAACATTATCAACATCTTACGTTTCACTTCACTAAAGTTAGCTTGGGCTGTGCCCCGATCATGGCACACAATCCGTTCGGCATGCTCACGCAGATGCACGACGCCCAAGTGTGTGTAACGACGAACCATCTCCGCACACTCCCAGCCACCGAGCTCCTGCAACACATTGAGCGGCGTCCCAGCCTGCGCATGCCAAGAGGCCCACGTATGCCGCAGATCATGCCAGCGGAACGGTTCTAGCCCCGCCTTCTTGACCGCAGCGCGCCAGGCTTTGGTGTTAACCTGCCAGACCGGTTCGCCGGCATAGGTAAACACGTATTGAGCATGCGCACCCAAGCAACCACGCAGCACGGACATTGCTTCGGCATTAAGCGGAACACCAATGGCCTTGCGAGCCTTAGCCTGGTCCGGATGTATCCAGGCCAGACGTTGCCGCAAGTCCACCTGCGTCCACTCCAGACGGCAGACGTTGCGCTGTCTTAATCCCGTAGCGAGTGCAAACCGCGCCATCGCGGCTTGATGAGGTGGAAGAAGCGATAGCAATTTGTCAGCTTGCTCCCGCGTGATCCACCGGATGCGTTTATTGCGCACCACGTAGAAGTGAATCTTCGGTACCCGCTCCAACCAGTCCCACTCATCCCGCGCCTTGCGTAGAATTGCCCACACTAGGGCAAGATAACGGTTAGTGGTGGACGGGCTCGCTTCCTTCACCTTCAGTTCGCCAATCCCCAGCAGCAATTCCCGATCTATGGTTTCTAGAGACCTGCTGCCGAGATACGGGTCAAGCCAACGCAATATCTCCCGGTCTTTGTCCTGCGTGGCCTTGTGGGGCGTTTCCTTGAGCCATTTAACGGCGGCTTCCTGCCAGGTATGCCGGGGACGTTCGCCGAAGCGTCGGACCCTCCAACATTCCGCCTTTAACCGGTCGTGGTACTCCGCGGCCGCATCGCGGTCCGCAGTCCCAGTTGATCGGCGTACTCGGCGTCCGTCAGGCGCGATGAAGCGCACCCACCAGATTGCACCGCGTTTGTAGAGTGACATGACTGTACCTCCTTAGGTGTGCAGTCACTCAACGGCGCTTGCCCGGGAACAATGTAGAGCGAGCGCAGATAGCCTGCAAGCTCACCCTCCAGGAACACCCAGCACTTGCCGGGTTTGGCGCCGGGGATAACGCCTTGCTTGGCCTTCTGGCGCAGACTGGCGGGCGAGAGGCGCAGAAAGGCCGCGGCCTCATGAAGGTCAAGGGTGCGGATGCTCGAGTGAGATTGAGTGGACGGATCATCATGTGACACAGAAGTTCTCAGTTCACGCATGATTGCGCCTATACGTTGTAGCTCAAAGAAATAATCCCGGCTAGAGCGTGAGCCCGCTCACGTTGTACGTATGCGAGCTAACGTGTATAAATTTATGCGATGAAAGCGAAGGGTAGATCGACTGAGAGAGTACGGCGAAGGTCGTACTCAACAACGGCACGAGGAACGGTCAAGGTACTCGCAGGGGAACGGGTTAAGGAACGATCAAGGGAACGTTGTGAGTACCGTCCAGGACTACCTTGAAGTCTCCCCTCGAGTCTGGGGGGATACTCTGAGAGTAGTCTCTATACACAGTATTTAAGGCCGTAAAATGGCTAAATAGGTGATCTAAGACTCTTAATCCCAGTCTCTACTTGGATTTCACTCCCAGCTCACGAGATCGGCGACGGTAATAGTCGGTCAAGGTCCGCACGGCATTGCCCTCGCGCAGTACTTGAACGATTTCCGGATGATCATCGCAGAACCGCCGTGCGGCTTCCCGCCTACTCGGAAAGGTTTTTTGCTGGCAATAATCCCAGAAGGCTTCCTCGGCAGCGCGCGCTTTGGCATTCCGGGCGATACCGCCCCGCCGCGAGGTTAGACTAATCCGCTTTTTGACTTCCTTCGGCAGGCGCTCCTGGGCATGGGCAAAGGCTAAAGCTTCGACGGCCGCCAGGAAGCAGGCGAAGCTATAGGCATCGACCGGATCAGTCAGCGCTTTGATTGAAGCATCGTTCTCCACGACTGGACTGGGATACCAACTCGGGGGTGCTGACGTGGGCCAGCCCCGGAAGGAGCGTGCAGCTTCTTCCAGGAGTCCGAGCGTCAGGACTGCAAAGAGTTCGGTCCAGGTGGCGTTGGGGAATTCTGGGATCTCGCAGATGTCGTAGCGTGCGGCGCACCGGTGCAAGCGCGCGGCGAGAAAGGGTGAGTCCGTAGGAGCAAAAGGGGAGTTCGTGACATGCTCGTTGTAGGGATCTTCGAGGATGTAATTTACGGTCTGCAGGGCATAGCGGATCTGATCGGGCGTACGGTCATGCAGCAGTTCCCTGGCGCGGAGCACCAAGCTCCCAAAGCCCGGCCACAGCGAGCGCTGCTCCAGTGAGTCAATATGATCCAGAGTAAGAGCGATGTGCATGCAGTGCGTCCTGAATGACGCAATTGTTACGCATTCAGGTAGAAACTGCTATCGAGTATTGCTTCAGTGACTGCTTCCGACTTAAGCCATATAGGCCTGTGCAAGGATACTGCGAGCTGGCATTGCATCGACCCATTGAGACCGCAACCCATAGCTGACGTCCGACAGACGGCCTAGATATTTACCTTTTCCATTGTTTTCAGTGTAAAAACTTTAACTTCTACCCATGTTAGAAAGATAGCCCAGACGAGACTATTACAAAGTGCTATTACACAAATATATTCGTTTGAGTAGGACACAAATAGATACATAAATATCACCATCGTCTGCGACGCCAGCGTCTACCAGGTTTAGCTTGGCTAGTCTTGCACGCCTTACATTTTCTACCGTGTCCGCCTTCTCCATTGCGCAGTGATTTGTCATAGAACTCCTTGATCGGTTTGATGCACCCGCAGCTCGTACATAGTTTTGAATCGCCATTCACGAGGCCCTCGGCGGACTCCAGGACTCGTTCCGTTGTGGGGGAGAATGTTTTTGTCACCGCTGTATCGACCTTCTCTTTGAGGCGCTTGGAAAGTGTCGCGACTGGATCTCGACCAAGATTGAAGCGGTTAATCCTTAAGAATTGGTAACCGTAGTTCTCGATGATCAGCTGCCTCTCCAGATCCTTGTCCGACATGTAGGCTTCCATATTATTCGGATCGACGCGCCCTTCATGGCTGAAATGAGCCTCAAACCCATCGTATTCGATGATGACCCTGACGACCTGGTCGTTTTTGGCGATCGTCACCAAGAAGTCAGTCTTGTACAGCGGATGGCGGTATTGGGGATCCAGTTGTCTCAAGTACTCGCCTATCGGGAACTGTGGCTGGATGTCCACGTGGTCGCGATGTGTCTGTATATAGCTTGTTGCATTTAACCAGCCCAAGACCTTGCGCTCCATGGGCGACTTGGGGTCAGTGTCTGCGGCATCACCATGCGAACGCTCCATCAATACCTTGTGGAAGTGCCGGATGGCCACGCCAATCGAACCATGGTACTCATCGATGGGTTTAGATAATACGAACCAGATTGTTTCCTGGGAACGGCTGAAGCCGACGTTCAAGCGCTGTAGTTTTAGTTTCTCCTCAATCGTATTCTCGGCATCATTAAGACTGACCGGAAATATGTAATTCAGGACATCGCGTTCGCGCGTAGCAACCATGCTATAGAAGATGACCTCACGCTCTTCTCCTTGGCATGAATCGAATGTCATGATTTTAAGTCTAAGATCACGCTCCATATCCTTCCAGCGCGGATGGCGCATTAGCTCTCGGCTCAGGTATGACTGTTGTTCGCGGAATGGCGTGATGATCCCGACTGTTGGCGGCTCGTCATCGTCCAGTATCGCTTCGAGCTTTTCGATGATGAACGCGGCTTCAGCTTGGTTTACGTTTCGCAGTAGTTCCACCCCCTCCTTCGGCGCTATCGTGTTAAAGCGAATGGTGTCCTCCATGGGTAGGGTTCTGACCTTGATGGCCTGTAGGCCGCCACCATAAAACTCCTCGCTACAGAAGCTAATGAGCTCTTGAGGTCCGCGGAAGTGTTTACGAAGCATGATGTTAAAATTGGCGCACAACTGGAAAAATTCAAGAATCGACACTTTCACATCAAAAACCGACAGGCGCTTCAAGCGCGCGGCATCTCTCGCCACATTCTGCTTAAAGTATTGTTTAAGATCGCTGCGAAACGCATTGTTGCGCTCATTGCTCGCGTAAGCGGATTTCACGTTAGAGAACTGCTTGCTGTCGCCGAAGACCACAATCTTCTTGGCTCTGAGTACCGCTGTCAGCGCTTGGGCCACAGATACCTGGCTGCCTTCGTCGATAATCAGAAGGTCAAAAAGTCCATGGCTGAGCGGCATATACTCGGCGAATTCCCGAATGCCGGCCAGGATGACTGGAAAGGCATTCCGCAAGGCTTCGAAATGGTCTGGGGGGAATTTCTCTCTAGCACTTATGACGCCGGCCAGCGCGCGCATCTTGGCGCGTTGCTGATCCGTAAAGTCCAGAAAGCGCTCATCGACAATGCCAGTCATCTTGGCCGTGCACAGCAATTCAATCTTGGATTTATCCCCCAAATAGTTGAGGTCCGGCAGGTCACTAAATACTTCTGTAATACCCACGAGTGCCACCAGGTAGACAGCCGACTCACGGATCTGCTCAAGTACAGAACTGAATGTTGCGTTCTTGAACGTATTAAGCGCCGGAACGTTTTCACATAGCTTGAGCCAGCAAAGCAGGAGTTGCCGTACGCGACCCAAACCCTGCGATTTATAGTCCCGCAGTATCCATGTTTGTAGCGCAGGAAGGTCCGTTGCTTTTAGCCTCGGATTAACTGGTTTCTCACCGAGCCTTAACAAAAATACCAGAGCCGTATAGATCTCGACTTTCTGCTTGCGGAGATCCGCTGGCGCCACTAGACTGCCTGTCTCATAGAGTTCGCGTTCCAGCGCCTGCACACCAGCAGCTCGGAACAGATAGCCGATGATGGGCCTGCGTAGTACCTTAAAACGCCAATAGATGTCGAGGCATTGTTTTGCCTTTTCCACGGTTAGCGGCTTAAACAGAGCCATGGCGGCACGCGGCGAGGCGTTTGCCTCGAGTGCCGCAGTCTCGGCGAGACACAGGTCTTTTTCCAGGGTGGCTAACTCAGAGTAAGTGCCTAATTGAAGCGTGGTAATTTCCGCCAAGTCGTTTGGCTGTATTGCATTCAATGCACTAAATACGGCCTCCGCATTACCACGATGTTGAACTATCTCTTGCAGAATCGTGATAAGGGTTGCGCCGTATTTGGCAGCCAGTCTGCGTTCCTCAGTAAGCAGGGCATATATGCGCGAGAGTCTAAGTGAGCTTAGCGAAGTGGCCGTTTGATTGATGTTTTGCGAGAGGCTGCTCTTTAGCCCCTGGAGCTCCTTGTCGAGCTCCGGCGCATGGGCTTTTTGCGATTTGTGGTGAGCTTGAATGAGCGCGAGTGAGGGGCCGGATACAAGTTTTCTAAAGTTTGCCCCCTGCTTGCCTAGCCTGAGGATGGGGTTTTGAAAATCATGATCACCGCGCACTCTGGACATAGTGTCATTGAGCTTAGCTTCAACTACATCCAGGGCCTCGATCTTGTCTGACAGTATGAGTGTGGTTTTCCCCTGCAGTATCGTGTCGAAAGCCAGTGCAGAGATCGTATGGCTCTTGCCAGTGCCGGGAGGCCCTTCGACAACCACGAATCGGCAACGCGGATCCTGGAGTGCATGGCGGATGCGGTTCTGTTCTTCGTTAAGCGGTATCGGGCTATCGATGACCAGGCGACCTGGCAACGACAGCCTGTCGATTGCTGCGTCTACGTCCTGCCGTACCGAGGCCGGCTCCTCAAGGATTACCCCTCGTACCATGTCCTCGAACAGGGCTGTGACATCTTCAGATCCGGTACGCAGCTTGACCAGCAGGTCTTCGTAATCATTCAAGGTGGCTTCGTCGCTTCTATCGAAGGCCGCAAAAAGAAAGGCGTTGTCGAGGGCCACTTCGGTCGTTCTGACCTTCTGAGGCTTCGGGTCGTTGAAATCGAAATCGGCTGGCAGGTCGAATGCTGCACACAGTCCAGGGGTTGCGGCTGCGATAATGTCTTTAGCATTATCGTCTTCGCCAAGATAGATGATGCGTTCGTGTACCGGCGAATCGCCCACTGCACGATGGGGGGATTGCCGCTCCTGGCGTATGAAATCCACAGCGGCTTTATTCACATACAGATGTGGCTCGAACTGAATGACATATTCCGCACGGTCTTCGGGCTCGGTGACTGCACCGGGAATATAAAATAGCGGAAAACTGCTTTTACCCAGCGAGATCGTGCAGCAGTACAAATAGAACTGCAGGTTCTCACCGGTACTTAAATACATGGTCAGATCCCGTAATTCCGCATAAGCGTCGGCCGTGCCGAACGCCTCAAAAAATCCTCCCATATGCTTCTTGGCATCCGCCGCTTGCAGGCGTTCGTCGAGTGCGCGCCTGGCTGCACCGATGTCGGCTTTAACCAGGAACGTATTTAAGGCCTCCGGCAATACCTCGATTGCAGGTTTTGTGACTAAGCTGATTAGATCAGTCTCCAATTCAAAAGCCGACTCTACGGGTGCATACGCCTGTTGCCGTATCGGGCCGTCTAGCAGCGCCAGTAGCGGATGTACTATTTCTTTAGAAGTTGCCTCGTCAAAGTATTCACACACGCCTTCTATCCATGTTTCCGGATGTTCGACCGCTGTGCCACGCGTCGCTTCTGCGTGCTCCAGGGTCATATTACGGACGCGCCCGAAGGCTTCATCCGGAATCTCTGCAACATGTTGTGCGATAAGGTTTTTTAGTGTTGGGCTTAATGGCGACTGAAATTTACCGCGCGGGATACGCAGCTCCATCCCATCACGCGCTGGTTTTTCAAGAAGCGCACGAATCTCGGCTGTCAGTTTCGGATAACGCCGCAGCGACATCCCGGCGAGCAGTCCTGTCTCGGTGCTGATGCGAATCCGGCGCCTGGGTGCGCGCTGACGTTTAAAGTCGGATTCTAAGAATTCCAGAAAGTAATGGGAAACCTTGGAAGCAAGTTCCCGAAGAATCGACTTGCCCATCATGGGTCTTACGATATCAGGGCTCATGACCAGCCTGCCTGTCGCCTTCGCGACTATTAATCCTTATACGATACACGGAAGCGTCTGCCATTATTGCACTATGCTCTCGATACAATTTGGCGCGGTATTCGGCATTGTCGGGTTCTTTGGAGTGATTCTACGACTTAATGCAAAATGGATAGAAAGTCGCTAATGGTAGCGCTGCCCAGAAAGTTACGAAATGATTATTGTTCTAACACTTTTCTCAAGCGTCCAATGAATCTACCTGGATGTTGCAGTTCATGTTCCCATACGCGTATCACAACCCATCCTCTTCTTTTCAATTCTCGATTCACGACCCTATCTCTCTTCATATTTCGATCTAATTTCTCTTTCCAGAATGCCTTATTAGTTTTTGGCATTCCCTTATGTAGGTTACAGCCATGCCAAAAGCACCCGTCGACAAATACAGCAACCATATATGCTCTAAATACGAAATCCGGTTTACCGAAAACGGTTTTCTGCGTACGCCACCCCCTTATGGAGTGCCAACGAAATATTCTCACTAGTCGTAACTCAGTTGACTTATTTGCATGACCTTTAACAAGGGACATGATTTCAGATCTTTTCGTCTTTGAAAAAACATCCCCCATTACACTACCAGTCCTTTGGATGTGACTTTTTGAAAGCTACCGCTTCTTCCATTCCACAAATACCGGTGAAATCACATCCATCGCATCGAATTAGCTTGTCATTGCTCTTTGTCGGTCCTTCCCTAAACTTCCGATCTCGAATTCTAGCTGCGGTCTTTGCGACAAGAGAGGTTGCATTTTTTATTGCAGCCGCATCGAGGGGGATACGCAACTCCGCGTCCTCCGGTTTCTCAGCGCTAAGATAGCGAACTATTCCTTTTTCCGGCTCATATTCCAATTCTTTCTTTGCACCGACCGCGTATATCGCAACCTGTAGCTTCATTTCCTCCTCATCAAGTTTCTGATGGTTATCGGATAATGGATCACCAGACTTGAAATCAATAATCGTCACACGCGGTGGGTCATCGTATCGAACTATATCTATGGCCCCAGAAATAAGCGCCCCTCCTTCTTGATCCTCATAATCGATGAGGGTTTCGAATGCCCTTTCTGGCTCAAAATCAAGATCGCGTAGCTCTTCCTCATAACGCTTGACATACGTGGCAACAATCTCAAGACCCTTTTTTCGCATATTGTCCGCAGGTTCGCCAGTCGTATAACGGAGATAAAATAAGCCACGATCTATCAGCTTTTGTATCGCTTGCTGCAAGCCATTCTTATTCTGAGCGAGTATTGCCCATTTCTCAGGTTCCGAATGTATGGCGCGCATTAAATTGTGCACGCCCCTTCCATAACCGAACGCCTGATCTATTGTTGGCGAAAATCCAAGTACTTTGCGTAGGTAAAAATCGTGTGGGCATTCAAGATAATAACGGAGATCTGAGAATGATGTTGATAAATGGTGCTCTCGACGGTATTCCTTTGGAAGATACTTAAGTTGATTCAGTACTTTTCTTGAGTCATCAGTTACTATGCCGCCACTTCCAGGAACGAGATCTTTTAATTCCTTAATGAACTTCGATGTTTTTGACCCAGAATGACTAATAAATAAAAATCGTTCCGCGCGCGTTAGAGCTACATACATCAGGCGACGCTCACCATCATGATTTTCGTTATCGGCAAGACCCGCCACGTCGATCTCTTTAACAATATTTCCCTCTAATGGCAATTTTGGCTTTCGCCGCGCAAAGCCACTTGGAAATCTGCTCGAGTTTACATCCGCTAAAAAGACTGCTGCAAATTCGAGCCCCTTTACCGAATGAATTGTGCTTATTGTTACGGCTTCAGGTTTTACTATTAGTGGCTGCTCCTCCACTCGACCTTCCTCTGCGCCAAATTGACAAAGGCCTATTATTTGCCACGGGTAATCACTAACGCTTGTCCAACCCGGCGTCTCAATGCCAGTGATCAGACCGCTAAGCGCACCCAGATGGAATAGCGCCGTGCGTCCGCGATCACCACCGGTATCCCAAGAATCGACAGATGCTTCCGATAGTAAAAAGTGGAATAGCTGTTGTGGAAAGATGCGGCGTAGGTTGTTCTTCGAAGTTAGAAATTGACGGAGCCCTGGCGTGCGTAATTTCTCGATGGCTTTCGGTAGAAGCGCATTCCCGTTTGCGATGCGCTCATGCAGCGCTAACGATGCTAAAAACAACCTCCTTTCGGAAGCTAAATCAAATGACAACCCGGACTTTCGAAGTATCGCAGCTGCTCTCTTCAAGACAAATTCAGGTTTTGGCTCACACTCCAATACTGAAGCTATGCGATTAGGCAGGCTCTTGGGATTATGTTCGGAGCCGAGAAACTCACTTCGCCCGCCGGTAATAGCCAAGGCGGCAATAAACAGCAAGACCTCCGGTTGCGAAAAAAGATCCGGTCCCGCTCTTACAACTGAAGGAATACCGGCCTTCTCAAGAGCTCGCATATAGGTGCGGACATCTGTTGACGACCGCACAAGTATGGCTATATCAGATAACGCTAGGCCACGATATGTTCCATCTCTTTTGTCATGTTTCGCGCCTTTTTTTTCAGACGGCACCAGCACATTAATTGCATCCGCTATCCATCGTGCCTCGTCGTCCCGTTCGCTGAAATCAATGAGCGCGATGTGTGACGCATGACCATCTTGTCGATGCTTACTTCCATGTGTCATAGGAGCTGTTGTCATGGCGCCTACTTGAGTGATTGAGTTTGACCATTTGTTTGCAAGCGTGATGATTCCGGGAGTAGACCTAAAGTTTGCCTTTAGATCGATAACGCCAGAATCAGGAGATTTTTTGAATTCTTGCCAAAGCTCTCCAAGAATCTCGACCTTTGCGCCCCGAAATCCATATATAGATTGCCGATGATCTCCAACCACCGTTAATACTCCAGTATTTTGTACCAGTAACTGAGCGAGCTCCCGTTGTATTGGATTGATGTCCTGAACCTCATCAACGACTAGGTGAACACCGGCCCCCTTCAGCGAGGCAAGTCTCTTTGGGTCTGCTCTTAACCGACGGACAAATTCTGATTGAGAAGTACTAAAATCAAGGAAGCGCCGGCATCGCAGATAGGCGTAATAACGTGCAGCAGCCATGGCAAATGCTTTTGCGGCACCAGATTTTCCAACATTAGTTACTAACGACGCCTTTTTACACCATTTGCTTTCATCCGCCCCGAGACGCTGAGGAGGCGCATCGGCCGGTAGCTTGATTTGGAACCGATCATGCTCGTGCAGCTGATCATAGGTTTGAAGGAACGCGTCAATGGTAGCGAATTGACCAAGTCCAAGTTCAGTTCTTAGCGCAGGAAGTCCAAGAAGATTGTTGAACGCTCTGAGGACCAACGCGGTGCGTGCACCCTCATCTAAAATGTCAAAGTTGTGATATTCATCGGGCCAGTATTCACGAAGTTTTGCCAAACAAAAGCCATGTATTGTTCCGACATACATTTCTCCTAGGGATACTTCCTGGTCTTCTTGGGTTATTCGTTGCATCCATTTTCTTATACGAAACCTCATCTCATCCGCAGCGCGCTCCGTGAATGTAAACGCGACTATCTCGTCTTTTGAAACACCCTCAACTCCAACCCACCAAGCGATGCGCCTGGCCATGACCTCAGTCTTGCCAGAGCCAGCTCCGGCAACAACCAACAACCGACGCTTTTTTGATTTGACTGCGCTCTTTTGATCGTTCGTTAGGTTGGCGAGTAAGCTGGTTTTCATTTCCTTATAATTCATCTAGCAGCCCCTCTATGGATTAACTCCTTAGAACTTTGCGCACTGCACTGGCGTGCTGTCGAATAAACTCGGGCGGCAAAGCGTTTCCTATCATCTCAGCAACCGCATATTTGCCTCTTGAGAGGTCGAATTTGTACGTCAGTGGAAAACTCTGAAGCAGGGCAGCTTCACGCAATGTGATAGCTCGATGTTGGCGGGGATGGAGGAAGCGTCCCTTTGATGGGTTGATACATCCACCCGTTATAGTAGGAGAAACTCGATTCCAAGCCATTCTTCCATAAATGTCCCGAAAACCATCGCTATCAATATGGCATTGCAGCTGAAATTTCTTACCAGCTTGTCGGCGACTACCGCCGTCTGCTGGTATGTGCCGAATCAATATTTTAATTCGCTCGGAATATTCCCCTTTAACTCTGTGTAGCTCATCCATAGATTTAAGTGGATGCGTCAATTTCTTAATTGTGTCCTCAACCGTAACCTGAATATCATTAGCAGATGCGAAGATAGGTTGTCCTTTTATGAGTGCGAGCATAATGAGGCGCTTGCGCCTTTGCGGCACTCCGAAATCAGCTGCATCTAAAACCCTATAATCTGTCTTATATCCAATAACTCGCAGCTGGAGTAGAAATTCCCTAAATATTTTCTTATTTGCCAATCCCGGAACATTCTCTAGCATGATCGCCCTGGGCCTAAGGGCGCCGACAAATTTCAAGACATCCGTAACAAGAGAGTTGCGTTCGTCGTTTATCCTCTTTTTCCCGTTCTTTGTCGTAAGCGAGGAAAAACCTTGGCACGGCGGGCATGCTGCCAGCAGGTCAAGCTGACCCTTTTTCAGTTTAACGGTCTTCCTAAGGCTCTCCGCGCTTACTTTTCGAATATCGGAATTTAATACCTTTACTCGCGGATGGTTCATCCGATAAGTGGATACTGCGAGGGAGTTAATCTCGATTGCAGCAAGAACTCTAAAGCCTGCTTTTTTTAGGCCTTGAGTTAGCCCCCCGCAACCGGAGAACAAATCAATGGCGGTCAGCTTCTTCGTCGACACCATCCTTCTCCTGAGGCATTCAGATTTCATGTGATGTCTGCAAGTATAAAGGGTTTTTACCATATTGCGACCCGCCCAGGGCAGGCGCCACGGCTCTGGTTCTAAATCAGATCGACCTGTTTGGAATTATTCGCGGTGGAAGCTTGCAAGGAGAGCGACGGATAGCTTACGCCTCGACTGACCGTTCTTAGCCGTTACCGGCAAAGCCGAAACCGGGATGCTGTACGATGAGGTCACTCTTTATGTGAATGGCGCCATTGCCACTACCGGCCAGGAACAGTCAGTCAGAGTGATGGCCATGATAGTTTGGTGCTCGGCCGAAGCGGACGGTCATGAAACAACGCTTGTTACTTGCCAGGGTCAACTCTGGGAAACCAATATCGAATGAACACTTTGCCTCATAATTAAGCTGAACTTATAAGATCTGAAATTGAACGATCGCAGTCGGCAGGAAAGCAGAAGATCGCAAGTAGATTGTGCGATTGTCGCAAACCCGAAAGCACGGCAATCCAGAAGTACACTTCCCTCATTAGCAAAGAATTAGCCTGCATCTGCTAGCATAGGCACCCTGTAGGACGTGTCGCTTCCGCAACTTCTATGTGGCACTCTGCAAATCAACAACTAAACTGGACCTCGCCATGATTAACACCGTATGGGGCAGCACTGATAAGCCTGTTTCGAGCAAGCGGCTCGCCGAATTACTTAGCGCGGAAGTTGATATTGAGGGTACCCTATATATTGGCTATCCAATCATTGGCACGCCAGAAGGCTCATTTCCGATAGACGCGCTGCTTGTGTCTCCGACCAACGGCCTGATCTTATTTAGTGTCGTTGAAGGTAAAACCCTCCCAAATTACGCCGAGGTACAAGACGAGGGGTTCAATAAGATGCAGGCAAAACTGCTCCAGCATCAGACCTTGATTCAGAAGCGCAAGCTTCTTGTCGATATTCATACTGTCACGTTTGCGCCTGCCATCACGCAACTTGATGACGACGAAGAGCATCGCCTTTGCAATTCTGATAATCTGGTTTCGACTCTTGAAGAGTTGGATGCTTTCGACACAAAAATATTTCCGTCACTGGTTTCGGTTATTCAGGCAATCTCCACACTGCGTAGGGGACGCAAAAAGCGGGAACTACACAATCAGAACTCGCGAGGTACCAAGATCAAAGGGCTAGAGGATTCAATTGCCAATCTCGACAGTCAACAGAGCGCAGCGGTAGTGGAAACATATGAAGGCGTCCAGCGCATTCGTGGACTAGCCGGATGTGGAAAGACTATTGTTTTGGCTTTGAAGGTCGCCTACTTGCATGCACGCCATCGTGACTGGTTCATCGCAGTGACATTCAACACCCGGTCACTTAAGAAGCAGTTCGAAAACCTCATCACCACGTTCGTACTGGAACAAGCAAACGAAGAACCAGACTGGAACAATATCAGAATCTTGAATGCTTGGGGTGCCTCCGGCGAACCAGGCCGCACTGGCCTCTATTACGAGTTCTGCCGTGACCATGGTGTCGAGTATTTAGATTTTAGATCGGCAATGAATCGCTTTGGATACGACAATGCATTTGAAGGAGCGTGTGATTTCGCCCTTCAAAGCGCCAAACAATTTGTGCCGAAATACGATGCGATCCTGGTTGATGAGGCGCAGGATTTTGCGCCCAATTTCTTGTTGCTCTGTTACGAATACCTCAAGGATCCGAAGCGCCTAGTCTACGCATACGACGAGTTACAGAACCTCGGAATCAGATCGCTCCCACCCGTCGAAGAAATCTTCGGCAAAAACAGGGATGGAATGGCCCGTGTTGTTATTCATCCCCCTGAGGTAGGAAAACCCAAGCAAGACATTATCCTCGACACTTGCTATCGCAACTCCAAGCCTATTTTGTCCACGGCTCATGCTCTTGGATTTGGGATTTATCGCGACAAGGGCCTTGTCCAAATCTTTGAGAATAAGAACCTATGGTTCGATATCGGTTATCAAGAAAACGATGGAGAAATCGCCGACGGCGAACTCGTCACTTTAACTCGCACACAAAAGTCCAGCCCAGAATTTCTGGAAATGCATTCGCCAGTAGAAGACTTGATTCAATTTAAGGTCTTCGATACCCCCGAAGCGCAAACCACATGGCTAGTTGCGGAGATTATGCGAAATCTAACTGAAGATGAGCTGATGCCAGACGATATTGTTGTCATAAACCCCGATCCGTTAAAAACGAAGGATGCAGTTGGAGATGCTCGACAGACTCTGATACAGATGGGAATAAATTCGAATCTTGCGGGTGTGACGACAATCGCCGATATTTTCACAGAGCCAGGGACTGTGACTTTTACTGGTATTTACCGCGCTAAAGGTAACGAAGCAGCCATGGTCTATGTGATCAACGCTCAGGACTGTTTTGAGGCTCAATTGCCACGGGATGTCGCAAGGATCAGAAACCGCCTTTTTACGGCAATCACTCGCTCTAAAGCATGGGTCCGAGTTCTGGGAGTAGGGAAGGCCATGTCTGCTATGAAGGCAGAATTCGAAAAGGTGAAGACAGAGAATTTCGCGTTGCATTTCCGCTACCCGACCGAAGACGAGCGGAAGACAATGACAACCGTAAACCGTGACATGTCGAAGGCCGAGCAAGATCGAAGTGCCAAGCGGAGAAACAACTTCGCCGACATCATTGCGTCGCTTGAATCGGGCGAGAGTTTCATAGAGGATTATCCTGAGGATCTCGTAGAGAAACTCCAGACAATACTCGCCAAAAATTCCGAGCGTAGACGCAAATGACACCTAAACAAACGCTTGGACAGGTAAACAAACTAACAGAAGTCCTCGTAGGATTGAGCCTTTCGAGCGAACAGAATTTCCCCATCACACACGGAAATATCAATGCGAAGTTTGAGATTACTGTAACGACCGCTGCAAGCATGAGCGTTGCGTTGAAGAATGTGGCTTACCGTGAAATCTATGGTGAACTGGAGAAGGCGCGGTGTTTCAACATTAAAATGCTGGATGGAGCATTAATTACACTTCGCTACCGATTTAATGCTGGGCATATCTGCGAACATTCACTTTCATACTTCCCGTCCCCTGACCTAGAGCATTTTCAAAACGAGCCAGAAATTTATCTCGAGGATGAGATTTACGCCGATGTCATCGCTAGAAATATTGTTCCTTTCCCAGTCCGCTTCGACTTTAGCAACGATGCAAAGAAATTCATAAATGTTCATCATCCATATTCACATTTGACACTTGGTCAGTATGGGAATTGCCGCATTCCGGTCAGTTCACCCCTTGGACCATTCGCGTTCGGAGGTTTTATTTTGAGAAACTTCTACAATACCGCTTCGCGAAAATACTCCAAAGATATTCCAGTGAGTAGATTGGCCTTCACCGATACAATTACCGAAAACGAACGGAAGATTTCGCATGTTGTGTGCGGAGTGTAAATGCGATTAAATGTCTAATTTCGCAAGCCCACAGGAACACCGGTAGCAGACCGTCACGGTGTGCCAAAATTGTGCCACACCAGGATGCGCTGAGATGCGCTTACTGATTATTGAAAGGCGCTGTCGAAAAGGGCAGGCGCCGTAAGTGACTCAATTTGTTAGATACGCAAATTTCTAGTCCAAATTCATAGTGCCTAACACTCCGGTTGAGCGACGCGGGGCACAAGATATCAGGAAACACACCGCCGTCTCGCCGCGTACGCCTCGAACCGGTTGTTAGGGGTGCGTTTCATAGTTTAAGAAAAACACGAGAACGATTACGAGGCCAATTAAGAAGGCAAGAGCCGTAACCCAAAAGAAGAATTCCATAGCTCTTTCAACAAAGGTTTCAGGCGCGTCGAAGCCTAGAATACCAGCTTTCTTTCCCCACGCCATTCGAACCCATTTTGCTGACAGATAGTGAAACACTATACCGGAGAAAATTGACAACCCGAACAAGCCCCATGTCCAGCAGAAAACAGAAGTACCGAGAGCAACTTCTAAGGATGTTTCGCTTTTTACTCCAAGATATTCCCTGGCCAAGAAGACTGGCAAGAATAGAGAAGCTGTAGCCAAGCCCATAACGGTTCTCGTTACCTCCCGATATCTTTCGTTGGTGTCGAGACGCCACGGGTATTTCGGTTTGCTTTCCATATCAGGATGTTCTCACCCCTAACCCTCGCGATCAGCGTCGGCTCGCGGTCGGCGCACCGCTTGCCATGGTTGCAAGCGGCGTGACGACGAGCGCCGAATGCTGCATCGCATTGTTAGGTGCACCCAATCGAACGCAGCTCGATCTAGTCTCCTGAACAATGGTATTTGCCGTCACTTTTATACCCACAGTTATCGCCGCAGTGATAGTTGCCATCGCTCTTGTAGCCGCAGTTATTCCCGCAATGATATTTCCCGTCTGACTTGTAACCACAGAGCGGCTCGGTCGGATTTACCGGCAGGCTCGGTGTTGGTGAGTCACCGGCGTCCTCGCCGACGCAGTGATACTGCCCATCGCTCTTGTACCCACAATCGGTGCCACAGTGATACTTACCGTCGGACTTGTAGCTACAATCGCTGCCGCAGTGATACTTCCCGTCACTCTTGTAGCCACATTCATCAGCGTGAGCGACTGAGACGAGCGGCACCATTGATTGTCCAGGCTCAAGAAGTGAAGCTACTGCAACGATTAGAAGAGCAACCGCTATTAGTCGAAACATGCAACTCTCCTCAGGTGCGCCTAACTTGTAATAGGGGACCCATCGGTCCGCCTAGGCAGGATTAGTAAATTCTGATTCTTGTCGACATTTCCCTGTTCGCTTCGGTGGTTAGAGCAAGGATGCCTTGTTCTGCTTCCCTGCAAATACGGATCCGCACTTGCTTCGTGGGGGTATATTGCGCCAGGGTCCCTGATTTCAACAAGGAGTACGCTTATGGGGTCCGAACACTCCGCAATCACCGCAATCTCCCTGCCTGCTGGAGCAGGTCCGTCTCGCCTGCCAGCGTCGACACTACAGTCCGCGCACCGCCGAGGCCTATGTGGACTGGATGCGGAACTACATCCTCTTCCATCACAAACGCCATCCGCGGGAGCTGGGAGCCAAGGATCTCGAGGCGTACCTGAATCACCTGGTTGCCGTACGCCGGGTATCGGCCAGTACCCACTCCCAGGTCTTGAATGCCATTGTCTTCCTCTACCGCGACGTGCTAGAACTCGATCTCGGCTGGATGGAGAAACTTGAACGCGCCAAGCGCAACCAGCCGCTGCCGGTCGTGCTCACGGTCGAGGAAGTGCGCAAGGTGCGAGGTTGCATATAGTGCCTCCCGAAACTCATGGCCTCGCTGATTTACGGCACGCGGCTTCGGGTCATGGAGTGCGTGTCACTGCGGGTGCTGGATGTCGACGTTAGCCTGAAGCGTATCGTGGTGCGTTCGGGCAACGGGGCCAAAGACCGGATCACGCTCCTGCCGCAGAACCTGTCCGGTCCTTTTCAACAACATCTCCTGACACGTGTGACCCAGCACCAGCGCGAGAGGCTGCGTGGTGCAGGGTTCGCGCCACTGCTCCATGCCCTGGCTCGGAAATATCCCAACGTGACCCAGGCCTTCAAGTGGCAATATGTGTTTCCATCAACGGTGGAGCAGCGCGATCCGGCCACCCAACGGATGGTGCGCTAGCACATGTCGCCGTCGACCCTGCAGCGGGCGTTCCGGGAAGCCGTGGTGCAGGCCCGGATTCACAAGCACGCGACCGTCCACACGCTGCGGCACTGCTTTGCCACCCATCTCCTGCAAGGCGGCTGCGATATCCGCGCCATCCAGACCCTCATGGGCCACAATAGTCTGGAGACCTCCATGATCTACACCCACGCGCTTGGGACGACCACCTCTGTGCGCAGTCCGCTGGATGAACTCTGAGGCGATTGGCATCGAGACCTCGGACCGCCACTCCTGATGGAAGGGAGCGGCGGTTGGTGTCGAGTTGGATCGCAGGCAATGTCCGCTATGCGGACCACTGGACCGTTGCTTGGAGTGTCTGGTTTGGGTTGCGGACTTTAACAGTGTGCTTAAATTGTGCCACGCCAGGATGCGCTGAGATGCGTTTACTAATTATTGAAATGCGGTATCGAAAAGGGCAAGCGCCGTAAGTGACTGAATTTGTTAGATACGCAAATTTCCAGTCCAAGCTCATAATGCTGAGGTCGGTGGTTCGAGTACACCCGTAGCTACCAACATTATCAACATCTTACGTTTCACTTCACTAAAGCTAGGTAATCGGACTCGCCGTGATCAGCTTTGAGTATAAATTCGTGGACCGCTACACCAGGTACTGCATGGATATTGACCTGATCTCGGTCAACGACATGCCGGCCAGCGGTTACCAGCAGCTTGTCTATGGTTTCTCTGGCTTTCGCTTCTGGATTCGAGGGGGTCAAAGGAAGCGCTGCATAGTTCAACTATTCACGCGTTCGTAACTGACGTTAAGCATTCCCCCCCGTGCCAATGTGACGTGAGACACCTGGGAACCCTCTAACAGGCTGTTGAAAAATCCTTCTGATTTTCCACGGATCGTTGTTAGAGAGATAAATTCAAGGTGATTTCGTGGGTTTCCGGTTGGCGATAGCGACCTGTTTTCTCATCACCATGCCAACGGGGTGGG